>Ga0207704_10000232_pt1 | contig 27521 bp, 24 predicted proteins | sample KBSMisM12_FD_184308 | JGI IMG/M metagenome (GOLD analysis project Ga0207704, IMG submission 184308) | Miscanthus rhizosphere microbial communities from Kellogg Biological Station, Michigan, USA - KBS Miscanthus M1-2 (SPAdes) (version 2) | ecosystem: Host-associated > Plants > Roots >...
TACTTTTCACAGACCACATCCCGCCACTTGGCGTAGTTATTAATGGCGCCTGGTTATCAACAGTCACCGTTACATCCGACGAATCATCAGTTGTGCCAGTGATAATATAGGTACCATCGCTATTGCGCACGAAGCTTGTAACAGCGATATTCGGTGCAATCCGATCAACGGTAAATGGAATAAAAATCTGTGAAGAAATACCGGTCCGATTGCCTGCGAAGTCATCCGCCCAAACACGCACCCAATAGTTACCATCAGAAAGCCCTGAGATATCTAGCACACCAAGAGTGTTGTTATCCACGTTACCCGTACCTGTAGCGCCCGTCCATGGGCTCACCGTTACCTGCGCCGAGTGATCTGCATTATATACCCGAAGATTATAATCTTTTAGATTTGCATCACTAACTGTACCGCTCACGACGAGCTGAGCCTGATTAGTAGTGCTATGGTCGACACTCACATTTGCAACCGTTGGAGCGGTAGTATCAATAATAAATGAAATCGTACTTGAGTTGCCCGCTTTATCGGTCGCGACAACTACATGATAGCCATCGCCAACAACTGTGTAGAGATACGTTTTATCCGGGCCAGATGTTGCCGTCACAGCGACGCCATCAACAGTAAGTCCGTGATTAGCATCAAAGCCGTCATAGCCTTCATATTTCGGATCGAAAATCGAAAGACTGACAGAATTCGCGACAAGGTCGCCATCAGTAACACCACTTATTGTTGGTGCATTACGGTCAATTCGCTTCACTTCAAACTTCTGCGCCGCTGAGGTGTTACCAGCAAAATCAGTAACAGAAACCTGATATTTGCCATTATCGCTATAAGTTTGAGTGAAATGCGTATCATCAACACGTGTCCAATCAAGCGGGGTCTGCACCGGCTCGCTCACAGTCATCGTAACCATCACATCACCATTCGTAAGTGCTGCACCGTTACTATTCGAGTATGTAAATGTTGCAGTCGGTAATGTATGATCATAAACAACAGCGAGCTGTGTGCAGGCAGAAGTGTTGCCAGCAAGATCAACAGCTTCAACGCAGAAGAAATAAGTACCCTCTTTGTCTGCAAAATCAGTTGGCACATAACCGCCATCACTCGTCTTTACAACATAGGTGTAGCTATCGTGCCAAGGATTACTGGGATTATTCTGATAACCTGGGATATTTGTCCAAAATTTATATACGTAATGATCTACGTCGCTCGGTGTCGCGTCTTTCCAGGCAAGCGTTCCTTTTTGAATGTTCGTATAACCGTTTTGCGCACCTTGATTATTAGTGCCGGTCCAATTGAGATTTGATGGCGCAGCTGGAGTTGAAGAATCTATCGTCACCTTCCATAAACTGCTCCAGGCACCCAAAGTACCATCCCCACTTATTGCTCGTACCCGCCAATAAAACACTGTGCCGTCCGCAACATTCGTCGCCGTCTTTGAAGTCGTAGTGTATGTTGAATCAAAGCGTGGAGTAGCACTAGTATTGGCGCTATTAAAGCTCTGGTATTCATACTTGGCAGCACCTACAACGGCACTCCAGCTATTAGTAACACTCACACCGTTAACAACACTGCTGTCCCCCGGAGCTTGCAACGTTGGCGCCACCAAAGGCGTACCGGCAGCAAAAGCCTGCTGATGAGCATTCAATGCCACGAGCCCCTGCACGACAAACACCATCGCAACAAGTGATACAATAACCATCTTACTAAAACTTCGGGTCTCGCCCCTGCGAAGTTGTAACGCCATATATTTTCCCTCTCACTGCCGCACTCCACTACGACATTATGATTTTGCTTTATTATACAGTCATGCTTATACGACGTCTAGTGGACTTTAAGATTAAACTTCCTGAGTTAATAATTGCCCAGCTCTACGAACCAGGCAATTATTCAACTGTGAAAAGCTGTTACAACTATTTCTTAGAAAGACTCACCGTAAGCGTAGCGCCTTCAACAGTAATATCTTCACTATACTCGCCCGCCTTTATAGCGACCTCAGCAAGCGTTTCAGCATAAATCGTCTCTTGATGCTCTTCGATTGCCTTTGTAAGCTCCTTATCGCTAGTCTCAAGGAGTAAGGTAATGTGATCATCGACATTAAGCCCGGCCTTCTTTCGGGCTGCCTGCACATAGCGAATTACTTCGCGCATCAAACCTTCACGTTTGAGTTCAGCGGTAAGCTCTTCGTCGATTGCTACGCTCTCACCCGTCTTCACGGACTTCACGTTAAGCTCATCCGTAAGGATTGCCTCGTAATCAACAAATTTACCAAGGCTTGGCACTGTTACGCTCGCAAGTGGCTGGCGCACCTTAAGCCCTGCCTTAGCGCGAAGACTCAAGCCTTCGTTTACATAGCCGCGAACTCGCTCCATCTCATCAAGCACCAACTGATCAACACCGAACTCCGTAGGCCAATCAAGCAGGTGCACCGATTCACTACCACCACCGAGCTTCTGGTAAAGCTCTTCGGCGAGAAACGGCGTAAATGGCGCCAAAATCAGCGAAAGCTTCAAAAGCACATAGTGTAGCGTTCGGTATGCATCGTTCTTGTCGCTCGTCTCGTCGCTCTTCCAGAAACGACGTCGACTACGACGCACATACCAGTTACTAGCATCCTCAATGAATGGCAAAATTTCAGCCATCGCATCAGGCAGGTTGTATGCATCCATGTTGCGCGTAACATGCTCGTTCAGCTGATGTACGCGCGAGATTACCCATTTATCAAGCGGGTTGGTAACATCTGCTGGCGAGAGCGTCTGCGCCTGCTTTGGGTCAAATTCCCAGCCGTCAACTTCAGCATACATCGTGAAGAAGTCATACATATTCCAAATCATACTGAGCTTACGCGCTACATCTCCCACATCTTTATCTTGGAGTGCAAAGTCTTCACCATTAAGGACCGGGCTGCCCATCAGCAAGAATCGAAGTGAATCAGCGCTAAACTTATCCATCAACTCAGTCGGATCAGTAAAGTTACCATACGATTTACTCATCTTGCGGCCATCATTACCAGCAAGCGTGCCAGTGGTAATCACGTTCTTAAAGCTACTCGTACCAAAGAGTGCCACACTCATCGCATGCATGTAGTAGAACCACGCACGAACCTGGCCAACGTATTCAACAATGAAATCACCTGGGAAGTTTGCTTCAAACTTCTCCTTATTTTCAAACGGATAGTGGAACTGTGCAAATGGCATCGAACCTGCCTCAAACCAACTGTCCATCACCTTATCAATACGAGTGTACTCTTCGCCATCGATTGTGAACTTCACTTCATCAATCCATGGACGGTGATAGTCCTCGAGCTCTGCCCCACTCAACTCTTTGAGTTCAGCATAACTACCTACAACCTTAACCTTCCCACTCTTAGTCTTCCAAACGGGCAGCGGTGTCGCCCAGAAACGGTCACGACTCAAGTTCCAGTCAGGTGCCTGCTCGATGTTTTTCGCAAAACGACCGTTCTTGAGATGTGCTGGGAACCAGTTCACATTGCCGTTCTGCTCAAGCATCTGTGTTTTCTGATCGGCAATGTTAGCAAACCAGCTCGGGTGCGCGCGGTACATAAGGCGCGTGCCGCAGCGGTGGCAGTGCGGGTAGCTGTGGCGGATGTAATCAATCTTCCACACAACACCGCGTTCTTTGAGCTCCTTAGCAATCGCCTTATTCTCTTCCCAGACATTCTTGCCGAGCCAATCGCCTTCAGTGTAAAGGCCGTTTTCGTCGAGCACATGCACAACAGGGATTTTCTTCTCGCGCGCAAGTTCAAAGTCTTCTTCACCATACGCCGGCGCAAGATGCACGATACCCGTACCGTCTTCATCACTCACATATTCAGCGGCCCACACTTTATGCGCATTCTTGCCACGATTTACGCCAAGGAGCGGCTCGTAGCTAAGCCCAACGAGTTCTTCACCCTTAAGTTCACGTAATACTTTGTACTCAAGTGGTTGATGTTTTTCATCGACAAATACCTTTGCGACAAGTTCTTTCGCGACGACAAGTTTTTCGCCAGCAACTTCAACTTCCGCGTAAGCGAAGTCCTTATTTACTGCAACGGCCGTGTTTGCAGGCAATGTCCATGGCGTGGTCGTCCATGCAAGCAATGTCATGCCATTTTCGAGTTTAAACTTCACGAATACACTAGGGTCAGTCACATCTTGATATGCACCGGCGTCCATTGTAACCTCAGCCTTTGAAAGCGGTGTGCTATCGAGCGTACAGTACATAAGCACCTTTTCGCCCTCGTAGATCTTACCCTTTTCGTAAAGCTCTTTAAACGCCCACCAGATAGATTCCATGTAGTTCTTATCCATGGTTTTGTACGCGCCGTTAAAGTCCACCCAGCGACCGATACGATCAATCACATCTTCCCAGTCGGCAGCCGTTTGCGTCATGTATGCACGCGTCGCAACGATGTATTTTTCAAGGCCATAATCAAGCACGTCTTGGTGACTGCTCAGCCCAAGCTTCTTCTCGCTATAGCGCTCTGCGGGCAGACCATGACAGTCCCAACCCCACACGCGCTCCACACGCTTGCCTTTCATCGTCCAATAACGCGGCACAGCATCTTTTACGATACTACTCAGGAGCGTACCATGATGTGGCACACCAGAAATAAACGGAGGGCCATCGTAAAACACGTAAGCATCCCCTGCTGGGCGGTTTTCAACAGATTTCTCAAATGTATTCTCTTGTTTCCAGCGCTTCACCCAATCTTTTTCGTATTCGAGTGCGCGACGTCGTGTACCATGTTGAAACTTCATTGCTTATCTCCTTTTCTTATCATCATTACTTCTGGAATTGTATTGTCAAACAGTGTCTCTGATCTCGGTATTTCCTCAAATCCCCACTTTCGGTAAAAGGCCTTTGCTCGTTCGTTATAGGTAACAACACCGAGCTCAATTGGCTTTTCGGGGTCACTCCAATCGATAATCTTCTGCATGAGCGCTCCGCCGATACCTTTACCATGCCAGCCCTTATCCGTATAAAGTGAACCGACGTGCTGACGACCTTCGTTATCAACGTACGGCGTAGCCATACCAATCACGTTACCATCTTGGTCGAGTGCAACCCAACCTGCACTTTTAGGGTTACTAAGTCGCTCAAGCCGTCGCGCACGCTTCTCGTCTGACATCTGGTCGGCGTTGCGCGCCTCCACCCATTCACGAGTCACGCCAGCTCCATCATTCACATACGTATCAAGCCATGATTGCAAACGCATACGATTACCTTCGTCAATCGTTGCGGCAGTAAGTTCTGTGATAGTGAATTGTGGCTGCTCGGTCATAATTTTCTCCAAAATAAAAATCCCTTCTCGCTACTGGAATCCGATAATTCGGACGGTACCATCCAGTTTCGAAAAGGGATAATCCTTGTCGCGCTTCATTGTCACTGTTTCGCCGTGTACACGCTGGATTCTACTAGAGCCACCAGAGGCAGGGCTCGTTCTTTCCAGAACTCGCGGGTGATAACCGCTCAAACGTTTGACATTATTGTAATACAGTTCGTGCTATTTATGCAAATAGCGCTGTACCGTACTTCGCAATGATCGCCACGACAATCAGTACGATAACCGAGAAAAGCGCCACTTTGTCGTAATCCCGTTCGATAAAGCGGTGTGCCCGCTCGGCAACTTCTTTTGTAAGATAGAGGTTATTTTCGCGGATGTTGTAGCGTGTAATTGCAAACCACACGAAGGTTGTTGTCGCCGTCACAAGCAAACACCAAGGGCAAAGTGCACCAATTACGAAATAGCTCTGGCTAAGCAGCCAGTACGCAAATACAAGGCCGAGTGTGTAAAAAATCTGCGCCACAAACATAAACGCACGCGGAAACTTCACGCCAGCAAGGCCAGCAATCGCTACAGTAATAACAATTGGTTCAGCAATCATGCCGAGGAAGCTATTTGGGAAACCAAATAAGTTTGCCTGGGGACTAAGCCCCACCTTTGCACAGTTCAAAATAATATTGATACTGCACGAAAGAATCGCATTCGGGTCCTTCGCAAGCTGAATTGCTTCAATAGAAAGTACGAACGCCGCAATCAAACTACAAATCGCACCAATCAGCATACTCAGAAAAATCCAGCGATTATCGCGGATCTTACGGTCTTCGTGCGTAAAATAATCTTTAATCTTGTGTAGCATAGTAACTAACCTCACTTATTGTTGGGAGCATCGTGCCGGCCCATAAATTCTGCATTTGCCCATCATTACCAAGTGCAATAATACTTGGATACTCAACAATGTCATACGTGCGACAGAATGAGCTTCCTTCCGGAGAATCAGGGTCTAACACCTCAAGCTCACGACCTGTCTGGCGCAAAAAATCTGTTATAAATGTATCGACAACTCGCGCGTAGTCGGTGTTCTCTTTTGTGATCACAACGACTCGCATGTTAGTTCCCCTTCTTACGCTGCCCTAGTATTTGCACAAAATCATCAAGCGTTTTGAACTTATGGAACACACTCGCAAAGCGCACGTAGGCAACTTCATTCTTTGCAGCAAGCTCATCAAGCACATAATCACCGATTGCCGTAGAATCAACTTCGCTCTCGCCAAGCTCGTAAAGTCGCTCCTCAACTCTGTTGATAATCTCTTCTACTTCAACCTCTGATTTAAAGAATTTACCAACCGAACGACGAATCGCATTCGCAAGTTTCTCGCGATCAAAAAGCTCACGCGCGCCATCCTTCTTGATGACAGCTAAGTTCGGGTGCTCAATGCGCTCATAGGTCGTAAACCGATGTTTGCCATCCATTGTCTCACGGCGGCGGCGGATGGTAATACCATCAGCAGACTCACGAGACTCCAAAACACGGCTATCACCGATTTTGTAGTTATGCGCCATACGTTATTCCCTTCCTAGGATTCGTCTGATTTGTTTTTCTTGCGACGACGAAGGAACGCAGGTGTATCATCGTCTTCCTCTTCAGCTGGCTGATTCCAGATGTTTTCTGTTGGTTCAGCGGCGAAATGCTCAGCGCCATCAGAGTGATTGAGTTCCATATCAATATCGTTGACAGCCTTATCAATATTCTCAGCAGCAGGCGCCGGTGTAGCAGCAAGCGCACCAGGTCGCTCAAGCTCAGCAGCTTGCTGTTCAAAGAATTCACTATCAAAACCAGTCGCAATAACAGTAATGATAAGTTCATCTTCAAGATCCGGCTTAAGCGTTGCACCAAAGATAATATTTGCATCTGGACTCACGGCACTGGTAATAATCTCAGCAGCTTCCTGAATCTCGCTCATACTCATGTCGTAGCCGCCGGTCACGTTGAAGAGCACGCCCTTCGCACCATCGATTGAGACCTCGATGAGTGGTGACTCAATAGCCTGTTGCGCAGCCTCAGCAGCACGGTTATCACCACTTGCGCGGCCAATACCCATCAGTGCACTACCGGCGTTACTCATAATCGCCTTCACGTCGGCAAAGTCGAGGTTGATAAGCCCATGTTCGGTAATAAGCTCAGAAATACCCTGTACACCCTGACGAAGCACATCGTCAGCAATCTTGAATGTCTCAAGCAGTGGTGTGCGGCGATCGATAGTCTGAAGCAAGCGATCATTAGGAATCGTAATAAGTGTATCGACTTGGCGGCCAAGCTGCGCAATGGCCCATTCAGCATTTGTTCGGCGCTTTTCGCCTTCAAAACTAAATGGTTTCGTCGCGACACCGACACAAAGAATACCAAGGTCACGGGCAACTTCAGCTACAACGTGGCCCGCACCAGATCCAGTACCACCACCAGCACCGATGGTAACGAATACCATATCAGCACCTTCAAGTGCGTCACGAATCTCATCAATCGATTCGCGTGCAGCAGCTTCACCTACTGATGGGTCAGCGCCAGCACCAAGGCCGTTCGTAGTATTGTGGCCAAGGTGGATTTTAATATCTGCTTTTGAATTGTGGAGCGCCTGCGCGTCAGTGTTCATTGCAATAAATTGAACTCCGACCAATCCAGCATCTTTCATGCGGTTGACTGCTGAACCGCCTGCACCACCAACACCAACAACTTTTATGCTGGCGAATGTTTGGATTTCACTTGGTTTTACTTCCGGCATGGATTCCTATACTCCCCTATATTCACTCTGGATAATTATCTTGTTCTAGTATACCATTGTTGTTCACGAATGACAGGCCCTCACATTTTGAAACGTGAGAAGATACCCTGGATAAAGCCACCCGCGTTTTTCAACGAAGCACCGCTCGGGCCATTGTGACTTTTTTGTGTTCGCTCACGTGACGCCTCAGCATCAACGAGCATAAGCCCAACAACAGTAGCGTATTCTGGCTTGTCGATATTATCAGCAACACCGCCAAACCCGCTTGCTTTACCGATACGCGCTGCAACACCCAGGTGCTCTTTAGCGCTCTCGGCAATGCCCTTTAAATTAGCGGTACCGCCAACTAAAACAACACCGCTTGGCAATTGGCCTGCACGCCCTGCTTTTTTGAGTTCTTTATTAATAAGTTCAAAAATCTCTTCAAGACGCGCACCGACAATTTCGTCAATATCCTCAGTATTAAACGAAAGAACTTCCTTCTCCTGCTTAACACTAACTGATTTATTCTCTCGAGAGCCGGACGCTACGGCATGCTGTAGCTTAACTTGTTCAGCAATTTCAGGATCTGTCTTGAGCCCAATCGCAAGGTCATTCGTAATATTCACGCCACCCATTGGTACAACCCCAACGTACTGCAAATCACCTTCTTCAAATACTGAAATACCCGTGGTCGAACCACCTAGGTCAATCACGGCAACGCCACTCTCAATTTGCTGTTCAGTCAGCACGGCCTTCGCCGCAGCGACCACAGACGGCACTGTCGCATTCGGCGCAACCGTCGCGAGCTCACTCGCCTTCTCAAGGTTCTTAACATACGGAGTCATCGCCGAGACAACATTTGCGTTAATCTCAAGTCGCGTGCCCGACATGCCAATCGGGTCTTTGATATTACCTTGCCCGTCAAGCGTATAACTAAATGGCACGACCTCAAGTACCTCACGGTTTGCAGGCACTTTACCGGTTGTCGCAACATCCTCAAGACGTCGGAGATCATCTTCGACAATCTCTTGCCCTGCCGTACCGACAGCAATCATACCATCAGCACGAGTGCTCAAGATGTGAGCACCATTCACGCTGATCGTTGCGCTATTTACTTCATAGCCGCTCATGCGTTCAGCTTCACCCAGCGCCTGATCAATTGCATGGGCTGGACCATTGAGGTTGACGACTGTTCCTTTGCGCATACCAGAATTTGGCGCCTGCCCGACCCCCACAATGGTAGGCGTACCGGTCGCCGGATCAACATGGCCCACTACACAACGAATTACCGTTGTACCGACATCAATACCGACTGCATATCGAGGTTGTTCCTGCATATAGCCGTATTATAGCATAAGCCAGATAATGATACAGGCCTGTGAACACTTTAGCGTTGCGTTAAAATCTCAGCACCGTCTTCTGTAATAAGAATCGTGTGTTCAAAGTGCGCAGCCAAGCTGCCGTCACGCGTCGCAATCGTCCAGTCATCGTCGAGTGTAACAATTTTTTCGCCACCAAGCGTTGCCATCGGCTCAATTGCAATAGTATCGCCGGGCTTTAACAATACGCCAGTCCCTTTACGACCGTAGTTTGGTACATCCGGGGGCATGTGCATCTTAAGTCCAACACCATGGCCGACTAAATCGCGAATGATGCCGAGCTTTGCCTTATCGAGCACCTGCTCAACCGCAGCACCAATATCGCCCGTATAAACCGGGCCTTTGATTGCATCAATGCCAGCGTATAAACTTCGTTCGGTTGCGCTAATCAAGTGCTTGATTGCACCTTTAGCATCTTCACCCACTACCATCGTAAAAGCCGCATCCGTCTTCATTTGCTTATAAGTAATCACCAAATCAAAGCTTGCAATATCACCCGAACGAAATGTGTAATCAGTGGGCACACCGTGAACAATCTCGTCGTTGGTACTAATACAAATAACACCAGGGAAATTCACTTCACTCGTTTTATAGGTAGCAGTCGCACCATACTCAGCGATCTTGCCTGCAACAAACGCATCAACATCTTTTTCGGTAAGACCAGGTTTTACATAGGCGCGAATATCATCGAAGATGCGCGCCAAAATAGCACCACCTTGGCGCATCGCGTCAATTTGTTCAGGAGTTTTTACTCCTGTAATTAGTCCTGCCACGTCCGCTCAACCTCATCAAAGATTCGGTCGTGAACTTCGCCGGCAGTACCTGTACCATCAAGGTGAACAATCTTCACGCCCGCTTCAGCAAAGATACCAAGCACTGGGTACATTTTTTGTCGGTAGATTGTCATACGTCGTGCGATAGTTTCAGGAGTGTCCTCCATGCGCTTACGTTTCTCAAGACGTGTCATAATTTCAGCTTCAGGTACTTCAAGGACAATCACAGCATCAATTTTCTGGCCCATTTTGCTCATATAGCCATCAAGCCATGCCGCTTGCTCTTTTGTACGAGGAAAACCATCGATAATGATATTACCGTAGTTTTTGCTACGCGCATCCTGAACAGCAGCTTCGAACACCTGGTAAGTAAGCGCATCGCTCACAAGTTCGCCAGATTTAAGCGTCTCAATCACCTTTGGATCATCGCTCCGGCGAAGCATTTCACCCGTTGAAAGCCATTTCCATCCCTTACGGACGGCCAGCATTTGCCCCTGCATGCTTTTACCCGCACCAGTAGGACCAAACAAAAGAATCATACCTATCGTCCCCTATTACTACTTATTAAGTGTTTCTTTAACAATACCAGCAATCATTGCACCATCAGCAGTATTACCGACCGATGCTTTTACTGCACCGATTACTTGACCCATAGCCGCAGGGCCACTTACGCCAAGTTCAGCGACTTTTTGCTCAATAATTGCGCGGAGTTCCGCTTCATCTAATTGCTGAGGCAAGTATTGTTTGAGGATTTCCGCCTCTTTCTCCTCCGGCTCAGCAAGCTCTGGGCGATTGTTATCGCGATAAATTTTTGCACTCTCGAGGCGTTTTTTCACCTCTTTTGCAATAACTTTTTCAATCTCAGCATCAGCAAGACCTTCGTCGCGCTTACCGCTGGCAACTTCTTCGTTCAATATTGCCGCTTTAAGGTTTCGCAAGGTCTCACCAACAAAACGATCGCCGCTCAAAAGGGCGGCTTTCATTTCGTTTGTAATACGCTCTTTCAGCGCTACCACTCGGGCTCCTAGCGGATGCCTAGCCGCATTTTGGCTAGCTTATCTGCTTTACGCTCGCGGCGGATAATCGCCTTAGCACGTCGCTCAGTCTTAGAAAGTGGCTTGCTAAATCGCATTGAAGCCTTAGCCTCTGCGAGCACGCCGCTCTGTAGAACCTTGCGGTTGAAGCGACGAATGATGTTTTCGTTCGCCTCTCGTTCATCTTTACGTGTAACTTGTACCATATCGGAGCTATTGTAACAGATGAAAAGCTGTTTTGCAACTATTTACCTCAGTTTACGACTCCGAAAGGTAAACCAAGTGCAACAATCTACCCTGCACCGACCGCATACCACGCCATTCATTGATTGAAAGCTCGACCCACACGCTCACTTCTTGGCCAACTTCCGCAAACCACCCCTCGGGCGCAGAAAACGCGACAACATCAAGCTTTTTACCGTTCGTGTCCTGCAAACTCAGTTTCACATGCTGGGATTCACTTCCCATACGGCGCACACCCATAACGATAGCACGTTCAAAACATATAATCGGCTCGGGGTTGCCATTACCATACGGTTCAAGACGTGAAAGATCAGCAATCAGCGCTTCAGTTACCTCGCTAAAATCAGCTGCCGTTACATCAGCAGATGGCAAGAGAAGCGGCGCTTGCGGTGGTAAATTGAGCGATGCAAAGTATTCATTAACTCGCCCACGAAACGCATCAATATTTTGCGTTGGCAATGTCACACCAGCCGCCAACTTATGCCCACCACCTTTTGTAATAATATCGTCATTTGCACGAATTGCATCCGCCACACTAAAGTCGCCATAGCTACGCGCACTCCCCTTGCTCTCCTCGCCGAGTTCTTGCAACACATAGGTCGGCTTCTTGTATCGCTCCAAAATCTTTGCAGCCACAATCCCAATAATTCCATGGCTCCAGTCGGCATGACTCAGTACGAGCACAGGATCTTTAGTATATTGCTCAGCCTGCTCCAGCGCAGCTTTGTAAATGATATCTTGCGCTTTACGCCGCGCAACATTCAGCTCATCAAGCTTCTGCGCGAGCTCAAGCGCCACCATGCCATCAGTCGCAAGCAACATATCCTGCGCATACTTTGCCGTTTCGAGTCGCCCCGCCGCATTCATACGTGGCCCTAAACCAAATCCAAGTGTACGTGCAGTCAACTGCGATGGTTCAGCGCCAGCAACACCCATCAGTGCTTTTAGTCCCGGGCGTCGAGTCTTGGCAAGCACCTTTAGCCCCCAGTACACATGCAAGCGATTCTCATCAACAAGCGTCACGACGTCACACACCGTACCAAGCGCCACAAGATCAAGTAGCCATTTCTCCTGCCCTGCTTCAAGCCCATCAAGTTGCGTTTGCAAAGCCTGCACTAACTTGAATGCCACCCCCACACCAGGCAAATCAAGAAACGGATATAGCGGCTCACCATCCACGTGCTCAATGAGGCGCAGTTTCTCGTACCGTTCTGGATAATCTTGCAGAAGCCGCTTTGGGTTAATCACCGCCACGGCAGGCGGCTGCACTGGCGCAACATTGTGATGATCCGTCACAATCACATCAACACCAAGCTCCTTAGCACGAACAATTGGCCCTTCGCTCAAGCTACCGCAGTCTACTGTCACAATAAGCGTCGCCCCAGTTGCCGCAATTTCCTCAACCGCCTGCTCGGTCATGCCGTAGCCTTCTCTGAATCGATTCGGAATAAATGCATCAACAAAGCGAAAGCCAAAACTACCAAACGCATCAAGCAGCACTGTCGTTGCGGTTAACCCATCGATGTCATAGTCACCATAAATCATAATATGCTCTTGCCGCCCACGCGCCTCCACAAGGCGTGAAACAGCTGCAGCCATGTCAGGTAGCAAAAAAGGATCATGCCGCGCTACGTAATTCGGCTCAAAAAATAACCTCGCTGCCTCGTTATCGAGACCGCGAGCTTTCAGAATCTGTTCGAAAATTGTCATTACGATTGGATATCGGTTGTCGTTCGACGCGGACGACTACCGTTTGACTGCTGCTGTGATTTAATCACAATACTCTGCAATTCTTTGAAGATTGGGAACTGCTTATTAGTCGAGTAAATCTTAGTGTTACCCTGCTTTTCGCCCAGCAAAAAACCAACCTTTTCAAGTCGCTTCAACTCCCGTTGAATATTACCTGGATCTTCCTTGATAAGCTTAGCAAGGCCACGAACATGGGTATGAAAATCAGGATACTTGGCGTATACAACAACAATTTTACGCCGCACTCTTGATGTGATAAAAACGTCTAACACTGTGACCTTTCAGTTCATTCCCTTACTATTGTTGCTTTTTATTCTACATTCCTACAGGCGTCTTTGCAAGCCTCGAAGAGTGTAGATTTACTGCCAGTTAAGGATATTTTCGTTAATTTTAGCGATAACTTCTTCGTGTGGTGGAATCGTATTATCTTCGTAATAATGGTTAATGCCCATGAAGTTTTCTTTCACATCCAAAATATGCACTTCATCTGCACTCACGTGCAACTGGTCAACAACAGGAATAGTTGCAAGCGGAGAAACTACTACTAGTTTACTGATACGAATCGGCTTCAAAAAGTCCACCGCGACACTAATCATGGCACCATCAGCAAGTCCATCAGACACTAAAATCACCACACGTTCACGTAGCATATCAGAGGTGATCAAGCCACCATCACCAAGCAACTGGTTGATACGGCTAAATGCCTGGCGCTTCTGATCATCAAGATATCCATGAAATTCGCTCGTGTACTCTTCGATCTCACCTGTTGAGAACTCGTTGTTGTAAGTAAAGTTACCGCTCTGAGACACTGCACCAAACATTGTACTTTCACCCGGCACTTCAATACCTTCAGTAACAAGCATCGTAAGGATACAGTGTAGCTGCGCTGCGATTTCTTCGCCTACTAACACACCCCCATCACTAAGGGCGACAACAGCACAGTTTTCATATCGATATTTATCTATCAGCTGCTCGGCAAGTAGTTGGCCTGCTTGGGCCCGGCTCTCAAAATACATATGCCTATACTACCAGTGTTTTGCCCTTATCTGCAAGCTGTTATATGCGTCTCACGGTATAATGAAGGCAATGAGGTATTACGAGGTTGCTCCGACAAAAATCGTTCGCGCAAATGCGAGCACCTTTACCTATGCGAGTGACACCCCTGTTGCCATTGGTGCTTTCGTAATGATTCCTGTCGGCAAACAAACATTGCTTGGAGTTGTCGTAAAGGAGGTAACACGCCCAGATTACGCGACAAAAGAAATTTCCGAGCTGCTCAACATCCCGAACCTACCTTTGCAGCTAGTACAGGCCGCCGAATGGATGAGCAGTTACTATCACTCACATCTCGCAACGGTCTTCCAAACAATATTACCTCGTGGGTTAACGAAAAGTCGCAGATATAAACAGAGGTCAAATCTCGTACATGAGCGAGATCGAACACATTTCTTACTCAACGAACAACAACAGGAGGCACTCGACACACTAGGCAAAACCGACTCCGGAACAGTACTGCTTCATGGTGTGACAGGCAGTGGTAAGACGACCGTCTACATTGAATATGCCAAGCAAATGCTTGCTCAAAATAAATCCGTCATTGTACTCGTCCCCGAAATTGCCCTCACCTCTCAACTCGTCGCAGAATTCCAACAACATTTCCCAGATGTCGTTCTTGCCCACTCTAAGCAAACAGAAGCCGAGCGCCATACATCCTGGCTAGCCGTCGCGGGTAGTACCGTACCTCAAGTAGTCATCGGGCCACGCTCAGCGCTGTTCTTGCCACTAAAATCTATTGGGGCCGTCATCATTGATGAGGCGCACGAACCAAGCTATAAACAAGATCAGTCACCCCGATACTCTAGCCTGCGTGTTGGCGGAGTACTCGCGAGACTCCATGGCGGCATAGTCATTCAAGGTACGGCCACTCCTCTCGTAAGTGAGTATTTCTTAGCAAAAGAAAATAATCGTCCAATTATAGAGCTCCCCGAAAGGGCAAGAGCCGATGCTATAGCCCCAAAAGTTACACTTGTCGACATGACAAAGCGTGGTTCTTTCGTGCAGCACCGTTTTTTGTCTGACGAGCTGCTGTCTAAAATGCAGGCAAGCCTCGATGCGGGTGAACAAGCACTCATCTTTCACAATCGTCGTGGCAGCGCTAGTACAACACTTTGCGAAAACTGCGGCTGGTCAGCTACCTGTCCGCGCTGCTTCATACCCCTCACACTCCATAGCGACGCTCACGAACTACGCTGCCATATCTGTGCACATACCGAAAAAGTACCGACATCGTGCCCAATGTGTCACGAAACCGACATCGTCCATAAGGGCATCGGCACAAAGCTCGTCGAGTCCGAAATTCGTCGCCTCTTCCCGAACAAAAAGATTATGCGTTTCGATGGCGACACCGCATCCACAGAAACAATCGAGCACCAATACCAGGCGCTTTACAGTGGTGAGGCAGAAATTATTATTGGTACTCAGGTTGTCGCAAAAGGCCTCGACCTACCAAAACTCAGCACCGTCGGGGTGGTACAAGCAGACGCTGGACTAAACCTTCCGGACTTCTCATCGAGTGAGCGAACATTCCAGTTACTCGCCCAGGTCATCGGCCGAGTAGGCCGGTCATCTCGTCGAACAAACGTTGTTATACAAAGCTACCAACCAAGCAATCCGGCCGTGCAGTATGGCATCGAACAGAACTACGATGCGTTCTACAAAGAAACCCTTGCCATGCGCAAACAAGGCAATTTCCCGCCATTCACCCACCTACTGAAGCTGACATGCACATACAAAACAGAAGCCGCCGCAATCCGCAACAGCAAAGAATTCGCGAAACTTATCCGCACACAATACCCAGATGTTTCAGTACTTGGCCCTACCCCAGCATTTTACGAACGACAGCGTGACACGTATCGCTGGCAAATAACTGTTAAATCAGCAAAACGAGCACAACTCCTCGCAATCATCAGTGAAGTTCCTAGCCAATATTGGCAGTACGACATTGACCCTATGAATCTACTCTAATCTACCCCTGTTTTTATATCCCCTTTTCCTATATAATTAAGGCAATGAAAAAAGAATCTATCATCATCTTACCTAACCCGCACCTACGGCAAAAATCAACACGGGTGCACGTAATTACGGATGACATTCGTAAAACTATCGACGACATGACCAGCGCGAGCCTCGACTGGGAAGACTCTCGTCCTCACGAAATCAGCGCTGCACTTGCAGCAGTGCAGATTGATAAGCTTGAGCGTATCGTTATCGTGCGCAGCGACTTCGACGATAAAACCGTTCGCGAATTTATCCCGCTCATCAACCCTGAGATCATAAAGGGTGAAGGCCCAATGATTGCAGATTACGAAGGCTGTCTTAGTGTTGATGGCTTCTACGGTAAAGTCCCCCGCTACAGTAAGGTGCGTATCAAGGCTATGGATGTAAACGGCAACGAGGTCCGCATTAAGGCAGAAGGCTTCCTCGCACGCGTGCTACAGCACGAAATCGACCACACGAACGGTATCGTATTCGTCGATCATATCCGCGACCAACACGACGCATTCTACACACTTAACCCTAAAGGCGAGCTCGACCCGCTTGACTACGACACGCATGTCAAAGACAATCACAAACTCTGGGATTAACCAGCCAATTGTATTCTTCGGCACTGAAGAGCATAGCCTAATTGCCCTTCGTGGTCTCGTTGAGTCGGGAATGCCCGTTGCTGCCATCGTCACAAAACCAGACGCCGCAAAGGGTCGCGGTAAAAAACTTACCTCACCAGCGGTGAAAGTCTACGCCGAAGAGCATAACATCCCTGTCTGGCAGCCTACAAAACTCAAAGACATCACAGAAGGCATTCAAGAGCTCAACAACCCCGTTGGCATTCTTGTAAGCTATGGCAAAATCATCCCTAAAAAGACGTTAGAGCTTTTCACACCAGGCATCATTAATGTTCATCCTTCTCTGCTGCCAAAATATCGTGGCCCTTCGCCAATCGAGTCAGCAATTGTAAATCGCGACAACAAAACCGGCGTCACCATCATGTGTCTCGTAAGCGCGATGGACGCTGGCCCAATCTACCTGCAAGTTCCCTACGCTCTCGATTTCACTGAAACAAAGCCGGAACTCTACGATACGTTATTTACACTTGGCACAAATCTACTAATCAGTAAGCTCTCTGCTATTCTTTCAGGTGAACTACAGCCCATCCCGCAGGACGACAATGATGCGTCATACTGTGCGCTTCTATCAAAAGAAGATGGCAATCTTGACTTGACTGCATTAACCCCCGGCGAAGCCGAGGCTCGCGTCCGTGCATACCTTGGTTACCCACGCACGCGCGTCACAATTGGCGAATATAATATCATAGTCACCAAAGCCCACGGCGTCATGACGCAAAAAACACCGCTCGATCTTGAGTGTACGAACGGTGCATTTTTGTCTATTGACGAGCTCATTGCGCCAAGTGGCAAAACGATGAGCGCTAACGACTTCCTGCGTGGCTATTCTCTTTAAACAGTACCGAGGATTGCATCACGGTTAGCGATAATCTCGGCCTTAAGCTCGCTCATCGTACGCGACACGACATCCTTATAGTCAGGGCGGTTCAGGCTAAGCCACTTAAGTGATGCATACTCAGCAAGCACTGCATTCTGTGGAATGTTTGCTGGCGCACTTGATTTAAGCTGCTGATAAATAGTATCTTGCTCATAAGCTGGCGCATTTGCCGTAAGCCACGCGTTAACGACCTCATCCTTACGATCAAGAAAACTCTCGAATTCCTGCAACTGAGCGTCACTTAGCCCATCAGACAACTGGGTACCCACGCGCAATTCGAGTTGCTCCCTAAAATGGCCAAGGAAAAGCTTTTTTTGATCTTCGGGTAGACCACCAAGCCCTACCTCTTGTAGAAAATTATCATCTAGTTGAAACATACGCGACACTTTCTCAGATATTAGCCAATGATTACACTTTAAGTATAGCACAGAGATACTCTATGCATCCTCGCGTCTAATACCTGACTAAGAGGTAGCTTCTTCCTGAGAATTTTGCGCAGACTGACCTTCTTGCGATTCTTGGCCCTCTTGCTTGCCAAGAGCTTGGTCAATCTCAAACAATAGATTGAGTGACTCCTGAAGCCGATCGTCATCTACCGATATCTTAGCAATGAGATCATAAGCGGCAGTAAATAATTCAGGATTGCTATCCCCACCTTTAATCATCTCCATTATTACTTGTAGACGTTCTTGTGGATCACCTTGCCCTGCTAATGCAAGCTGTTTTGTGTCCGTGATGATTCGATTTCGTAGGTCGAGTAATTCATTGTTATTTGCCATAGTTGCCCCCTTACTTTTATGTTATCGCGTCGTCAGTGGCTGGACAAGAGCTGGAGATGCACTCGCAGCCTTTCGACCATTTGGACTTTGTACACCGTAGGTAACACGACGTAACTTATCACCATAATGTCCCTTAGTATTATTTGTCTCTTTCGCGATACGCTCTTTAACATACTGCTTGCCTGCTGCCGTAAACCTAAACCGAACATTTTTACCAGTACCACTCACAGTGTACGCACCAGGCACCCCGCTAAAGAATAGTGCTAGCATGCGACGAGAGTCATCAATACCATTCCATCTGAGCTCGCTTGTAATAGTCGCTTCAATGGCTTCAAACTCACGTGCCCAGTTGCCCGCAATTTCACTACGACCATCAGGAGTAACAACCTTACCAGCAAGACGCTCTCGATAGCCCCCCTCTCCGTCAACGAAGTCACCACTCCAAGCATCAGAGTATGGACGTCCCTCGAGATGGTATGGAATTAAACGCGCAGGATTTGTATCAACCGTGGCACCCGCAACATGAGCTGCCATTTTATACTTATTCTCCTCTGGCATTGCAGATCGAGGAATGATACCAATACCAAATCGAGCAGTCCTAATACGACGACCGATCGCTCCATCATCAGATCCTGCACCAGTCCACTCCATATCACCAAGCCCCCCAACCGCTGCAAGGGTAGAAGCCTTAATCGCAAAGTTTGCACCACCGGTCGCTGGCAGGCCACGTGCAGAGAGTAAGACCGATAAGCCAGCCGCAAAGTTTGAAGCAATAGCAAAACCAGGGTACTTCTTAGCCCACTTCACACCAAAGCGAGTCACACCCTTGAATACGTCTATCGACTCATTCTTAGGATCATGCAGTGCACGTTGATAGCTTCCAAGGTAGTTACGCGAGAGACCTTCAGGGTCGGCATCATTACGGATGATAAGAACCTCGTGGTCTGCATCCATTGCGCCCGACTGCATACGACGCTGCACGGCAAGCAGAGCCGCGTTAGCAAGGTCAGCAGCAACATATCCAATCACGCCGCCCGTCTTATTAACCTCCTCTGCGTTATATTCATTCTCACAGACCGCAATCTTAAGGCCTGGGAAATCATCTCGAGCACGCTGGATTTCCTGCCGCGCTTTTTCAATTTTCTTCTTTCGCTCAGGATCAGCCATTGCAGTATTCAACCAGTTAAGATTGAGTAGCACCATCGATTTACCGAGCGACTCAGCATTCTGTTGGCCATACAATGATAGCGTCTCGTAAATAGTATCCGCTTCCTGGGCAGCCGCAACAGGAACAGTGACAATTGCCTCAACGTCACCGCTCATCTCGCGAAGTTCATCTGATTTTTGGATTGCCTTATCAAGCTTAGTAATATAATCAGCACCGTGTCGAGCCTCCAGCTGGTCCACAAACCAATCAAGCTCTTCTTTCGCCTGTAGCTTCGCCTCTGGATCCGCCTTCAGTCGTGGTGAGCGCTCTTTCGCAAAGCGAGCAATCTCTTCCTCAGAGCCAACACTATCGGTGTCATAGTCATAACCATAGCCATAGTTATTATAAGCATTCTCGGCGCGACTTTGCGCAAGGCGTTCTAATGGCCGGCGCGGAACAAATCCAGGCATACCAAAGCCTTCAATAGTGCGACCTGCTACCGCATGCTCAATTGCTGGCGGAGTAAGCTTTACATGCGGCACATATTCGACAGTAGGTTTTGAGATTTGTTCAGGAATCTGCGTAAGAGAATTATTACCAACTTCAGTAGCGAGTGGCGCAATGTGAGTCACTCCGCCTGCTTCACTACGAACTTCAACAACTTCAGCGTATGCACCATTAAACTGCGTCTGCCCGTTCTTATCAACCGAGAAGAACTTTGATGAAGGATTGTCTTTAGGAATATCAATCGTACCATCCGACTTAACGTCAACGAAATACACCTGGGACTGCGTATCACGCGATGCAGACACAGCCAATTTAAGCTTGCCGTCATGCGCCGCCTGGGACCATGCGACCTGATTAGAATCGTGAGACGAGCCTCCCGCTGTCATATGTGAAATACTCATCTGAACACTACCATTTTCACCAACACCGTTGCCATTATTGCCACCCCACAAAAGCTTCTGCTCGTTTGCATTAGGCACGCTAGTGTTGTTGTCGTAGCTGAAATCTCGTGTCACATGCTTAGTATCACTTGAGTGAAGCGTGTTGTACTGCTTAGGCGTCATGTCTTGCGTAACGGTAGTTTCACCTTTTACAGGACCCCCCGTATCTGCGACGCTAATATTGTGACTTTTGAGCAGTTCGAGACTCTGTGGGCTTAACGAGCCATCCTTCTCTAAAGTAAGTCCCTCTACTGACGTAAAGCCTTTTGGACCTTCAATAGTAATCGTACCATTCGAAGCTGTCACTGCATGGTAATCCGATGGTAATTCAAGAGCATTTTGGTGAGTACCCATAGGATGAGGTTCATACGTTGTTGATGGCGCAATATGCTCAGTGTGTGCACTCGAGCCATTAAACAGGCCTTCGGCAAGTGTCTGCCTGCCCTCTTCCGATGGCGCACCCCCATGAACAATATGCTCCGCAAGGCCATCGTAGCTCGGGCTTACAAATGCGAGAGCTTCCTGGGCACCTACTCCGATAACAAGGCTCGTACCAAACCCAACAGCACCAGCAACGAGAACACGGCGCCTTCGCAGTTTACGAAATGCCTTATCTTTGGCATCAATATCCTTATCGAGCTCTACGATTGCACTTGTGTAAAGATCAAGCGCTTCATCAATAGGCTGACCGTCAACGATTTTAAATCGAGTGCGAAAATCACTCGGCAAGTCACCCATATGACCCGCAAGACGAACCTTCGCAAGTGCACGCGCTTCGTCAAGCTTACGGCGCTCTTGTGGCATATCTACAACGCTTGAATAAGAAACAAGATCGATCTTGCGCTTGTCTGACATCTGTATGCGCGCTTCGATACTTGCAATTGCCTCATAGGCACTTTGGACAGCTTCCGGAGTTGAAGGCTCGCCTTCTCCTAGCAAAGACTCAAGCTGGATTGTAAGCCCCTGTGCGTCCTCTGTCTCATAACGAGTATCCTCGAAAGAATCGCGCCGCTTACCGGTATCATAGCTCTTTCCCTGTGCCATCTCACGTGCATGCAACGTGCGTTCTTGTTTAACACGCTTGCGTTCCCGCATTGCCGCAAAAGCACCACCAAGAACACCCGGGGCAACGGTGACTCCGGCTGCGTGGATTAACGTACCGCGACCAGCTCGTGCAATACCAAGCGCGACCGCCGCCGCAGTTCCAAGCGTCTCAGGACCAACAAGGCCGCCAAGCCCCCTACCCGAACGCTGTAAGCGGTCAATAAGCTGCTCCGCCTTACTTAGCTCGTGCTCTGTACGAACATTCGATCGAGCTTCGGCGTTGTATAGCTTCATACCGTCAAGCATACGGTTGATACTATCTTCGTTATCAGCAATAGCCTTCACCTGCTCAGCAATCGCAAGCAAGTTATCGAGACGTACCTTACCTTCACCGATAAGATTCATATTGCCATCCTTGGCAAGCTGCTCAAGTGCTCGACCCTGCTCAGCCTTCAAGGCTTCAGGGTCAGTAATCTCGCCACTAGCATAGCGTCGAATCAAATCCTTCATTGCAAGGGCAAACTTAGAATCACCCTCAATTGCTTCCCGACGCTCGCCTGCCTCATCGTGAATTGACTCATCGTATTCAGATTGGAACCGCTCGATTGTCGCTACCTGCGCGCGCGTACGCGCTTCAGTATCGCTCGACTCAAGCGCAAGCACATCATTCTCTTGTTCAATTTGTGCGAGTGCTTCCCGCTTATATTTCTCAAGGTAATATGCACCAGCAAGACCATTTTCGCCCTTCCACATATTTCTAAAGAAGCGCTTCACTCTACCGCCCTGTGCCAATTCATTGCGACGGCGCGCCTCCGCAGCATCGCGAGCCGCAGAAATCGCATCGTGAGTCTCGTCAATAAACGTCAGCACAAGCGGACCTTCTGCCTCTGGAGTAGTGGCAGTTGAAGCACTCTCGTGACTTGTTGGTGCGGGTTCAGGGCTAGCAGGAGAAGGGCTATCTGGCGTACCACGACCACTTAAACCACTACGAATCTGGTCAGCATGTGCAGCAATTGCATGCAATTGGGCAGCAGGGACAGACTGGCCAGCAACACTCTCACCGCCCGCAGTTGCGCCGGTGCCATACAGCACTTGGTCAGCGTCATTCACTACCAATTGACCGTCAAGCAGATCGGACACTTGGTCAGCGAGCTCTCGATTCGATATACGATCATGTGAAGTATCGAGAAATGTCACTGCAGCACGTGCATCAGTAACAAGCGTGGTAATATCTTCGTCAGACATTCCCGCAACACTTGCCTCGCCGAGCAGGTCATTGAGCGCACTACGCATCTCATCAGGAGTAGCCTTACCCTCAGTGGTATCGACAATTGCTCGTGCCTCTTCTGCTCGTGTTGATCCATGTCGCAGTTCCAGGGTATCATTTGCCGTCAAAGCCATCGTACGCAGCGCGAGATTATCAGTTGCGCCATCACTTAAATCAAACAAATCACTGCTCTCCATGGCAGCACGAAGATCAGCAACAGGCGTCTCGGAAGTCTTTACACTATTCCAAGTAGCAGCAATCATTGCAAGCTGCTCATCAGTCATCATGCTTGCACGAAGACGGTTCGGAGACCTATCACCAAGCGCCGCAGGATCAAGGTTATGTGGATTATCGGGCGTGTCGCTCATCGTCATTGCCCATTCGTATCACCTGGACCAAGGTATAAATCGCGGAAGCGCAACATCGTTTCTGTAGTAACCCTCTGCACATCAACACCACTAGTGGCAATGTACTGCTGAATCTCTTCTTCAGAAGCCTCTCGGTCAAGGAGCTCGTTGAGACCATCTACCTTATCGTCAGGGAGAGCCTCTACGACAGCCTGGTCAATCTGATCCATAAGCCGCGAACGCAAATCAGACTCAAGCTGAGCCTTTACTTCATCGCTAACTTGCTGATTCCACGCTTTTGCGCTCAGCATCTCCTTAATGAATGTCGTAAACGGATCATTCACAGCGTTTTCCCCTTCTGTTTGATTTTTAACGACGCCCTCACAAGCGTTACCTAAAAACAGCATACCATAACCGGTATGCTGTCACAAGCTAAATTTATTGAATTCTAGTTAAGTGTTCGTTTAACAAGCTCGCGTGTAAAGAATTCTACAACATCACCTTCTTCAACAACGAGCTTCTTATTCGTCTTAAGACTAAGTCCACACATTTCACCCTCAAACACTTCCTTTGCCTCTTGCTGTTGGCGCTGGACACTCATCACTTCAACTTCAGAAACTTTCTCGCCACCACGGGTAATACGTGCAAGCACATTCGCCACTGCTTTACCCTTAGTCACTTCACCACCACAGATGATTTCGTCACGAGTAGTACGGAAAATGCCCTTCACTTTCAGTGTACCAATTTCAGTTTCAACCACCTCCGGAGCAAGCAATTGCTCCATGCTCTGACGTGCGTCATCAAGTAGTTCATAGATCACACGGTAAAGACGCACCTGCACCTTATCACGCATCGCAAGACGCTTCACGGCAGGTGGAAGATCGATGTTGAATCCATAGATGATGGCGTTTGAGCTTTCAGCCAAACGAACATCACTTTCACTCACACTACCGACACCGCTACCGATAATACGGAGAGTAATCTGACCCTTAGTGTCGACGAGTCGCAAACTATCCATCACAGAGGTCAGCGAACCCTGCACGTCAGCCTTCACGATCACATTCATGTCCTGCGCATCATGCTTCTGAGTCATCATCTTCAAGAGGTCAGCTCCGGTCACGTTCGTGCTTGCCGCGTTACGCTCAGCTTCAATGCGCGCACGTTCAACCATCAAGCGAGCTTCTTTTTCACTCTTCACAATAGTAAATACGTCACCAAACTGTGGAAGCTCTTTGAATCCAGTCACCGTTGCGGGGGTTGATGGACCTGCAGCCTTGAGTACCTTACCAGCAAAATCAACAAGCGTACGCACTTTACCGTAGGCAGTTCCCGCAACCATAAAGTGCCCTGGTTTTAAGTAACCCTGCTCAACAAGGAGATTTACGACAGAGCCCTTACCCTTCTCCATGTGCGCCTCAATCACAAGGCCTTCAGCTGGCACATCAATGTCAGCCTTAAGTTCTTCCATATCCGCAACAAGCAAAACGGTATCAAGCAGTGCATCGACACCCTCGTTCTGTTTCGCACTAATTGGCACCATAATCGTGTCACCACCCCATTCTTCAGGGTTTAATTGGTGCTCACTCGCAAGCTGTGCCTTCACGCGCTCTGGGTTTGCGCCTTCTTTGTCCATCTTGTTGATAGCGATCACAATACGAGCATTAGCGCTGCGTGCGAAACGAATTGCCTCAACAGTCTGCGGCATCACGCCGTCATCTGCAGCAACAACAATTACCACAACGTCAGTAAGTGCCGCACCGTGCTGGCGGAGTGCAGCAAAGGCTTCGTGGCCCGGGGTATCGAGCAAAGTAATTGTTCGGCCGTTGTGCGTAGCTTGGTAGGCACTAATGTGCTGAGTAATACCACCAGCCTCACCCGATACTGTCTTGGTACCCAAAATCGTATCAAGCAGTGTAGTTTTACCGTGGTCAACGTGACCCATTACGGCTACAATCGGTGGGCGCTCAACCGCCTTGTCTGATGGTACATGCAAGCGCTGAGCGGTCGTTGGCTGCTCGTTCTCTTTGCGCTTCAGCTCAACCTCAAGGCCGAGCTCCTCAACGATAATCTGCGCCGTCTCAAAGTCGATACGCTGGTTAATCGTTGCGACGATACCATTCTTAAACAATTCTCCGACAAGCTGCGTAACAGGCAGGTTAAGGGTTTCAGCGAGCTCGCCCACCGTTACTGAGTCGGCGATAACCAAAATCTTCTTCTCCTGGCTGCTCATCTGTTTATCCTTCCTGCCGGCAGCTTGCCGGATCAATTATCCACGAATAGTCATGGGTCTATTTTTTAGCTTTTTTGTCCGTAAGGCTAAGGCTAATCTTACGGCTGTCCTTGTCGATATCAAGGATTACGAACTCTTTACGTTCGTTCAAGGTAAATACCTTCTCAGGATCAACGTCGTTGCCGTTGCCAAGCTCACTCACGTGAACAAGTGCTTCAACAGCTGGGCTGATTTGTACGAATGCGCCGAAAGGTGTGATGCGAGTCACGGTACCTTCAACTTTGTCACCCTTGTTGAACTTCTCAACTTCATCAAGCCATGGATCCTTAGTAAGCTGCTTCATGCTAAGGCTAAGGCGTTCTTTGTCGATTGAGATGATCTTAGTCTCGATAGTCTGACCAACCTTTACGTAGTCAGCAGGGTTGTTTACACGCTCCCAGCTAATTTCTGAGATGTGCACGAGGCCTTCAATACCATCAACGTTTACGAATGCACCGAAGTCCACAACGCCAGTTACAACACCAGTTACAGTGTCGCCAACCTTGAGTTTCTCAAAGCGCTCTGCAAGACCATCCTTGATTGCTTCCTTCTCAGAGAAGATAAGCTTGTTTGCCTTGCGATCACAGTCAAGGATACGTACACGGAGTACTTGGCCTACGAGTGCGTTAAGGCGAGCAAGAATTTCGTCCTTGTCAGCGCTACCAACACGTGGGTAGTGCTCTGCTGAAAGTTGTGAAACAGGGAGGAAACCGCGAACACCTTCGTATTCTACAAGCATACCACCGCGGTTTGCGTCGTATGGGGTAACATCGATGATTTCACCTGCATCCATCTTAGCTTGAACTTCTTCCCAACCACGGTCCTTAGCAGCCTTACGGAGGCTAAGAAGACTGTAGCCGTTATCAAGCTCAGTATCAACAACACTTGCAGTTACTTCGTCACCTTCGTTGAGCTGACGACTAAAACCAACTTCACGGCGTGGTACGAAACCAACACCCTGTGCGCCTAAATCAATTAATACTTCGTGTTTACGGACACTTAATACGTGACCGGTGGTAACTTCACCTGCAACGAGCTGCTTAACGTTCTCGCCGGCAAGGAGGTCATCCATTGAAATTGTGGCTTTTGCCATATAAGTTTATTAGTCGAGAGAGCTCTCCACTGAGGCCCTTTCGCTAAAACTCCTCTATTAAATTTAATATTTCTTGGCGCATCATAAAGATACTTGCCTAGATCATATCTATTGTACACGGTTTTACAGAGAAAGTCTAGATAAGGCGTCGAGAGCGCGCGTATGACACAACAGAGGCGGCGAGAAGCGCTGCACCAAGCGTTGATACGACTACTTGCTCAGGACCAGTTTTCGGCAATGCCGCAGCCGAAGATGTCGAACTTGGGCTACTTGTCTCCGATGAGCTTGAATGAGGAGTATTTGAAGTCTCTGTCTTCTTAGAGCTACCTTCTGACTGAGAATCAAGCGCAGCCTTCAACTGATCTTCACTTGATGTAGATGGCTTTGCGGGTGCAGATGAGCCATTATCAGCCGTATTCTTATCATCCTTACTTGGCGCTGCCGGCTTTGTTGTTGTGCTATCTGTTGATTGCATGTGCCGAACAACATAAATACCACCAGCCAAAAGCCCTACTAATACCGCTCCCACCAGCACAAATCCGAGTACGCTCCCTTGTTCGATTCGTCGTGCCATAACTCCACTTCCTCTTTCTTAACTTCTTCCAGTTTACCTCTTTAAATCGAATGGTGCAACCTCGCATGCGTATGCTACTATAGGCATATGATTGTAGTAATCGATACTGGTGGGACAAAAACACTCATTTCGTCGTTTGGACGAGGCGGCAAAATGGGTGAATCGACGAAACTTCCTACACCTTCAAACCCAAAAGAATACGTTCAACTTGTTAAGAGCGTCGTCCGCAGCACGTATAATCATGATGAGGTCGAGGTAATCGTGCTT
>Ga0207704_10000239_pt1 | contig 27105 bp, 25 predicted proteins | sample KBSMisM12_FD_184308 | JGI IMG/M metagenome (GOLD analysis project Ga0207704, IMG submission 184308) | Miscanthus rhizosphere microbial communities from Kellogg Biological Station, Michigan, USA - KBS Miscanthus M1-2 (SPAdes) (version 2) | ecosystem: Host-associated > Plants > Roots >...
CGTTCGGCTACATGCGCTCAGACGAGGGCTACCACCGCTTCTTCAGCTACCTCAACTTCTTCGTCTTCTCGATGCTGCTGCTGGTCCTCGCCGGCAACTTCGTCCTGCTGATCGTCGGCTGGGCCTTCGTCGGCTTCGCCTCCTACGCGCTGATCAGCTTCTGGTACCGGCGCGAGACGGCGACGCGGGCGGGGATGAAGGCCTTCGTGATCAACGTCGTCGGCGATATCGGCCTCGTCCTCGCGGCCTTCCTGATCTTCCGCGAACTCGGCAGCTTCGACTACGGCACCGTCTTCGCCAAAGCGCCGGAAGTCTTCAGCGTCAACCAGTGGAGCGTCACCGCGATCTGCCTGCTGCTCCTGGTCGGCGCCTTCGCCAAGTCCGCGCAGCTGCCGCTCCACACCTGGCTGCCCGACGCGATGGAGGGTCCGACCCCGGTCTCCTCGCTGATCCACGCGGCGACGATGGTCACCGCCGGCGTCTACCTGATCGCCCGCACCCACGTCCTCTTCGCCCTCGCCCCCACCGCCGCTGACATCAGCGCCTTCGTCGGCCTGGCGACGCTGCTGGTCGCGGCGACGATCGCCCTGGTGATGACCGACCTGAAGCGGGCGATCGCCTACTCGACGATGAGCCAGATCGGCTACATGGTCGTCGGCGTCTCGATCGGCGCTTATGGCGCGGGGATGTTCCACCTGATGACCCACGCCTTCTTCAAGGCGCTGCTGTTCATGGCGGCCGGCTCGATCATCGCCGCGATGGCCAACGAGCAGAACATCGACCGCATGGGCGGCTTCGCCAAGGCGATGCGCTTCACCTCGATCACGATGCTCTGCGGCGGCCTCGCCCTCGCCGCCTTCCCGCTCACCTCGGGCTTCTTCTCCAAGGACGAGATCCTCGCCTACGCGGGAGCACGAGGCGGCATGTATCTCATCTTTGTAGTTCTTGGTTACTTCGGCGCCTTCCTCACCGCGATCTACACCTTCCGCCTGATCTTCCGGGTGCTGCAGGGCGAGCCCTGCGCGGAGGCGCGGGAGCTGATCGAGACCGGCCACGTCCACCACGCCGAGCCACGTAACCCGGCGACGAACGAGCTCGAGGACACGGATGTGGGCTTCCCCGGCCCCGAGCACCACATCGCCGAGCAGTCGACGCCGATGCGAATCGCGATGGGCGTGCTCGCCTTCCTGGCGCTGGTCGGCGGCCTCGTCCAGGTCCCCGGCGTCGACAACGTGATCAGCGACTTCCTCGACCCCGCCTTCACCGGCCCCGTCCTCGCCCACGTCCACCCCTCGGTCGAGTGGGACTGGATCGGGCTGGCGATCGGCGGCATCATCTCCCTTGCCGGGATCTGGGTCGCCCACTGGCTCTACGTCGCCAACCCGGAGCGGCCGCGGGCGCTCGAACAGCGCTTCCAGGGCGTGCACGACTTCCTCTTCCGCAAGTGGTACTTCGACGAGGCGATCGACGTCCTCGTCGTCCGCCCGGCGCTGGCGGTCGGCCGCTTCGCCAACCGGGTCTTCGAGCGCTTCGTTGTCGACGGGCTCGTCAACGGCACCGAGGAGACGGTCCGCGGCACCAGCGGCGTCATCCGCGCCGTCCAGAACGGCTTCGTCCGCAGCTACGCGCTGCTCCTGATCGCCGGCTTCGCCGGCCTGGCCCTCTACTTCCTGTTGAGCAGCTCATGATCAACGTCCTCCTCTGGGCCCCCCTCGCCTTCGGCCTCGTCGGCCTCTTCCTGCCGAGACGGGCCGCCGGGCCGTGGGCGGTCCTCGGGGCGCTGGTCACCCTCGGCATTGCGGTCGGGATGACGATCGGCTTCAACCAGGGCGACTCCGGCCTCCAGTACGTCGAGAGCACGCCCTGGATCTCCGGGCTCGGCGTCGACTACAGCCTCGGCCTCGACGGCCTCAACCTCTTCCTCGTCCTGCTGACGGCGCTGCTGTGGACCGGCGGCATCGCCTTCGCCGCCTTCCGCGACTACGAGCGGCCGAAGACCTTCTTCTTCCTGATGCTGATGGCGGAGACGGCGACGCTCGGCTCCTTCCTCGCTCAGGACCTGCTGCTCTTCGTCCTCTTCTTCGACTTCATGCTGGTGCCGTTCTACTTCCTCTTCGGCGCCTGGGGCCACGATCGCACCGCCGAAGGCGGGCCGACCGCTTCCGCGGCGACGCTGAAGATGATCATCTACACCCTGATCGGCTCGCTGCTGATGCTGGTCGCGGCGATCGCCACCGCGATCATCTCCGCCGACGGCGGCCACATCACCTTCTCGATCCAAGCGCTGCAGGAACAGGGCCTCTCGCTCGGCAGCCAGCGCTGGATTTTCTGGTTCTTCGCCGCCGCCTTCCTGGTCAAGATGCCTGCCTTCCTCGTCCACGGCTGGATGCCCGACGCCTACCGCGCGGCGCCGCTGCCGGTCCTGGCGGTCTTCTCCGGGGTGCTGGCGAAGGTCGGCGCCTACGGCTTCCTGCGGATCGTGCTGCCGCTGTTCCCGGAAGCGACGATCGAATTCCAGGAGATCGTCCTGGTCATCGCCCTCGCCTCGATCCTCTACGGCTCGGTGATGGCCTTCACCCAGACCAACGTGCGGCTGATCGCCGGCTACTCCTCGGTCGCCCAGCTGGGCTTCATTACCGCCGGGATCTTCGCCCTGCGCGCCGACGGGTCAGACGGGGCGGTCCTGCAGATGGTCAACCACGGCCTCGTGGTCGCCCCGATCTTCATCATCGTCGCGATCCTGCTCGAGCGGACCGGGACCGAAGACATCCGCGAGATGGGCGGGATGGCGCTGCGGGCGCCGGTGCTGGCGGCGCTCTTCCTCATCGTCGCCCTGGCGACCCTGGCGATGCCGGGATCCTCCAACTTCGTCGGCGAGTTCTACATCCTCAACGGCCTCTTCCAGGCAAAGATCGTCTTCGCCTTCATCGCGATCAGCGGCGTCGCGATGTCGGCCTACTACGCCCTCCGCCTCTACCAGGGCGCGATGCACAACCGTAAGCCGGAGGGCCTCCTCTCGCGCGAGATCGGCCGGCGCGACGCGGTGGTCCTGGTGCCGCTTGTGCTCTGCATCCTCGGCCTCGCCCTCTACCCGCAGCTGATCCTCGAGCGGACGAACCCGAGCGTCCAGCAGACGGTGGCGAAGGTGACGGGGGGCGCGGCGCCGCAGTCGAAGCTGGCGGCGCAGACCGAACGATCCGGTTGGACCGGGTACGCACCGATCGGAGACAGATGAACTTCAACGAGCCGCACATCGATTACGCGGGCATCTCGCCGCTGATCGCCCTCACCGTCGGCATCTGCGTCGTCCTGCTGAGCGCGGTCTTCAAGCCGTTCAGGCGCAGCGCGCCGCTGCTGACGCTGGTCACCCTCGGCGCCACCGCCGGCCTGCTGATCTGGCACTGGAACGACCCGAAGAACCTGATCACCGGCGCGCTCCGCCTCGACGACCTGGCGATCTCGATCTCGCTGATCGCGGTCATGGTCGCGGCCTTCTGCGTCGTCCTATCGATCGGCGAGCGGGCGACCGAGGAAGCAGGCTCCGGCGAGTACCACTCGCTCCTGCTCGGCTCGGTCTTAGGGATGGTCCTGCTCTCGCAGGCGACCAACCTCGTCACCTTCTTCGTCGCCCTGGAGACGCTCTCGATCCCGCTCTACATCCTCTGTGCCACCAACCTGCGCCGCGAGGGCTCGCTCGAGTCGGGGCTGAAGTACCTGATCGTCGGCTCGATCGGCTCGGCGACCCTGCTCTACGGGATGGCCTTCCTCTACGGCGGCACCGGCTCGACCGGGTTCCAGGGGATCGCCGCCGGGATCGCCCACAACGGCCTCGACGGCGACCCGCTGATCCTGATCGGGATCGCGATGGCGGCGGTCGGCCTCGCCTTCAAGACCTCGATCGCGCCCTTCCACCAGTGGACGCCCGACGTCTACCAGGGGGCGCCCACCCCGATCACCAGCTTCATGGCGGTGGCGACCAAGGCGGCGGCCTTCGCCGTCTTCCTGCGCTTCTTCGACGTCGCCCTCGGCTCGCAGCTCGACTCCTGGCAGCCGGCGCTGGCCGCCCTGGCGGCGATCTCGATCGTCGTCGGCAACGTCGGCGCCCTCGGCCAGGACTCGCTGAAGCGGATCATGGGCTGGTCCGGCGTCGCCCAGGCGGGCTACATGCTCGGCGGCGTCGTCGTCGCCTCCGAGGCGGGAACGAGTTCGCTGGTCTTCTACCTCGCCGCCTACGCCTTCATGAACCTCGCCGCCTTCGCAGTGATCGTCGCCCGCGAGCGCGAGACCGTCTTCGGCGACGACATCCGCGCCGTCCGCGGCCTCGGCGCCGAGCGGCCGGCGCTAGCCTGGCCGCTGACGATCTCGATGCTGGCCCTCGCCGGGCTGCCGGCGACCGCGGGCTTCATCGGCAAGCTCTACCTGATCGAGGCCCTGGTCGAAGGCGACTACACCTGGCTCGCGGTCTTCATCGCGGTCGGGACGATGATCTCGCTCGCCTACTACCTGCGAATCGTCGCGGCGATGTGGATGCGCCCCGAGCGCGAGACCGTCCCCGGCGGCACCCCGGCGATCGCCGGCGCCTCCCCCGAGGCCGACCCGGTCGACCCCGAAGCCAGCCGCCGCTGGTACCTCGTCGGCCCCGCCGTCCTCGCCGCCGCGGCGACCGTCTTCTTCGGGATCATCCCCCAGCCGCTGGTGGAGTTCGCGTCGCACGCCGGTAGCGCTCTGTTCTAGGAGGGCGGGGTCACCCCCTCCAGACACAAGCTCGCTATGGCTCGTTGTTGAGTGTCTGGAGGGGGTGACCCCGCCCTCCTTCGACAGTGGTCAGACTGCCGCGAGATGGGAGTCTTGCTGACGCTTTTGTTGATGGTGGTCGGCGCCATGGTCGGCGTTGAGTCCGAGAGGCGGCGACCGAAGGAAGCAGTGGCGTTGGCTCGTCGGTTGTTGTTGGTGATGCTCTACGTGCTGGTGCCGCCGGTTATCTTCTTCAACCTCGCGGCCTCCTCGATCAGCGTTGACAACGCGGTCGGGATCGGGATCGCGCTGGTGAACATGGTGGTGGTCGGGGTGGTGGTGTGGCTGATCGCCTCGAAGCTGCTGCGGCTGAGCCCGCCGCAGACCGGGGCGGTGATCTGTGCGGCGATCGTCGCCAACACGACCTACCTCGGCTACCCGCTGACCGTTGCCCTGCTCGGGCGGGACCACCTCTCGACCGGGGTCCTCTTCGACGTCCTCGTCGGCGGCCCGACGCTGATGTTCGGCGCCTTCGGGGTCGGCGCCGCCTTCGGGACGAAAGCGGGCGAAGGGATGGGCGAGCGGGTGCGGGCCTTCTTCACCCGCAACCCGCCGCTTTACGCGGCGGTCCTGGGCCTGCTGGCGCCGAGCGCGCTGGCGCCGCAGTTCCTCGTCGACGCTTCGCAGGTGCTGGCGGTGGCGATCCTGCCGCTCGGCTTCTTCGCCGTCGGCGCCACCCTCGCCGAGGGCGCGGAGCAGGGCGAGCTGCCCCTGCCGCCGCCGGTCACCGCCCCCGTCGCCGTCGCCACCCTCGGCCGCCTCGCCCTCGCCCCCGCGCTCCTGATGCTCCTCGCCGCGCCCTTCATCGAGCTCCCCTCCGCCTACCGCCTGATGTCAGCGATGCCGACCGGCATCAACGCCCTGGTCGTCTCCCACGCCTACGGCCTCGACAACCGCATAGTCGCCGAGACGATCACCTGGTCGACGGCGATAGTGATCGTCGCCGCGCTCCTCTCGCTGCTGTTCTAGCGGCGATTGATCCTCTCTTCAAGGTAATCGAACCTTCGATCCATTCGCTCTTCAAGTCGCTGCTCCACCCGACTGATCCGAGCTTCCAACCGGGAGATTGCCTTACTGGCCCGACGGGATAGGTCTGAGACCCAGCTACCCAGTTCCGAGAAACGTGCCTCCTCTGAAGCCATATCTCCTCCTGTTCAAAGTTGCGTTGCGATTAGCCCTATCAGGGCTGCCGTCATCACGCCGCCGACCTGGAGCAGCGTTCTCTGCAAGGAATCAAACCGACCGTTAAGGGCTCGCATGTCAGCGTCCAGCCGTGCAAACCCCTGATCCACTTTCTTGCTCAGGTCATCCAGTCGCTCGTCGGTCCAACTTTCTCTCACGCTCATGAAATTAACGGTAGCAGACAATATGTTACGTAACTAAGTCGTCACTGTAAATTTCTCTTCGTGCTCCATCACGTCGGGATCGAGATGAGGACTGCTGATATCGAGGCTGCCGTCGGCTTCTTCGAGCTGCTCGGGTTCGAGCGGGTGGAGCCGCCGGCGACCCTGTCGGAATTCACCTGGCTCGAGCGCAACGGGACGCAGGTGCACCTGATGCCGGAGGAGGAGCCGACTGTGCCCTCGCCGGGGCACCTGGCGGTGGTCGTCGACGACTTCGCCGGTACGGTGGCGCGGGTGCGCGAGGCCGGCTTCGAGGTCGAGCCGAAACGCAAACACTGGGGCGAGCCGCGGGCGCTGGCGATCGCACCTGGCGGCCACCGGGTCGAGCTGATGGCGGCGCCCCCGGCGCCCCAGACCTAGCGCGGCGCTAGTCGCGCTGCTTGCGCTTGCGTTTCTCGGGGCCTTCCTCGGGAGCGGCGTCTCCTTCGGTCGGTTCGATGTCGTCGGTCGGTTCGAGTTCCGCCGCCGCCCGCTCGCCCGGGGTCGGCCACGGCATCGCTTCTCCCGCCTCCCAGGCCGGCGGCCTGCTGCCGGGGAGGAAGCCGAGGTAGAGCAGGCCGAGGTAGAAGAACCAGACGATCGCCAGGATCACGAAGCCGAGCAGGACGGCGATCCCGAGCGCCATCCCCAGCGATCCCCAGAAGCGGCTGAGCAGGCCCAGGCGCATCGCCCAGAGGCAGGTGTAGAAGAGGGCGACCGCGAAGAGCAGGCCGCCGCCGAGGGTGAGGATCCCGGCCGGAGTGCTGAGGGAGGCGTCGCTGAGCGCGTTGGAGGCGGCGTCGTCTTCGCGCTTTTCCTTTTCGCAGGGGGCGACCGGCTTTTCGTCTTCGCACTTTTCCTTCAGCTCCTGCGCCGAGATCGTCGGCTTCGCTTCGCCGGCGACGAAGCTTTCGGCCGCTTCCTGGCGCGCCTGGCCGTAGAGGACGGTGCCGACCCCGATCAAGAGCGGCGCCGCGATCACGATCGCCAGCACCGCCGGGACCACCCGCTCGCTGCGGGCGCGGGCGGCGCGGAAGAGGTAGACGAGCGGGACCGCCAGCAGGAAGAAGGCGACCGCCTGCAGGGCGCTGGAGAGCGTGACCGAGCCGCCGTGGGCGTCGATCGAGCGCAGGACCTCGGCTTCGCCGCTGCCGCTGACGCCGCTGACGAAGCCCGGCAGGAGCATCAGGACGACCGAGGCGAACGCGGCCAGCGCAGCCGGAAGCGCCCAGCGCTGCTCCCTCTCCCGGACCTGCTCTGGGTTCACGGCCCGTACGCTACCCGAGGCATGAACCAGACCGAGGCCACCCCTGTCGTCCCGCTCGAGGCCGGAGCCGGGCCGGAGAACCCGCCCTGCCCCGCCTGCGGCGAGCCGCTCTTCGGCTGGATCGGCAGGCGCCCGGGCCTGGCCGGGCCGGTGCGGCGCTGCGAGAGCTGCGGCCTGGGCGTCGTCGGCGACCCCGCCGGCTCGGGGGCGGCACTGCAGGAGCTCGACTCGCTGCGCGAAGGGGAGGCGGTGCGGATCGAAAACCGGGCCGGCGCCGGCTGCTCGCTCGGCGGCGCCGGTTGGACCGGATTGCAGCCCGGGCGGCGGTACTTCTTCACGGTCGAGGCGGTGCGGCGGCTCGTCGCCCAGCGCGACCAGGTCGTCAAGTCGGCCCGCTGGCGTCCCGCCGCCGGCCTCGCGGCAACCTGGCAGACGCTCCTCAACAGCGTCACCTTCGGCCACAACGTCGCCCTCGAGGCGCTCCGCGGCACTCCCGCGACGCCGGCGGGGCGGCCCTGGCAGCGGCGGATCGACGCCCTCGCCACCATCGTCCTTGCAATCCCGGCACTGGTGATCGCGATCCCGGTCGAGCTGGTCGGCGGCCTCAGCCGCCGCGGCGCCGTGATCTCGATCCGGCTCGAGCTGTTCTAGCTCAAGCCTTCCCGAGCCTCACGCACTAGCGTGACGGCCTCAGGAAAGAGGACGCGGATCGCGTCGCGAACCTGCATCGCCTGCTCATCGGCGCTACCGGTGAGGTCGAGCCGGTTGATCGAGGCGACGGTCATCTCGACCGCGAGCTTGATCGCGTTGTCGGCCCAGGCGACCCGCTGCGAGGACTGCATCTGCTCCGACAGCTCTTCCATGCGAGCGCGGAACTCCTCTGGGTCGCCGAACAGGTTGAAGCCCTCCATCGCTTTGCATGTAAGCAGAATCGACTCACTGCCGACGCAGATTCGGCGCTTTCTGCGCGCCACTCGTGCGCCGGGCCGCCCTAGCGTCGCCGCATGGCTGCGAAGGAGAGCGAGCGGGGATCGGCGAGCGTCGAGCAGGTCGGCCTCGCCGCGCTGGTGGCGCTGCTGCTGGCTGCCGCGATCGCCGCGGTGGTGGCAGGCGGGGAAATCGACGCCGGCCGGGGGCTCGCGGGCGCTCTCGGGCGGCGGCTCACCTGCGCCCCGCGGCTGCCGGACAGCTGCCGGCACCACCCGCTCGTCCCCGCCTACGGCCGGCCGCTCGCCCGCCTGGCGCGGGCGCTGGCGCCGATGCCGGAGGCGCTGCCGGGACCCGACGGCGTGCCGCTGATGCCGGTCGATTTCCGCCGCTGCCGCAGCGAGAGCTGCGCCGTCGCCGCGGGCCCGCACCTGACCGTCTCCCGCCGCCGCGTCACCGCCTTCACCGAGCTGATCGACCGCCGCGACGCCGAAGGCTGGGTCGAGATCGTCTACTGGCTCTACCGGCCGACGCTGGGCTGGCAGCGGCTCTCGCGCCGGGCGACGGAGGCCGACGTCGAGGCCGCCGGCAGGGTCGAGGTGCTCGAGCGCGACGACCCGGCGCTGGTGCCGCTGGAGACGCTGCCAGGGCGCAACCACTACGACTTCCCCGCCTCTGAGCGACCGCCGTGGCAGTGGCAGGTCGGTGGCCGCTACCCCGGCTGGTCGAGCTAGGGCGGGCTCGCCGCCTGCGCCGCTTTTTCGTTGTCGGCTTCCTCCTGGGCTTGCCGGATCAGCCCGCGCCAGTCGGTGGTCCGGAAGACGAGCAGGATCGCGGCGAACCCGAGCACGACCGACCAGGCCGCCATCGCGATCTGGGTGCCGACCGAGAAGGAGAGGACGGCGGTGCGGGTCGGCCCGCTCAGGGTGGCCACAAGCAGCGCCTGCTGGGCGCCGGCGCCGCCGGGGGTGAAGGGGACGACGTTGGCGATCGCCTGGCAGCTCATCACCAGCATCACGTTGCCGATCGAGCCGTCGATCCCGAAGGCCTCGAGGAAGAACCAGAAGGCGGCGAAGCGGAAAAGCCAGCCGAGGCCCTGCCAGGCGGCGACCTCGCGGAGGTAGCGGCGCGGCTCGGTGAGGATGACGAGGCCCTGGCGGACGCGCGCCCAGAAGCGGCGGACGCGGTGGGCGAGCAGGAAGACGCCGATCGCGATCGCCAGCAGCGTCACCCCCACCGCGATGAAGAAGAGGTTCGGGTGGTCGGCCCAGAAGGAGATCTCGAAGGCGGGCAGGTCGGGGATCTTCGGCAGCGGCGGCAGCAGGCCCTGAGTGATCGCGTAGAGGAGGACGAGGACGCCGACCGAGGTGTCGAAGACCGTCTGCACCAGGAACGAGGAGGTGACCGCCGGATAGGAGGAATCCGGGATCTGCCGTTTGACGAGGAAGACCTTGGTCACGTCGCCTGCGTGCGCCGGCACCACCGCGTTGATCCCGGCTCCGGCGAGGTAGGCGGCGGCGAGCGGCAGGAAGGGGATCTTCTTCTCGGGATAGGCGGCGCGGAGGACGTTGCGCCAGGCCCAGGCCCGGGCCACCTGCATCGCCAAAAGGCAGAGCAGCGCGATCCCGAAAGTGGTCCAGTGGACTTCCGAAAGGTGGCGGAAGAATTCGGCGGCCCGGTTGAAGAACGCTTCGAAGTTGTCGGCAAGATCGGCGTACGGCATCGCAGCTAGACTAGCCACGCTCGTGCCCGACCCCGACGTGCAGGCGCTGCCCCAGACCCCCCTTTCCGACCCCGCCGACGAGGCGATGTGCGACCGTGCCCGCGAGCGCTACACGGCTGATCGCAAGAGCCGCCTGCGGCGGCGGCGCAAACGCCACGCGCAGCTGCCGAACCTGATCATCATCGGCGGGCTCAAGTGCGGGACGACGAGCATCCACCACTACCTCGGCCTGCATCCGGAAATCCAGATGTCGAAGCCGAAGGAGCTCAACTTCTTCGTCGAGGAGCTGAACTGGGACCTCGGGCTCGACTGGTACGCGAGCCGCTTCGACGACCGCTTCAAGGTCCGCGGCGAGTCCTCCCCCCACTACACCAACCTGCCCCGCTTCGAGGGGGTGGCGGAGCGGATCAAGCAGCATTGCCCGGACGCGCGCCTGCTCTACATGGTCCGCGACCCGATCAAGCGGATCCTCTCGCACTGGGTGCACGCCACCGGCGCCGGCTACGAGACCGGGGACCTGGTCGAGGTCCTCTCCAACCCGAACACCTCCTACATGAACCGCTCCAAGTACTGGCTGCAGCTGCAGCCCTACCTCGAGCACTTCGACCGCGAGCAGATCGTCCTGATCACCCAGGAGGAGCTGCACACCGACCGCGAAGGGACGATGCGCAAGGCCTTCGCCTTCGCCGGCGTCGACGAGAGCTTCACCTCTGAGCAGTTCGACCGCGAGTGGGAGAAGTCGAGCGCCAAGGAGAGCGACAAATACCAGCTGATGGAGAAGCTGGTGAAACTGCCGGGCTTCCGCTCCTTCGATCGCAACTTCGACCGCCTGCCCGAGTCGATGCGCTGGCTGGTCGAGAAGGTCGTCCACGACCCCGACAAGCCCCCGGCGCCGAAGCCGAAGCTCCCCGACGACCTCTTCGAGACCGTCCGCAGCCGCTTTACCGAGGACGTCGCCGAGCTGCAGAAGTTCGCCGGCCGCGAGTTCGCCGGCTGGCACGACTACTCCTGAGGTAGCCGGACGAGCCGGTGGTGGCACCGACCCGCCCGGGGCCTTCAGTTGGTCTTGGTGAATGAAATGGCCGGGAAAACTGCAGTGGCTTTGCCGATCGTCATGCCGCGTCACCTCCTTCCGTGGGATAACGGACGAGACCGAAACGGCACCATTACGTACCCAGCCAGGAAAGGAGCAGGACACCAGACGATTACTGTGAATACTCTGTACCGATGCCAGCTCTTGAACCGGAGGACTCCAGCGTGACCAAATCGATGACCGACCCACGCGGGATCAGTCCGTCCCGGACCGGCAACTCACAAGCAGTGGTGGGTGGCCGGCCCCACGAAAAGCTGGTCAAGGGCCTGAGCCATCCGGTTCGGGTCGAATGTCTGACGGTGCTCACCAGGCAGATCGCGAGCCCGCGCGAGCTCTCCGACATCCTCGAACACGACCTCAGCAACATCAGCTACCACGTCCGTGTCCTCGATGAACTCAGCCTGATCGAGCTGGTCAAGGAAGAGAGGGTGAGGGGCGCGGTCGCCCATTTCTACAAAGCGGTGGAACGGCCGATCCTCTCCGAAGCCGAATGGCAGCAGCTCCCGTCCCAGGTCCGCAAAGCAATCTCCGTCTACGGCTGGGACCTCCTCTTCAAAGACGCGGCAGAGTCGATCGAAAAGGGAACGTACGACAGCAGGCAGGACGTGCACCTGGGTCGAACCACCTTGCTCCTCGATTCCGAGGGCTTCGCGCGTCTCAACGGACAGATGGAAGATCTCGTGGAGGACGTCCTCAAGGAGCAGGCAGCTGCTGCGGATCGGATGAACAAATCCGGCGAGAAGCCGATCCATGCGGTCGCGGCGACGGCGCTCTTTCCGATACCCGAGCCGGAGTGATCCGCGCCTGACGGGGTAGCCTCGCCTCGATGCGGCGGCTTCTTCCGGATCCCGGTCCGACCACGGTCTCCGAGCAGCTGGAGGCCTACCGGCCGTGGGAAGAAGCTCCCGCGGAGCGGCCGCTGGTGGGGATGAACTTCGTCGCCACGGTCGACGGGCGAGCGACGATCGAGGGGCGCTCGGGGCCGATCGGCTCCGACGCCGACACGGCGATGCTGGTCGGGCTGCGGAAGCGCTTCGAGGCGGTGATGATCGGGGCGGGGACGATGCGGGTCGAGCGCTACGGGCCGATGGAGCCGCTGGTGGTGCTGGTCAGCGGCCGGCTCGACCTGCCCTGGGACGCGCCGCTCTTCGCCGAGGAGGGGGGCGAAGCTTTGATCTTCACCGCCTCGGAGGCCGAGCCGCCGGAGACGGCCGCGAGCATCGAGGTCGTCCGACACGAAGGGGCGGTGAACCTCGCCGAGGCGCTGCGCCACCTGCGACAGGAGCGCGGCATCCGCGCCGTGCTCTCCGAGGGCGGCCCGCACCTCCACGCGCAGATGCAGGCCGACGGGCTGGTCGACGACCTCTTCCTGACGATCGCGCCGAAGCTGAGCGGCGGCGGCGCCCCCCGCATCCTCGAGGGAGCGCTGCCGAAGGTGGCGGGTCTCCGGCTCGCCTGGCTGCTGGAGGAGGACGGCGAGCTCTTCGCCCGCTACCGGCGGAGCTGAGCGCGCGCATCGAATACCGTTCCCTCTCCGCATAGAGAGGACGAGGAGAGGAACGAATGGACTTCAACCCCAGCCCCGAGGTCGCACAGCTGCGCGAGCGCGTGCTCGACTTCATGGACGCGGAGGTCTACCCGCAGGAGCGGGAGATCATGGAAGCCCTCGACGAGGAGGTCGGACCCGGCGTCCCCTACCCGCAGAACCTGACGGCGGTGCGCGAGAAGGCGAAGGGCGAGGGCCTGTGGAACCTGTTCATGCCTGACGAGCGCTTCGGGCCGGGGCTGACGAACTGGGAATACGGCCTGCTCTGCGAGGAGATGGGGCGCAGCCCGATGGCGGCGCCGATGGCCTTCAACTGCTCGGCGCCCGACACCGGCAACATGGAGATCCTCGCCGAGCACGGTACGGCCGAGCAGCGCGAGCGCTGGCTCGAGCCGCTGCTCGAGGGCCGGATCCGCTCCTGCTTCTCGATGACCGAGCCCGAGGTCTCCGGCTCGGACCCGACGCTGCTGCAGGCGCGCGCCTGGCTCGACGGCGACGAGTGGGTGGTCGACGGCCACAAGTGGTTCACCTCCGGAGCCGTCGGCGCCGACCTGGCGATCGCGATGGTCGTCACCGACCCCGACGCGCCCCCCTACTCCCGCGCCTCGATGATCTGCGTCCCCACCGACACCCCCGGCTTCAACCTGGTGCGGCCGATCTCGGTGATGGGCCACGACGGCGGCCCCGGCCACTGCGAGATCCGCTACGAAGAATGCCGGGTGCCGAAGGAGTTCCTGCTCGGCGAGCGCGGCGCCGGCTTCGCGATCGCCCAGGACCGGCTCGGCCCGGGGCGCATCCACCACTGCATGCGGGCGATCGGGACCGCCGAGCGCGCCCACGAGATGATGTGCCGCCGCGCCAACGAACGCAGCGCCTTCGGCGGGCCGCTGGCCGACAAGCAGTTCGTCCAGGAGTCGATCGCAACCTCGCGGATGGAGATCGACCAGGCCCGCCTGCTCACCCTCTACGCCGCCTGGAAGATGGACACCGAGGGCAAGCGCGCCGCCCGCCAGGCAATCTCGGCGATCAAGATCGTCGCCGCCAACATGGTGATGGACGTCCTCGACCGCGCGATCCAGATCCACGGCTCGCTCGGCATGACCGACGACACCCCCCTCGCGATCATGTGGCGCTTCTCCCGCATGCTCCGCCTCGCCGACGGCCCCGACGAGGTCCACAAGATGGTCCTGGCCCGCCGCGAGCTGAACCGCTGGTCCAAGCGCGCCGAGGCCGAAGCCGAAGGCAACCTAGAGCCCCGGCATCCTCCTCGCATGGTTTAACTCGATGACCATGAGGTTCGCCGCCGGCTTGGCGCAGATTAAGCCAGTATCTTGAGCTTCGATTGCCCCTGGTGTGGTCATTCCCTGGCCGACGGCATTCGGCTGCACGACCGGGTGCGCTGCCTCAGCTGTGGAGTTGCGGCCACCGCTCCCTGGCCTTCGGAGGAAGAACTCGATGCCGCCTATGGAAGCTGGTATCGGCCTGCTGACGGCCGCTTCTCTGGCATCGGGGATCGCCTCCTCCGCCACCTGCGGGGGCGCCTTGCTGTGCGCATCGACCGGATCGTTCCCCCGGGACCGATCCTTGACGTGGGATCGGGGGACGGAGCGCTACTCGATGCCCTACGGCGGCACGGCCGTGAAGCGCTTGGCCTCGAGCGCGAGGCGACGGGGGGAGCTCGCGACCAGGACGTCTCCGAGATCGAGAGAGACGATTGGGCGGGGGTCGTCTTTTGGCACTCGCTGGAGCATCTACGCGAGCCCGGCAGGGCGATCGAGCGGGCGGCGCGGTTGCTGCGACCGGGAGGCATCCTCCTTGTCGCGGTCCCCAACTCCGCCAGCCTTCAGGCCCGACTTTTCGGGGATCGCTGGTTCGCGCTGGACATCCCCCGGCACCTCGTCCACCTCACTGCTCCTGCCCTCCTCCATAAGATCGAGGAGAGTGGTTTGCAAGTCGAACGGGTCAGCTACATGCGCGGCGGCCAAATCCTCTTCGGGTGGGTCCACGGCATCGTCTCCCTGCTGCCCGGCCGCCGGGACCTCTACGACGCGATCCGGCGGCCCGCTGCGCGATCGCGTCCTTTCTCGGGCAGCGCCCGTCTGACGACCATCGTTCTCGGCGCGTTGGTCCTTCCACTCGCTGCTCTCGGCGCCCTGCTCGAGGTCCTCGCGCACCGGGGCGGCACCGTCTACGTGGAGGCCCGTCGTGCCTAAGGTCATCGCCGTACTACCTGCCTTGAATGCCTCCAAGACGCTCGAGGCCACGGTGATGGGCATCCCCCGCGACATCGTCGACGAGGTGATCCTGGTGGACGACCACTCGACCGACGACACGCGTGAGCTCGCCCGGCGCCTCGGTATCGACCTCATCTGGCACCCCCACAACGCCGGCTACGGCGCCAACCAAAAGACCTGTTACCTCGAGGCCCTGCAACGGAATGCCGACGTCGTCGTCATGTTGCATCCCGACGGTCAATACGACCCGGAGCTGATTCCGGCGATGTGCGCCCCAATCCTCTCCGGCGAAGCAGACTTGGTGCTCGGTTCCCGCTTTGCGCGACCGGGCATGGCACTCGAGCAGGGGATGCCTCGTTGGAAGTACCTGGCGAACCGCTTCCTGACGAGGATCGAGAACCGGGTGATGAGGACCCAGTTGAGCGAGGCCCACACGGGTTACCGCGCCTATTCGCGCCACTTCCTCCTGACCATCCCCTTTCTCCGCAACGCCAACGATTTCAGCTTCGATTCGGAGGTCCTGATGCAGGCGGTGGCTTTCGACGTGCGCATCGCCGAGGTTCCGGCGAAGGGCAGGTATTTCGAAGATGCCTCCTCGGTCGGGTTCGGGGCCGGAACGATCTACGGGCTCAAGACGCTGCTCGCGGGCGGGCGCCTGGCCTTGCACCGCCGAGGGATCCTACGTTCCCGCAAGTTTCAGCCCTGAGCGCCGCGGCGACCTGCGAATACCTCACGCGGCGACCTGTACTTGAGCACCATCAGCGGTCGCTCGATCAGGTAGTAGGTCAACGTCGCAAGCGGTATGGCAATTAGGAACGTGAGCGCCAGCACGGTGCCGAACCCCGCTTCGGCGCCACCGATGCCGAGGTCGACGGTGACCGTGACGCTCCAGAGGTAGAGGCCGTAGGACAACACCCCTAGCCACAGCATCAGGGGGTGCCCGAGGAAGCGGGCGGGAACGCCGAAGTTGGGATTGCCGAAGAAGACCGGGATCAGGACCAGGACGGCGACGACTGCCTGAACGACATGCAAGACGATGTAGCCGCCGGGGCCGAAAGGCGCAACGGTAAAGGGCGTGGGGACGATCGTCAGCACCTCCACCAGCCAGACGGCAAGCGCCAGCGCCCAGCAGCCGCCCGGATTGTCAGCTGCCAGGCGAAGCCACCGCGGCAACTCCTGACGGCGATCCTGGTAGGCGACCGAGACCACCGCCGCCGCCAGTCCGAGACCCAACCAAAGGAAGTGGGCGAGGAAGCTGAAGCGAAACCAGGAGGCCTCGCGTACGGACGGAAAAAGAGCACCGACCAGCACCGAGGCGGCCGAGGCGACGGCGATCAGCAGCAGCTCCGCGCGAATCCACGAGCCGACGCTGCGACCGCGGGCGAGGCGAGCGGTCAGCAGCGCGTAGAACGGCAGCATCAGGTAGAAGGTCATCTCGACGGTCAGCGTCCAGGACTGCGGAAGGCCGCAGTGGAACCCGGAATCGCCGATGCAGGCCTTACTGGCATTGGCGTAGTCGAGGTAGAAGCCGAGGCTGTAGAACGTGTACCACTTGTCGCTGAAGACGCCGACGAGCCCAGGGAAGATCGCCAGCGCGGTCAATGCCACCCAATAGACGGGGTAGACGCGGAGGAACCGACGCCAGGCGTAGGCGCCCACGCTGGGCGAAGCGGGACCTCCTCCCCGGTGGGCGATCATCGGCCGGTAGAGGAGGAAACCCGAGAGGAAGAAGAAGATCGCGATCGCTCCGTCAAGCCGGACCACGAGCCGGTTCGGGAGGCTTCCGGTGAAACCACCGAATCCACCGGTGAAGAGCCAGACGTGGCAGACCATGACGCTGATGACGGCGAAGGCCCGGGCGCCGTCGGAAAGCGGAAAGCGGGGATGGCGGGGGGGCGGGGCAACGACGTCCGGAACGGTCGCCGGATATCTCTCTGCCTGGCTGCTCGCCATTCCTATCCGGCTCGCCCGGCGGTGGCGAACGTGCGGATGAAATCGACGTCACAGGTCTTCAAGCCGGCTTCCCGCGCCAGCTTTCGCTGCAGATCGCTCAGGTCCAGCATCTGCAGCTCCAGCGCGTGGGCCCGAGTCGCATCTCCGGCCTCTCCAGCCGCGGCGCGATCCCGCACCACAGAGACGATCGGGTCATAGAGCGCCACATACGATTGGAACGCGAGGTTGTCGGACTCTGCCGCCAGCGCACGCAGCCTGCGCGCGCTCCGTTCGAGGGGAGGCAGGGCAGGCTCGACCAGGCCTCGGGTCGTCAGGGTCAGGGAGCTGAGGCCCTGATCGGAGAAGCGAGCGAACCGGACCGCCAGTTGGCGAGAGTCGGCGATCATCGCGGCACAGACCCGATCGGCGGCGGGGACATAAGCCCGGTCGCCGGGTCGAGATGCATCCGGGGGCTGCGTCGCCGCGTTCTGCGCCGTCGTGTCCGAACCTCCGCCGCAGCCGTAGAGCACGAAGGCCAGCAGGGCGAGCATCGCTGCAAACCGTTTCACGTGGTGCTGACCCTACCTCTGCCGCTCCTCGCATAGATCCATGCCACGCCGATCGCCGCCAGGATCATGATGAAGGGGTCGGCCGGGGTCCGCTGGCGCGGCAGGCCGTTGATCGGAGCGGCGACAAGGATCAGCAGGATCGGCACCAGCCAGAGGAACAGCGGGCCGGAGGGAATCCGGCGGAGGCCGGGCCGGCGCGAGCGAACGATCGCGACAACCCCGATCAGGGCGAAGATGGCGGCCAGGCCGAGACCGATCCGCTCGGCAAGCGGGTCAGCGCTCCCGATTCCCCTCGTTTCGACTGGCCCAGTGATCGGATCGACGACCGAGCCGCCGCTGACCTCGAAAAGGCGAAGCAGGTTGCGGGCGGTCACTTCGGCGACGTAGAAAGGGTGATCGAGCGCAAATTCACTCGCCCTGCTGCGGAGGGTGGCGTCAAGGGTGCCTTCGTCGATCCCCCGGGTGAGGAACAAGGGCGTGTATTCGGGAGCCACCCGCGGCGTACGCCAGCTGCCGGGGTTGGCGTCGTCCTCCTTCGAAGCCTCGTTGTAGGTGCCGGCCATCGCGAAGCCGGTGCCGCTGGTGACCGGGATCAGGCGGCCGAACTCGACCGCGTTGCGCACCGTCCAGGGCGCAATCGTCAGCAGCGCGCAGAGCAGGGCCAGCGAGGGCGCAACGAGCGCCTGACGGCTGAGCCGCGGCCGCAGGACCCAGAGGCCGACGATCAGGGGAACGGCCAGGGCGGGCCCCGGATTGCGGGTGAGCGTTGCCAGTCCGAAGAGGAGCCCGGCCAGGGCCGCCCAGCGCAGCTCTCGAAGCCGCCTGAATTCGAGGATGCAGAGCACCATCCCCAGCTCGAGAACAATGAACAGGGGCTCGGAGAGCAGCTCTCGGCTGAGCAATACGAGCGGGGGGAAGATGGCGGTAAGAACAGCGGCCAGAAGCGCGATCTCCTGCCCCCAGATCCGTCTCGCGATCAGGTAGATCAGGAATACCGCCAGCGCTCCCAGGGCGGCATTGGCAAGCCGCCCCACCGCAACGCTGTCGTCGCTGGCGGCGTAGAGCGCGCCGAGGAAATAGGGGTACCCCGGCGCCCGCAGCGCGCTAGGGCCGCGATCGACGACGTAGTAGGAGTCCGGAAAGCCATCTCCGTCGGCGATCGAGCGAGCGTGGCGGTCGTAGTCCCACCCGTCCTGTTGGGGGTGGTAGCCGGAATCGAGGGCGATAACGCCGATACGCACGACGAGCGCCAAGGCCACGATCGCAAGGATCGACCCCCTTGCATGAAGAGGGCCGCCCGAAGGGGCGGCCCTCTCTGCAGTGGTGTGGACCCTGCCTACGGGCTGGTCGCGCAATTGACGGTTGCGACCGTGTTCCAGCTCGCCCCCGACGTGCCCTCGATCTGTTTAGCGAAGACGATCCAGGCGGTGCCGTACTGAGTGCTCTCGGTCACGGTGGCGGCATTGTTGTTGGCGCCGGTGATGATGAATCCGCCCCCGGTCGGGACCTTGCCTTCCGGGCATCCGGCGATGCCGAAGGTGGTGCCCGCTTCCCCTTCGACCTGAACCTCGCCGCTCATCTTGCCGTTGGCAACGTTGAGGGCATTGTCAGCAGCCGCTTTGGCGCCGTCGGCGGAGGACTGTGCAGCCGCTGCGGCGGTTTTAGCAGCGTTCGCGGTGCTCAACGCCGTGTTGGCCGTTCCTTGGGCGGCGCTGGCGGCTTTCTGGGCTGCGGTCGCGTCTTTCTGGGCATCTGCCGCGGCGCCGGAGGCCGCGTTGGCGGTGTTCTGGGCGTTGTTGGCCGCGGTCTGGGCGGCTTTCGCCTTTTTCAGAGCCTTCTGCGCGATCGACTTGACGCCGGCGGAAGCGTTCGCGATCGGGTTGGAGGGGCCTCCAAGGGCAGGTACTGCGAGTGCGAGGGCAAAAACCACACTCAGACACAGGACGGTGTAACGCTTCTTCATAGCTCCCCCAGACCCGTACACGGGCCGTTCGTAGGCAGTGGACGTCGGCATTCCACCACACCGGGCGGCGCCAAGCAACCCAGACCGACTATTGGTCGATCAATTGTCCCTGGGTTACGACCAGTTCTCCGCAGCGGACCAGTCCAAGCGAGTGGACGGCCGCTTCGACGTTAGCGGTCGCCGCATCGACCCGGGCGGCTACCTTGGCGACCTCCGACCGGTTCGATTCGCGAGCAACGCGGGCCAGCGCCCCGGCTTCGATCTGGACTTCGAGCAGCGCTGCCTGCAACGCCGCCACCTGGTCTGAATGATCCGCCGGTGCCGGAGCACGGCCTAATTCGAGCCGCCATTCACCAACGATCGGAACGGTTGCATCCGCATAGCGGCTGACGGCAGCCAGGCCCCCTCCCCCCAACGCCTTCCTCTGCGCTGCGGCGACTTCGACCTTGTGGTGGACGCAAGCCGCGTCGAGGGTGCGGGTGTAGGCATCCTGGTCGGCGCTTGCGCCTTCGTCTTCGGAAGCATCCAGGACCAGGAAGGCGATGACCGCGATGAGAACCGCGACCAGCGTCCCCAAGGTGAGGAGCCTGGTCCGGCGGTCGCGGCCGATTATCGCCCCGACACGCTCGCCGAAGCTCCTGTTCTTGGAGGGGTTCCGGTCCCCTCCGTCCTCCTGCGGCAGGCTGGCCCCGCAGGAGGCGCAGTATTTGGAGCCCTTCTCGTTCTCGGCGCCGCAGCGGGGGCAGAACATGCGCGGACGCTATCCGATCCGATTCGACGTCCGGGTTGTAGCTTTACGGCAATGAGGAAGGGGACTCGAGCCGTCCAGATGTTGGCGGCAATCTGCGCCGCAACGCTGCTGTTGGCCGCCTGCGGCAGCTCCAACGACGAATCGTCGTCCAGCCAGTCCATGACCACGAGCGCCGAAGCTCCTGAAAACGACGGTGCCCGTCCGGCGGCGAAGTCAAGGGAGAAGTCGACGCCGAAGTGGGGTGGCCATGACCAGAAGTCAAAACGGCCGAAGAAGGGAGCGGACAATGCCGATCGGGCTCCGAAGAATGCTCACAACGCCGCGCCGGCCGGAAGCGGGTCCCAAACCGGATCGCAAGAGCCGGTCCATGTGAAGGGCTGCGTCACGGGCATGACCGAGAGCCAGTGCAAGGCTGTCGGCAAGGCCTACGAACAGCAGCAAGCCTCTCCCCCCGATGTAGTCAAGGAAGGCGAATGCCCCACTGGCCTAAGCGAGCAGGAATGCCGTCAGGCGGGAGAAGCAATCGAAGAAGGTCAGAAAGGGCACGTAATCAAGCCCAGCGAATGCCCACAGGCGATGACCGCCCAGCAGTGCGCAGAAGCAGGCAAGGCCTACGAAGAAGTGACGCAGTAGCTCAACCCTCGCCCTCGACCCGCTCGGCCTCTTCGGCCAGGCGCTCGACCAGGCGGGCAAAGGCCTCTACGCCCTCGTTTACCTTGCCGTAGCCGCCAGCGGTGTAGCGGGCGAAGACGCCCTCGAGGATGATCGCCAGCTTCCAGTAGCCGAGGGCGACGTAGAAGCCGAGATCGGAGAGGTCGCGGCCGCTGCGCTCGGCGTAGCGGGCGGCGAGCTCAGCTTGGGTCGGGAAGCCGGGGGCGAGGTTGGCGGGCATGCCGAGGGCGGCGACGTCATCGCCGCGGTTCGGCCAGTAGGCCATCAGCAGGCCGACGTCGGCGAGCGGGTCGCCGAGGGTGCAGAGCTCCCAATCGACCACGGCCGCGACCTCGCCGGAGTCGGTGAGGATCATGTTGTCGAGGCGGTAGTCGCCATGGACGATGGTCGCCGGACCCTGCTCAGGGATCCGCGCCGAGAGCGCCTCGTGGACGCGGTCGATCGGCTCCAGCTCGCGGGTCTTCGACTTCTCCCATTGCCCCTGCCAGCGGCGCAGCTGGCGGGCGACGTAGTCCTCCTTGCGGCCGAGGTCGCCGAGGCCGACCGCGTCGGGATCGACAGCATGGATCTGGACCAGGGTGTCGGCGACGCGCTCCCCGATCGCCCGCCGGTCGTCCTCGTCGGGGAAGATCTCCGCCTCGGCGAGGCCGCGCAGGATCGGCCCCTCGACGAACTCCATCACGTAGAAGGGGGCGTCGTTGACGCTCTCGTCCTCGCCGAGGCCGACCACCGGCGCCACCGGCACCTCGGTGTCTCCTAGGGCGGAGACGACCTTGTGCTCGCGGGCCATGTCGTGGGCGGAGCCGAGCCGCTTGCCGAGCGGTGGCCGTCGCAGCGCGAACTTCTGCCCGGCGGCGTCGGTGACCCGGTAGGTGAGGTTCGAATGGCCGCCGGCGATCCGCTCGAACCGCAGCGGGAAGTCGACCCCGGCGACGTTCTCCCCGAACCACGCTTCCAGCGCTTTTCGGTCGATCCCGTCCGGCGCTTCGACGGTTCCGTTTGCGTCGGTAGCCTCGTCAGCCATAGGGGCGCAAGCATATTCACGATCAGAGCGTCGCCTGAGCCCGTCGCTCGCCAACCGGCTGCGGATCGGGTTCGCGATCGGCTTTGCCGTGCTCACGGCGATGGCGGTGATCGGCGTCGCCCGCTTCATCCAGCAGCGCCAGGACTTCGAGAACTCGATCGCCCGCTCCTACAAGGTGGAGATGGTCGCTCGCGAACGGCTGGCCCGCGGCACCGGCGGCCGAGCGGCGAAAGTCGTCGTCGACCAGCAGATCCGGCACCGCCGGGAGCTGCAGGACGACATCTCCGGCGACACCCGCGACACCGCCCTGCTCGTCGCCGCCGGCCTGATCGCCGGTCTGACCGGCGCCCTCCTCCTCTTCAGCGGCCTGATCTCCTCGATGCGGCGCCCGCTCGAGCAGCTGGTCGACGCGGCCGGGCGGCTGGCCGCCGGCGACCGCAGCACCCGGGTCGAGGTCGGCGGCCTGGCGGAGACGGCGACGCTCGGCGCCGCCTTCAACGAGATGGCCCGCGAGTTGGAGATCGAGGAGGGGCGGCGCAACGAACTCGACCGGCTCAAAGACGAGTTCGTCCTCACCGCCTCGCACGAGCTCCGCAGCCCGCTCACCTCGGTCCAGGGCTTCGCCGAGCTGCTGATGCTGGACAAGGACTCGCTGACGCCGCGGCAGCGGGAGACCGTAGAAATCATCCTCGACAACTGCCGCCACCTGGTGCGGCTCCTCAACGACCTGCTCGACCTCGCCCGCTCGGATGCCGGGCGATTGTCGATCCGTCCACAGCCGACCGAGGTCGCGCCGCTGATCGAGGACGTGGTGCGTACGATGCGCGGCCAGACCGAGGCCGCCGGTCAGCGCTTGACCGAACAGGTCGAGCCAGGTCTCCCTGTGATCAACGTCGAGCCCGACCGGATCCGGCAAATTTTGGTGAACCTGCTTACCAATGCTCATGAGTACACGCCCGAAGGTGCGTCCATCGGGGTCGCGGCGCGCGCGATCGGCGCCGAGGTGGAGATCAGCGTGAGCGACAACGGACCAGGCATCCCTCCCGACCAGCTCGAGCGGATCTTCGAGCGCTTCACCCGCGGCGATGCCGGGTTGACCCAGCGGGTCGGCGGCACCGGCCTCGGCCTGGCAATCTCGAAATCGCTGGTCGAGCTGCACGGCGGCAGCATCAGCGCCGAGTCGACGGTCGGCCAGGGCTCGACCTTCCATGTCCGCCTGCCGATCGCGAGCGGCGCCGCCCTCGACGGCGACCAGGACCGAGCGACGGCCGAGGCGAGCTGATGGCGACGATCCTCGTCGCCGACGACTCGGAGACGATCCTGCTGCTGATGCGCACGCGCCTGGAGATGGCCGGCTACACCGTCCTCACCGCCGCTGACGGCCAGGAGGTGCTCGACGCGGTCGCCGGCAACGGCATCCCCGACCTGCTCCTGCTCGACGCGATGATGCCGCGCAAGTCCGGCATCGACGCCCTGCGCGAACTGCGCAACGGCGGCCACGACGTCCCGGCCCTGATCGTCAGCGCCCACCAGAATCCGGGCGACGCCGACGCCCCCACCGATCTTGCGATCGACGGCTACATCACCAAGCCGATCGACTTCGACCGCCTGCTTGAGACAGTCGCCGAGCTGACCGCGTAGCGACTCCGAGATTCAGGCCCTATAAGGGGCCGAAGTTCGGAGTCGTCAACGGTGCAGCAGCCGGAACCGGAAGGCGACCGGCGTGCGGTCGCGGTTGCCGGCGCGGTCGATCGCGTAAACCCGGAAGGCGTGGCGGCCGACCTTGACCCGGTAGGCGCGCGGCGAGGCGCACGGACGGTACGGCTTGGCGTCGAGCTTGCAGCGGAACCCGGAACCCGGCTCGTTGGAGGCAAAGCGGAAGGCAACGGTGCGCCGTTTCTTCGGCGTGAAGAGGCGGGCGCGCGGGTGGAAGGTCAGCTTCGTCCGCGGCGGTCTGGTGTCGGCGGGCGGGGTGGGCGGAGGCAGCGGAGGAGGAGGCAAGAGCGTCCGCGTCCGGAAGTTGTTCGGGTCGGCTTCGTAGACGTTCTCGCATTCGACCGGGGCTGGATCGCCGTACTGCGGGTGGTCGACCGTCGCCTCGTCGTTGTCGGGCCCGCAGTTGATCGTGATGTCCGCGTCGCCCGAGTTGGCGAGGATCGAGTCTTCGCCTGCCCCGGCGTAGTAGACGTCGGCTCCGGCGTGTCCCAGGAGCTGGTTCGGGCCCCCGTCTCCATAGAAGACGTCGGCCGAGTTCGAGCCCTCGAGGTCCTCGACTTCGCTCAGCGAGTCGAGCGTCCCACCGCCGCAGCTCGGCGCTTCGCCGCCGCCGGGTCGCCCCGCGGCGCCGCTCGACAGGTTCGCCTCGACGCCTTCGCCGAAGCGGGCCCAGGAGGCGTTGTCGCGGGCGGCGCCGCCGACGATCCGCTCGCCGTCGCAGACCGAGTTGGAGAGGAAGAGGTCGTTGCCGTCGCCGCCGAGGAGTTCGTCGGCACCGCCGTTGTGGGTGAGCGCGTCGTCGCGGCCGAGGGCGCTGAGCACGTCGGCTCCCCCACCGGGCCCGTCGACGAGGATGTCCTCGCTTTCCTCGCCGCCGGTGATCATGTCGTTGCCTTCGCCGCCGATCGCGACCACGGAGACCGTGGCGGGGAAGCTGGAAGCCGTGATCGTGTCGTTGCCGCCCATCCCGGCGAGCAGCACCGAGTCGAGGGGCTGGGTCAGCGGGCAGACGGCTTCGGTCGGAGATTTGATTTCGCAGCCCCCGGCGTCGCCGGCGCTTTCATCGAACGCACCCGCCGCGAGCACGAAAGTGACGGCGCTCGGCGAGTAGCCGGCGGTGACTTTGTCGCCACCATTGCTGCCGACCAGGTAGAGCTGCGCGTAGAGGGTGGCGCCGGGCGGGGTCATGAAGCCGACGCTGACCCTGGTCGTGTCGCGCGCCGCAGCGCCCTGGACGATCTGATCCGTCCCGCCGCCTCCGTCGATCACGTCAGCGCTGCCGCCGCCGTAGATCGTCTCCCCCATGCTGGTGCCGACGATTTCGTCTGAGAAGGCAGTACCGATGATCGTCTCGAAGACGCCGGTTTCGACTTCGTCGACGCCGCCCCCGTTCGGCGCTACGCCGTTCTTGGCGTTTTCGCCGCCGGTCCCGAGTTCCAGCTTGACGCCGTTTTCGTCGGCCGGGTTGCCGAATCCCGGGGTGACGCCGGTCGAGTAGCTGAGGGTGTCGGTGCTGCCGCCGCTGTCGAAGATGCGGTCGATCGTCGCGTCGCCGCGGACGTAGTCGTTGCCTTCTTCGCCGTCGATCGAGTCGGCGCCGAAGCCGCCGGCGAGGCGGTCGTCGCCGGGACCGCCCTGCAGCAGGTCGTCGCCGATCCCGCCGAAGAGCTGGTCGTTGCCAGGGCCGCCCAGCAGGGTGTCGTTGCCGCGCTCGCCGAAGACGACGTCGTTCCCTTCGCCGCCTTCGAAGGTCTGGCTGCCGACGCCGAGCCGGCAGCCTTCCGGGCAGGAGGTCGAGGAAGCGATCGGCGCCGGGACGATCGTGTCGTTCCCTCCCCCGCCCTTGACGTCTTCGACGCCCGCCGGAGCGATGATCACGTCAGAGCAAGGCGTCCCGTAGGTAGTGCCGGCGACCGTGGCCGGACCTTCCGCGCAGGTCGGAGTCGTGTCGGCGCCGGCAACGGCCGGCAACGCGAACAAGCAGATCAGGACGAGAGCCAGAACCAACCGCATCTCTCCTTTCATACCCATAGCCGCCAGTTCGATTCGGGCGGGGGAGGGTGACCCTCTCCAGGCACTCAACAACGAGCCATAGCGAGCTTGTGCCTGGCGAGGGTCACCCTCCCCCGCCCACCCATCAGCTCTTGGCGATCTCCAGCCGGATTTCCTTGCCTTTGAGCTTGGTGCCGTCGAGGAACTCGACGGTGCGCTCGGCCTCGTCGGGGTCGACCTCGACAAAGGAGAAGCGGTGGAGGACGCGGACGTCGTGGATCGCCTCCTCCGGCAGGACAGCGCCCTCGCGCAGGGCCCAGCGCAGGTCCTCCTCGTCGATGCCGCTGCGCTCGCCGCGGTTGACGAAGAGCTTCACCGTCTTCGCCTTCGAATCCTCGCTCGCCTCGGCGTCGCCGTTGCTCGCCGCCGCTGCGGGCTCGCGCTCACGGCGCTCTTTGCGCTCGCCGCGCTCCCGCGCAGGCCGCTCCGCCCGCTCGCGCCGCCGCGGCCGCGGCGCGTGCTCGAGCCGCTCCTCCGGGCTCTCCCACTCGCCGATCGAGGTCTTGACGTCGCGCTCGATGCGGGTGATCTCGTCGCGCTGGTCGGGGGTGACGAAGGTGATCGCGCGCCCGGTGCGGCCGACACGACCGGTGCGGCCGATCCGGTGCACGTAGGTCTCCGAGGAGTTCGGGACGTCGTAGTTGATTACGTGGGTGACGTGCTCGACGTCGAGCCCGCGGGCGGCGATGTCGGTCGCCACCAGCAGCTTCACGCGGTGGTCCTTGAACGAGATCATCACCCCGTCCCGGACGCCCTGGCTGAGGTCGCCGTGCAACGCCTTGACATCGAGGCCTTTGTCCTTCAGCGTCTTCTCCAGCTTCGAGGCGCCGATTTTGGTCCGGGTGAAGATGATCGCCTGCTCGGGTTCTTCGGTCTTCAGCAGCTCGACCAAGCGCGAAGCCTTCTCCTTGGCGGGGACCTCGACGAAGGCTTGGGAGATCTTGTCGACCGTCAGCTGTTTCGGGGTGATTTTGATCGTCACCGGGTCGTACATGTAGCCCTCGGCGAGCTTCTTGATCGGCGGCGGCATCGTCGCCGAGAAGAGCGCCGTCTGGCGCCCGCTCGGGCACATCCGCAGGATCTTCTCGACGTCCTCGATGAAGCCGAGGTCGAGCATCTCGTCGGCCTCGTCAAGAACGACGTAGCGGGCCGCGGTGAGGACCAGCGAGCGGCGCGACATCAGATCCATCATCCGCCCCACCGTGGCGACGACGACGTGGGCGCCGGAGCGCAGCTGCGACTGTTGGGAGCGGATCGGGGCGCCGCCGAAGACGGCGACGATCTCGATGTCGAGGTGCTCGGCGAAGGTGCGCAGCGCCTGGGTCACCTGGATGCAGAGCTCGCGGGTCGGCGTCATCACGATCGCCTGGACCTCGTTGTTCTCGGGGTCGAGGTACTGGAGCAGCGGCAGCCCAAAGGCGGCGGTCTTGCCGGTTCCGGTCTGCGCCTGGCCGATCACG
>Ga0207704_10000248_pt1 | contig 26402 bp, 25 predicted proteins | sample KBSMisM12_FD_184308 | JGI IMG/M metagenome (GOLD analysis project Ga0207704, IMG submission 184308) | Miscanthus rhizosphere microbial communities from Kellogg Biological Station, Michigan, USA - KBS Miscanthus M1-2 (SPAdes) (version 2) | ecosystem: Host-associated > Plants > Roots >...
TTCACCGCCCGCGCCCGGAATGGAGTGCAAACCGGCTGCTTTGAGCCTAATTAGGGTGTCTCGAAGGGTTAATTTCGAAATGTGGGCGATGTAAATGATCTCTGCTGGGCTCAGCGCGTGGAGAATGACCTGCGGATATTCCTTCTTGATCTTCTGGAATATCTCTTCGTAGTATTCGATTTTCAGTTTCGGATTTAGCCCGCCCTGAAAGAGAATTTCCGCGATCTCTGCTGTTGGATCAGCTAATCCGCCGGCGGATTCTGCGTTCTCGATGGGCGATCCATCGGGATTTCGCTTTGCAACTTCGAGTGTCTCTCTTACTTTCTCGAGGATCTCATCTTCGCGAAGTAAATATCCTTCGGGAGAATTTGGCACGCGATAGAAGGCGCAAAACTTACATCGCACCCAACAAACATTCGTGTAATTGAGGATTCTTCCGACCACATACGTCACGAAATTTCCCCCAACGCGCTGCTGTCGGCGATGATTTGCGAGGGTCGCGAGGTCTAAAAGGTCCGGATGATGGAAAAGAAATTGCGCATCTTGTGTGCTGATTCGCGCACCTGAAAATACTTTTTCAGCGATGGTGTCGATCGAAATCTCATCCGTGCGAGGAGGTGCAACGGTGCCCATTTGAATTCAATTTTACCATTTCCTCGCAATTTTTTCGGAGGAAGAGTGCGGTTGAAACATGAGAATTTCCGAAAAGACGCCGAAATAAAAATTTGGGATACTAAAAAAAGTTTGAAGCGCGTGCGCATCAAATTACGTCAGTGGAAAGTCTTTTCATTTGAAAGTCCCCACAGCGGAGACGAGCGTGGAGTCGAGCGCAGGGACGAAAAAACGTCAGGAGGTAGCCAACACAATGCCAGCAGCAAAGAAGAAAGCAGCAGCCAAGAAGCCTGCAGCCAAGAAGCCAGCAGCCAAGAAGGCAGCAGCCAAGAAGCCAGCAGCCAAGAAGAAGGCCGCAAAGAAGAAGTAACTCTAGGTTTATTCCTAGACAAGTGGGTGAACTCTCAGGACAATCCTCGAAAGTTCACCCCTTTCCTTTTATGACCCCCTGAAATCTGTGATCTGGGATCTGGGATCTGGGATCTGGGATTCTAGATACTGGATTCTGGATTGTCACGGATCGTTGAGGGCCCCCGTCACCGATCGCAGATCACGCAGAAGGTGTCCGCTGATCATCAGTCAACTTCGACTCGGCGAATGACCATCGATAAGCTTCCTGTTTCTCAGCAAGCGTTTGCTGCGCGACGGAGCCGTGGATCTGCTTTCTTAGTTTCAAAAACCGTTCTCGCGATGTGGATAAGCGATTGTCGGCGATAGGACGCGGTGAGAACGTCGCTTCGGTCACTACGTGGCCCAAATATGCCAAAGACTCCTTATCGACCGTGTAAACGGTCGATACACGCCGAATAAAGGCCAATGCGGACTCGTCTGGTTTCGGTTTCGCGCCGAGAAGTGAAAGATCGGCGACGAGTTTGTCATAGAGCGGACCAAGATCGGCGTTCGTCATGTTCGCTGGTGGATCGGCGAAAGGATCTTCGATCTGCGTGAGAATCGCCCGCACTGCGGTCTCATGTTTCTTCTTTCGCTTGTTGTCTTTCCATTTGTTCCACGCGCGGATGAATGGTCCCGCGATCGTCGCCCACAGCCATCGCAAGAAGGCGAGGATCTGCTTGTTGTATTTCTTGAGCAGCCACATGAGGATCGCGGCGAGAAGGAGAAGACCAACGAGAGTCATCACCTTGTTCTGCAATTCCTCCTGCGTCATCTTCTGTGGCGTTCGCTGACTGGGTGCGGGAAGATCCTTCTGAAATTCTTGATCGCCAAGTCCTTGAGAACTCGGATCCTGGTTCGGTTTCGGCTGTTCTTGACGACTCTTTCGAATGTGAGTTGCGAGCGGTCCTTCATTCACAGGTCCACCTAATTTTCGATCTGCGATCCCGTTTTGATTCCCCATCGCCATCGGAAGAAGGAATCCAAGCGCGACACATAATGCAGTCGCAATGAGCCCAGTAACGAACCACTGCGTCATGAATTTCGGATGCACTGCGACGACGCCGGCAGAGGATTCTCGCACGCGCTGAAACATTCCTCCGAGCGATGCAAGCATCAAAAGAAAGCCGAAGAACGGTGCGGCAACCCATCCTGCGGTGAGAAGATCACCAGGCCACGCGAAGATCACAACGCCAAGAATCAACGCGCTAGGAATCGGATTTGGTGCTTCACGTCCCGAACTGAATGAAAGAACGGATTTGCGTTCGGTGGGGTTGTATTCGCTCAGACCGCATGCCCATTCCACCAAAGGCATTGCAAACGCGGCACAGAGCAATCCATCGCCGAGCAAGATTCCACCCATCGCCGCGTTGCCAATGACGATGAGGATCGCGGGAATCACCAAGCATCCAGCGACAAGAATGGCGATGCGAGCTTGATGAAGAACCGGTTTCGTCGTCATGAATGCGACGACCGCAGTGAGAATCACGACGATTCCCCATCCGAAGAAACCTTCCGAGCCGAGTGAATCACGCATGATCAGCACGGGGAAGAGACCCAATGACACCGCGGCGCCCGTTCCGAGGAACGCCGCTAACGCGCCGAGCGCATCACGATCTGCTTGGACTGATGAAGCCGGCTGACTCAAGTGCTCCCTCCGTACGAGCGTGCGCCACATGGGCACGAATTGCAGAGGCGCGTCGAACCGCCTCATCGGATTCCATGGCAGCGCCCACAACCATCACGGCGATGGAGTTGCCTGCCTTTCGACGAAGATCGAGCCATGCGGCCGCATCTTCATCTAGTTTCTGAGTGACGAGAATGATCGTTGCGCGCCAAGGGAAATCTCGACCAAAAGTGAGAAGCCTCTCGCTCAGCGTCACGTTATTGAGCTTCGCTCCGGCAAGAACGGAGAGGCATCGCTCCAAGTGCAGCATCCCCGCGGATGCTTCTTGAAACTCCTCTATCAGCAATCCAACGTCCTGATCGGTCAGAGCGAGCGCATTGCAAAGGGAAGCCGCAGCCATACAAGCGATCTCGAAGATCTCGGGCTTGGTGTAGTCAAATTGGCAAGTATTGAGGACGACGGCATGAATGGGCTCACTCGAGCCATCGTAAACCTTCGAAACGAGGGTGCCCGTGCGTGCCGTTGCGCGCCAATGAATTCTTTTTTGAGGATCGCCGGGAACATAGAAACGAGTTCCCATCGGCCGAGTTGGGTCCTCACTCGATCGAGGATCGCCGCGCCGCTCGCCCAACAATCGACTCGATGGGAGCATGATCGGAGCGAGAGGGAAGATCTTTGGGTGAACGCGAACGAAGGTCGGTTCATCGATCGGCTCCTTCATCAGGCGCAAAGCGATGATGTCTCCGTGCGACATCTGCACCGGACCCAGCGGATAAACGCCGCGATACGGAAAGACGGCGGAATAGAAGAAGGAACTGTCCATCTTCAAACCACCAAATGAGACTAGACCGGTTGGCGCGTTGCTTTTCGCGCCCGCTGGCAGCGTATCCATGACGATCATCCACTGCAAAAACGCCCTACTGACGTGATTGACGGTTACACGGGCGGTGATTGACTCGCCCGGCGCGATCAGCGTCTTATCCAACTCGCGTCTTACATCAGCCTTCGCGTTTACTTTTCGAGAAGTGAGCACTCCGAAGAGCAAAACAGAGATTAAGGACCCGCTCAGCCACGCGGGAACGGTCGAGCCAAATATAAAACTAGCTCCAAAACCGATAATCGCGATCAGGATGACGGGCAGAGGATTCATTTCTTGGAAGGCGTGGGCGCAGGCGTTCTTTCCAAAATGTCGTTCACGATATTCGTCGCCGTCCGTCCGCGGATGCGGGCTTCAGGCTTGAGAGAGATTCGGTGTTCCAATACCATCGGCGCGAGAATACGAACGATGTCGGGCGTAACGTAGTCGCGACCAGAGATCGCGCTAGCGGCTTGGGAAAGACTGAAGAGCGCCATGCTTGCGCGTGGGCTTGCGCCCACAGCTACATCGCCGTGTGCTCGGGTGGCGCGAACAAGTCTGGCGATGTATCCACGAACGTCCGCATTAATAAACACCTGGCGCACTGCATGTTGCGCGGAGATGAGAGCTGGCCCATCGGTTACCTGCGATATAGATTCGAGTGGATGTCGCTCCCTTGTCGTCTCAAGCAATGTGATTTCGTCGGCTTCGCTCGGATAACCGATTCGCATTCGAATCGCGAAGCGATCGAGCTGTGCTTCCGGAAGAGGGAAGGTGCCTTCGTATTCAAATGGGTTCTGGGTCGCAAAGACCAAGAACGGCTTCGGCAACTCGTAAGTGCGATCATCGATCGTCGTCTGACCTTCCGCCATACATTCCAAGAGCGCAGACTGCGTTCGCGGAGTTGCGCGGTTCAACTCATCGACGAGGACGAGGTTCGCAAATACAGGCCCGTGGCGAAATTCAAAGTCTGAGGTCTTCTGATTGAAGATCGATGCACCAGTGACATCGGTCGGCAACAGGTCGGGCGTGCACTGCACACGTTTGAAACTCAATCCCAAGCTCTTGGACAACGCTTTGACCAAAACCGTCTTGGCAACGCCGGGCGCGTCTTCAAGCAAAACGTGACCACCGGCGAGCAAACTCGCAATCGCGGTTTGAATCGCTTGGGTCTTGCCCACAACGACTTTCTCAACGTTTGCAAGGACGGTCGCGCCAATTTGGGCAACTTGTTGGGCAGCCTGCTCCGAGCCGGCAGGCGGCGTATCAATATCGGTAACGCTCATCTTCTCCCCTAACTTTAGCGTCCTTCCCCAAGGACGCGACGCATATCTTCGATTATTTGCATGACGGGTACTGACTAGCAATAGGTTTGTTTGAACCTGCTCGCTGGCTCAATCGCCCCTGCATATGCGAGGATGAACAGGCTGCTTACCGGACATTGCCGTAAAGCACGAAGGGCGCCCAATAGTATGGATGGGCATACTTGGGGAGCCCGGTGGGCCACGGGGTGAAGTCGTAATCCGAACTTGAGGCGATGGCGTTCACAGAGCGCGTCTTGGCTGCAGGGTCACCGACAGTCTTTCCGGTGATCATGTCTAACTGGGCTTGGCGGAGGGCAGACAATTTGCCAGTATCAGGACTGGCCCTGTAACTGGAATAAAAGTCAGTCATGAAATGCTCTGTACTGTCGTCTTGGATTGGCCACAGGGTCGCCACCACGGCATGCGCACCCCTTCTTATGAACCAGTCCGAAAAACTCTCGGCTTCCCCGCCATCCATGCTTTCGCCATCAGCGGTTCCACATGCCGAAAGCGTTGCTAAATCGATATTCTCGAAGGCGTCCTGTGGCCAGCCCTTTAATATTTCAAGCGTCCAAAGGCCAACTCCGGTTAAAAGAAAAGACCGCCGGTCGTCACTTTCGACATGGTTAAAGTGCGTCGAAAAATGTAGGATGCCGGGCTTCGATGCCAAATCACGGCTAACCCCCTTAATCGTGAAATTTCCATTCATCACAGGCGTTGTTCCGAGGATGCTCGCAATCGCCTTCGCCTCTTCACCCGCGCCCGGCAGAGCGGGGAAGTCGATCTCGTCTCCAGTGATAGGATCCTTGACAGCGCGTTCCCTCGTCTCACCGTAAACGAAAGCGGGAGCGTTTTGTCGCGGTGGTAACACGAAACGATCCGTAAATCGCGGGTACGTCAAGACTTCCGGTTTAAAGTAGGAACTTGGATATTTTTCAACCAGGAATTTGGATCCGTCCCAAAGAGCATTGACTGGAATTCCCTTGAATGGGCCGGCAAGATACCATAGTGTCACGCCCTTTGGATTCAACTGATCTTCAATAGGTTTGACAATAGTGTCGTAAATATCTTTTCCGAGGGGCCTGGGATCAATAGTCGGGTCCCGAAGTGCGGTCTTGAATGCTTCGAGCTTTGACTTGATGTCTTTTGCGGGAACATGAAAAACGTTGGCGCCCTCGGCGCGAGCGACAATCAGATCGACCTGATCAGAGTCGGTAAGGACATAGACTGCCGATACATCAACCGGAATTTGGCTAAAGGCAGCTTTAATTCCGTCCGTAGCAACGCTTCGTCGATTGATGGCATCATCACTTTCCGGCTGAATGTCTTCGGACATTGCGTGTTCGAGGAAGTCGTTGAAGTCTTGACGGATTTTTTCTCGGGAATCGGACGTGCTCGGTTTTTCTCGATCGCGAAGGTTGATACGTTTCTGAATGTGTTGGTAATCCGAAGGATTCGTATCGGCGTGCGTGTTTGCTTCACTAAAATGGATATATGCGTCATACCATCGCTTTTCCGCGGGGGTTCTTGGCACTCCACGCTGCATCGTTCCAAAAGCTTCGAATTTTGCCATCGCCAGAACGTTTTGTGCTTGGACGACACGGTTATCGCGGGCGAGTAGGTCGGCCAAATATTCGTAGTCTGGCAGCCGGGAATCAGCCAGTTGCAGTCGAATGCTGGAGTTTGAATAATTTCCGGTACCGCCCTGTTGTTGCTCAGACATTTCTACGCAAGCAGCGGCAAAGTTGATGGCTACTTCTAAATTATCTTTTGCAAGTAACCGTGCGACATCCATTAGCGCGTATCGACTCGCGTCGAATAATCCGCTCTGCTCGCCAAAGCACAGTGCTGTTCGTAAGTAGTCTAGTGCATTGTTCTTAGATTCGCTGATGGCAGCCAAATGCCCCATCCTTGCGAAGGCTAAACAGTAGGTTCTAACGTTGCCGTATTGCTGTGCGTTGGTTTGTGCGCTCCGGTAACAATCCATTGCCTGTTTATCGCCGCCCGATTGTTCATAAGCCAGACCCTGGGAGATCGAGTCCTGACTCGTTCGCGCATAAGAATCATATATCTGAGAAATAACGCTTGCGTGATCTATGAGATCTGAAAAGTTGACGCTTTGACTGTCATCGCTCATACCGTTAAGCCTAGTAGTTAGCGATGCAATAGCCTTTTTATTTGCGTCGGCAGAAGCGCTCGCCATACGCAACGCATTTTGTTTATCGCCCATAAATGCGTATGTCATCGCCATCCCGCTATAGCTTGCAGCTTGCCCGGCCAAGTCTTGGGAATCTTGCTGAAGTGCGAGAGCTTTTCGAAATTTTGTAAGTGCGACCTGAAACTGGCCGCACCGCGCGTTTGCGTCCCCTCGATCATCCAACAATGTGCCCAACGCAACGGTATCACTCTCGCCCAGCTTTTGTTCGACACCATTGTAAGCAATGTCTGCTGTAATAGCGCCCCATATTTCAGCTTGCGTTTCGGCCGACTTTCGCAATGCGAACGCTTCGGCGAAGTGATTTGGATCAAAAGGCCCGAGTCGGACGGCTTCTGTAAAGTATTTGTCTGCCTCATGTTCCAGACCAAAGCTTGAAAACAGAAGCCCGTTTATGAGGTTTGCCGTGATCTCGCCACTTAAGTCATTTCTATTGGAATAGACGACGAGTGCCCCGTCAAAGCTGAGGTTGGCATCATCCACATTTCCCAGTTCAAAGCTCTTTAGACCGTCAAGAATGGATCGAGCGGGGTCGTCAGGAAGCTTGTATCCCTTCGGAAACCTTGATGGGGCAATACTCCCGTAATCTCCGCCACCGGCGCCTCCTCCGCCACCACCCTTCACGCGTTGAGCAAACGCGGAATGACAGATGAGCAAGACAAATACTGGAAGGGCTAGAAGCTTCATGAGGCACGCCGCCAAAATACTTCCAACAGCATATCAAATTATTTGCAACAGAAGGCGCTGCTATGGTAAATCAACCCTGAACTCAAGTCCTGCCACTGACCAGTTGGGCCATGTCGATGCGTCCAGGTGCCCACCCGCTGCCAAGATTAGGTTAAAAAGAGGATCACCGCTGTCGGTCTCGGTTTCCTCGGGCATGGCGGCATTTTTCGTTTCGAGTGCAGAGAGATCGATGGGCCGATCCGAGGCGATGGCGCGAAAATGCTCGATGCCGCCAGAATATCCGGCGGGAACGGACATCGAAATTTTGCAAGGGAATCGTTGCCAACCGGAACGGGGCGGCAATGCGAAATCGTGGCTTGCATTCTGAGTGGGCAAGATAACAACATTTGCCGCGAAGTCGATGTCCAGAACTTGCAGATGGACTGGCATCTCACTTACGTTTTCTACGAGCAAAGTCGCTTTTTCGCCAGGTCTGAATGAGAGCATGTTGGAGCCCTTTTCGTCGTTGGCGACATCTCCGTTCTGGTGAACAAGCCGAATATTTATTCGCAGGTCACCTTCCTGACTCTTTCCTTCTAGATCCGAGAGAGATACCGCCCTCCAAATATTTTGTGGAGACGGAGGCTCACCTCGCGACATCCCGCCGCGCGCGGTGTACATACCATAGATGTCTTCGCCGTCGGGTGCCTGAGATTTGTCGCCAGGGATTGGATACCAGAGAGATGGAGCCAGCTTCTTTTGATGGCCATAAATGAGAAGGGTGGCGTTGCCGGGACCCTTCGAGATCAAGGATTGGCCCACAAAAAGTTGATGACTCTTTGCTTGAGCGACGGAGAGTGGATGAGAAGTACCATCGGCATTTCGCACTACGACAGGGCAGTCTGAGTATCTGATCCAGCCCGCAAAGCCACCTCCTTGTGCTTCACGCCCAGTCCATGGGGATAGCGCGCCAGCTGACATCAAGACTATGGTCCGAATGGCAATGGAAATGTTCACGATGTGCTCCTCGAGATTGGTTCTACCTGGTCGTCTTCATTTGAGGCCCGTTGCTTCTTCGGCTCTTCTGGAGGTGTGTGACCGCTTCGGTGGCCGAGCCTGCTTGATATTGCATTTTCCACCGCGTTATGAATGATGAGTCCTGCAGCTACAAAAAATGCGTCGTCCCAAGCAAGGCGGACGTACCTCACTAGAGGTAGTGCAACGATGCAGGTTAGAGTTGAAACGAGGAAGGTTGCAATCCAACTGAGGCTCTTTCGCTGAGCGAACACGTTTTGAGAACGGCGCAAAATGACGGACAACCACTCGATTAGGCTCATCGCAACGAGCGCGAGTGCCAAATCGGCAGCGATCCCGCCGAGCTCGGTCCACTGCATCAGCGGCGCATCGATAAGCGTATCGACGGCGGAAGCGTGTAACGCTACTCCCGAATAAATGGAACTATGACCGGGGACGCGAAAGAGGTCTGAAGTTTTTTCGAGCTCTTGATGTTCGTCTGCAATCCGACGAACAGAACCCAAGATTACAATCTTGTCGCGGAACGCATTGATATCTTTCTCCGCAACCGACTTGATCGAATCATATGGGACGGCGGAATCAACGAAGGGATCGATGCCACGAAAGTCCACTAAGAATCCGAGGGTTTTAAAAGATCCCGCGGGATTATATTTTGACTCTGCTTCAATGAACTTCGAGGACCAATCCTCCGACTCGCTAGATTCGTGTCGCCCGGCGCGAGCGCACGCAAACGCAAGCGATTTGAGTTGCGTTTGGTCACCTACCTGGGTCCAGCAAAACATGCGTAGGATTTCATCGATAGGATGTTGAAGTTTATGGGCGCCCTCTTGGTATTTGCTGGTGCCAATCCCAAGTCCTACCGCTAAGTCCCTGTTTTTGGCGTCACCGAGCCAATCGTCTGATGACTGAGAAGCGCGACGATAGACTCCCAGAAAGATTGGAATTTGAGCTTTTTGCCAGATCGATCTGCAATCTCGAAAGAATTGGTCGTCTCGTTCGGTTACAGGATTTCCACTATTGCTGCCAGAGAAATCCAAGTCGATCGCGATTGCCCTGGGCCGTAAAGCTACCAACGAATGAATTAACTGTAGAAGAGAGGCTCGAGACGTCGCATCTTTTGTATCGCCATCTTCTGGAACCGAGACTTCCTGTCCAGTGATGCGTGGAATGTTCGAGATGTCTATGAGGGCGATGGGCGAAGACTTTCCGGTCGGGCCAACAAGATTTCGTTGGATCTGCTTATACGTCTCGAGTTCGATCCTTTCATACCAAACTTGGTGCTTTGCAAAGACGTCTTTGGCGACGAGAATGAAGGCCGCGATTGCGAGACCCGTCGCATAGCGTCCGAGCAATGATTCATGCATTTTGTGTAAGAAGGCAGGGACACCGCGATGCGGGTCAGGCGAAGATTGGGCCTTTGATGTTCCATTTTCCGGGGCGGACGCCATGCCCAGAATTATATGTCGGGGAACAAACCCTCACCTACGGCCTAACCGCTTCCGCCCAAGAAATCCCGTACCACATGGCTGAATCTGGGCGTTTCGCCCAGTCCTGGAAGTTGGCTAGGCTCTGGTCGAAGTAGGTTTCATCGAAGAACATCTCCTCGACAATGGTCTTTCGAGCCATCTGCAAGATGTCGTAAATGTTCTTTGCGTGACGCTCAAAGATGGGTTGGCCGGAGCATCCACCGAAGAAGACCCAAGTGTTTCGGGTCGGAGTTGCGCCAGCTTGATAGAGAAGAGAAATCAGACGGCGGCCCACGAATGGATCGTTTGCGAGCTTTTCATAGGAGTGGACGTACGCTTCCCACATCGCGCCCCATCCGGGTGGTTCGGGCCAGACGCGGAAGACTTGGTGATCGTCGTCGGCGAGGACAATCCGTCCGCCCGGTCTGACTGCCTTCACCATTCCTTTTACGACAGACAGAGGATCGTGGACGTGTTCGAGGAGGAATCTCGTATGGGCAAGATCGAACGTTCCCCATTCTTCATCCTTGAGCGCGAGGTTCATCGCGTCGCCTCCACGGAAGTCGACCTTGTCCATGTCGCCTGCTTCAGTGGCCATCTTGATCGCTTGCGCGATCTGTTCTGAACTGCGTTCGATGCCAAGGACACGACAGCCATCTGCAGCGCGCGCCATCGCGCGACTAAATTGTCCGAGTCCGCTCCCTACGTCGAGGATGCACTCGCCACCTTGGAGATGGAGCTCGCGAAGAAACGAGTCGTTGATCGTCTCGTTCATCGCCGAGAGGCGTCGCTGCTCTTCGGGATGAGTTCCGTGAATGTAAGTGGAGTCTTCGTTAGCCATCTTCGTCCAACAGTTGGTCTATTGTTCTAATACAATACATGGTCCATGGCAATTTGGCGTGAGCGTCACGGGTTCAACTTCAGCTTTCCGCGCGGAAAGTTCATGGCCGTTGTGTTTCCGGGCGATTCGAAGGACGATCCCTGTCGAATCGAGTTCCGTGAATACATCGGGGACAAGCCAACTGGCCCTCTGGCATGGAAGGCGACCGAGGAGAACACGCTAGTCCTGCATGTTGACGGCATCACGGGTGCCAACTCACTTTCTGAGGGCAAATCCTTGGCCCAGAGAACGGCGGAGAAGTTATCGGCGGGTGAAATTCAAGCGACGAGAAAAGAGCCTTATCGTCCACCCAGATCGGCTCAAATTGAAATGGTGGAACACACAAATGGCAACGCCAAAGCCATTGTTTCTCAATGGTCAGAGCAGAAATACGAAGTGATGGTGGCGGTTTGGGTTCCGGATGGGACTCTGTTTCCCTTGCAGACGCCTAGCATCAGTACGTCTCGAGACATGAGTTGGTGTCGAGCATTTGATGAGCGCATCTATTCTGATGATCTCGAGGAAGCCAAGGTCGTTGCGCGCCAGTCGCTAGAACTCGCATCAGCAATGGCTGAGAAGTTAACGGCCGAATACAAAAAACGTAAAGAGGAAGGGGATCCCCAATAAAATCTCGCTTGATCCTACTTATTCAAGCTGAGCATCGGAACAAGTTCGCGAAGATTATTGATCGTCGCATCGGGATTCGGCGAGTCTTCTGGTTTCTTCTCCACCGCCGAACCTCCAGGCCCGGCGCTTGGCGGAATGTCCGTAGGTCGTCGAATCCACGCCGTTCGCCAGCCGGCGTCGATCGCGGGCCGGATGTCATGCGCATAACTGTTGCCAACGAATAGGGTTTGCTCCGGCGATGACCCGACGCAGGACTCGGCCCGCCGGAACACACTCAATTTCGGTTTGCCTTCGCCCATTTCGCCTTCGATGAGAACCGCATCGAAATAGCTTTCGATTTTCAGAGTTGCGATTTCTTGGCGCTGCAAGTCCGCAGGCCCATTGGTGATCAAGCCGAGCGAATACTTGCCTTTCACAAGATCTAAGACTTCCAAGGAGTCATCGAAAAGCCGCAACCGTGCATCGCGCTCCTTCATATAGGTATCGCTCAGTTGCTGGGCGCGCGCTTCATCGACGATTCCAATTTCAAGGAGCGTACGCCGCATCTGTTCCGTGCGGGTGACTTCGGCGGTTTTCAAATAGCGCGAATACCAATCCGGATGCGACACCTCTTTCAGAAATCCACGGAACGCAGTAGCCCAGTGCTTGACCATTTCCTCCGGCGGATAGCCGGGCGGACCGTGCTGCGCAAAGGTCTCGAACAAACCCGTGCGCGCGGCCTCCCAATACTCACAAAGGGTGTCGTCGAGATCGAAAAATATGGCACGGACGCCGTCAAATAAGGGTGCACTCACCGAACTTGGATTATGACGCGTTTGCGGTTTGTTTGCCCGAGCAGCGAGTCTAGTCCTCTCCACCGTCACTATAAATCGTCTCGTAGTAATCCCAATCCGGATCGCTCGCCATCCTGATAAAGGCGACCTGGCCGGCGTGATAGAAATCCTCGCTCGAGAAGTAGGGAAGGCCAGAACCAAGCTTCTCGTGTGAGCCCCAGACGCAGATGTCGGCGTCCATCCCCGACGAAGCGTAACGGGATCGGATCGCATTCAGCAACGCATCGTGCGATTCTTCCAAAGCTTGGTGAAGTTGCTCGAGATCGGTGATGTTGCAAGCGCCCGCTTCGTAATCCGGCTCGCCGCCAGTCGTGAGCGAATTGAGAGCAGCGCGATCATCGACGACGAGATGCTGAAGCGTCTCGCGGATCGACTTGCACGCGGGGAACGGCTTGAAGTCCCACTGATCATCCTTCAAGCCATCGAGGTGCTTGTAGAAATGATTCCGTGATCGCTCAAGACCATCGAGGAGATCGTCGAGGGTTAACGTTTTAGTTTCCCCCGCGTCGATGACGCATGGTCATCGCGGACTTCACGCGCATGGTTCGGATGCGATCCCCAAACTTAATTGCGTCGACCACATCCATTCCCTTGGTGACTTTGCCAACGACCGCATAGGAGATGTAGAGCCGGGTGGCGTCCTTCTTGAGGATGAAGAGTTGGGAGTCGCCGGGCAGTTGCAATCCTTCGGATGCGATACCGACCACTCCTCGCAAATAGTCCACGTCCTTCGCCATTTCGAAGGCAGGAATGTCGTGCCCCGATCCACCGTCGCCGACCGCGTCATTGACTTGCATCTTGCCGTCTTTCCCCTTGACCATCATCGGCTTGTTCTTGCTTGCCGGAGCGCCCCATTGGGTCACCCAGAATTCGACTCGGTGGATGCGTTGCTTGTGGTAAAAGTGGCTGCGCACGAGGCCCAGGATGTGAGCGACCGTCTTTGGCGAGTTCGCGGGATCGGTCGTGATTTCGAACGACTTCCCGCTTTCCATGGTCGTCACGATGACGGGGCCAGTGGGGTTGTACGGTTTGACATAGCTCTTGGTCTGAGGAGCCAAGACGAGGGCGGCGAGGGCGATGGCGATCATTGATGGAAGCATAGCGCTTCCGGGGAGGTAAATGGTAAATGGTAAGTAGTAAATGGCGGTGTGCCCGGGCGATTTCGATTGCCATGGCAACAACCCAGTGGGGCTAAGAATCGGAGGGGACAGCCGAAATCCCTTTCCGACCATTTACCATTTACCATTTACGATTTACCCGTCCGCTCCCCCCGTGCTATAGTCACAAATTGTAATGGACAGGATTTCTCAACTGGACGCGATCATCGAGCAGTTCAATCTGAACAAGCACCCCTTTTATCAGGATTGGCGCATGGGCACCTTGCCGGTGGAAAAGCTGAAGAGCTATGCGGCTGAGTACCAAGCCTTTGTCGGCACCATCGCCGATGGTTGGGACACGGTCGGCGAGCCGCAGTACGGCGAGGAAGAGCGGTTCCACGAGCTGCTTTGGACGAAGTTCAAGTCCGAGCTTGGCTCGACCGGTTCGGCTTCTTTGCCGAGCACCGAGATCCTTGTGACGGCCGCGAAGAATCTGTTCGATTCGCCGGTCGAAGCGCTGGGCGCGCTCTATTCTTTCGAGGCGCAGCAGCCGCACACGTCCAAATCGAAGTTGGACGGTTTGCTGGAGCACTACACGATCAGCGAAGAGGGCCGCGAGTATTTCCGCGTCCACGCCGATGACTTCGCCGAGGCCGAATTGATTCGAGAGCGGATCAAGGGCTTGTCGGATGAAGAGTTCGCACGAGCGAAGAACGCATGCGCTGTCGTGTGTTCCGCCATGTGGGGCGCGCTGGACGGAATCTATTACGCACGCCAGACCGTTAACGCGTAATTTGGAGTTGTCGTAGGGGGCCGGGCGAAACGCCCGGCCCCCTACGTTTTGGTTGCCTGCATCAGAGAGAAGCCCCTACTTCTAAATCCTCCGGCACGCCTACTCATTTGACATCCTGTGAAAGTGGCAAACGCCATTTATCAATTTTGATTGGTCTCCGGGACAACCCCCCGGACTTCCTCGTAAGCCCACGGCAACGGCGCCGCAGAACGACATAGCCACATTTCTAGTTGGGCCAACGGCCCAATCTAACTTGGAGCCCAGGGCAACGCCCTGGGTTGATGTTGCCGCCGGAAATCGTCGCTCTGAAAGGGCTATCTAATTGAAATCCTCCTAATCACATCCTTCACTTCGTGTTTCAGCCTTATTTGATGCTTGGCTGCACTGTGCTCAGGCCAACGGCCTGGTCTAACTTGAAGCCCAGGGCAACGCCCTGTTGATGTCGCCAACCGGAATCGCTGCCCTGATAGTGCAGTCTAATCCTTACAAGATGTATCGGCTGCTTTCGATGTCCTTCACGAATTGGCTGAGGCGGTCTCGGACCATGTCCGCGTTGAACACGACGTCCTGGTCTTCCATGTCCGGTGCATCGAACAACACATCTTCCAGAAGTTTCTCCATGATGGTGTGAAGGCGACGAGCGCCGATGTTTTCCGTCTTCGCGTTGACTTCCGAAGCCATCTTCGCGATTTCATCAAGCGCTTCATCGGTGAAAATCACGCGCAGGCCATCGACCGCGAGCAGCTTCTCATACTGCTTCGTCAATGCGTTCTTCGGCTCGCGCAGAATTCTACGGAAATCATTTTCGGTCAACGATTCGAGGTTGACGCGAATCGGAAGGCGGCCCTGCAACTCCGGAATGAGGTCGCTCGGCTTCGCCATATGGAACGCTCCTGCTGCGATGAATAGAACGTGATCGGTACGCACGGGTCCGAACTTGGATTGCACCGTCGAGCCTTCGATGATCGGAAGAAGGTCGCGTTGCACGCCTTCGCGCGAGACGTCCGGTCCGCTTCCGCCGCCCTTTCCTGCGACCTTGTCTAGTTCGTCGAGGAAGATGATCCCTGTTTGCTCCGCGCGCCGAACCGCTTCGCGGTTGAGAGTTGGGCGATCGATCATCATCTGCGCTTCTTCATCGGCGAGCACTTCGAGCGCTTCTTCCACCGTGACTCGACGTCGTGTTCGCTTCGTTTGGAACGGGCCAAATCCTGGCGCGCCATCGATCCCCATTTCTTCCATGCCTTGTGGAGAAAAGACTTGCAAGAATGGGCTGGATGACTCTTCCGTTTCTACTTCGACAAGTTGGTCATTCAGCTTTCCCGCGCGAAGATCCTCGGTGATCTTTTCTCGTAACTCAGCGGTGCGCTTCTCTTGATCCTCGATCGCCTGTGTATCTTCTTCGCCGTCGAACGGATTGTAATCGCCGGAGGCTGCGCGCTGAAGAAATTCGTTCGCGATAGGCATGCGATTCCAAACCATGGTCCGTGAATCGTCTTGCGCGTCGACGAGCATCTCGACGACGCGATCGAAAGCGCGGACTTGTGCCTCCGGCTTGACAACTTCCATTCGCTCTTTCTCTACCAGCCGAACGGCAGCGCCGACCAAGTCTCGGACCATCGATTCGACATCGCGACCCACGTAGCCAACTTCAGTGAACTTTGTTGCCTCAACTTTGATGAACGGCGCGCGTGCGAGTTGGGCGAGGCGGCGAGCGATTTCGGTTTTGCCAACGCCGGTCGGGCCCATCATGAGGATGTTCTTGGGGAGGACGTCGTCGCGCTCTTCGACGGGAAGCTGCTGACGCCGGTAACGATTTCTAAGGGCGACTGCCACCGCGCGCTTCGCTGCCGCCTGGCCGACAATGTATCGGTCAAGCTCGGCGACGATCTGCTTGGGGGTCAGCTCCTCGATGGGGAGACTCATGGATTCAAGGTACCTGGCTCGAGGGCTTGGGGCTCGTGGCTTTGGGCTCGTGGCTTTGGGCTTGGGGATGCTCTCTAACGCCCCAACTGTTTCGCAGCATCATGTACGCATTGGGCAGCTTCTTTCGCTTCTTCGAGCGATGTTTCCCGGCCGAATGTAAAGCGCAGCCCTTCTTTCGCTTCTTCCTGTGTATATCCGCAAGCAAGAAGCACATGGCTTGGCTCAATGCTGCCTGACGAACACGCCGCGCCGCTGCTCGCACTAATGCCCATGCGATCGAGGAGGATGAGCATGGTCTCTGCCTGGACGCCGGGAATGCGGATGTGCGCATGTCCTCGGAGAACGTCATCCGAGGTTGGGACCGTTTGGATCAGTTGAGGGATCCGAAGGGCGCCCAGAAAAGTGTCTCGCGCTTCTCGACGGTTGTCGGGTCGATTCTTGATTTGTTTCGTAGCTTCTCCAAATCCGACGATTGCAGCCGTATTTTCTGTGCCCGCGCGCATCTCGCGTTCCTGACCACCTCCGACTGTAATCGGTTTGATCCGTGTGCCCGCCTTGATGTAGGTCGCACCGACGCCTTTCGGCCCGTTGATCTTATGTGCTGAGAACGTAACTAGGTCGGCGTGAAGATCCGAGGTCGGGAAAGTCTGAACCGCATCGCAGTGAAACAGGGTGCCGCTTTCACTTGCCAAGCGGGTGACCTCTTCGATGGGTTGAATGGTTCCGAGTTCGTTGTTCGCGTGCATCACGCTGACAAGGAGGACGTCCTCGCCAAGCATGTCTTGGAGAGATTCCAATCGAACGCGACCGATGCGATCGACAGGGATCAGTTCCACGTCGTAGCCGAGTCGACGTAGGATGGGCTCGGTATGGAGCACGCAGTGATGTTCGACCGCGGAAAAGAGAATTCGCCTTCTGCGTGTATCTTCATTTGCCAGCGCCGCGCCGACGATGGCGAGGTTCGCGGCCTCGGTTCCGCTCGATGTGAAGATCACTTCTGCGAAGAGCGCGCCGAGGGATTGGGAAATGATTTCTCGCGCCTTGTCAATGGCGTCCTTGGCGCGCCGACCATCGGCGTGGAGACTCGAAGGATTTCCGTAGCCATCACGGAGCCATGGCTCCATCGCGTCCACCACTTCGGGCAGCATCGGAGTGGTCGCGGCGTGATCCAGGTAGATCCTATCCTTTGAAAGACGCATTACAGCAACTTCCTAAACACAGGCGCAGGCAGCAGAGTGGCGGCGTACCGCAAGTAACTCTTCATCCTTTCTGGCGCCAACTGAATGGACTTCGCATACGCTTCGCGTCCGCCCGATGTATCGCCGTTCAACGCCTTCACGGTGCCCAGGCATGCATAGTTGTGTGCCTTTGCTCGCCGCAGGTCGTTGTCACTAAATCGGCCGGCTTCCACAGACTCCAATCGAGATGCGATCCATTCGCGAAGCATCTGATCGTCCTTCCAAATTCGCTCTAGCTTATGGCTCGCGTTTGTTCCATGCACGCGATAGAACGTGAGCGGTTGATCGACGAAGCCGACCTTCCATTTCTCCGCGATGCGAAACCACATCTCCCAATCACCAGATCCAAAAAATGCGTCGCTAAAGCGTCCAAGCTGCTCGAAGCACTCACGCCGCGCAAGTGCCGCGCTCGCGATGATTTTGTTCTGATAGACCAGATCGAGCAAAACGTCGCCAGTCTCAAATCGCGGAAACTCAAACCCCAGTGGCGTTCCTTCTTGTTGCCTTCCCTCGCCATCGATGAACCAACCATCCGTGTGAACAAGACCCACTTCCGATTCGGCGTCAAGGAGCGCGACCTGTTTAGCAAGTTTCTCAGGCGCCCACACATCGTCGTCATTCAGGACCGCGATGTACTCGCCCTGCGCTTGAGATAACGCGACATTCAGACTCGCGTACGTGCCGAGATTCTTCTCATTGAAGATGCGTGTGATGGGCTCGGTGCGAGACAACAGCCAATCGCGCGAGCCATCGGTCGATCCATCATCGATCGCGATGATCTCCCACTCCGCAAAGGATTGATTGAGGATGCTCTCATACGCGGCCGGTAAGAACCGGATGTGATTGAAGCACGTCAGGAGAACGGAAACGCGCGCCATGATTGGCTATTGAACTCTGACCTCGACCGACCAGTTGACGATGTCGAGGCGAGGATCGGGTGTGTCTCCACTCGGTTCCAGATTCGCAAAGTTCGAGTTGTTGTAAACCGCCGAGCGGTTGAGGGGGATGACAACGAAGTCATTGATCTCGGAAGGAAGTTGGGTATTTCCTAACGCATCGTAGGTTTTCCCGCCGGAGTCGGCCCCCTGAGGAACACGATCCATCGTGAGAAAATTCACCTGCAGCGATTGAAGTTGCGGAGCAACGGCGGTGCTCGATGCGATCTGATTGATATCCAACTCGAACTGGATGCGATTGTCGCCCGTGTTCACCGGAGTAGAGTTGATCGGCGTTCCCGTTTGGAAATACTGAGTCAAGTTCGCATCTTGGAAACGATAGACCAAGTAGTTGGGCGACGTAAGCGGATCCCAGCGAACGAAGAGATCGACCGTGCCGGCAACAAACCCGTTGCCCCATGGCTGACTGATAACGGGGATCGGTCCCTGCGTCGTCGGGTTCGCATCAGTCGAAGCGTGCATCGCGACCAGGTACACGAAATTTGGATTGATGGGTTGCGCCATCGTCATCGTGAAGATCACGCGCTTCGTTCCAGTGCCGACTCCGTTGGCAGGAAATTTGGCGCAGCTACTGGCCGCAAGGATTGGCAAGACGAGAAGAAGAGATTGCAATTTCAAATGAGGCCCTCGGTGTAATAGAGAATCCGATGGCAGGCCTCGCAAGTTACAACGCGACCTTCTCTCACCATTTCAATCGACTTGACGGGCAGTTTCATTCCGCACATCTCGCACGTTGAAATCTTTGTGATCTTGCTCATGCCGACGCCACCTTGCTTCTGACGAATGGCATCGTATCGCGCGATCAAACTTGGCTCGATGTCTTTCGCCGCGCCTGGCCGTTCCGCGTTCATGCGTGCGAATTCCGTCTTAAGGCGCTCTTGCTCCTTCATCACGCGCTTCTGATAGTCTGCGAGTTCGACCTTCTTTGCTTCGACCGCTTTCTTCGTTTTATCTGCGGCCGCAACCGCGGGCGGGACGAGTTCGAACAGCTCGAGTAGGCGCTCATCCATAGAAGCCTTCTGTCGCTTCAGCATCTCGATTTCTTTCTCGTAGGCTTCCACTTCGCGAGGGCTGATGATCATTCCGCCGAACAGTTCCTTGTCGATCTTCTTCAGCTTTTCATCGATGCCCTTTTGCTTGAGCTCCAAATCCGTCTGCTCGCCGGAGAGTTCTTTGGCAAGGCCGCTCTTCTCCGCGTTCTCGGCTTCCAACTGCTTCACCTGGGCCATGATCGCCGAGCCAGGATCGAGAGCGGCAGCTCGCTTCCGCACTTCGACGAGCACGACATCGATTTCATGCAGCCGCCAGAGTCGCTGGAGGGAAGGGGAGGACATGCTTAGATTATGACTGTGAGCCGTTCAGCTTCGGCTGGACAGGCGCGGGTGCCGTCGCACGGGATCGCCAAAACCGATACTTCAGAAGCGTCCAAAAGGCCTCGGGGGCATCGGTCCAGCGGATCTTCTTTCCCGCTGCCTTGCTTCGCGCTTCATAGTGGATCGGCACTTCCTTGATCCTCTGCTTGAGCCGAATCGCCTTCGCCGTGACTTCGGGGCAGAACTCGAATCGCTTGCACTGAAGGTCCATTTGCACTAGCAAGTCGCGACGGACGGCCTTGTAGCAGGTCGCCTCGTCGGTGATTCCCTGGAAGTAGGCGAGCCGAACCGTCATCGCGAGGAGAACGTTGACCGCCTTGTTGGCCAGCGCCATGCTCTTCGGTAGCCCCTCAGCGAATCGTGTGCCGTACACTACCGAAGCCTCACCCTTCAGGATCGGATCGATCACTTTGGGAATCTCTTCTGGGGAGTATTCGAGGTCGGCGTCCTGGATGATGACGACCTTGCCCTCTGCGTAGGGGAGAGCCTTGACGATGGCCGCGCCCTTGCCGCCACGAGCTGCATTAGTAAGGATTAGGATGCGATCCTTGTACGTTTCTAGGATCTTGGGGGTCTTGTCCGTGCTGCCGTCGTCGATGACGATGACCTGGGTCGTGATGGGGAGGGCGAGGAGCCGATCCACCACTTCGGCGATGGTGTCTTCCTCGTTCAGGGCCGGCACGAGCACGGTCACATCGGGTGCTTCAGTGCCAGGCATGAACCTTAAGTTTACATTCGGTTGCCGGTTAGAGGCTTCCGGATCACCACAACGGCACAACGACACAACGAATCACAACGCCCGATTTGAAGTCATCGTTCCGCAGTTTTGCTAGCAATTCTCGACTAGGTTCAGGGCTTCGTTGGGAGCGCGGGAATAGTCGTGGCGCCCAAGGCGACGAGGCGATCCTGATCCAAGCTCACAGATTCGACCTGGATCGCGCCGTACAGGTGGAGATCCTTGTCCAAATCGACCACCGGGTTGAGGGTCTGAAGTAAGGCGGCCGATGCTTCGTCGGTCGCTGGCTTGTCATCGAAAATGATGTGTGTGTCCGCCAAGGATAGCTGCGTTTTGTTGGCCGCCACCAGTTGCGCGTCGACCCGGAAATTGGCTTTGACGACCAGGAATTCGCCATACCCATCGACCGTCACTCGCCCGTTTAGAAGATGTACGGTCACGCGCTTGATCTCGTGAAACTTGGCGAGGATGAACTTCTCAAGGTCCGGGGCAAGGATGACGACCGAACCATTGCCGGTTCCACTTTCACTCAGGCGAATCTGTCCTTTCTTTCGAGCAAGCCCGAAGTCGTATCGGCAATTTGGAATAGATGCATCGAGCGAGTCGATTCGAAGTCCAGCAAGATTGAAATCGGTAAGTGCGATGTTGACGTGCCTCGCCTTACCGCTCTTCGATCGATCAGGCTCGGTGAAAAGGGGAAGCCCCTGTGTCGTGAAATGCGCCGCGGAAATCGTCACCTTGTCGAGATCGCCCGACAAGTGGCCAAGGAGCCCATGCGGCACAGTTCTCACTCGAACTTCAACATCCGGTCCAGTCAGTTTTGACTTGATGTCGCGCGCGGCAAGGGATTCGAAACGGCGCACCATCGCCCCGCCGAACAGGGCTACGCCCGCAACGCCAGCGAGCAAGGGAACCTGTCTTATGGCGCACCGACCCTTTCCGCGTCGTTCATAGTAGAGAAGCTACCTTCAAGAAGGGTTGTGGGCATGTCAAACGACAACGTGAACAAGGAAATAGAGACCCTCATTCGCGGGTCGGATCTTCGCTTCAGTTCCGAACTTGCGCTTGTCGAGTTCACCGGTGAAGATGTTCTCGAATGGTTGCAGGGCCAAGCGACGAACGATCTTCGCACCTCGGAACAAGGAAATCCACTCGCATTTTGTCTGTGCCAACCAACGGGCCAAATGTTGGCAGTCTGCCAGTTTCAGGTTCTGAATGGCCGTAATTTCGTGCTTACTGATAACGACGCAGCAGTTTTGGATCGCGCAGAAAAGATGGTGATCTTGGAGGACGTCCAAGCGCAGAAAGTCGAGATCACGACGAATTCAAATCCAGTCGATGCTATCGGCCGACTAGAAAATGGAGTTCCGCTTCGAGGAATCGACTACACGGAAAAAACTCTTCCCCCTGAACTCGGACCGGCGTTCGAAGCAAAACATGTCAGCTACAACAAGGGTTGCTACACGGGCCAAGAAGTTTTGATGCGCATGCACAGTCGAGGCCACACCAACAAAACATGGGTAGGACTTCTCCTCGAATCACCGGTCGAGGGAAAGGCGAAAGTGCAGATGAATGGGGAAGACGTGGGAACGATCACAAGTGCCGCGATGTCACCAGAATTCGGCGCGATTGCGGGAGCGATGCTCCGTAACGAAGCGACGCAGGACGGCACCGTTGTGCAAGTCGGCGAAGTAAAGGGTCGCGTCACCCAAATGCCGATTCGAAAAAACTAAGGCGCGGTCGTTCGGGACTTCATAAAGTGTCCGACAACCAACAGAACCAGCATCACAACGGAAAGTCCAATGACCTGAAATGGCACCATGGTTCGCTGCTCCGGCGCAGTGCCGAAATATCTGTAGAGGAAGAACGCGATTAAGGCGACTGCGATAACGGCCGAAGCGCCAAATCCGATGCGTGGATTGGATTTGGAGTAGATGCCCATCGCGATCAAGATCACGCCGGCCAAACCACCAGTAAGGATTGACATGACGCTGTGGGCTTTGATGAAACCCATGGCCCCGCCGCCAGCTACGGCGATTCCATAAACGATAACGGCGATACTCAGCCAGGGCATAAACGCAGTCTATCTCGGATCGCGAATCACGGATCACGGATCACGGATCACGGATCACGAATCTCGGATCGCGAATCTGGGATATCTGGTATCAAAAACGTGGAAAGGGCTCCGTTTCCGGAGCCCTTTTGAATGCTTCTCTATGATTCAGAAAAGACCGACGCGGGTGATCTCTACCAATCGCCGGCCAAATTCTTATATTTGCCTACTACGATGTAGGCCCGGGCCCCCGATGCGCCGTACACGGCTCGAGAATGCCTTTAAACTTAAGCCAATTCCCCGATGGGAAAGGCCTGTCCCCTAGATCGCGTCCACCTTTTTAAGTCGGCGGATTGTACGGCAATAGCTATGACGACTGCCGGTTCGAAAAGGTTACCGACACAGTTACGAATTACCCATAAATTTGCACTGGAACGGCATTTTTACGATGTAGCCACGGGCGATTTGATGCTGGGAGCAAGCACCGCAGCCAGAATTCCAACTGCCCCAGCGAGCACATAAGGCGCCTCAGGACGCCAGTCGAACAGCGTTCCGCCCAGTACCGGACCTACTAAAAATCCAACGGAACGCGATCCCTGCAGCATTCCAAACAACTCACCCTGTCGAGCTTCATTCACCATCCGCGAAGCGATGCTATTGAGGGTAGGGTTTGCCAAACCGGTGCCGATACTGTACAAACCGCTGACGAGAAACAGAATCCAAACTGCCGGCGCGAACGGCGTCAACAACAAGCCGATTCCAGCGAGAAAGAATCCAACGCGCAAAGTCCACCGTTCCTGAAGTTTCGAAACCACCCACGCGAGGAGCACGCCTTGCACGATGGCTCCGAGCAACGACTCCATGCTGAAGATGTCACCAAAGATCGTCGGCGATAAATGAAAATGCTCGGTGACTAGGCGACCAAACGTTCCTTCCAAAGTCGCGAGCGCAAACCACGCGACGGATGCAAGCACGAACAGGGAACGCAGTGCCGGATGTTCGCGAAAGAGTGAGAAATCGAAACCAAACCATGCGCGCTTCTTCTTGGTCTCTTGGCGCACTCGCGATTCGACCAGAAACAGACCGAGCACTGCGCCAACGCCCGAGCAACAAGCCGCGACCTCTCCGAGCAGTTTCACTCCGCCCGTTGTCGCCAGCCACATTCCTAGCGCGGGTCCAAGAATCAGCCCTCCCGAAATCGCCGCGCCCGCTCGGCCGAGTACAGCACTCCTGCCACCTTCCGGAGTTACGTCGGAAAGATACGCCTGCGCAACCACGACGTTTGCCGCCGCCAAACCCGCCAAGATGCGACTCACGAGAATCAGGGTCAAGTTGGTTGAGACCGCATAGATCAGCCATGAGGACGCGGACAACGCCGTGCAAAAAACAAAGACGGGACGCCGCCCGACCCGATCACTGAGAATTCCCCACGGCGGAGAGGCGATCATCTGGACGACGAACATGCTCGCGAGGAGCAGGCCGATCATCTTCCCGTCTGCGCCCAAATCTCGCGCGTGCAATTGAACGTCCGGAAACACCATTCCGAACGCGGCGAGATCTAGAAAAAGGGCAACCAAAATCGGCAGTTCGCGAGCCCATTTCACTCCAGCAAGCTTGCCGCTCTCAGCCATCGGTCCTGAGCATATCCATGAGCAGAGCGATAATGACGAAAAGGAGTCCTATGAACGCTGCTCTTGCTCTAACCTTGCTCGCATCCGCCCACATTCATCCCGCACACACCTACTCCTACAAAGGCGTATTCCTCGAAGGCTGTAGTTGCCAGGACGTATGTGTCACCGAGATCACGGGGAAGGACGCCGGGTGCCACGGCTTCGGCGCGATCGAGTTTAAGAAGGGATCATTCGATGGCGCAGACTTCTCGGGCACACGTGTTGCGTTCGCATGGGATTCGGCGAAGTGGGTCCGCATCTATGTCGATGCGCCGGATACGAAGCGCAAAGCAGCGACGCAATTCATGACCACGATGCTCAAAGATTGGGGCGCTTTGGAAGGAGTTACGGCGGCGAAGATCTCGCTTGCCAAGAGCCACGACGAATGGAAGTTCAGTGTGAACGACGGCGCAGTCGCTACGATGGAAATGAAACCCGTCTTCGGTGGCGACGGCAAAACGCCGGTGGAGCACTCGAACCTCGCGAGCCCCTTTCACCGATCGTTGTCTCAGGCCGTGACCGTCAATGCGTCCTTCGCAGATGCACATCCATTCGTGCTCCAGGGGACGAACGCATTCTTCAACGCCGCGTGTGAAATGAAAGGGACCCTTTAGATTTGCTGCGTTCGCATTCTAGAGGGTGAGTCCTTTCACGGACGCATGCTTGGCAGCGCGCGGGATCTGTCGCTAATTGGCTGCGTGAGGATCTGCGTCCAAGGAAAGTTCGAAAGCGCAGGACAATCCGATAATTGATTGCCAGAACCGTACAGACGATAATTGCCGCGCGCAACCAAGCTTGGCAGCAGGCAACCCACCGAGTTGGCTTTCGAGAGGTGAGCGATCATAGCGATGTGCAATGTTGGTTTGGGTACGGATCGCGTAGCTCCGAAGGAGCGAAAGCGCGTAGCCGGTGGTCGAGCGAAGCGAGGGTCACCGGTGACAGAGCGGCCAATATTATTTACGCCCCGAAGGGGTGCTAGACAAAGAATCGCTCATCGTATTCAATGCCCTCTTCCAAAAGCAGCGGCCGTAATTCGTCGGATGAACTCTCGCGCATATGGTGTGCCTCTTGGTTGAGGATATATGCTTCAACCGCAGCCATCGCCGATGCGCTTACGCTGAACGCCGCGTAACCCTCTTGCCAACCGAATCCCTCGAATAGGTTTTCTTGACACCAAGAAGACGTCCCGGATTTTAAGTCACACATGAAATCGGAGATGCGATGAGTCGGTTTCAGGCGAACCAGGACGTGAACGTGGTCTGCCACGCCCCCGACCCCGTGACTCACACCTCCGAGACCTCTCACCGTTCTGCCGACGTATTCGTGCAGTCGCTTTGCCCATTCTGGGGCGATCATAGGCGCACGTCCTTTCGTCGCGAAGACAAAGTGATAACGTAGGTTTGAATAGGTCGATCCCATGCCCCGGAAGTGTAGCGCCCCTTCAGGGCGCATGGAAAAAGGGGGCGCCATTTACCGGTGGCCATCGCTTCGCTCGACCACCGGCTACGAGCTTCCGACCCTTCGGGTCTTGATGACTACGAGTAGAGCACGATTTAGAAAGTGCACTCATTTCCTGTGGCGCTCCCTTGGCTCGACCACTAGCTACGAGCTTCCGACAATTCGGGTCTTCATGCTTGCGACCAAAGCGCGGTTTAGAAAGTGTGCGCTCCTTTCCTTTTGCCATCGCTTCGCTGACCACCGGCTACTAATTTCCGACCCTTCGGGTCTCGTCCGCGGCAAAAGCGCGGTTGGGAAATGGTGCGCCCCATTACGATGGCGGCCGCTTTGCCCGGCACAGGCAGCATGCAACTGACCCGTCGGACATTGATTTCTCACCGAGAAAACCGACGACGAATCACACAGGCGCAACAAGAATTCATCGAGCAAAAAGCAAATCGGCCACGGCAAAACACCGTGGCCGATTTCTTGAAGGTGCGGGGGCAGGATTTGAACCTGCGACCTCCGGGTTATGAGCCCGACGAGCTACCGGACTGCTCCACCCCGCGTCGCGAGCAGATACTTTACCTTACGCGGCTTTTCCTTTGCCCCGTT
>Ga0207704_10000261_pt1 | contig 25438 bp, 41 predicted proteins | sample KBSMisM12_FD_184308 | JGI IMG/M metagenome (GOLD analysis project Ga0207704, IMG submission 184308) | Miscanthus rhizosphere microbial communities from Kellogg Biological Station, Michigan, USA - KBS Miscanthus M1-2 (SPAdes) (version 2) | ecosystem: Host-associated > Plants > Roots >...
GCACGATCACGTGATGCTGATAGGGCTCGTTCAGGTAGGCGACGTCCCCCGGCTCTGGCAGCGTGTGCGCGCCGAGCTGGTGCAGCGCGTAGCAAAAGCCGTAGTGCGGCGGACCAAACATCCACCGTTGCCCGAGACCGAGCCCGGCCTGGTGAATGTGATGCAGCGCGAACGCTCCGCACCAGTGCGGCGGGTGCGGCGCGAGCTCACTCTGGTGCAGCACGTCGCCCCAATACACGCCGAGCCGTTCCTTGACGAATGCGGCAACCGCTTTCGCGTCGTTGCCTAGCGCGCGCAGTGCCTCGTAGTCTGCGAGCGCAGACTGCACCACCATGAGGCGGCGCGGGTCGATTGAAGAAAGGTCGACGCTGTCCATGTCGGTCTCACTTCACGCCCGCGGCGAGCTGCTGAGCAATGAGCCCGCCGATCGGTGTTTGGCTGTACGCGAGCACGCCGGCGCCCTGCGTCGCGTCGTTCTTGAAAATCAGCGCCCAATCGTTCGAATTGGTCGCCGACTGCAAAAGGATCATCAGCCCCGCCTGCTGGCCCGAGCCGTCGGCGTTCACGTGCCACATGGTGCGTTTGAGCGCCGGCAAACCCGGGCCACTGTTCGCCGGCACGTTGTCGACGGTTGCACCCGGTCCGGGTTTCGGCGGTGGGTTGCCGCGCGGCTTGGCGTTCGCCATGCCGACGAGCAGCAAGCCAGCACTGACGACAACACCACCAACTAAGAGCGCTTGGATCGCTTTCATCGTGCTTCACCCGGTTGATGCGAGACGGCGCCGGACTCGCGGACGTGTGAGCGCGTACGACGCCGCAACAACTGCCCCCAAGCCCAGAACCACAACCCAGCCCGCGCCTCTGGACGGACGGGGCGCCCGGGGGCTTGTACCTCCGGGCACCCCTGTTTTTTTTTAGCCGGCTCGAGCGCGGCGAAATAGCCAGCGCTCCGGATCTCTTTCTGGAGCTTCGCAAAGCTCGGCGCGGAGTTCTTGCATGCCTCGTCGGGGCAATAACCGCTCGACCAGTACGCCGCGGCGAAGCGAGACGGATCACCGGTCGCGGCCGCGTCGTACATGCTCGGCTTCACCGCGCCGAGCCACGCCGCGATTCCGGTTTCGTCGTCCGGGAACGCGCGAAATGCGCTCGGCGCTTTGCCGTCGAGCATCCGTTGATGCAGGTCGAGATAGCGCTTTTTCTTGTCGTTGGTCTGGCCCTGCCCGAAGCCATCCGCGGAGACGTTGTCGGGCATGGCCTCGACCTTTTCGAGGTCGAACCACGGCGGGCGCCAATAGTCGACGGTCGGGCCGGCGGTGACAGAGAGGTTTCCCCAGTTGTGCTCAATGACTGCGCGCCCGTGGTCGTTCTCGATGAACAACAACGCGAGCAGCAGCTCAGCCGTTTCGCGATCGGGCAGCTGCCCAAAGCGACGCGCGTACGCCGCCGGCACAGCCGCGGCCATGTCGCTCGGTGTCACTGGTGTTGCACGTCCGGGGAATTCCACTCGCTACCGTTCAGCCTTTCCGTTCGGCTTTCCTCTGTTCGATCAACTTGGGAACGTTCACGCTCTTCGCGCACTTCGGGCAGAACTCGCCGAGCATGAACCCGCTCGAGCTGACTTCGATCCAGTCAGCCGGAAGCGCGCCCACCTTGCCGGGGGCCTGCATCTCGCAGCCGTCGCAGCTGAGCGTGGTCGTCTTCATCGGCTACGCGCTCGCTTGGCTTTCGCGCGGCCCTTGGCCATCCGCGCGAGAAACTCTTTTTTGCTGAGCTTCTTTTTCTTCTTCGTGGTCTTCCGCTTCGCCGCTTTCTTCTTCGGCTTGCGCTTCTTGGCGGCGGCTTTGCGCTTCGGCTTCCGCTTCACAGCGTGACGGCCGAAGGTTGCCTCGTGCAGCCGCTTTCGCTCGCGCGCGAGCTCGCGGCGCAGCTTCTCAGCTTCGCTCAATCCCTTGCGCTTCCGCTTGGTCGTCCGCTTTTTGGCCTTCTTTTTGGCCTTCTTTTTGGCAGGCGACTTTTTGCGCTTCAGCGCGCGATCGAGCTCGGCAAGTGTTAGGCCCTTCATGGTTCAAACTCCTGGAAGCCGCTACCGGTGTTGAGCACACTGCCCGACACGAGCGGCACGACTGACAATGCTGGCACAGCGACGGCAACACCGGAAATAGTCAGCGTGCACGCGTTCAGAGCAACGAAGCTCACCGCGTCGTCCGACAACGCGGCCGGCCCAGGCCCGACGACGTTTCGCGCCTGCGAGCGCGCGCCGGCGGTTGCCTGCGTGAGCGTGACAAAGCACTCGGTGCCCTGGTCGTCGAGCGGCTCAGCGGTCGCCGTGAATTGGCCCGGAAGCGTGATGACTACGGGGGCGAGCACGCGCAGAATTTGGCGCGTGCCGCGCGTGCCGTAGTCGATGGTGATGGCGACGCGACCGAACGCCGAGAAGCGCCAGAGCGCCGCGGCTTTCACAACGTCGCAGACCTGGACGGCCTTTGTGTCGCCCGGCGCCCATTTCTTGCGCTGCTGCGTGCCGTACACGACTCCCGTATTGCCGACCGAGCCTTGTGGCGGTGGCTGCGCCGGCGGCCCGCTGACGGGCACCGGCTCGTTGATACGGTAGCCGTTCCCGTTCATCGGATGACGAGACCCGGGTGCGCCGACTGCGGCGCCTTGAGCAGGTTGAGTGCCTTGACGATGTTCGTCGCCTGCGGGTGACCCGCCTGCGCCTGCTGGACGATTTTCGCGGTTGCTGCGTGCGCGGCCTGCGCCTTTGCAACGGCAGCGACGAGCGCCGGCGTGCGCACGCCGGCGGCGAGCTGCGCAGCGGCTGCCTGCCCCTGAGCCGTCGCGGTAGCGAGCTGCGCGGCCCCTTGCACCGCGGCGCCGGCGGCCTGCTGCAGGTTCTTCGCGTGCCCGAGCGCGACACCAACCTGCACCGCTTTTTGGTATTGCGGCGGCAACGCCTTCAGCGCGTTGTCTAGGACCGTCGTCGCGACGTTCTTGCCCGCCGCAATGTCTTTGGCTGCCTGCAGGCCCTGCGCCAGCGCGGTCTTTGCCTGCGGCGAAATCGGCAGCGCATTGAGCGCGATGGTTGTGATCGGCTTGCCCTGCATCGCGTCAGACGCGACGCTAAAAGCAGCCTGCGCGATGGGTCCGCCCGGTAGCGCACTTTTGGCCGCGGCGAGCATCGCTTCGGTGATGCTCTGGCCCTGCGCGAGTGCGAGCGCGCCGCCGATGCCGGCGCTGATGCCGGTGCCGATGCCGGGCACGAACGAGATCACGGTTTGCACGTACGGCGCGAGCGTCTTTGCGGCGCCGAGAGCGCCCTTAAAACTGTCGACCGCAACGCGGTCGATGCGTCGCCCGTCGAGTAGCGCAGCCGTCGATTGCAGCGGCAGATTTGCGAGCGTGCCGGCTGCCTTCACGATGGTTCCGAGCACCGGAATTTTGGTGATTGCTGTGGCCGCTTTCTTCGCCACGTTCACCACTGCCGAGGCCGCTTTCTGCACGACCTTTGGAACCACGGCTTTCGCAACGCTCTTGACCGCGTGCGCGATGCTCGAGAAGAAACCGCCGACCGAGTAGTCAGCAGCACCAACCCAGGCCATCCCAACGCAGCCGACCTTTTGCAGCTCGTTGTCGAAAGCCAGCATCACGTGCGAGAGCGGCACGAACGCGCGCAGCGTGCGGCCCGAAGCGACGACGGACAGCAGCACGCCCGGACCGAGACCCATGCCGACGCCGTCGTCGCGCCAGTCCCAGCCGAGCCGCTGAATCAGTGTGATCTCGTCGGCCATGGTTACGCCACCTTCGCGAGAGCAACCTGCATTTCGGGAGGCAAAGCGGCGAGCTTGCCCTTTGTCGAGTAGGCGCGCGCGTCTTCACGCGATGCCGAGAGGCGCAGCTGCTGCGCGTGATTTGGATCTGGGCTCTTGTTCGCCAGGTCGAGCAGCGCGGCCTTGTAATCCTGCAGCGCCTTGTTCTTCGTCGTGCCGAGCGGCCAGAAGCGAATCAACGGCAGCGTGCCGATTTCGAGCGCCGTGGCGAGCGCGGTACCGGGCCCGAACTTCGCGTCTGCCGTCAGGCCGCGAGCCTTCTGGAACACTTGCACGTTGGGGTCGGTGACGTTCCAGCCGGCGCGCGTCTCTGCGTCGAGCAGCGCCGCGACCATCGCCGCCGTGTCGGCCTTGACCGTAGTGACCGGCGCCGAGACAGGAGGCTGCGCGGGCTGCGCGGGCTGCGCTGGCAACGCGGGCAGCGACGGCGCCGGCGGCACGACTGGCACCACTGGCGGCGGTTGCTGCGCTGCAGGCGTCGACGGACCGAAGCCGGGGATCTTCACCTGCTGACCAGTCGCCGCAGTGAAAATGCCGCTGTTCGGATCGAATGTGCCAATGATCAGACCGTTCGGCCCGAACACGTTGCCCGTCGCCGGATCGAACGTGCCGAGCGGCGCGCCACCGAGCGGATTGGGCAAGCTGAACGTGACACCCGGCGGCACTTGCTGCTGCGGATTCGGCTGCGCAGGCTGCGCCGGCGAGGGCTGCGCGGGCTGCTGCACGAGCGGCGGGATTTGGGGCAACTGCGGAAGCTGCGCGGGCAGCTGCGGCAGCTGCGGCAGCTGCGCCGGTGGCGCAGGCTGCGCCGGCGTTGCGGGCTGCTGCGCGCCAGGCGGCGGCACGATCACGTCCGGCGGCTCGTTGCTGCCTGGCACCTGCGGCTTGGGTTTCGCCGGCGCTGCGCTTGCGGACTTCGAACCGGCGAGCGCGACGATTCCGAACAGCGTGCCCGCGCCGGCGAGAGCGAGGAAAAGTTTTGCTCCGGGTGACATCAGGGAAAACTCCGAATCAGGGGGACCTTTGGAGGCCAGCCGGGCGGAACACTCGCGCCGAGAACCGTTGACGGGTCTTCAAGCGGGCCGGTGTCGTTCCAGCTCTTGCGGCCGACAACGTGCATGTTGCCGCCGAGAAAATACGTCGAGCAGCGAGCGGGGAGACCCTGCGCCCATCGTTCGCAGAGCCACCAAATGAGAAGCCGATCGCAGTCGCCCCAACCGTCCCGGTAAGTCTGGATCGGTAGCACCATGAGCTCGAGGCCCGAGCCGTGCTCCGGTGGGAGTTGGAAGCGAACGCCGCTCTGGTAGAGCGGCGGCAAGCCCCAGCGTTTGAACGCTGGCAGGCAACCAAGTGCGAACCCTTCGATCGCGCACTTGATTGCCCAAGCCTTCTCAGCCGGGGCGAAATCATTGCCGAGCTCGGTGGCGACGCGCACCAGCGAACCGCCTTAGCGGCGGACCTGAGTGCCGTAGAACGCGCCGGAGAAAACGAGCGGTGCGCCCGTCGGATTTGCGACGACGAACTGCACGCCGGTCGCCGTGTCGAGCGACGGCCAGAGCACCTGCGGAAAGGTCGAAACCTCCGACAGAAGCTCGATCGGCGCGCCGAGCGAGTTGGCCAAAATGTTCGTGCCGCTCACGTTCACCTGCGTGATGAGCAAGCCGATCACCGTCGACGGGCAGCCCATTTTTTGCGGCGTGAAAGGGCGGTTCGTCGAGACGTCGACGGCCGTGCCGACAGAGCCGGCGGGAATCGTCGTAGCGCCGAAGCCCAAATAGGTGACGTCACCCGCGAGGTATTGCGGGGGCGTGAAACCGATTTGACCTTGCTGCGCTTCCTGCGCCACCGCGGGCAAGCCGACGCCCGGATAATACGGGTTCACGTTGGGCGAGCCGACGCGCTGCGCGCCTGGATAGAACGGCATCACGTTCACCAGATCGCCAACATGGCCAACGGCGCCGAAGGGGTTGCCGACCTGACCGGACAAAAGTGCGGATGCGATTTGATTCGGGTCCATGAGAAAAAAAACCTTTCAGAGAAGCTCTTGCGTGCTGAGACCTTCAACGCTTCCGCGTTGCCCCTTGTGTGCGTTTCTCCCTGATTTCTCAGGTGTTCGGCGTGCCGGGCTCGATGCCTTCCTCTACCAGGTAGCGGTAGAGCGCGACGTTCAAGCCAGTGGTGCCGGCAGCGACGCTCGCAGCTTGCGCGATTGGATATTTCCGGGTGAAGAAAGCCGGAACCAACGCCGCGGCGCCAGCGATGGCGACCACGGGCACAGGCCCTACCTTCCATTGTTGACCCGCGCCCATCTTCTGGTCAGCGAATGCAGCAGCGACGGTTACGCCGAGTGCTGAAACGCCTCCCACAGCGAGCGCGGTGGTGTGTTGATTCTCGCGAGCAGCACGCACGGTTTGCGCCTTCTTGCGCTCCATGAATTGCTTGGCTCGCACCAGTAGAGAGTGCGCCATCGCAAACAGCACTCGCTCCATCCGATGAGGACTGGCAACAACCGAACGCACCGCGTATATATGGGGGATGGCGGAGAACCGCGATTTGCGCGCTAGTTTGTTGCGTATTGGGCCGCAGCTCCCGGGGCTTTCACTGGACGGAGTGCTGCTCGATGGGCGAAAAAAAGCGACAATGTGTGCAGATCTCGGTCTGCATTTCGAAATCGTCGAAGCACAAACGCTCACCGAGGCCTGCTCTGTCCTGTGGTCGCGTCACCCTTCGCGCGCGCTCGAGCTCGCTGGCAAACGCAACGTGCTCGAGCTCGCGCAGCTCTGCGGCGCAACGCCCACGGCAATCGCAAAGCAGCTCGCAGCGGACAAGCCGAAGAAGTCGCACCACAAACGAATCCTGAACGACGCAGCGTTTTCGCAGCTGAAAACGGCTCCAAAAATGAAACGCGTCATTCTCGTGATTGAGCCAGAGCTACACGCATACGCGCGCGAGGCCGCTGCCCAAATCGGGCACCGCAATTTTTCAAAGCTCGCGCGAGATGCACTCTGGGAGAAAATCGCGCTGCTCGTTCCGAACGCGCCGCAGTTTCAACCGCGACGAGTGCAAGCGCCGAACGGAGCTCGAGCGCAACGCCGTCGAACCGGGTAGAATGCGGACCCATGTCCCTACTCGACGCGCGCCCGACGTCCGCCTGGACAACCGTGCTCATCGACTACGGGCCGAGCCACGGCAGCAAGCGTTACGGCGGGTACGCGCCGCCGATGTATCTCGACAACTTTGCGGCGCTCACGTACGCCGCGAAGTTCCCGATCACCTCGTCGCTGATGCAGTGGAACGGCTCGAGCTGGCAGCACATGATCAAACCGCGATCGGCTTTCCCATGAAGTCGTGGCGGTGGAACGCTTTCTCCATCCGCCGCGGCCTGGTGTTCGCCGACCGCTTTCCCTGGTGCGTGCTGCGCTCGAGCACGGCCGCGAATGACGTGCAGTGGGGCGCGTGATGGAACGGGGCGGCGAGCGTGATTCGGCGCGCGCGGTTGCGCTCTTGTGGCTCGCGCTCTTCTCTTTCGTCGTCGCCGGCGCGGTGACTCACCTGGCGCACTGCTGATGCCTCCTGCAGTCGGTTTCGCTACGCTCGAGCAGCCGCTGCGCGGGCGCTGGACGTTCAGCGGTCACCCGCCGTCCGTCGTGCTGCTCGGTCGCACCTTCAAGCGCGCCAAGTGGGCAGCGCCGCGGCACCTCGTCGTTGCGCAGTACCGCGAAGACATCGACCACAATTCCATGCACCTCATGGTCGGCGCCGATGGCAATTGGATCATTGAGCACACCGACGACGCGAACCCCGACCGCGGCCTGGTGCTCGAGCACACGCTGCGCGACGTCATACAAACGCCGGTCGGCGCCGTTGCTCTAACCGGCGCCGTTGTGCTCGTCGTTGCCGGCGTTAGCTACGCCCTGACTCGTTAGAAACGAGCCGCAGCGCTCGCAGCGGATCACCTCTGAAAAGCCCTGCGCGGCTGCCTCTGCGAGCGCCGCGACCAATTGCTGGTCAGCGTCGAGCGAGCTCTGCATTTGCAGGCGCGCAGCGACGAGCACCTGGTCATTTACTTCGCTCATTTTGGCGAGCGCTTCGGTAAGCCGGTTGTTTTCCTCCGTGAGCTTTTCCACGCTCGCGAGCGGATGCAGCAAAATAAAACCGGTCGCTTCGTGCGCGAGCCAGCCGAGAAAGATCCCGAGCAGCAGAGCAACCCAGATCATCGCGCGCGCCCAAGCTCGAGCGGGAGGTTTCTCATGAAGAGCACGAAAGCCGCCTGGCACTTTGGGCACAGGTCGAGAATGCCGCTCGGTGCATGCGCCGCGTCCGGCTCGCCGCGTAGCGTCGCCTTTGGTTCGAAGTCGTGCGCCGCGGCGAGCAGCACCTCTTTCGAAACGAACTCGGCGAGGCTCCGCTCTTCCTCGCTGCCGTCCGCGTTTGGGCCGCGCTCGATGCGACGGGCGAGCAACCGCGACACGCCCACGCTTTCGATGCGCCGCGCGTCGAGCGGTTGCTGCGCGCACCGGTCGCATTCGATGATCGCGTGCCTCATTTGCTGTGTTTCCGCTCGAGCCAATCCGCCGGCTCGTCGCGAACCGCCGGCGCGTCGTACGGCTTTTTTACTCGCTGCTGGTCGTGTTCCATGCTCCGCACGTGCTCGAGCTCGTCAGGGCAGAGCAGCACCGCGTGCGCGGTGTGCTCGGCGCGCGGCTTGCGGCAGACCTGGCAGATGTCCGGGTCCTGAACGAAGTAGCCGCCGAAGTCGGCGCCGGCAATGTGCCACTCGTAGTTACAGAACCCGCCGGCTTCGATCACTTGCTGCAGCACGAGCTCGAGCAGCGCGTCGAGCAGCACGTCGAGCGCGTTGGCCTCGCCCTTTGAAAGGTCGACGGTAAAGCCGAGCGCCGGCCGCGCGAGCAGAGCGCGAGCGCGCTCGCGCAGCTCCTGGCGCTCGCGTTCAGTGCGCCCCATCGCGGCCGCCTGGTCGTTCGGAGCTGCCGGGAACGTGCACGTGCACGCCGCACTTGATGAGATAGCGCGCGAGGTCGTCTTCTTTTTTCTCGATTCGCTTCCACTCGTCGCAGGCCGGGATTCCGTGCATGACCGCAATCGGCTGCGCGCGCGGGTACATCACCGCGATCTGCTTGCAGTGCCAGCATTTGAAGTCGACTTTTTCGGGAGCTTCTGCGGGCTCGATGAGGTTGCCGCCCTCGGCGACCAATCGCAGCGTCACGTGAGCACCTCACCTTTTGCGACTGCTGCGAGCGTCTCTTCGTCTGGTAGCAGCACACCCTTTTTGATGTGGCCGAGCGCGACCGGCTCGAGGTGCACGCCGCCGAGCCGCATGGAAAGGCGGAAGTCCTCGGCCACCCAGCCGCCATTTTCGGCGCACGTCCAAGTGAATTCACTCATGAAGCGGCCCGCCGTTTCGAACGACTCCGACAAGGCCTCGAGCTCGAGCAGCAGCGCGCGCGGAATTGCAACGCAGCCAAGTCCCACGAGCCAAAGGCCCGGGCGCTCAGGCCAGCGCGCGGCCGCGAGCTTCGACGTCTTGGTCGCATAGACGCCCGACACCGCGCGCCCGAGCTCGCGGCTACGGTCGATCAGCCGCTGCGCGTCCGCCACTTGGATCGCCATGTCGTCGTCCATCATCAGAATCGTTTCGACGTCGGGCCACTCGCGCAGCTGCTCACACGCGAACGAAAGCGCGCGGTTCCGTGCGAATGCAACGTCTGCCGAGCCGGTCTCCATCAGCCGCCGAATGCCGTGCTTATGAAACTCCGCAACGGTCTGCTTGGTCTCGCTCTCCAGCTCGCGGTTTGTGGAGATGAGTAGGATCGTCTTCTTCATTTCGTCGCCTCGATGATCGTTGATTCCATTTTCGCGAGCTCCGGCCCGACGTCGCGGTGATGCCCATCGACGCCCGAAAGTTTGCCCCGCATGTACGGTTGTTGCACAACCTCGGAGAACCCGACCGCGAGCAGCACGCCGGCCGCACTTTCGGCCGACCACGCCATTTGATGGCCCCAACCGGTGAGCATGCGCAGCATGCCGTGCCGCGCGAGCTCTTGCCCCTGGAGACCCGCCGACCACTCACCGCCGCCCTGCTTTGCGAGTCCCTGCGCGTACAGCAGAGCGCCCGAGCTCAGCGAGTAGCGAACGCCTTGCACGTGCGAGCGCTGAGCGAGCATCCGCCCGATATCGGGAAACGCTAGGCGCAGCGTGCCGCCGGGCTCGAGCACGCGCAGGGCCTCGCCGAAAAAAGTGTATCCCTGCGAAAAGCTCACGTGCTCGATCACGTGCTCGCACAGGATGGCAGTGCACGAGCCATCGGCGAAGCGCAGGCGTTTTCTGATGTCGTGATTTGGTTCCAGGTTTTGCCACGGCTCGGGCAGCATGTTCGGGCCGGGCCCGAAGTTGAGAAAGTGACCCATCAGAACGGGAACCCTTCCGGCGGTTGCCAGCCTGGCACGTTGGTCACCTCGGTTTTGCCGTCGTGTGTGTCGTCGAACGCCGCGAGCTCGCGCGCCGGCGCCGGTTCGTCGCTGTGCCGAGCCGAGCAGTACATGCAGGGGATCGGGTGCAGCTTGTGGCACTCGCAGTCACACTTTTTTTCCATCGGCCTCTTCCTTCTCTGGCTTCGTGAGCTCGAGAAACAGTTGCCCGAGCCCACGCAGCAGCCGCCGCTTGCCCTCTGGCGAGAGCAGCCGCTCAACACCCTTGCTCACCTCTGCAAAGGTCTCAGGTTTCAGAGGCACGGCGACACCCTCGCCGGCCTCTGTTGTCACGTGCAAAATCAACCCGCGCTCGTCGAGCGTGAGCGTTGGTTTCATCCCTCTTCCAGCGCGGCGTGCGCCGCGGCCTCGAGGTCAGTGCCATCGCCGGCCGCGTCGCCGAGCAGCTTATGGAACTGCCCGAGCACCGCGGCCGTGTCTGCTTGGATGATTGGCGCGGCCGTCGCTACGAGCCAAGCCGCGAGCTCGAGCGCATCGCGCGGCGTCAGCTCCGGCTGCGGCGCCAGGTTGTGAATCTCGATCTTTTTTCCGACTGCACCGACTCCGAATTTGTTCCGCACGTCCGTCTCCTTTTGTTCGGCCGCGAGCGCATCGCGCCGGCGGCGGTAGTTTCCGACCAGCTGCAGCAGCTGGGTTTTCGTTTCTCCATCCTTCAGCCTGCGGGCCACGATTTCCACAGCATTGGCGAACGACTCCGGCATTTACGGGTGCTCCGGGCAGCGGCACGCGTACACGGCTCGAGCGACTTTCACGGTTTGGTCACTCGTCGGCTTTTGGTACTCGCAGTCCGAGCAGCCCGGCCCGCAGTGGTGAGCGGTGTAGCAGTCGAGGATTTCTCCGCAGCTTTGGCCCGGTGCTTCGGGCACAGCCGAGCAAGTGTCGCAGCTGGAACCGCGCCACCCTTCGACCTGGCAGAGCGGCGCCGCTCCTCCTCCAGATCCAGCCGCTGCACCACCCGCGCCTGCGCTAGCGACCGCCGTGCCTCCCGTTCCACCGCTCGGCTCAGGTTGCGAATCAGTGCCAGCCATTCCACCAGCGGCCCCAGCTCCGCCGTCGGTACCCGCGCCGGCGGCACCTGCATCGCCTCCCGCGCCTGCGTCTCCAGCTGGTTCCCCAGCTCCACCAAGAACAACCACCGGCGAGCCCGCCAATCCATTCGAACCTCCAACACTTTCGCTCGCGGTGAACGGCTTGCCCGCGCACGCGCACAGCTTCATCGCGCAGAGCGCGCACCACATGATCCAGAGCAGCATTCGCGATTTGTTCATGGTGAAACCCCTTCGTTGCACGTGGAACGGATCAGCTGAAACTTTGGCCTGTTGCACGCGCTCGATGGATACAGCGCGCATGCGAAAGACCCCTGCGAGGCGACTGCGAGTAAACCCGGTGAGTTGTCTGCGCTGCCCAACCGGCGGCGCCGTGCACGCGAAAGGCCTCTGCTTTCGGTGCTACCAACGCGACCGCCGCGGCTCACTCCCGGCAGTCTCCCGCTGCAGCTGCGGAGAGGACGACGTGCGCGCGCTGACGAAGCACGGCGCCTGCCTGAACTGCCTTGCGAAAGCCAGCTGATCAGCACCGCGGCACCCTCCCGCCCTCGTGCAGCACCAGGCCGAGCGCGGCGAGCTCCTCAAGGGCGACGGCCACACGCTCGAGCGGAAGCCCGAGCGTGTGCGCCACCTGCGAGGGCCGCGCGTCGTAGCCGTTCAGCGCGAGCCGCACCACCTCATCGAGCACCCGCGCCTGGTCGCTCGTGAGCTCGCCGCGCGCCGTCACTGCGCCGCCCCCGCCGCCTCTTTGGGCGCGTGCGGGCAATCGTGCGTGTGCATCACGCTCGGGTCGGTTTCTCCGGGCTCGGAGACCGCCCCGCAGTCGTTGCACCGCAGCAAGAGCTCTTCGCCTGCCGGCGGCAGCGGCAGCTCTTCGTCCGCGACGGCTGCGTCGCTGGCCGGCTCGAGCTCGAATCGCTCGACCATTCGGATCACCGTGCGCCTATCGATGCCCAAGGCCTCGGCTGTGACAGATTTGTTCCATCGGAAGTGCTCGAGCGCGCTCTGTAGATGGTTCCGGATCATGGTGTCGAGCGGTTCGATTTCTGGCCACTGCTCGCGCACAACCCCCTGGAGTTGCAGCACGCCAGTCCGCATTTGCTCCATGCAGATGCGCAGCGACTCGAACCGAGCCGCGAGCTTGCTTTCGGGGTCGATGTCTTCCGGCTGCGCCGATGCGATGCACTCGCAGAGCGCGATCTCGAATTCGACCAGCGAGCCCATAACCTCGCTTTTTGCCGTTGCAGTTTTGATTTGCTGAGCCGTCGTCGCTTCGTTCGTGTACTTTCCCATTTGTCTTGAACTCCCTTTCAGTTTGAGACCAAGGCCCGGCGTGTTCTCAGGCACGCGCGGGCCACCACATTTTTACGCTTGCCCCGGCTTGGCGCCGCGCTGCATCAGCACCGCGTTTCCCTTCGCAAGCATCGAGTGCCAAAACTCCTCGGTCCAATCAGTGACCGGCAGCTCCATCGCGCGAATGATCTGGCAGGCGAGGAACGCCGTTGCTTCGTGCTCTGCGGCCGCGTCCATCGCACGCAGGAACTCGCGCGCCATCTCGTTCGCGCCGAGCATTTCGATCGCTTCATCGCTCAACGGCGCGATGAACATCACGCCATCATCGGGCGGCAAGCTGAACGCGAGGCCTTCTTTGCCGCGCTCTTCAATCCACCGGGCCGCTGCGATTGCCATCCTGCGAAAGCAAATCGCGTAGCCCGGCGGCAACGGGCCGCCGCCGGCGTTCTTCTTCCTGTTCATTCTGCGTGCGCTGCTCACGGGCGACCGCGCCCCACGGCAAACGCGCTAGCCGACTTTGCGATGCACGACGCGGAGCGGAGCAGGAGGAACGGGCGCGTTTGGCGAACGCTCGATGGCCCCGGAGGCTCGTCGGACGGCGTACTCTGGTTCGCCTGCGCGCTCGAGTTCGTGTGCGCTGAACGCTTGCTTGTTGAACCAGATGACGACCGTTGCCGACTCCCCCGCCTTACCGAGCTCGTAGACGCGCACCGACGCCCAGAGCTTGAACGGCGGCGCCCCCCACCCGTAGACCGCCGCGGCCAACCTCCGCAGCTCCCGTTCCGCAGCCATGGGGCATTTTGGAGCAGTCGCCGCACTCGGGCCAACAACCCTCGGGAGTTGACGCCGTGTATCTTATGCGAAGTGCCCGCGCCTGGTTGGGTGGTGGGAACCGCGCCCGTCGCCAAAATCGCGAGCACGCTCAACAGCGCGAGCGCAGCGGCCTTGGCTGATCGTCCCGTCGCCGCAACGCGCTGTAGAAACCCGGCACCGCGGCGCCGTTCGATTTCCGCGAGCGCCGCCGCGGCGTCCGGCGTCGTGCCGCCGTGCACGAGCTCGAGCATCTCAATCACGCGAACCTGGATCATGTCCGACGCTTCGGTCACATCGTTCTCTGCAGCCGCGACCTGCTCCGATGTAAGACCCAGCGACTCGGCTGCGAGCTTCATCAGCTGGTGCGCCTCCTGCCCGAGGTCTTCGAATTGGTTGCTGACGTTGCGGCGTTGCCGCTTCGTCATAGTCCGCTCTCGCTTCATCGTCTTCGCCTTTGTCCGAAATCCAGGGTTTTCGTCACCGACCCGAAGCCTGCAGTTTGTTACGCTTAGGGCTTCGCTTTTTCGACCCACCTTTTTCGGACAGCGCTAGCGAAAGCGAACGCCTCCGAACCACCAACATACGAACGTAGCTCGAAGCCGTCAGCCCCAGGCCTTCCGCTTCGCGCTTCACTTGCTCCAGCAGCTCCGGACCGAGATCCGTTTGCAAAACTCCCGCTCGGCTCATATGATCATCGCATTGTAGTACAACGTACCGCGATGGGCAAACCCGAATTTCTGCCAAAAATGACCCGCGGCCGTATCGACGAGCTCGAGCGGCGCGCGCGTCTGATGGCACCTACATCGGGAGCGGTCGAGCTCGAGGCAAGCGAAGCGCTCGAACTCGTCGAGGCCTACCGGCGCCACCACAAGCGGTGTGCGTCGTGCGGGTTCGAACGTTGCGAGCACCTGAGCTCGCCCGCTTGCGCGGGGTTCAGCGAGGGCTGATGTCTAGTGGGAAAGAGCGCCGACGAGCGGCGCGCCACCAAGTAGCCGAGCGCTTGGCGATGAACGCAGTTGGAACCATCGGCGCCAAGCTCATCGAGTCCAAGCTCGACCAGCACGCGAGAGACTTCCTGCAGAGCCGCAATCGCGCGCTCCATAACGCGGCCGTTCTGCACGCGAGCACGGTGGGCGGCAATGGGCCCCTCTACGTGCTGCCTCGGTTCACCGGCGCGACTACTGGTTTCGTGTACGTTCCGCCGATGTGCATCCGCTGCAGCGGGCGGCCCGTCGTGTCCTCGGTCGGCTCGCGCGCCGCCTATTGTGAGCAGCACTGGCTCGAGCTTTGGAACGCCGGCACCTAACGCTGCTCGAGCGCTGCACGCGCTGCCGCGAACACGGCGTTTTGACGCCGGTGACGCTCGACGTCGCCGGCGGCCCACCTATGCGGCACGAGCTCTGCGTTTCGTGCCTGCACGTGCTGCAGATTTTTTGGAACTCGACGCTGCGAGCGCGGCCGCAGCCGCGTAGTGGCCTCGCCCGCTGAGCGCGTCACTCAGCGTCGAACGCGGAACCTTCAAGGCCTGCGCGATTTCGCGCAGCGTCTTTTTTTTCTTCTGCAGCATGCGCGCGCGCTCGAGCGTCGCCGGGTCGAGCCGCCGCGGCCTCCCCCAACGACCGCCGGAGGCCTCGACGCGCACGCGCGCCGCTCGGATGCGCTCGCCAATGCGAGCGCGCTCCATCTGCGCCGCCCACGCAAGGACCGCGAGCACCACCTCGGCAGCGGGCCCGTTGAGGTCGAACGCATCAGTAAGCGACACGAGCTCGGCGCCGTGGCGCTTGAATTCTTCGACCACGCCGAGCACGTCGCGAATACCTGAACGCCCGAGACGGTCGATCGCGAAAACGTACACGCGGCCGACAACACCAGCGCGCACAGCCGCGCGCAGTTTTTGCAGCGCTGCGCGGTCGATGGTAGCCGCTGATTTCTTCTCTTCGAACCAGAAGGCTTTTCGGATTCGGTCGCCGCGCGCGGCCGCTGCGCGCGTGATGGCGTGCCGCTGAGTCTTCACGTCCTGTTTTTCGGTGCTGACTCGGAGATACGCCGCTGCCGAAACCATGCCCCATTTTTAGCCTCTTTTGGCGCCGCAGGCGCGCGGCCGCGAATGCGGCCCACGTGAGCTCTTTTGGCGCCGGAGGCGCGCGCACACGGCGCCCAGCCGCGGCGCTGTGCACCGTTGCAACCGTTGACCGTGTCGGAGCTCGAGCTCTCGCAGCGAGTGGCGCCAGCGACACTAGGCAGCGGAGCAGAGAAGCGGATCGCTGGTCTGTTGATTTGGTCATCTCAAGTAAGAGGCACTTCGAAGTGCCGATCTACACGTTGGGTCAGACCCAACATTTCAAGCAGTGATCTGAGCAGCTCCGCACGCGTTCAGGAGTGCTGAACGCTCTACAAGTTGTCCACAGCGCGCGCGCGCGGCCATGGCGTGCAACGCCTACACGGATCGCGATACACGTCCGCGCCGGCGAGGCGTAGCTCGCAGCGCGCATCCGTGCGCGGCACGTCAACTACTCAGGAGGGGGCCGCTCTGGAGCTCGCAAGATGCTCGAGCCGCCGCCGGCGTTGCGCGCGGCCTGTAGTGCTCGGCGCTGGTCGTTGCGTTCTTGGGCCTGCTGCGCGGCCTGCGCGAGGCGCTGCAGCTCGGGGTCGAGCTCGGTCTGGCGACCTGAATACGTGTGCTCGGCGCTGTAGACGATGTGCCGTGTTTTCGGCGGCACGGCGTCACCTACGGCACGCGTTGCTGCAGCTTGCTGTTGTCGGCGCTGGCGCTGCTCGCGACGGCTAAATGGGTTCTTCTGCTCAACGGCGCGCCATATGAACGTTTTGAGCGTAGTGCCGCGTGAGCTTCGAAACTTCGCGTTGGGGAGCTTTGCTCCGACGAAGACGCGCTCGCTGGTGATCACTCCTGCGTCGCGCAGCTTCCGTCTAACACGGGCGATGGACTCGGGGTGATAGCCGCCGCGGCCGTTTGGCTTTCGCAGCTTCTCGGCGAGGCGTGCGTCTGTTTGGTAGCAGACGTCCCCAAAGCTAGCGACGTGTCCACCGACGAGTGCCGCGAGACGGGACCAACCCTTGCGCGTGAGCTCGCCGATCGCGAGTCGCTCTGCATGGTCCCAGCTCCCGAAGACGCTCACGGGTGACGCGCTCCGGTGTGGCGCCGATGTACGCGTCCGCTGTTTCGACACGTGGCGCGGTCAGAATGTGACCGCCTGCACGTTGCCGGGGGACTCGTTTTGTGGTTCGGTTGGTTGGCCAATTCGTGGAGCTCCTATCTCCGCGCGTTGCCCCCCAAGAACCCATCGGCGTGTGATGACGTCCGGTGGGTTCGGCTATTTGCCGACCCCTTGGGGGGGTGATCGGGGCTTATGGAAGTGCAGCCCGCGTCGTTTTGGCAACTTTTTTTCGCCCGCTGGCGGAATCCGACACCGCTCGGCGCCCCCGTAGCGGCACAAAACAGGCCCTAGGACGTCCGGGGAGCGATCTGCGGTCGGCTGCGACCGCTGAGCGCGGCACGGACGTCCTAGCGACTGTTTTGTGACCCGGAGGGGGTGACGCGCGCCCGACCGGAGGGGGGCCGGTCGAACGTGCGGCACCCTCTCCGGGTTACTCCGGCAACGGGGGGAGCTCGGGCACCTCGGGCGACGGCAGCGGCTGCTCGAGCTCGGCGAGCTCGGCGGCGCTCGCTTCGCCGCCATCGGCAGCGGGCGGGATCAGCTCGAGCGCGCTCTGCTGTCGTTCGATCAGCTCGTCGAACTTCTGAATCGTTCGCTCCCTGCCAAACTTCAGCATCTGGATCCGCTGCTCGAGCACTTCGCGCCGTGTTGCCATGGGTCTCTTTTCTTTCACAGGCCGGCGCTGTCGAATTCGACGCCCACCCGAACGTTGTACGTGAGTCCAGCGCTGAAGCCAGTCACCGAGTAGCTGACCGCAGTGGTGCCATTGCACTCAGCTTCAACGCTTCCGCCGGCACCGCTTAGAACGGTGTTGTTGATGCTGCAAATCGGTTGAGTGATCGTCGCGCCTGCCTCATCGGTATAGATGGCGTTCAGCGTGAGCGTGCCAGCGGCGCCGGCGACAGTCGGCGCAATGTACCCGCGCACGCGATAGGTCCCCTTGCGAGCGACGTTCGCCGCTAGCAGCGTCGTCACCCCAACCGCAGCAGTGAGGCCCGTGCGGTTCACGTACGTTTCTACCTGCGGCGTGTTGGGCTGCGGCTGCACAACAATCCCGCCGGCGAGCTGCTTAAACGCGATCGGGCTCGTCGACTGCGCAAAGTCCACGCCACAAACTCGCATCGCGACCGTGGCCGTAATCTTGATGAAAGCGAGCACCGCCTGCAGCGGGTCAGCGCTGAACCACAGCCAGCCGAGCGCGATGATTTGCAGCCCGATCGGGTAACCGCCGCTAACGCCCCACATCTCAGCTTGAAAGCTGTCGTTCTCAACAACGGTACCCGGGCAAATCGTGAACGCCGCAGCGCCGGCGACGCCCGGGCCGTTCTCCGCTTCGACTGAGCCCAACGAGCCCGCGGTGATGGTTGGAGGCGCAACCCAAATTTTGCAGCTTGCGCCCATGCCGAGGTGCGTAAAGTTGTCGTGCGAGCCCGCGTAGACGTTGCCGCCGTTGATCCAAATCCCATAGCAGGTGTGCGCGCCCTGGCTGAGTGACATCAGGCCTTGCACGTTCTGATTCAGGTACATGTTGCCCGAGCCGCCGCCCACAAACGTCGTCTTCGACGTGCGCTGCACCCGGCAATTGATGAAGCTCGCACCGAAGGGCGCAGTCCATGTGCCGCCCGTCGACGTGGCGACGCAGTTGTGCATGATGATGCCCGAGCCGCCGCCCGTGTAGACTGGCAGGTCCGCGCCGAACAGCATCGCGCGCGTTATCTTGAGGTCTTTCACGCGCGCGCGCACCTCGGCGCCGATGTGCAGCTCGAAGCGGTTCACCTGCTGCAGCAGCGTGTCGACAACGACCGTGTCTCCGTTCGATGGGTAGGCGAGCACCGTGGTTTCATCGACGCAGGGCGGACTAATAAAGGCGTTCGTCGCGCTGGCCAGGCCCATCGCGTAACAAATCGCGCCGAGCGCCGTGCCGCTCGTCACTCGAATGCGCTCATCGTTGGTGAACGCTCCGCCAGTGGTCGACAGTTGCCCGCGCGTGTTGGTCGTGGCGTTGATTTGAGTGACGCCGTTCAGCGTCATCGCCGCGGTTGAAGTGACCGCGCCAAGGATATTGACGAACGCCACGACGCCCGGCACCGAAGCATCCGCGCCGAAGTTGAAAAACATCGACGTGATGCTTTGCGCCGTCGCGGCCAGAATCGTGATCGTCGTCGTCGAGTTCTTCAAGAACAGGCGTTGCCCACCCGGGAAACAGCGGCTTTGGTACTCCGCAAAAGTAAGCAGCGGAGTCAACGCGGTGAGTCCGTCGTTCTGATCGCTCGCGAGGCCCGTGGAGTTGTCCGGGTTGATGAACCACGCCGCTTGTGCGCCGAGATTCACATTCGCGATCGGCGCGCTCCACGTGGTCAGGTCCGGCAGCAGCGCATAAATGCACTTCGTCGAGCGGACATAGACCTGCATGCCCTCGGTGCGAAAGTTCGCGGGGATGGCGTTGCGCGCGGTGATGCTCGCGACGTCGTTGCGAAAGCCACCCTTTTCGAGGTTTGGATCCTGCGTCGGGTACGGCGTGATTGTGCCGGGCAGGTTCGCAATCAGACCCGAGACACCTACGCCGCTCATTGTTCCACCAGGTCGAACGCGCCTAGGCCCGTGTTGTCGGATCGAAAGCAGTCGTATTGCTCAATGATGCCGTTCGCGTTCGTGACGTTGACCGCGCTAGCGACCTTCGAGCACGCGAACGGGAAGCCGCCCACGAAGAAGTTGGAGACGGTGAGACCGAAGGCCGTCCGCGCCCAGAAGAACGCGCTTTGCCCTGCCAGCGTGTTGTAGCTGTAGGTTCCCTGCGGCCCGAGCTTGAGTGTCGCGGCGAGCGAGTTTGCAAAAGCTGAGTTGTACACGCCCGGGTCCACTGCCGAGCCGAAGAACACGTTTTGACCCCAGACGATTGAAGCGCCGGCAGTGTCCGAGCCGGTACCCGTGGGGCCCGTCGCGTGCAGCGTGAAACCCCAGCTCGCGCCGTAGGCATTTTTCGTCACCGCGTGCGGCGAAATGAACGCAGTGCCCGGCAGCGTGATCGGGTCGTTGTTGCCCTCGGTGTCGGTGAGGCTGACCAGCGTCGCCGCTTGGTTGTAGGACGCAGCGAACGCCGGGTTAGTGACTGTCGCGCCGGCGAGCACGAGCGTCGCGCCGGTGAGGCCAAACCCGGTGATATCGAACGGCGTTAGGACGTCGATTTCCAGCTGCTCGTTCGCGCCCGGATTCAGCGTTGTCAGCTGCAGGCCTGCGCCGGCGGTGAGCTTCACTCCGAGAAATCCGGGCGTCGTGTCGCTGCCGCTGACCTTCAGCAGCGTGACGAGCGCCCAGATCGCATTTAGCGCGTCTTCAACGTAGCCGCCTGGCGCGTCCGAAGTGTTGAGGATTTGACTCGCGTCGTAGTCGCCGATTTCTGGGACCGCCGCCGGCGTCGTGCGGCCGTTGAAGCTGATCAGAACCCCGCCGCCGCTGCTCGCTGGTTTCGGCGTGATGTGCATGCCGTCGCTGTCGACGGTGAGTACATAGCCCGGCGTCGACGGCGCGAACGTCGGGCCGCTAGCAGCCTGTCGGAGAACCAACGAGGGGTTCATGCGGGCTCAGGGCGAAGACGGCACGTTTGCGAAGTTGATGACCTGAACGGCGCCGGCGGTCGTTCCAAAAAAACGCACGGTGAGCTCTCCGGCAGCAGTGATCCAAGCATTGGCGATGCCCAGATTCGGCTCGCGCGGTAGCGCAAGCGATGTGCCGAGCGAGACAACGACCGGATCGGTTTCCTTGCCCGCAAAACTGCCCAGCGCGATCGTCACGTCCGCAAAAGAGCCCTGCTCAATCGCGGGAACCGTCATCACGCCCTGGCTCACGCTGTGATCCGTGACATTGGTGGCGAGCGGCAACGGGTTCGGCGTGAACACATTGGCGCGCATCGCTCGCAAACTGAAAGTGTCCGCCGTGAGCACCGTTCCAATGGTGACGCCGTCATTGACGGCCGTTTGCTCGAGCGTGGCCGTGTGCGCTGTCAACGAGCCGTCGACAGTCGTCACGTGTAGAAAGGCGTTCTCGACATCGATGTCGCCGGCGATGTGAGTATCCCAGCAGTCGAGCCGGTCAGCGTGAAAGCCGCCCTCAGCGCCAAGCACAGCGCCCACCTCGCAGCTCCGAAACGAGATCGCGCCGAGCACGTCAATGCAGGTCACCAATCCGAAAGTGGAATTGACGCCCTCGAGCCGTGGCTCGCCCGTCATGCTCACCGCGCCATGCAGGCCGCCGCCCTCGACGTGCGTGGGGTGGCTGCCGCCAATCAAAAACGACTCCGCCGCAACGTTCACGTTGTAGAGGCTGACCCCGGGAACGGGCGCAACTTCAGTGCCGAGCAACGCGACAGTGATGGGCGCGCCGGTGGCGATGATCGAAATATCGATCGGGCAGGTGAGCTCCTCGGTGCTGTAGTCGCCCGACGCCACGAGCAGCGCACCGCGCCCGAAAGCGGATGCGACGATGAAATCGATCCCGGCCTGAATCGAGAGAAACGGCTCAGCGATAGAGCCGTCTTGCGTCGAGCCAGTGCGCCCACTGTCGACGTAAAACTCGAGAGAGAGCGGCACGATTGCGCCACCTCCGCCGCCCGGCGGCAGGAACTTCGCTTTGCCGTCACTCTGCATCGTGAGCACGTCGCCCTCGTTGCCGTCGAACACGGGACCAGAAGTAGCGGAGCGGAGTGCGTAGGCCTTGGACATTGGGATTACCTCTCAGAAAGGAACGGCTGCGAGCAGCTCGCGCAGCTCTTCGGGTGACTGTTTGTAGCGGCCGGCTTTGCGCATCACGCGGCCGCGTTCGCGCTGCTCTTTCAACATCGCGCGCAGGGCCGCGTCTGCTTCGGCCTGCTGCACCGCAATGATTTCGTCGGGGTTCTCCTCAGCCCATTCCAGAAAGGCCTCGGTGCGCGAGCGCTTCGCGCTGCCCTTGATGCGCTTCGCGACGCGGTTGAACACAGGCACGAGCTCGGCGGGCAGGTTCGAACGGACGCGGTCGTCGTCCTCCTGCGAGCGCTCGCGCTTCGTGCTGCGCTCGACAACGTTGCGCCGGTCTGCGTTGCGCACGTGGCGCTGCAGCGTTCGCGCTTCCTTGAACTCGCCGGCGGCCAGGGCCTCGCGCTCGAGCCCTTTGGCGCGCGCCGCTCCTCGCCCGCTCGCGCATGCGGCGCGTTCTTCGACGCGCTGCCCGCGCTGCCTGAGCGTGAGCTCTTCGCGCTCGCGCTGCTGCTGGTCCCGTAGCGCGAGCCTCGCCTCGCGGCATTGCTGGCGCGCGCCGTGCACCATGTGCCGGCGCTCTACGCGCGCGGCGTGAATGCGTGCGCGTAATAGCCGCAGCTGCGCCTTGTCCTGCTCGCGCAGGTATCCGGCTAGCTCGGCTTGGAGCCGCCGACGCTCTCCGGATGCCCGCGCGCGCGCCACGTGTGCCCCGCTCTACTTCTTTCGGTCGGGGTTGCGGTTGGTGGGCGGAACGCTGTCGCTCGAGCTCGCGCTCGAGCTCGTTGCGGGCCGCTGGCTTTCGCGAATCGCCGCCGCCGGCGACGGCAGCTTGATTTCCGGCCGCGTCTTTTCGGCCGGCTCGACCTTCGCAGGCTCGTCGACCTTCGCAGGCTCGTCGACCTTCGCAGGCTCGTCGACCTTCGCAGGCTCGTCGACCTTCGCAGGCTCGTCGACCTTCGCAGGCTCGTCGACCTTCGCAGGCTCGGACGCGGCAACGACTGGCGCAGCCGCGGCGCTCGCGACCCTCTGCACGAAAAACGCGTAAGCCTGCGCCACGACCGGATCGGACGGGTCGAGCTGCACATCCACGACGTTCGCGCCGTTCTTCGCCTTGGCGTGGCAATAGAGCCGCGTGCCGTCAGACCAAAACGCAAGCCATAGCCGCGGCAGCTGCGCCGGCGCCGAGCTCGCCGGCGGTGCGCTGTCGATGATTGGCGGCGCGTAGCCGCGTATCACCGGCGGCGCCGCCGGCGCCGAGCTCGCGGCAGGCGTCTCGCCGACGAGCGCGCCTGTGCGCTCACGGGGAGCCGCCTGCAGCGGCTGCGGATTCTCGCGCGTGGTGCTCATGGCTAGTAGACTTCTTCCAAAGCCATGTGGATCGTCCCGGCCAAACCGGTGACGGCGATTCCGCCCGACGTGTCGGGCGAGTTGACGAAAATGAACGGATTGCCCTGCGAGGCCTGCGCGCGTGCACGCAGCTTGATGGACGGCGTCGTGTTGGTGACGACGCCGAGGTCAGCGCCCGAAATCTTGGGCAGCCAAATCGAGCACTGGCGCGTGAACGACTGCGCCGAAGCGTCGCCGAGAATGCCCGGCCGCAAGAGATGCGAGTTCTTGACGCGGTTGGTGTACGTCACGCCACCGTCGACAGAAATGTCGAGGTAGAGCACGGCTTCGCCGCCGCCGTTGGTCGTCGTGTTGCGCAGGTCCAGCGCGAGCTCGGCGCGGTACGAGAGGCCGGCGCTCGGCGTCGGCAGCGTGAGCACGATGGCATCGGGGTCGCCGAAGCCGTCGGGCGAAATGACGTCGGGCACGGTGGGCAGCGCCAGCGAGCCCCCCATGGTGCTCGTCGCCTCGGTCAGGCGCAGACGCGCGCCGGGGCCGAAGGACAGCGGGCCGCCGTCAGAGTTGGCAATCGGGGGACCGGAGGGGGCGAGACGGATCTGGGTCATTTAGGATGCTCCATTTGCTGATGTGACAACGGAGGCGAGCGCGCCGCCGTTGGGGACCTTGTTCGGGCTCTTCGCCCAGTGCTCGACGAGTGTCATCACGAGCGGCATAGCCTGCGTAAGCTGCTCGCTCATGATCTTGGTGACGGCGTTTTCCTGCTCGCCCGACTCGAGCTCGACTTTCTTGATAGCCATGAAAAGCTCGTGGCACTCGGCGAGCTGGCGGTCTTTCGTCTCGAGCTGCGAAGACTGGAAATCGAGCATCTTGCGCGCACTCTCGAGGACCGCGTCCGCAGTCTTGGCTACGCTCGCGATTGCATCAGCGAGCGCCTTTGCCCCGTTCTGCGTGCCGAGGTCTTGCGCGCTTGCGTTCTGCCCGGTGACGGTGCGCAGCATCGTCGACAAGCTCGCGCCGGTGCTGTCTTCGGCGACAAACGTCAACTGCACGCGCCGCTTGGGCAGCTCTGGAATCAGCGCCTGGATCAGCGTCTCGGCATCGCGCGCCCAGATGTCGGGCTCGATGCCGGCGTCTTGGATCGGTTCCCACGTTTCGAAAACGGTGCCCTCACACATGAGGCGCACGCGGCGAGCCGCCTGCATCCCCTCGGTGACTTCGCGGGTTAACTTCTCCATAAACGCAACTAGCTGACTCATGCTGCCGCCGCCTTCCTTGACGTATTTGCGAGAGCGATCACGAGCACAGTGGCGAGCACCAAGCCCCCACCGATCGCAATCACCTTGACCACGGTTTCCGCGTCTTTCGCGATGGCCGTGGCCGAACCTGCAAGCGAGCCAGGCGCGGCGCCGTTGGTGATGGAGTTGCTCGAGCTCGGAACAAACGAGCTATCGAGCAAAACATTTGCATCGTGCGGCCATGGCATGACCGACTGCTCACCGCGGTTGAAGAACCGCACGAACACGCGCGACGCCTTGCTATCCTTTTTGCCGAGCTGGAGAGAGCCGGCGAGCTCGGGAATGTCCGCGCGCGTCGCATCGACCTTCAGGCCGTTCGCGCTCGGAATGATCTGAATCTGCGCGCCGCGCAGCGCCGCGGGGTTGAGTGGATCGGCGACTGCTGCGCCGTGCGCGTTGTCCTTGATTTGGTCCTCTACCCAGACGCGCAGCTCTTGGTCTGCCGACATGCCGAGCGTCCAGATCGTTCCGAGGATGCCGCGGTCCGGATCATCGGCGCGCCACAGCGCCCAGACGTTCCAGCCCGGAAAAACCGTCACGAAGCCGGCCGGGCTCGAGCTCGAGCTCGCCGCCGGCGCCGGCGCAGCATCGCCTACGCGCGCGCGGTGATGCGCGCGGCCGATGCCGCGTGCTGCGCGCCGCACGTTCATTTGTGAACGAGCCTCCAGGCTTCGTGGAGATACGGCGACAAAATCTCGTAGGCGCCGAACGCCGCGCCCATCCAGCCGGCGACGCGCGTGGCTGTCTTCTTCGCCGCGGCTTTGCTCGACTCGTGAACGAGCTTCGTCTGGTCTTCCTGCGCGCGGCTGCGGTCCTGCTCGAGCAGCTCACGCAGCTCTGCAAAATCCTTTCGCAGGCCCGTCACCTCGGTTCGCAGCACTCCGATTTCGCGCTTGGTGCTCGCGATGTGGCGACCGTTGCGCGCCGTGCCTGCCATCAGCACGCCGAGCGACTCATGCACGTCAGACGGCAGCGGCGGCAGGGAGCCGAGCGGAACGCCCGGCGAAGTGTCGTCGTCATCGGCAGCGCGAAACGCGCCCGAGCTCGCATAGTCGTGCTCGCCGGGCAGCGAACCCGCTGAGCGCCGGTCGTGCTCGCGCGGATTCATGCGACATTCTCCGGTTCGAGCCACGGGTCGATCGAATAGAACGCGGTCCAGTGGTGCAGCGGGTGCACGTGCAGCAGGATCGGGCTCTGCACGCCCTGGTTCCCGTCGATGGTGTGCACCAGATCACCCTCAACGCGATGCACGATCGCGTGATGCTGATAGGGCTCGTTCAGGTAGGCGACGTCCCCCGGCTCTGGCAGCGTGTGCGCGCCGAGCTGGTGCAGCGCGTAGCAAAAGCCGTAGTGCGGCGGACCAAACATCCACCGTTGCCAGAGACCGAGCCCGGCCTGG
>Ga0207704_10000266_pt1 | contig 25142 bp, 25 predicted proteins | sample KBSMisM12_FD_184308 | JGI IMG/M metagenome (GOLD analysis project Ga0207704, IMG submission 184308) | Miscanthus rhizosphere microbial communities from Kellogg Biological Station, Michigan, USA - KBS Miscanthus M1-2 (SPAdes) (version 2) | ecosystem: Host-associated > Plants > Roots >...
CACTTTTATCGCTAAAAATGCATAAAGACCTCCAAAAGCTATCCGTCGCCGGCCTTCTTATAAGTCTTGGTATAATTTATGGTGATATCGGTACTTCTCCGCTTTACGTATTTAAAGCCATCGTAGGTACACAACAAATATCAGAAACATTGGTTTTGGGAGGAATCTCCTGTATTTTCTGGACACTAACTTTACAAACCACACTAAAATACGTTGTGATTACCTTACAGGCGGATAATAAGGGTGAAGGCGGCATATTCTCTTTGTTTTCACTGGTCCGCCGCAAAGCCAAATGGCTCATCATACCCGCAGTAGTAGGCGGTTGCGCATTATTGGCTGATGGCATTATTACCCCACCTATTACTATATCGGCAGCAATTGAGGGTCTTGAAGTGAAGTTCCCGCATTTGCATACGGTTACTATAGTTATCATCATTATTACTGCGTTGTTTATTATACAACAATTTGGTACATCGCTGGTTGGTAAGGCATTTGGCCCGGTGATGTTCATTTGGTTTACTATGATGGGCGTATTAGGTTTAATGTATATCGTTCAAATGCCTTCAATCATCAAAGCTTTGAACCCATACTATGCGTTGGTATTATTGACCAGCAGCAATTTTAATGCATTTCTCATATTAGGTGCAGTATTCCTGTGTACAACAGGGGCGGAGGCTTTATATTCCGACCTGGGGCATTGCGGGCGGAAAAACATACGTATCAGCTGGATATATGTAAAAAGCTGCCTGGTACTCAATTACCTTGGGCAAGGGGTATGGTTGTTACACCGGAATGGACAAGCCCTGAATCTGAACCTGCATAATCCTTTTTATGAGATTATGCCTCCATGGTTCCTGATATACGGAATCGGCATTGCAACCATTGCAGCTATTATAGCCAGCCAGGCTTTGATCTCGGGTTCCTACACGCTAATTGCGGAAGCGGTGCGGCTTAACTTATGGCCCAAAGTGAAGATAAACTACCCCACCGAGCAAAAAGGACAGTTATATGTACCGAGCATAAACTGGCTGCTCTGCGCAGGTTGTATTGGTGTGGTTCTTTTATTTAAGCACTCAGACAAAATGGAATCGGCCTATGGTTTGAGTATTACTGTTGCCATGCTCATGACTACCATATTGGTATCTAAATTCCTGGCAAAACGCAAATTTCCACCCTATATTATCGGTATATTCCTGGTAGTGTATTTACTTATTGAGGTTACATTCCTGTCGGGTAACCTCGTGAAATTTGTCCATGGCGGTTGGTTTACATTATCAGTCGGTGCAGTTCTGTTTGCCATTATGTGGACCTGGCATATTGCACGGAAGATCCGGAACCGTTACGTGAAGTTTATCAATATCGAAGACTATTATACCATATTGAAAGAACTAAGTGAAGATGAATCGGTGCCGAAGTATGCTTCGCAATTGGTGTATCTTACCAGTGCCAATTTTGATTCTGAAGTGGAATCAAAGATCATTTATTCCATACTGCAAAAACAGCCAAAGCGGGCCGACGTTTACTGGCTGGTACATGTGGATGTGGTGGACGAGCCTTACAGAAGAGAATATGAAGTAAACTTCCTGGTGCCGAATAAAGTTATCCGCGTTGATTTTAAACTGGGTTTCCGGGTGGAACAACAGATCAATCTATTATTTAGGAAAGTAGTGGAAGATTTGGTGAAGAAGGGCGAGGTAAATATTACCAGTACGTACAAATCATTAAATAAGCACAAAATAGTAGGCGATTTCAGGTTTGTAGTGATCGAGAAGGTACTATCCCGTTCACATAAACTATCGTTCTACGAACGCATGGTCATGCTGATCTACAATTACCTTAAAGAGGCCAGTTTGTCTGAAGAGCGCGGCTTTGGTCTCGATCTGAGCTTCGTTACCGTAGAGAAAGTGCCTTTGATGCTTACCGATCCGGAGGCGGTTGATATTCAGCGGGTAGGTGGGTAATCACAATCGCTAATCGACTCATCCCGACTTCGCTATACTGGTCGGCCCTTTCTAGGGCAAGCTATAAAGAGGTTGAAGAAAAACAAAACACTCTTTGCACGAAGTGAAGAGAGTGTGGTCGAGCGAAGCAATGACCCGGCGAGTTGAATAGAAACCTTGCTTAACAGTATTTTCCGTATCTACATTATTTGTACCTTATTTTATAAGCCAATATAATACTGGCGAATATAAAGGTAACCACATTGGCAGCGGCAACAGGCAGGCTGTGACTCAACACACCGTATATCAGCCAAAAAAGTGTGCCTGCTGTGAAAAGCATGTACATATATAAAGATATCCCGGAAGTGTCTTTGGTTTGAATAGTTTTTATAGCCTGCGGTAAAAACGAAACCGTAGTGCCAAAAGCAGCCAGATAGCCAATAATGTCAATGTAACTAATATTCTTCATAGGATTTATTTAGATGATAAAAGCAATTATTGCTGAATAACAGCTTTAGCAACTTATTATATTTTTATTCTAAACCCTTTATGGTTTTGATGTCTTCGTTATTCATCTTACTGTTTTTGTAACTGTATGTAAAATAGATTACCAAACCGATAATGAGCCATGCCAGGAAGCGTATCCAGTTGGTATAGCCCAATTCAGTCATCAGGTAAAAACAGCTCAAAAGACCTAAAACAGGTATTAGTGACAAATTCTTAAGGAATGCCAGTACTGTAAGTACGGCTGACAGAATGATGAATATGAAAAAAGGGAAGTTCTCGTGTGCGTTACTACTGGTGAATAAGTGTAAGATATCGTTCCAAAAGAAATAAATTCCTACCATAAAAATAAACGGAACAATCCATTTAGCATTGATGTAAGGCAAATGGAAGCGACCGCTTTGTGCAGTCTCTTTGGGCAATAATAGCACCCCACCGCAAACCAGTACGAATGCGAATAGAGTACCGATGCTTGTCAGATCGGTAACGATGGTTAGGTTAACAAACAATGCCGGTACAGCAACCACAATACCTGTAATAATGGTTGCAAATGATGGCGTATGGTATTTAGGGTGTATTCTCGAAAATACTTTTGGCAAAAGACCGTCACGGCTCATGCTCATCCAAATACGCGGCTGTCCTAATTGGAATATTAATAATACGCTGGCCGTCGCAATAACAGCACTGAAAGAGATAATGCCGCTTAACTTGGTTAAATGAACTTTGTTAAATACATAAGCCAGTGGATCACCCACGGCAAGGTCCTTATAACTTACCATACCGGTAAGCACTAAGGCAATAAGTATATAAAGTACTGTGCAGATAATAAGTGAATAGATCATGCCACGCGGGAGATCGCGCTGTGGTGTACGGCATTCTTCGGCAGTGGTTGATATTGCGTCAAATCCGATGTAGGCGAAAAATACGCCCGATACCCCTTTCATTACACCGCTAAAACCATTTGGCATAAAAGGGTGCCAGTTGGCAGGCGTTACATAAAAAAAGCCTACTGCAATAACTACCAGTACAATAGCGATCTTTAAGATCACCATGGCATTAGTAGCTTTTTTGGTTTCGCGAATACCAATGTATACCAGGTAGGTTATGATAACAGTGATAAGCAAGGCAGGCATATTGGCAATGAACTTGACACCGCCGAATCCGGGAGCAGTATCCCATGCCGAAGCATTTTGTCTGATTGTCTCTGTTATTGCAGACAGATTATGACTAGCTGTAAAGGCCTGAAGATCCCTGTGGGCATTATAAGCAGTAAAGTAATCGACTGTAAGGTATTCCGGTACGTGGATGTGAAAGCCTTCTAACAGGTTAACAAAATAGGTGCTCCATGATATAGCAACAGCAATATTGCCGATAGCATATTCCATCAAAAGGTCCCAGCCTATTATCCATGCAATCAATTCGCCAAATGAGGCGTAAGCATAGGTATATGCACTACCCGATACCGGTATACGTGAAGCAAACTCTGCATAGCATAGTGCCGAAAAGCCACAGGTAATAGCAGTAATTATAAATAAAATAGTAACTCCCGGACCGCCATTAAATGAGGCCAGACCAATTGTCGAAAATATCCCGGCACCTACTACGGCGGCTATACCCATTAGGGTCAGGTCTTTAACATTAAGTTCTTTTTTTAGATGGGAGCCTGTATGTTCGGAGTCGCCAAAGCCGCTTTCAACATCGGCTAATATCCTGGTTATAGATTTTTTACGGAATATACCTTTCGACATGCAGTTAATTATTAGGCCAAGCCCAAACATAACTATTTTTTTGCATTGAATTACATAGCATATTTCTATTAACTTGCGCCTATGAAAACGACTATGAATGAGGTATTAAGGCGTATAAAGGCGTTTTTGATCCCTTATTTACTGATCTTATGCATTTGCCTGGTGCTCAAATTGGTCTACACCAAAGCAGAAATTTACTTCGCGGTAAATACACACTACAACACGTTTGTTGATTGGATTGAGCCTTATGTAACCGACATTGGAAACGGATGGACAGCTGTAGCCATAGCAGCAATACTAACACTGTTTAGTTACAGAAAGGCATTGATCATGGCATCATCTTATGCGGTCACATCTATTATGGCCCAGATATTAAAGTATATATTCGACGCCCCACGACCGAAGTTGTACTTTAAGGATCAAATCAGCAAGATTCATTTTGTTAAGGCGGTTGAAATTCTGAGCTTACATAGCTTTCCGTCCGGGCATACGGTTTCGGCATTTACTTTAGCTGTGATTTTTACCTACTGGAGTAAGAACAAGGCCTGGGGGCCCGTGTTCTTACTCATTGCTGTTATGGTAGGCTATTCGCGTATGTATCTGAGCCAACATTTTTTCGAGGATGTTACCGCCGGGTCAGTTATCGGCGTAGTCATCACGGTTATCTGGCTCTATTGGCTCGATAATAAAAATTTTATTCAGCAGCCCAAATGGCAAAAAGGGTTGCTTGGTTAAGCAAACTGACCACTATCTCTTTTCCTGAATACTAACCAGGCTATTAATCCAATAATCAATACACCTCCAGCAATCTCGATCACAATATTTTTACTGCCAGATGCTTGTGAACGCGTGTCTGTGTATTGGTCGTTTCGCTGTAGTTCCGGCGAAAGTTTAATGGATGAAAAGTAGGCTTTTGATTCACCCTTTATCAGGTCTTTTCGTGAATCGCCATAACCATATTCAAAAGTATAAGTAGCATCCTGTGTATAAAGCAAAATGAAATTACGGTACTGGCTTTCACCGTTGGGATCGTTTTGAAACAGTGTAAATACTTTAGCTTTTAATGAACCTATTGTTGTATCACGGACATTTTGCGCACTACCGTCGCCACTCTGGCTTTGTATACCCTGAATGTATTTTTTCAGAACTGCGTTAAGATCATTTTCTTTTTGCAGCGGTTGATTACCTTTTGCATTAGCCTGACGAATGGCGATCATATACCCAAGGTCGGAATTGCTGGTATAAACCTGCTGACCCAGTGTGTCTTTTTTAGTATAAGATGATGGTAATGAAACGCTTACCAGGCTGTCAAGTTTTACTGATTTTAACGATTGCCCGAATACTGCATTCACCGAAAACAGTATGGCAAATAATACAATTATCTTCTTCATATTACTTATATAAACTGTCTAAATCAGTAAATAGTTTAATATAATTTACAATAAGTAATGGATGCGCCTTATTAAATACCTGACAATAAGTATTTTATGGCTAAAAATATAGGTCTATTTTACACTTGGGCGACAAAGCAATAACTCCGTTGTATAAAATTGGAATTGTTATCGACCCACAATCTCTTTGAGAAATTTTTTTTATTATAAGTTATAACATATTGAGCAAAGACTCGTATACTTGACAAAAAAATAACAATAACTTAAATCTTGTTACAAAAAATGAAAACAATTAAAATTCTGGCTGTGACGGCCATTGCTCTTTCTGTAATTACTTTAAATTCCTGCAAAAAGAAAGACGAAAAACCTGCTGTTTCAATTTCAGCGACTGTTGACGGCACTGTTACCAGTTTCAATGTTAATGCGGCGGCGCTGCAAGGTACTTTAGATGGTGTAACGGTTACCAATATACAGGGCAGCACCTCCGGCGGGGCGATGTTATCCATGACCCTGCTGAGCAATGTAACTGCCGGTAAAACGTATAGTGACGCAGCTACCAACGATAATGATAAACCGTTGTTTGTGTACGCACAATCGCCAACTGCCCAGGATGACTATATAAATGATGATGATGATGCATCAAACCTGCCAACTGTAACCGTTACGTCTGTAACTTCAACTACTATAGATGGTACTTTTAAAGGTCTGATACAGAGCGGACAAAGTACTAAATTGATAACTAATGGTAAATTTCACGTAAATATCCAGACTCATCAATAAAAACTGGCGATATGATTAATAAAAAAATCCGGCTGTATTCGATGCAGCCGGATTTTTTATTTCATTTAATTTGATTTTCAAATCAAAGTTTATCCATCTCACTCTTTACAAACTCAGCCAGCTCTTTTACATACGCAGCGCTGAAATCAAATTTGATGCCTGCCGTTTCGTAAATTTCTTTAATGGTTTTGGTGTAGCCCAATTTCAGGGCTTCCAAATATTGAGCTAAGCCTCTCTCAGGGTTTTCTTTGTAGTTTTTCCAAACTGCAATTGCACCTAGTTGTGCCATACCATATTCAATATAATAAAATGGCACCTCGAAAATATGTAATTGCTTTTGCCATAAATTAGCTTCGGCTTCCTTGTGAGTGCCCCAATCGGCAAAGCTGGCGCCGAAGTTTTCAAATATTTGAAGCCATGCCTCGGTACGTTGCTCATCCGTATGGTCCGGGTTGGTGTATATCCAGTGTTGGAATTGATCCACAACAGCCACCCACGGCAATGTTTTCAATACATCAAAAAGCTGATCGCGTTTAGCGCGTTTCAAATCTTCCTCATTATCAAAATATACATTCCAGTTGTCCATGGATATTAATTCCATCGACATAGAGGCCAGCTCAGCAACTTCTGATGGGCAATGTTTAAAATCATTCAGTTCCAGGTCAGCAGTAAGGAAAGTATGCACTGCATGACCGCCTTCATGTACCATGGTGGTCAGGTCGCGGAAGGTATTGGCTGAGTTCATGAAGATGAATGGTGCGCCAGTTTCAGCCAGGGGATAGTTATAGCCACCCGGAGCTTTGCCTTTCCTGCTTTCGACATCAAACAACTGGTTATCCTTCATGATCTCCAACCGCTCACCCAGGTAACGACTGATATTGCTGAAACATTGAATGGATTTCTCGATCAGCTCACCGCCATTCTGAAAAGGTCTTAAGGCAGCCTTGCCGGAAATATCTACATCCAGATCCCATGGCTCGAGTTTATCCAAGCCTAAAGCGGCCTTACGTTTTTCGGCTTGTTGCTCAAGTATGGGCACAACCTCTTTCTGTATCGCTTCGTGAAAAGCATAGCAATCCTGCGGAGTGTAGTCAAAACGGCCCAATGCCTGGAACATGTAGTCCCTGAAGTTTTCGAAGCCGGCATTCAAAGCAACTTTATGTCTCAACTTCCGGAGTGTGTCAAACAATTTGTTCAACTCTTCTTTGTTCTGTAAGCGACGTGCGGTTATCTTTTCCCAGGCTTCCTGTCTTTTGCTGCGGTCGGTATCCTTCAATCTAACAGCTGCCTGTTCAAGCGTAAACTCTTTATCATCGATATGAACTGACATCGAACCGGTTATCGACTGATATTTCTGTTGTTCCACCTGTATCTCGGTCAGGATTGGGATATTCTCTTCTCTAAACAGTTCCAGGGCCTTCTTTACCCCACGCAGATAGATGAAGTATTTCTCTTCATCTAACTTGTCGGCATATTCGCTGCCAACCAGTTTTTTATTCAGTTCGTTGCTGTAAGGCGCAATTTTGGGTTCGATCTCTGTAGCGAAATACTGAAACTTTTGCAGTAGTTCTTCACTCATGGTATCGCAGGTCATGCGGATATAGCGCCAGGCAAAATCTTCCTCTAATGCCGCCTCCAGTTCACTGCGGTCGTGCAGCCAATGCTCCAGTTCCTCAACTGAATTGATAGGTCGTTCAGTTAATTCCTTATAGATCGGTTCCAGATTTTCCCATTTGATCTCCAGGTTTTGCGGTATGTATGTTCTTGTTTTTTTGTGTATCATGGTTTTTGATGTGCGAATATGCAGATATGCAAATGTGCGAATTAGTCTGCAAGTCGGAAAGACCGTAAGATGGAAAGTTGTAAGCTTGGTGTCAATTGTCCCACTGTCACGCTTTTTGGAGACAGGCCACCCGTGACAGTGCGAGACAGACCGGGACAGTTTTACCTTGGCATATTAGGACTTTTAATCTACCAGTGATAATCAAATGTTTTAGCTTTCGGTGACAGTTGCAAATCTTTGGGCCAATGTAAACCCGTTATAGTTTGTATCGTCTGTAACTTCATCCAGGTAACTAAAAGGAGGAGTGAAATTTTTCATTTCTTCATCTGAGTTAAATTCAACCTCGGCAAGCCATATTTCATCATTCCCTTTTAAATACTTATCAATGCCTAACACAAAATCACCATAATTCCTGATGTACCTTATTTTTTCAACCGAAACGGAATCGAAAATATTTAATAATTTATATTCAGGTTCCTGTAAATAAATGGTGGTTATTGGAGCCTGGCCCTTACTGCTGTGTGCCTTCTGCGTAAGTTTATAAATAGTGCCATTATTATCAGTCACCATTCTAAAACGTAATTGCGTATTCTTAACATAATGATCTGTTATAACTTTATGAGGCAGACCCTCAACCATGTTTATACCGCCAGCTAATAAAAATTTTCTTTCCCGTTCTACGTGTGCGTATTTCACAAGCTGCTTTTATAAATGGTCTTTGAAAGATGTGCCAGGCCATCACTATAATTTGTCGGCTTAACGTTGAATGCCTTTTCAAATTTATCTGAATTAAAGTTGTAATCATGGTCGTATTGATAATACATTTCTACTGTACCCATCACCACTTTTACAAACAGGCCGTATAGCCAAAGCATGGTCTTATTAACAGCCATAAATTTAGGTTTGACATCATAGATGCTTGCTGCCATTTCGATGAACTGCTTGCCGGTTAAAGGTGCTGCTGTAGGCATGTGCCATATCTGGTTATCGCTTGATGGGTTTTGTCCCAACAGGAACATCCCTTTGCCCATATCGGGGATATAGCTGAAATTGTGCAGCTTGTTTGGGTTGCCTATCCATTGGGCGCTTTGCTTTTTTGAATATTTATCCAGCACCATGATGTCGAAGAAACTGTTCTGGTTCTCCGTTCCATAAAAATCGGCTGCACGGGCTATACTCGCTGTAATGTTGCCTGCCTTTGCTTCGTCCATAAATTGGGTAGCTATTTTAGCCCTGACCTCACCTTTTACGCTGCACGGATTATAAGGCGTAGTTTCCAGCATCGGGCCGTTAACCAGTCCGTAGGAGTATACGTTGTCGAAGAAGATCAGTCGGGCACCCGTTTCCTTACCCAGGTTGATAAAGTTCTGCATGATAACGGGCCATTGTTGCTGCCAGATGGTTTTGTCGTACACCAAACCTGCTGTCAGGTAGATCACGCTTGAACCTTTAGCTGCCGCCAAAAGTTCGTTATAATTTAACAGGTCGGCTTTTTGCCAGGTAGTATTTGGGGTAGATGGCTGGATAGGTTTGCGGCTAACCAGGCGTATAGTTTCGTTGTTGTTTGCTAGTTCGCGGGTTAGTGCATCTGCAACTGCTCCGCCGGCTCCTAATATGGTATGCATTTCTTTTTCTGTTTTGATTAAGACAAATGTACCAGAGCCATGTTACCTAAAACGTTAACAAAAGATAAGAAAAGTCCAAGCTCTTATCCAGATATTAGGACTCAGATAGTAAACAGTGTTACAAGAAATAACCTTCAATTTGCGTGGATAAAATGAAATCATTGTCTTCAGGTTGGATTTCCAGATTGTCTTCATAGGGGTCAAAACTAATATAGAAACCCTTGTCACACTTGAAAAATTTATACCGCTCGATGTAGTAAAAATATGTATCTGAGCTGTAAAACAAACAATATTTATTTACATTTTGAAATTGTAATTTTAATTCTCTGTTACCTTGGGAATACTTTAAAATTAAGATAATATAAACGTCAATGTTTAACTGATCATTACTATAAAAAATATCGAATCGGCTTATCGTTGCGTCTATTATGTTTACTTTGTCACTTGTTAAAAAAGCTAAAAGCGCTTCGTTCTTATCGATGTACGTCATGAATGAGGATAATTTTAGAATGCATTCAAGGGATATTAACCAATATCCTTTTCCTGATCCTCGAAAGCGATACAGGTGTAATACCCAGATAATTGGCGATGTAATGCTGAGGCATCCGCTGCAATATTTCCCTGCCGGTGTTCAGAAGCTCTAAATAGCGTTCCTCTGGTGTCTGCGTTACAAAGGCCGTCACCCGGTCTTCATAACATATTAAGTAATGCTCGGCTATTAAACGGCCAAAACGTTCCATTTTATAAGCCAGCATAGGATCGTTCAGCATCTCGTCCATGTCCTTTTTGGTGAAGGTGATGAGCAATGAATCTTCCAGTGCCTGTATGTAAACATGGCCCGGCAAACCTGTAAGGTAACTTTTGTAAGAGCTTAAAAACTCATTCTCGAAGCTGAAATAACCGGTGATGTCCTCGCCGTCTTTAATGTGAAAGTAGCGCACCGAGCCTTTTAGAATAAAACCTACCTTATTGCAAACTTTTCCCGACTCAGCGAAGTAATGTTTCTTCTTCAACTTTGCAAAGCTGAGGTGCTGAGTAAACAATATCCACTCGGCTTCATTAAAGTTGACATATCTTTTTAGGTGTTCTCTAAAGATTTGCAATGCGGTGGATGTATCCATAGCGTAAAGATAGCAAATTTCTACCCTCTCTGTCGACGCTGCGCTGGACATCTCTCCCTAAGTTTAGGGAGAGAATTTGTAATATCTTTTAATTATCTCCTCCCCTGGAATCAGGGGAGGTTGGGTGGGGTAAACTATACCGTTATCTTATCCACAGCCTGTCGATCAAAAAGAACACCGCAAATACCACGCTGGCAATACCGTTGGTGGTCATAAAAGCGAAGTTTACGCGGCTCAGATCGTTTGGTTTTACCAACCGGTGCTGGTAGATAAGCATCGAGCAGAAAAACACGATACCGATATAATATGGCCAACCTACTGTAGTAAAGAATACAGGGGTGATTATAAATGCTGCCGATAGCACATGTAAAAAAGTCGACAACCGCAGTGCATTTACCTTACCCATCCATGCCGGAATAGAGTGCAGGTGCTCGTTACGGTCAAAGTCCTCATCCTGCAAAGCGTAGATAATATCGAAACCGCTTACCCAGCACAACACAGATAGCGAAAAGAAGATAGGTAGTAAAGCAAATTGCCCGGTCACTACCAGATATGCACCGATGGGAGCAAGGGACAGACCTAAGCCCAATACCAGGTGACAAAGAGCTGTAAAGCGTTTAGTAGCACTGTATCCTAAAACTACCAGCAAAGCTACCGGCGAAAGGTAGAAGCAAAGACGATTGATAAACCAGGTTGCCGTAATAAACAAGGCACAATTAACCAACGTAAATATCAATGCTGCAGTTGGGGTAATGCGTCCGGCTGGTATATCGCGTTTCAGTGTCCTTGGATTTTTAGCGTCGATGTTCCTGTCCAGGTAGCGGTTGAATGCCATTGCCGAGTTACGGGCAAATACCATACACAGCACCATCAGCAATAATTTCACCCAGTCAAAATGTGCCGGCGTAGTTGTCACCGCGAGGAAAAAGCCAATAAAAGCAAAGGGCATGGCAAATATGGTGTGCGCAAAAGTGACCAGGGATAAATACTTTTTCATAACTAATATAAAATTCCCCTCTCAAGAGGGGCAGGGGTGTGTTCTACAATATGCTAGTTAAATATACTGAGTTCTCATTTATTGCTTGTACTCCGGTACCTCAAAACTCCCGTTTACCTCATCAATAAAACCAAGCACTTCATCGCGCCCGTTTTGCGTTTCGGATGAAGTAACAAATATAGGCGGAACTTCCTCAAATGTGGCCAGCAATGCCTTTTTGAATTTGGCGACGTTCTGATCTGTTTTGATGGATGATTGCTTGTCCGCCTTGGTAAATACCAGGACAAACGATAAGCCTTTTTCGCCAAGCCAGTTGCAGAATTCGATGTCGATCTTCTGTGGCTCCAGGCGGCTGTCGATCAGTACCATTACACATTGCAGGCTTTCGCGCTTATCCAGGTAAGTGCGGATAAACTTGTTCCAGTCTTCCTTTTTACTTTTGGAAATACGCGCATAGCCATATCCCGGCAAATCGACAATATACCAGTTGTCGTTTATTAGAAAGTGGTTTATTAGCTGTGTTTTACCCGGCGTTTGCGATGTCTTTGCCAAACCCTTTTTACTGGTCAGCATATTGATAAGCGACGATTTGCCTACGTTCGATCGCCCGATAAAAGCATATTCGGGCATTATAGGCGGAGGTAATTTGGATACCTGCGTATTACTGCAAATGAATTCGGCAGATTTTACAATCATTCTGCAAAGGTAGTGATTAGAGATTAGAGAATCACAAATTACATGTTGTAACATTTATTTTAATATAGTATGACATTCTTCTCATTGTTTATCAGCAGCTTTGTATAACATTCAATAGAAGAAAAATGAAAAATTATACTGTACCTGCGAATACGCGAATTGGTCATGTTCATTTAAAAGTGAGCGACTTGCAGCGTGCCCTTGATTTTTATTGTGGCTTGCTTGGTTTTGAGTTGATAACTAAATACGGCACACAGGCTGCATTCATATCGGCAGGGGGATATCATCATCATATCGGATTGAATACCTGGTACAGCAAAGGACAGCCGCCTGCTCCGGCAAGTGCACCCGGGCTATTTCATACAGCTATTTTATATCCTGAGCGTAAAGATCTTGCCATCGCTGTTCAAAGGCTTATCGATGCCAAATATCCTCTTAGCGGCGCATCCGATCATGGGGTTTCAGAAGCAATTTATCTGGATGACCCTGACCGTAATGGCGTAGAATTGTACTGGGACAGACCTAAAGAGCTTTGGCCAAGAGAAGAGAACGGCGACATTGCCATGTTTACTCATTCACTTGATATGCATGGGTTATTGGCATTGGCTAAGTGAGGGTGGCTTGCTGTCTCGCCTGTCACGCTTTTCAGGAGTGAGCCACTGCGTGACAGCCGAGACAGTGCGTGACAGTAGAAAAATAGAATTCCCCTCTCGAGAGGGGGCGCGTAAGATTGTGAAGTGACAGGGGTGTGTTTATACGCCATGCCTGCCGATGATGCATTGTTCAGGAAACACACCCCTGCCCCTCTCAAGAAGGGAGCCATTACACTGTCCCGGCCTGTCTCGCCCTGTCACGGGTGGCCTGTCTCCAAAAACCGGGACAGTCGTGACAGTGTACCATATTCTTATATCAATATAAGAGAAGATATAAAGATTATTATAATATAAATAATTGAATATCAATATAATAATATATTAATTATACTGTTACTGATATACTTTATTACTACTGATAGAATCACTGTCCCGCTTGTCACGCTTTGCAGGAGTGAGCCAGTGCGGGACAAAAGATAAAAGCTCCCCTGGGGGGAATGATATAGCAGTTGGACAAATTATTTCAATACTTTATTAATGCATTTCAGTAACACGAATAACCCTTCGAAGCATAGTATCAAGTCTAATTACAGACACGTGTTCGATGCCGTTAATTCGATAATCACAGTAAAAACCATTTGGTGTATTCGCATTATTTATTGTATCTAACCATTTCTTGTTAGCTTGCTTTTCTGAATCTGTCTTAATAGGGTCACTTTCAATTTTCTTAATTATATCACTGTTGTCAATGTCTTTATCTTCTATTGCAATGAATTTTATTAATTCGATTTTATTAGGTTTATTGATGCTATCTAAATAATGCTTAACAACATACTTTGCTCTTGGATTTGGAGATAGCGTCATAGTACATGCAGTAAGCGGCAATAAGAGAATAAGCCAATAAGGTTTTTTCATCGCGGTAAGGTTTATCCAAATCTACAGTTTTTGCAATAATAAATATTATCAATGATTGATGACTGTCTTACTGTCCTGCTTGTCTCGCTTTGCAGGAGTGAGCCAGTGCGGGACAGGCGAGACAGTGTGTGACAGTGGAAAAATAAAATTCCCCTCTCGAGAGGGGGCGCGTAAGATTGTGAAGTGGCAGGGGTGTGTTTATACGCCATGCTGCCGACGATGCATTGTTCAGGAAACACACCCCTGCCCCCCTCAAGAGGGGAGCCATTACACTGTCCCGGCCTGTCTCGCCCTGTCACGGGTGGCCTGTCTCCAGAAACCGTGACAGCCGTGACAGTGTAATATTAACCAATCAACTCAATCAACCAAATAACTATCTTTGCGGCCAATGAGCAAAACAGTAATCCCTTATACCGATGAGCAGGGCACCAAAAAAGAGCAGGTGGCCGATATGTTCAACAATATCTCCAAAACCTACGATTTCCTGAACCATTTTATGTCGCTGGGTATCGATATCATCTGGCGCAAAAAGGCGATCAATGAGCTGAAGAAAGATCAGCCTAAACTGATACTGGACGTAGCTACCGGTACGGGTGATTTTGCTTTCGAGGCTCTGAAAATATTGAAGCCTGAGAAGATAATAGGGGTAGATATTTCGCGCGGTATGCTGGATGTTGCTGAAGAGAAAATAGCCAAACGCAACTTAAGCAGTCAGTTTGAAGTAAAACTGGGTGATTCGGAGAAGCTGCCTTTCAGCGATAACGGGTTCGATGCGGTTACTGTGGCCTACGGGGTGCGTAACTTTGAGAACCTGGAGAAAGGTTTGGCAGATATTTTGCGTGTACTGAAACCAGGCGGTAAAGCGGTGGTGCTTGAGTTTTCAAAACCTAAGGCATTCCCCATAAAACAGTTGTATAATTTTTATTTCAACTACATTACGCCTGGTATCGGCAAGCTCTTCTCTAAGGATGCAAGGGCTTATTCGTACCTGCCCGAGTCGGTAGCTGCATTCCCGGATGGGAAGAATTTTATCGGTCTGATGGATAAGGTGGGCTTTAAATATACCAAATGCAGGCCGTTAGCGTTTGGTATCTGTTCAATATACACGGGCGTTAAGTAAACTCACCCGGTCATTGCTTCGCCCGACCACCCTCGCTACCACAAGTGATAAAGAGGGGATAAGAAAAAGCTTTTTCATCCTCTTTAAGCGCCGCTTAGAGAGGGTCGACCAGCGAAGCGTTGTCGGGGTGAGTAAATAGGCGTTATGCCAGTTATTGCGTATGAATAAAACCAGGTACCTAACCATAATTTTTATTCTTTTCTGCGGACAAACGCTCTTTGCCCAGCGCGCCCCTGCATGGGGTGGCAATGCCGATCAGGAAGATTATAGCTTTGGGTTTACCTTTCAGTATATCAACAGTTATTTCAAGATCGACAAAAAAACCAACTGGCGCGATCCTTATTTTGACCGGGATCTGAATAAATATACAACAGCACCACTCACCGCAATAGGCTCAAATGGCTCACCTGGTTTTGCAGTAAGCTTTTTATTTCGATACAGGATTGACGAGCACCTTGAAGCTCGTACCACGCCGGGTTTAGTTTTTGCCGATAGGTCGGTCTATTATAGCTATACCGATGCTTCTCAGGACGTGATCAAGCCGGTTCAGGCAACTATGGTAGAGTTCCCGGTGTCCATCAAATTAAAATCAGACAGGGTAGATAATTACCGCGCTTATATTATGGCCGGGGTGAAATATTCGGAAGGTATTGGTGTTAAAAGGAATAAGCCCGATATTAACCCGGTTGATGCCTTGCTGACCAACAAAAGCGGCTTTGGGTCATATGAAGTCGGCCTTGGATTAGACATTTATTTCGAATATTTTAAAATGACGCCTGAGATAAAATTATCCAACTCCATAGGCAATTTGCTGAACCGCGAAAATACACCGTATGCCAATCCTATCGATAAACTTTCGCTGCATACTATCACCTTTAGTTTGTGTTTTGAATAATGTCGGAAAATCCGAATAAGTCCGCGTAAGTCGGAAAGTTTGCATGATTTCAAATAAACGGCTATAAATGAAGGTTTTCCGACTTTCGGTCATCGGACTTTCGGACTATAAATTGACTAATTTCCGACGTTTACGTCAGTCTTATTTTCGGCTTAATAAAATATATTATCTAACTTGGCTCACGATTTATCACCTATGTCAAAAATCACATTAATAACCGGTGCCACCGCAGGGATCGGTGAGGCCTGTGCCCATGTTTTTGCCCGCGAACGATACGATGTAATCATTACCGGCCGTCGTGCGGACCGTCTTGAAAAGCTAGCCCGGCAACTTAAAAAGGAGTACAACGTGAAGGTGCTTACATCGGAATTTGACGTGCGTGACCGTGAAGAGGTGATCGGTAAACTGGAAGCATTACCGGATGAGTGGAAAAAGATAAATGTACTGGTAAATAACGCCGGACTGAGCCAGGGCCTTGACCCAATACAGGATGGCAGTTATGAAGACTGGGAAACCATGATAGATACCAACGTCAAAGGGCTGCTGTATGTAACCAAAGTGGTATCAAACTGGATGATTGGCAATGGATATGGACACATCGTCAACCTTGGGTCGATAGCAGGGAAAGAAGTTTATCCAAACGGCAACGTGTATTGCGCCAGCAAGCATGCCGTTGACGCTTTAAATAAAGGCATGCGGATAGACCTTTTGCCTTACGGAATCAAAGTAACAGCAGTGCATCCGGGGGCAGTTGAAACGGAATTTTCTGAGGTTCGCTTTAAAGGAGATAAGGCCCGTGCTAAAAAGGTGTATGACGGTTTTGACCCGCTTGAGGCAAAAGATATAGCCGAAACTATTTGGTTTGCTGTGTCGCGTCCGCCACATGTCAATATTAACGAACTAACTATTATGCCTACCGCCCAGGCAAATGCTGTGAATATTTACAGAAAATAGATGTGCAGATGGTTTTATAATTGTGTGAATATGTATGCAAATCCGGTACGATATATTTTACCATCCGCACATCAATCAATCTGCACATTCGCATATTTGCACATCTGCATATTCACGCATTTGTAAAATATCTTAAAAAGATAAAGCCGAACCTAAAAATCAAATAGCCTAAATAGTCTATTAGTACATTAACTACGCAGATTTTAAATAAAAATACTAAAATCAATATTGGTTTTCGGACTAATTCTAATATGCAGCTATTGGAAAATAAGTTTTTTATTTACTAATATTGGGGGAATTCAATTACCAATAAAGCGTTGTAGTGGTTAGGAGAGGTTGTAATAGTTGTAGTGGGAGAGTTACAAGACTAATCAACTACTTTAACGCGATCAACAATTTAACAATTCACTAATTCACTCAATCAGTCATTCACTAATTATAACGAAGATGTCACTTACAACTCAAATAGACCAGGAAATAAAGCAGGCCATGCTGGGCAAACAGGAAGCCAGGCTGCGGGGATTGCGTGCTATCAAATCAGCATTGTTGCTGGCGCGTACAGAAAAGGGAGCGTCTGAAGAGGTAACACAGGAAACGGAGATCAAAGTGTTGCAAAAGCTGATCAAGCAACGTAAAGAATCAGCAGATATCTATAAAACGCAAAACCGGGAGGACCTTTATAAAATAGAGGCCGAAGAAATGGAGGTGATCGAAGGGTTTTTGCCTAAGCAGATGGAACGCGGAGAAATAGAAGCTTATTTAAAGGATCTGATCAACCGTGTGGGCGCTACCTCCGTAAAAGATATGGGTAAGGTGATGGGTGCTGCCAATAAGGAGCTGGCCGGAAAGGCGGATGGCAAAACGATATCAGAAGTTGTAAAACAATTATTAGGATAATTTAATCGCCGTAATTGTTGCAACTCAATTTCAATAAGCTATTTTTATAGCGGATAAGTCCCTGATGATTGTTTGGGGCGTTGTTTAAAAATTAACTTTTATACCATATATGGATTTCGTGCTTAAAGAGGAACATGGCTTTAGTTACATCGATGAGGGCGAAGGGGAAGTATTGCTGTTGCTGCACGGCCTGATGGGCGCGCTAAGCAACTGGGATGCTGTGATAAGAGATTTTAGCAAGGAATACCGTGTTATTATACCTATACTGCCAATTTATGATTTGCCACTGCTTACCACAGGGGTAAAAACACTGGCCAAGCATGTGCACCGCTTCGTTACGCACATGGGCCTTACCGATGTTACTTTGCTTGGCAACTCGCTTGGTGGCCACGTAGGATTGATCTATTGTATCAATCATCCGCAGGTAGTTAAATCACTTGTACTTACAGGAAGTTCGGGATTATATGAGAACGCTTTCGGGGGATCTTTTCCACGCCGTGAGAGCTATGATTTTGTGAAAGAAAAGGTAGAATATACTTTTTATGACCCCAAGGTAGCAACCAAAGAACTGGTTGACGACGTATTTCAAACAATAAACGACCGTAATAGGGTGATCAGAATATTGGCGATGGCTAAATCGGCCATCCGTCATAATATGGCAAAGGATTTGCACAAGATACATATCCCTGTAGCGTTGATATGGGGTAAAAATGATAGAATAACGCCTCCGGAAGTAGCAGTAGAATTTAATCAGCTATTGCCTAATTCGGAGCTGCACTGGATAGACCAATGCGGGCATGCGCCAATGATGGAGCATCCCGAAGAGTTCAACAGGCTGCTGAAGTTGTTTTTAGAAAAACATAAAATAAAGGTTTAATCATATGCTTGCAATTGAGCTGATATCTGATACTATTCCACCTGCGCACACCTCTGACCCTATTCAGAAAGTGATGGAGCGCATGTTGGAGTTCCGTATCAGACATCTGCCGATTGTAAATGAACAACAGTTTCTGGGTCTGATTTCTGATGCTGACCTTGTAGAAGAGGGCGATTATCAGGCATCTATTGGTTCGCTGGCGTTGTCCCTGGTTAATCCTTATGTATTGGAAGATCAGCACATTTATGATGTGATCCGGTTGTTTTCTGAGCAGCAACTAAGCATCGTGCCGGTTCTGGATGCTAAAAAGAATTACCTGGGCCTGATATCTATTAACACCCTTGCGGAGTATTTTGCCAAGCTGACTTCCGTTTCAGACCCCGGTGGTATCATCGTGCTTGAGATTGGCAATAAAAATAATTCGCTGGCGCATATGGCTCAGATTGTTGAGTCGGACAATGCGCAAATACTGAGTTCCTACGTACGCACTTTCCCCGATTCGACCCGAATGGAAGTGACACTCAAAATAAATAAAGTGGATATTTCGGCAATTGTTGCCACGTTTATGCGCTACGAGTACGAAGTAAAAGCCACTTTTAACCACATCGACGATAACGATAATTCAAAAGATCGCTACGATTCATTGATGAATTACCTTAATTTGTAAAATAATTAGAAGTCCATGGTCAATGGTCCATAGACGATGGTAAAAACTCAGCAATAAAAACTATGGACTATGGTCTATCGACTATGGCCTCATAATTAAACTATGAAAATAGCAATCTACGGCAGGCCATTTAACGATATTTCAGTACTACCCTACATTCAGCAGATATTTGATGTGCTTAATCAATATCATGTTGAGATCTACATTCATAAGCAGCTGGCCGATTTCCTTGACGGGAAAATAAAAGAAGTAAAATACGAGATATTAAAAGACCAGAAGTTTTTACGCAAAAATATCGATGTATTGATCACTCTGGGCGGCGATGGTACCCTGCTGGACATGGTGACCTTGATACATGATTCTGGTACACCGGTAATCGGCATTAACTTCGGTCGTTTGGGCTTTCTGGCGAGTGTCAATAAAAACGATATTGCTGCAGCTATTTACGCCGTAGTAAATAAAGACTTTACCCTGGATAGCCGGGAATTGCTGGAGATAGATTGCGAAGGGAAAGAAAACATATTTGGCTGTGACAACTTTGCCCTGAATGATATCACCATTCACAAACGGGATGACTCAGCAATGATCACCACACATGCTTTTCTGAATGATGAGTTTTTGAACTCATACTGGGGCGATGGTATCATTATATCTACATCCACCGGTTCAACAGCATATTCGTTAAGCTGCGGCGGGCCAATACTATTCCCTCAATCCAATAGCATCGTTGTAACGCCTATTTCACCACATAACCTAAATGTAAGGCCCATCGTATTACCCGATGACAGTGTGCTTGCTTTTGATGTGGAGTGCCGCAGTGCCAATTATTTGGTCTCGTGCGACTCAAGAACGAACATCATTGATAAAACAATGAAGTTTCACATCCGCAAGGCCGACTTTAAATTAAATCTGATCAGGCTAAGTAATGAAAGTTATTTATCCACGTTAAGGAACAAGTTGTTGTGGGGATTAGATGCCCGCAATTATTAATTTTGATGGATGCCCAAATTTGCAAGCTTTTTACTCCTTTTATTCATATCCTTTAGTCTTCATGCCCAGCAAACCTGGGAGGTAGGCATTTTTGGCGGAGGATCGGCCTATATGGGCGACCTTAACCCAAACAACCCGGTAAAAGTAAGCGGTGGCTCAATTGGCGCCTTTGTACAACGCAACTTCGACGGATACTTATCTGCAAAGCTAAATTATACTTTCGGACAGATAAGCGGAGCAGACAGCCAATCACCTAACGCTCAGCAACGTTTGCGAAATCTTAGTTTTACTACACAATTAAATGAACTGAGCCTGATAGGAGAGTTCAACTTTTTTAAATATATACCAGAAGTTGGGCAGAACCGGTGGACACCTTTTATTTTCCTCGGTGTGGGCGTAGCAGGGTATAATCCGCAGGCAGTATACCAGGGACAAAAATATGATCTGCGCCCATTGAGAACTGAAGGCGAATCAAAACCTTATCCTAACCTGGCGCCTACGTTCCCGTACGGGGTTGGCGTTAAGTATAATATCTCCGGTAAACTGAATTTAATCTTCGACTTAGGTTACCGCAATCCATCAACTGATTACCTGGACGATGTTTCTGGTAATTATCCTGATCCGTCTAAATTACCAAACAATACATCAAGGGCTCTTTCTGACCGTTCTGGCGAAGTTAACGGCGGCGTTAATGTTGGTGCACCGGGCACTCAGCGTGGCGACCTGCGCCCTAAGGATACCTACATGTTTTTCGGAGTAGGCATTTCCTTCACGTTTATTTCCTCTAAGTGCTATTATTAGTAGGTTTATTTTCAATTTTTAGTTATTTATTCTTTTAATTGTTATATTAGCAAAATTATATTTTGTATATTTAATTATGTCAAAACAAAATATTTTAACTGATTACCAGAATATTTACCTGAAAACTTAAAGTCATGGCCGAATTAACCACCTCCGGAAACTCAGGCAGAAAGGGAAGGCGCCGCATGCCGGGTCCCCGTATCGATCTTACTGCCATGGTTGACCTTGCGTTCCTGCTGATCACCTTTTTTATTATGGCAACTTCACTGGCCAAACCGAAAGCGATGAGTTTGGCTATGCCAATACCTGAAAGCCCTCCTGAGCCAGTCTCTGACTTACGCACAATGAGCGTTTGCCTGGGAAAAGACAATAAAGTGATGTGGTATATGGGTATGCCCGAGAAACCATTGACTAAGCCGCAATTGGTCGATTATAGTAAAAAGGGATTGCGTGCAGCCCTTTTGGCGAAAAGTAAAGAAATATTACGGTCATCCAGGAAACCGCTGATTGTGATCCTGAAGCCAAGTGACCATTCTGTTTATTCAAACTTCGTAGCAGCATTGGATGAATTCAATATCAGCAATATACAAACGTACGCCGTTGCAAATATTACCCCTAACGACATAGATATGCTTAAGCAGCAAGGAGCTTTCTAACCTATCCTTATTACAACAGCATTATCGCCGGCTTTCCCCCTGATTGTCCGGCGGTTCGCTATTATAAAGGCCGTTTACGCCTCAGTAAGCGTAATTTTTTTGTCAATTTTTCTTTTTTGGGTGCATACTAAAAAAGTACAAAGTAAGTTTTACCTTTGTACCCTGAAAAAAATGGCATAAGTTGCTGAAAGCTTGCTGAAACACGGATTCAATGGGATATAAGGACCAGATTGATTTATTAAAATTACCTCAGCATATAGCCATCATTATGGATGGCAATGGGCGATGGGCTAAAGAGAAAGGCAAATTAAGAGTATTTGGCCATCGCAATGGTGTACAATCTGTACGCGATGTGGTTGAAGGCGCTGCTGAGCTCGGTATTAAATACATCACCTTATATACTTTCTCTTCTGAGAACTGGAACCGCCCAAAGCTGGAAGTATCGGCTATTATGGAGTTGATGATCAGCACGATTAACAAGGAGATCAACAACTTTATGAAGAACAACATCCGCTTAAATGCCATCGGCGATTTGGAAATGCTTCCCAGAAAAGCATATACCGAGCTTACCGGCGCCATTAAAAAAACGGCACAAAATACCGGCATTACCCTGACCCTGGCATTGAGTTACAGTTCGCGCCGGGAAATAGTACAAGCTGCAAAAAATATTGCCGAGAAGGTACAGAAAGGTGAATTAAGCGTTGCTGATATTGATGAAGAAACATTTGAAAATAATTTATATACCAGCGGTATGCCCGCGCCTGAACTAATGATCAGAACAAGCGGAGAATACCGGATAAGTAACTATTTATTATGGCAAATAGCATATGCTGAACTATACTTTACACCAAAACTCTGGCCCGATTTCAGACGCGAAGATCTGTTTGAGGCTATTATTGATTATCAAAAACGTGAACGCCGTTTTGGTATGATCAGCGAGCAGCTTAACTAAATTTTTACTTTTAACACTTTTTAACAACTGTATAAATTATTTTTAGCCCACTAAAATATTCGGATGAATAAACTTCTTTTTACTATTCTTTTTGCCATAATAAGCACTGTTACCCTTGCTCAGGTTACCCAACAACGACCATCTCTGCAAAAGTCAATTCCCGCAGATAGTTTGAGTTACCTGAATCCGAGAGATTATATAATAGGGGGCGTTACGGTTAGTGGTACCAAATACCTTGATAAGGATGTACTGGTACAGATATCAAAATTAAGCAAAGGTGACAGAATCAATTTACCGGGTGAACAAAATGCTGCCGTGGTTAAAAGGATGTATGACCAGGGGCTTTTTGACGATGTGCAATTGTATATCACCAAAATAAATCTGGATACTGTTTACCTTGAAATAGCAGTTACCGAGCGTCCGCGTTTATCCCGATTGCATATTACAGGCATCAGGAAAGGTGAGATAGAGGACCTGCAAAAAAAATTAAGCGACAAAAACTCTAAGATCGTAAACGAAAACTTGTTAAGCACCACAACGGCTATCATTAAAAGGCACTTTAATGAGAAAGGTTTTTTAAATACCACAGTTGACATTAAACAGCGCAAAGATCCGGGAGACGCGAATAGTGTGATCCTGGATGTAGCGGTGGATAAGAAAAGCAAGGTGCGGATTAATAAGGTGACGTTTGAGGGTAATACGGCCTTTACGGAGAAGAAACTGAGAAAATACCTGAAGAAGACACGTCAACGCAGGTGGTATAACTTGTTTGGGTCGAGGAAATTTTTGCAAGACAAGTATGATGAGGATAAGCAGACCCTGATAGAGAAAATGCAGGACAAAGGTTATCGTGATGCTGAAATTGTTAAGGATTCTGTATGGAAAAATGACGAGCAAACCGTAAACGTAAAAATAAAAGTATATGAAGGCCATAAGTATTACTTCGGTAATATTAAATGGTCTGGCAATGCACGCTACCCGTCTGATCTGCTGAATAAACTGATCCGCATTAAAAAAGGAGATGTTTTCAGTGAAGAAGAATTGAATAAGCGTTTGCAGGGACCAACACCTGATAATGACGACGTATCTACGCTTTATCTTGACGGCGGATACCTAACTTATAATGCCGACCCTGTTCAGACAAAGGTCTACAATGATACTGTCGACCTGGACATCAGGATATATGAGGGACCTCAATATACTATCAATAAAGTAGATGTTAAGGGTAACGATGTAACCAATGATAAGGTGGTTAGGCGCGAGATCAGAGTGAAGCCGGGACAAAAGTTCAACAAGCAGCTATTAATCCGTAGCACACGCGAAATTGGTCAGTTGGGCAATTTTGATGAGCAAAAAACCGAACCGAAGCCTACAAACATTAACCCGGCAGACGGAACCGTGGATATTATCTTCAACGTGGTTGAAAAACCATCCGACCAGATAGAACTTTCGGGAGGTTTTGGTGGCGGACAAATAGTAGGTACGCTGGGGTTGACGTTCAACAACTTCTCGCTCAAGAATATTTTCCACTTAAAAGATTATAAGCCGCTTCCAAAAGGTGATGGTCAGAAATTGAGCATCCGCGGACAGTCGAGTGGCCGTACTTATCAGAACTACTCGTTCACTTTTTCTGAACCATGGCTGGGAGGTAAAAAGCCTATTTATTTCGCATTATCTGCCTATACGCAGTTAAGTTCGACAGGGCAGTACTATGCAAAGACAAGCAATAACTATAATAACCTTCGCATTAATGGTATAGGTGTAACTTTGGGTAAACGATTAAACTGGCCGGATAACTATTTCCAAATCAACTACTCATTAAACTTTGACCATTACAATTTGGATAATTATCCGGGTTATATATTCCAGAATGGTACATCTTATAATATTAAACTGACCCAGGAAATAACCCGCAACTCGCTTGATGCGCCGATCTTCCCTACGCAGGGTTCAAATATCAAATTTACTATTCAGGGCACGCCTCCATATTCGATGTTTAATGGGGTGAACTATAAAATAGCTACCCCTGAGCAAGTATATCATTTTGTAGAATATTATAAAGTAAAATGGGATGCGCAGTGGTTCCAGAAGGTTATTGGTAAACTGGTATTGATGTCGCAGGTGAGATTTGGTTTCTTAGGTGAATATAATTCGTTTGTTCCGGCATCGCCATTTGAACGTTTCAAATTAGGTGGAGACGGTATGCAGAGCTACCAATTTTTACAAGGTAGTGACATCAT
>Ga0207704_10000276_pt1 | contig 24704 bp, 19 predicted proteins | sample KBSMisM12_FD_184308 | JGI IMG/M metagenome (GOLD analysis project Ga0207704, IMG submission 184308) | Miscanthus rhizosphere microbial communities from Kellogg Biological Station, Michigan, USA - KBS Miscanthus M1-2 (SPAdes) (version 2) | ecosystem: Host-associated > Plants > Roots >...
CGACACCACCAGGTCGTTGCCGAGACCGGTCACCCTGTCCAGCAACAGGACTCGGGCCCGGCGCTCGATCGGGTCACCGGGCGAGAAGGCCAGCACCGTCTTCTTGTGCGGCTCGTCCAGCGCGACGTACACGAACCGGACGCTCTCGCCGAGCAGGCCGTGCGCGTCGACGATGCGGCGCACCGCCCGGATCTCATCGGCGGTCAGCGGGGCCAACGGGTGATCCGGTGCCGCGGACGGGGTTTGGTCGACGCTTTCAATGGTTGCGGTGCTCATCAGATGCGCTCCTTGTCGATCGAAGGGGTGAGGGATGAATTGGTGCGGCCTGCGCGTGGGCGCAGCGCCGCGAGCACTGCGCCGCCCGCGAACGTGCCGACCAGCAGCACGCCGAGCACGGCGGCCGTGGTGGTCGAGCCGCCGACGAGCAGCGGCAGATTGACGGCGGTCATCACGAGCAGGACCGCGAGGCCCACCAAACCGAGGCCGGGCGCGACGAGCGTGTGCCAGGTCCTGGTGTCGACCTTGCTGCGGCGGAAGTACACGACGACCGCAACCGACGTGAGCGTCATCAACGCGATGATGCCGACCGAGGAGATCCCGACGAACCACGCGAACACCTGAGTGACGGGGTCGAGACCGGCCAACGCCGACGCGACGACGAGTACGAGTGCCGAGACGGTCTGCACCGCCGAGGCGACGTGCGGCGAGGCGTGCCTGGTGTGGCTGCGGCCGCACTTCGCTGGCAACGCAGCGGTGTTGCCGAGCGAAAAGACATAGCGCGCAAGCACGTTGTGGAATGACAACAACGCGGCGAAGAGGCTCGTGATGAGCAGCACCTGCACCAGGTCACCTGCCACCGAACCGACGTAACGGACGGCGGTCTCGGTCAGCATGCCCTCAGGGTTGTCGGCGGCCATCGCGACCGCGCCCTGATCGCCCCACGCGCTGACCATCGCCCAGCTCGACAGCGCGTAGAAGCCACCGATGAGCAGAAGGGCGAGATACGTCGCACGCGGGATGGTCCGCGCCGGGTCGCGAGCCTCATCTCGGAACACGGCAGTGGCCTCGAAACCGATGAAACCGGCCAGTGCGAAGATCAGTGCGATACCCGGCGCACCCGTGAAGAACTTGCCGGGATCGAAAGCGGCGGTGGACATTCCGCCGTCCCCGCCGTGGCCGATCACCGAGAGGTTGATCACCACCACGATGCCGACCTCGCAGATCAGCAGAACGCCGAGCACCTTGCCGGACAGTTCGATATGCCGGTAGCCCAGCGTGCCGACCACGGCCATCATCGCCAGCGCGTAGACGTACCACGGCACTGAAGGGCCGCCGTGCGATGTGACGAGCTCACCGATGGCCGCGCCGACGTAGCCGTAGACCCCGCCCTGCACCGCGGTATAGGAGAGCAGCGCGAGGAAGGCGGCGCCGAGCCCCATATGCCTGCCCAGCCCGTGGCCGACGTAGGTGTAGAAGGCGCCTGCGCCCGGCACGTGCCTGGCCATCGCGGTGAAGCCGACCGCGAACAGGATCAGGATCGCGGTGCACACCAGGTACGACGCCGGGTAGGCGGCGCCGTTGCCCGCGGCAATCCCGATGGGGAAGGTCCCCGCGACGACGGTGAGTGGGGCGGCGGCTGCCACCACCATGAAGACGATCGCGGCCGGGCCGAGGCGGCCGGCCAATCGGTGGGGTTCGCGGTCGCGGACCGCAGGTCCTGACGCGAGGGCATCGGTTGTCATGGCAATCAGGCTTTCGTCTCGGAATGGTTATCGGGTTGCGGCGTCGTGAAGCTTGGGATGAGTGAAATGAGAATGGCTCGGCGGCGAATTCTCATTTGACGGCGATTCCGGTCAGAGGGCCATATTGACGGCCTTCGTTTGGGTGTATTCGGCGATCGCTCCCTCGCCGAGTTCACGGCCCCAGCCGGATTGTTTGTAGCCGCCGAACGGAAGAGCGGTGTCGAAAGCGTTATGGCAATTGACCCACACCGTGCCTGCCTTGATCTGCGCGGCGACCTCGTGCGCCGTCGACACGTCGCGGGTCCACACGCTGGCGGCCAGCCCGTAGGGAGTGTCGTTGGCTTGCCCAATAACCGAGGCCTGCACCCCGTGCTCGCGGTTGAACGGGATGGCGACCGCGACCGGGCCGAAGATCTCCTCGCGGTAGACGCTGAAGTCGGGGCGCACGTCGACCAGCAGGCTGGGCTCGACGTAGAACCCGGTGTCGCCGTGGCGGCCGCCGCCTGCCAGGGCGCGGGCACCGTCGTCGATGCCTGCGTCGAGGTATCCGGTGACCTTGGTCAACTGTTCGCGGGAGACCAGCGGACCGATGTCGTTGGTCGGGTCCAGCCCCGGGCCGATCTTCTGGGCGCGCGCGAGTTCGGCCACGCCCTGGGTGAACTCGTCGAAGATGCGGTCCTCGACGAGCAGTCGGGTGCCCGCGGTGCAGGTCTGACCGTGGTTGAACAGGAAGCCACTGGCCGCGCCGGGGATCGCGGCGTCGAGGTCGGCGTCGGCGAAGACGACCTGCGGGCTCTTGCCGCCGAGTTCCAGTGAGACCTTCTTGAGGTTGCCCGACGCGGCGTTGACGATCTTCCTGCCGACATCCGTCGACCCCGTGAACGCGACCTTGTCGACGGCGGGATGCGCCGAAAGCGCCGCGCCGATGTCGCCGAATCCGGTGAGCACGTTGACGACTCCGTCCGGCACGCCGGCGTCGGCGATGACCTCGGCGAGCAACAGCGCGGTGAGCGGTGTCTGCTCGGCGGGCTTGAGGATCACGGTATTACCGCACGCGAGCGCGGGCGCCACCTTGAATGCCGCCATCACCAGCGGGAAGTTCCACGGGATGATCTGCGCGCACACCCCCACCGGCTCGCGAAGCGTGAAGGCGTGGAACCGGCCACCAGGCGCCCACGGCACCGACACCGGGATGGTGCGGCCCTCGATCTTGGTGGCCCAACCGGCGTAGTACAGGAAGATCTCCGCCGCCCACGTGACGTCGACGGCGCGTGCGACCACCACCGACTTGCCGTTGTCGAGCGTCTCCAGCTGAGCGAACTGGTCGGCGCGGGCGAGGATGCCCTCCCCGATGCGCCACAGCATGCGCTGCCGCTCCGCCGGGGTGAGCGACCGCCACGGGCCTTTATCGAATGCCCGCCGCGCCGCCAGGACCGCGCGTTCGACATCTTCGACGCCGCTGCGCGGCACCGTGGTGAGCACCGCTTCGGTGGCGGGATCGACGGTCTCGAACCGGCGCCCGGAGAGCGCGTCGACCCACTGCCCGTCGACGTACATCTGCCTCGGGCGCGACACGAAGTCGACGGTTCTCGGGTCCAGATCGGTGCTCACCAGAGTTGTCATGTGGGCCGAAATTACGCCCCGATGTGGTGCGCGTCACCACTAATTTCGAATGGGTATTTCAGCGCGACTCATTCTCATTTGAAATCGCGGTTCCGTTCCCATTCCGAACGCAGCGGAAAACGCAGTTGAACGCTGACCGGGGATGCCGAGCCGCAGATTTCGCCGACACTCGGTCCGCCGATTCTCATTTGAAGATTTCGAAGATTTACACACGGATCCCGGCGACTCGGCCGCCCTCGGATGGACGATGGACTACCTTCCGACGGATGGGCGCGAGTCGGGCCATGCGGAGCACTTCGCCCGTGTCGGGCTTGCGACGGGCGCAGCTGTCTTTCGCCCAGGTACTCGGACAGTCGGTGTCCGCGGTGGCGCCGTCGGCGGTGATGGTGACCCTGCCGGCGCTCGTCATCCCTGCGGCCGGACGCTGGCCGCTCGTGGTGTTCGTGGTGACGGCGCTGCTGATGGCGGCGGTCGGCTATTGCATCGGCCAGTTCTCCACACGCATGGTCGCGGTGAGCGGGCTGTACAGCTACACCGTCAAAGGGCTCGGCCCCGTTCCCGGCATCGTCGCCGGCTGGTCGGCGGTGATCGGGTACGCGGCCGCCGCGATGGCCAGCACGCTGGGCGCCGCAAGCTACCTGGCCGCGCTGCTGGGCCGGCTTGGCGTCCCTGACGGCAGACCGACCATCGCGTGCCTTGCGGTGCTCGTCGGTGCCGCGGCGCTGTTGCTGATGATCCGCGGCATCCGGCTCTCCGCACGCATCTCACTGACGATCGAGGTGTTCGCGATCGCCGTGGCCGCCGCGGTCCTCGTCATCGCCTTCACCGGATCCGTCGTGGCCGGTGGCCAACCGAGAACCGCCGACGCGGAGTCACACTCGGCGCTCGGATTCGCCCTGCTGCTGGCCATCACGTCGTACGTCGGATTCGAGAGCGCGGGCACGGTGGCCCGTGAGGCCCGCAATCCGTTCGTCAGCGTCACGCGGGCGATCCGATGGACGCCGTTGGCGTTGGGAGTGCTCTATACGTTCGCCGCGGCCATGCAGGCGCGCGGGACCGTAAGCACGGGAATCGGTTCCACGCCGATCGTGCTGACGCTTCCGGACTCGGCCGGAACAGCCTCGACGGCTCTGTCCATCGTGATGGAACTCGGCATCCTCGCCTCGTGGTTCGCGTGTGTCATCGGTTCGACGACCGCCCTGTCGCGGACACTGTTTGCGATGGGCCGCGAAGGCGTGGTGAGCGAACGGGTCGGCCGTGCACACCGCGTATACCGAACCCCGCACATTGCGCTGTGCTCGGCGATGCCGTTCATCGTCGCGGTGCCCGTCGCGTATCTGTTCGTCGCCGGATCGAGTCGCGAGGTGCTCATCGGCCTGCTGGCTGTGTCGGCGCACGGCTATGTCGGTGCATACCTGCTGGTCTGTCTGGCCACGCCGGCGTTTCTGCGCCGCATCGGCGAATTGTCGCGTACGCCTTTGATCGTCGGGCTGGCAACGGCCGCCTTGATGGTGGCGATCATCGTCTGGGCCGCGCTCACCGTCGACGCCCCTGTGTGGATCGCGACGGCGATCTACGCCGTGCTGATCGCCACCGGACTGGCGGTCTTCGCGATACGAAAACGGACCATTCCGGACCTGGCTCATCGTGTCGGCGTGTTCGACGAGACGGTCACCGGTGACGTCTTCGCCGATTACAACCCGTGGGAGGTCCGGCGATGAGCCCCGTGGACGGATCGCTGTCGGGACGTCAACCCAAGGCCGTGCAGAGTGCCCTGCAAGTGCTCGAGCAGGTAGCGCGGGCAGGCGTCGGGGTGACGGCCAAGGAGATCGCCGAACACCTGTCGATGCCGTCGGCCACCACCTACCGGCTACTCAATCTGCTCGTCGCGGACGGTTACGTCGTTCGGCTTCCCGATCTTTCGAGTTTCTCGCTGGGACCGCGGATGGGCGTCTTGATCGACGCTGCTGTTTCGCCCATCGTCTGCACCGCGGCGCGCGAGGTGCTCGCCGAGCTACGGTTGTCGGTCCGATTCGGGGTCCACCTGTTCTACTTCACCAACACGGCCGTCCGGATCGCCGACGCCGACAGTGAGTATCCGCCTCCCGCGGACGAATCCGTGCTGAACCGGCACCTGCACGCATGCGGTGTCGGCAAGCTGCTGCTTGCCGAGAAACGAGATTTCGACAGCCTGCTGGTGACTCCGCTTGCGGCGCTGACCGATCGCACCGTGACGTCGCGGGCCGCGTTAGCCGAGGAACTCGAGGCCGTGCGGGATCAGGGTGTGGCCACCCAGACCGCCGAGTTGCGCGAGGGCTCGGCCTGCGTGGCGGTGCCGGTGCGATCGTCGTCCGGAGCGCTCGTCGCGGCGCTGGCGATGTCCGGGCGCGACGACCAGGCCGACCTGCTGCTGCGACAGGTGCCGGGCCTACAGGAGTATGCGACGCGGCTCAGCCCGCTACTGGCCTAGGGTATGTGTGCTCGAGATTGCAGCCAGGGCTGTGGATTGCGAGGGATCACGACCCTGGATGCAATCTTGAGCCGAGCGCGTCGGCCAGGTTGTCCAGCGTCGCCCGAATCCTTCGTGGTGGCGCGGACATCAGAGGCCGAGAATCTTGACCGTCTCCTCGCGCATCTCAATCTTGCGGACCTTGCCGGTGACCGTCATCGGGAACTCGGCGACGATGTGGACGTAGCGCGGGACTTTGTAGTGCGCCAGCCTTCCGGTCGCGAACGCCTTCACCGCGGAGGCATCCAGCGCGGGCCTGCCCGGCTTCATCCGGATCCACGCGCAGATCTCCTCGCCGTACCTCGCGTCGGGCACGCCGATCACCTGCGCATCCTCGATATCCGGGTGCGTGTAGAGGAACTCCTCGATCTCGCGCGGATAGACGTTCTCACCGCCGCGGATCACCATGTCCTTGATGCGGCCGACGACGTTGCAGTACCCGTCCTCTCTCATGACCGCGAGATCGCCGGTGTGCATCCAGCCGTCGGAATCGATTGCCTCCGTGGTCTTCTCCTCGTCATCCCAATACCCCAGCATCACCGAATAGCCCCGCGTGCAGAACTCGCCGGGCTGACCGCGCTGCACTTCGTCGCCGGTCTCGGGATCGACGATCTTGATCTCGACGTGCGGATGGGCCCGGCCGATCGACGAGGTCCGGCGTTCCAGATCGTCGTCGATGAGGGTCTGACAACTCACCGGCGAGGTCTCCGTCATGCCGTAGGCGATGGCGACCTCGGTCATGTTCATGTCGTTGACGCAGTGCTTCATCACCTCGATCGGACACACCGCGCCCGCCATGATTCCGGTGCGCAGCGACGACAGGTCGCGCTCGGCGAATTCGGGGTGGTTCTGCATGGCGATGAACATCGTCGGCACGCCGTAGAGTCCGGTGCAGCGTTCCTGTTCGACGGCCTTCAGCGTCAGCCCGGGATCGAAGCCGGGCGCCGGTATCACCATCGTGGTGCCGTGGCTCGTGCAGCCCAGGTTGCCCATCACCATGCCGAAGCAGTGGTAGAAGGGCACCGGAATGCACAGCCGATCATCCGGCCCGAGCCTGATCAACTCGGTGGTGAAGTATCCGTTGTTCAGGATGTTGCGGTGCGACAGCGTCGCACCCTTCGGGAAACCCGTTGTCCCCGAGGTGTACTGGATGTTGATCGGGTCGGTGTTGGACAACTCGGCCAGCCGCTGCGCTAGTTGGTCGGCGGTGACGTCGTCAGCCCTGGCGCGCAACGCGTCCCAGTCAGGGGTGCCGATGAACACCACGTCGGTCAGTGTCGGCGCCTCTGGCCGCACCTGCTCCACCATCGCGACATAGTCAGAGGTCTTGAACGACGTGGCGGCGATCAACATTCGCGCCCCGGACTGATTGAGCACATAGCCGAGTTCATGCGTGCGGTAGGCCGGATTGATGTTGACCAGGATGGCGCCGATCTTCGCCATCGCGTACTGGGTCACCGTCCACTGGGCGCAGTTGGGCGCCCACATCCCGACCCGGTCACCTTTCTCGATGCCCATCGCCATCAAACCCCGCGCGACGACGTCGATCTCGGCATTGAGTTCGGCGTAGGTGAAGCGAAGTCCCTGGAAGACGTCCACCAATGCGTCGACATCCGGATAGGTGCCTGCGATGTGCTCGAAGTTCTCGCCGATCGTCTGCTCGAGGATCGGGGTCTCCGTCGGCCCCGCATCGTAGGACTTCATCGGCCCACCAGATCCTCGTAGCGGTGCTCCGTCTCGATCGGCGCGCCGTCGGCGTGCGCGGCCTCCTCGCGGCGGCGGAGTTCGACCCGCCGGATCTTGCCCGAGATGGTCTTCGGCAGTTCGTAGAACTCGACCCGGCGCACCCTCAGGTACGGCGCCAGGTGGTCGCGCGCGTATTCCATGATCTGCCTTGCGGTTTCGGCGTTCGGCTCCCAGCCCTCGGCCAGCGAGACATACGCCTTGGGCACACAGAGCCGGGTTTCGTCGGGCTGCGGCACAACGGCAGCCTCCACCACTGCGGGATGCTCGATCAACACGCTCTCCAGTTCGAAGGGTGACACCTTGTAGTCCGACGATTTGAAGACGTCATCGGTTCGACCGATGTATGTGATGTAGCCGTCCTCGTCCCGGCTCGCGACGTCGCCGGTGTGGTAGTAGCCGCCCGCCATCACGGTGGCGTTGCGCTGTGGATCGCCCAGGTAGCCGGTCATCAGGTTGACCGGATCGCGTTGCAGATCAAGGCAGATCTCGCCCTCGTCGGCCAGCTCACCCGTGACGGGGTCGACAAGCACGACGGGAACGCCTGGCATCGGGCGTCCCATCGAGCCCGGCTTCACCGGCTGCCCCGGGGTGTTGCCGACCTGCAGCGTGGTTTCGGTCTGGCCGAACCCGTCACGGATCGTCAGCCCCCACGCCCGTTCGACCTGGGCGATGACGTCCGGATTGAGTGGCTCACCGGCGCCGAGGATCTCGCGCAGCCCTTCGGGTTTCGGGCCGAGTTCGGACTGAATCAGCATGCGCCACACCGTGGGTGGCGCGCAGAACGTGTTGACGCCCGCGCGGCGAAGCTGGTTCAGCAGCGCCGCAACGTCGAACCGGCTGTAGTTGTAGACGAAGATCGTCGCCTCGGCGATCCACGGGGCGAAGAAACAACTCCAGGCGTGCTTGGCCCACCCCGGCGAGCTGATCGCCAGGTGCACATCGCCGGGGCGCAACCCGATCCACGCCATCGTCGACAGGTGCCCGACGGAATAGCTGACCTGCGAGTGCTGCACCAGCTTCGGCTTGCTCGTCGTGCCCGACGTGAAGTAGATCAGCATCGACTCGTCGACTGTGGTCGCCGCGGCGAACGGCGCGGCGGTCTCCACGTCGTAGGCGTCGGCGTAGCGGTGCCAGCCCTCGACGGGGGCGCCGACGGCGATGCGGGTGTAGTCGCCTGCGACGTCGTCGAACTTGGACGTGTCGCCGGCGTTGGCTATGACGAACCGGGCGCCGCCGCGGGTGATCCGGTCGGCAAGGTCGTCCGGTCCCAGCGCGCCGGTCGTCGGCATGACCACGGCTCCGAGCTTGGCGACTGCGAGCATCGCCTCCCACAGCTCGACCTGGTTGCCGAGCATGAGGATGACCCGGCCGCCCTTGCCGACGCCCAGCGTGGCCAGCCAGGTCGCGACGCGGTCCGAGCGCTCGGCCATCTCCGCGAAGCTGATCTTCTGTTCGTCGCCGCCATCCTCGACGATCCACAACGCGGTGCGGTCGTTGCCGCGGGCGATCACGTCAAACCAGTCAGTGGCCCAGTTGAAAGTCCCGGTGAGCTGCGGCCATGCGAATGCCGCGACGGCCTTGTCGTAGTCGCCGATTAGGTCAACTAGCTGATCGCGTGCGGCGCGATACAGATCGGTGTTGGTCGTCATGGCGGATAGGATCTACGTCACACTCGGCCCAACGCTACCCCCGAAAGAGGGTGTTCAGATTGCGATCCGGCTCGTCGCTGCTGCGCCCGCGTGACGCGGATGCGCTGCGTGCCGAGCTGAGGCGGGTCGCCGACGAGTCGGGAATGCCGCTCACGTTCGGTGGCGAGGTGCACGAAGACACCCTGCTGCTGACGGAGTTCTTCGGTGCCCGCACCGGCGGCATGCGGGGTCTCGCGGTGATGCCGAGCGCGGGCCTCGGCGGCGCCACCATCGTGGCGCGGCGACCGATGTCCGTCGCCGACTACCGCAGGGCCTCCTCGATCACGCACGACTACGACGGGCCCGTGCTGCAGGAGGGCATCAAGTCGATTCTCGCCGTCCCAGTCGTGGTGGAAGGCAGTGCGAGGGCCGTGCTCTACGGCGCCTACCGCGCCGCGGCGCCGATCGGGGACCGCACGGCGGACCTGATGATCGCGTCTGCCCGTCGGCTCAGCCGCGAATTGAGCATCCGCGACGAGGTCGACCGGCGGCTGCGGCTGCGCGACGCGCATCTGGCGGGCGGGGCGGCCACCGAGGAAGTCCGTGAAGTGCATGCGCAGTTGCGCCGGCTGGCCGCGGACCCGTCGGCGCCGCCGGCGTTGCGGGCCCAGCTGCGTGTCCTTGCCGAACGGCTGGGGCGTGGCAGACCAAGCGGCTCCGTCGCGACGCTGTCTGTGCGTGAGCTCGACGTGCTCGCCCAGGTCGCACTCGGCTGCACGAATGCCGAAGCGGCGAAACGGCTTTCGCTGAAGCCGGAGACCGTGAAGAGCTACCTGCGCAGCGCCACCGCCAAGCTCGGCGCACATACCCGCCATGAGGCGGTGGCCAAGGCGCGCCGGGCCCGGCTGCTGCCGTAGGGCAATTCGAGTAGTGCGCTACGCGTGAATGCCGCGCGGCCGTCGAACACCATCAGTGCCATGACCACGACACCCGATGACCAGGATTGGCTGCGCCTGGCCGAGGAAGCTTTCACCAGCGCCCAGGAGGACGAGGCCATGCAGGAGAAATCGGAGCAGCAGGCGCAATGGCGGTACCGGCGGCCCCTTGCCTAGGCTCAGGACGCGTGGCCCAAATCAATCCGTTTCGCATCGCGGTTCCCGACACCGACCTCGCCGACCTCAAGGACAGGCTGACCCGCACCCGATGGCCGGAGGCCGAATGCGTCGATGACTGGTCTCAGGGCATCCCGCTGAGCTACACCCGTGAGCTGGCGGATTACTGGGCCAACGAATACGACTGGCGCGCACGCGAGGCCGCGCTGAACAGGTTCGACCAGTTCACCACCGAGATCGACGGTCTCGACATCCATTTCATCCACCAGCGGTCTTCTGACGACGACGCGTTTCCGCTGCTGATCACGCACGGCTGGCCGGGCTCCGTCGTCGAGTTCCACAAGGTGATCGAGCCGCTCGTCGCATCCGGGTTTCATGTGGTGTGCCCGTCGCTGCCGGGATACGGCTTCTCCGGTAAGCCGACGGGCACCGGCTGGGGTATCGAGAAGATCGCCGAGGCGTGGGACACCTTGCTGGGTCGCCTGGGCTACGAGCGCTACGGCGCGCAGGGCGGCGACTGGGGCGGCGCCGTCACGACGCAGATCGGGCGCAACGGGGGCCGGTGCGCGGCGATCCACGTGAACATGCCGCTTGCCCGGCCAACCGGCACCCTGGAGAACCCGACCGACGATGAAAAGCGGGCACTCGAGCGCGCCGTCTACTACCGCCAGTGGGACAACGGCTACGCCAAGGAGCAGTCGACTCGGCCGCAGACCATCGGCTACGGGCTGACCGACTCACCCGTCGGGCAGCTGGCGTGGATCGTGGAGAAGTTCTGGTCGTGGATGGACTGCGACGGTCATCCGGAGAACGTGCTCACCCGCGACGAGCTTCTCGACAACGTGATGCTCTACTGGGTCACCGCCTCAGCGGCCTCGTCGGCGCGGTTGTACTGGGAGAGCTTCCGGATCTTCGGCGGGGGCAAGCCAAAACGCGTCGAGGTGCCCACCGGTGTCGCCTCCTTCCCGAAGGAGATCCTCCAGGCGCCGCGCAACTGGTGCGAGGCCGCCTACAACATCACCCACTTCACGAAGATGCCGCGCGGCGGCCACTTCGCGGCGTTCGAGCAGCCCGAACTGTTCGTCGACGACGTGCGCGCCTTCTTCGCTACCGTGCGCTAGGTGAGCACGATCGAGGCCGACTACCTCGTGGTCGGCGCGGGCGCGATGGGGCTCGCGTTCACCGACACGCTGGTCAGCGAGTCCGACGCCACCGTCGTGGTGGTGGATCGCAACGACCAGCCCGGCGGCCACTGGACGACCGCGTATCCGTTCGTGCGGCTGCATCAGCCGTCGGCGTATTACGGCGTGAACTCGCGAAACCTGGGCAGCGACGCCATCGACGAGGACGGCCTGAACGCGGGCTACTACGAACTGGCGAGCGGCGCCGAGGTGTGCGCCTACTTCGACGCGGTGATGCGGCAGCATCTGCTCCCGTCGGGTCGGGTGACCTACCTGCCGATGAGCGAATTCCTCGGCGACGGCCGGATCCGAACGCTCGGCGGCGAGGACATCGAGGTGACCGCGCGCCGCGTCGTCACCAGCCACGTGGACATCATCGTGCCGTCGATGCGTCCGCCGTCCTACGCAGTCGAAGCCGTCGATTGCGTGCCGCCCAACGAGCTGCCGCGCATCCGCGACGCCAGGGACCGCTACGTGATCGTCGGCGCGGGCAAGACCGCGATGGACGCCTGCCTGTGGCTGCTGCGGCACGGCGTCGCGGCGGAGCGGTTGACGTGGATCAAGCCCCGCGACGCGTGGGTTCTGGACCGCGCCGCGATCCAGCCCGGTTCGCAATTCGCCAAACGAGTGCTGCGCGACTTCTCGAATCAGCTCGCCGCGGTGCACGAGGCCGAATCGCTGCCAGACCTCTTCGATCGGCTGGAGTCGAAGGGGTGCCTGCTGCGTGTCGACACGTCCGTCGACCCGACGATGTACCGGTGTGCGATCCTGTCGCAAGCCGAGCTCACAGAACTGCGGCGCATCGACGACGTCGTGCGGATGGGTCATGTCCATACGGTCGAACCGGGCCGCATGACCCTCGAGGGCGGAACCCGCGACATCGCCGGATCCGCGCTGTACATCGACTGCTCGGCGGACGGTTTCGCGCATCGGGAACCAGCGACGGTGTTCAGCGGCGATCACATCTCGCTGCAGGCCGTGCGCACCTGCCAGCCGGCGTTCAGTGCGGCCGTCATCGCACACGTCGAGGCGGCTTACCCCGATGACGAAACGCGCAATGCGTTCTGCGGGCCGGTGCCCTATCCACGGGAGCCGACCGACTGGCTGCGAATGATGTTGGCTTTCAACAAGAACCAACTGCAATGGTTCTCCGATCCCGACATGATGGCGTGGACCGACGCCGCGCGCTTGAACGTCCTGCACCACGTGACCGCCGCGGTCAGCGAGCGGGCCCGCGAGAAGATCATCTCGGTGTTGAGTTCGCAGCTCCCCGCCATCAACGACAAGCTGGAACAGCTGCTGGCCGGTTAAGCGCGCCGAGACCGTCGAGCCGGGGAACTGACATCTGTCGGGTCGCGCCGCCGCGGAGTAGTCTCTGATTCACGACGTAATCAGAAACATCGGAATTCGCCACATAGGGCGAAGCACAACGCAATTCGGGATTCGCTCGATGTGGCGCGATCGAATGGGATCAGTGCCATGGCCATCGACTTCACCCTGACCGAAAAGCAACAAGAAATCCAGGAATCCGCGCGTGAGTTCGCGCGGAACCACCTCGCGCCGATCACCGACCGGGTCGACGCGGAACCCGATCCGCTGAAGGCGTTTCAGCTCATGAAGGACGCGTATGCGGAGGCGTGTAAACGTGGGTTCGCCTTTTCCATGCTGCCTGCGGAATATGGTGGCGGCGGGCTCTCGAACGTCGATTTCGTGCTCGCCGCCGAGGAGATACAGGCCGTCGACCCGGGATTCGGCACTACACTGCTGGTGAACGGGCTCGGGCTGATGCCGGTTTGGTACTACGGAACCGAGGAACAGAAGAAGAGATTCATCGGCACCGCCACGGCCGACCAGAGCGGTGAATTCATCGTCGGCTATGCGGCAAGTGAGCCGGCGGGGACACCGGGTGGCACCGCGAACTTCGACGCACCCGCGATCGACGGCGCCGGGATGCAGGTCACCGCGCGACTCGACAGCGACGAGTACGTGATCAATGGCCGCAAGTACTGGCCGTGCAATGTCGGCGGTTGGGACAACAAGGGCGCCAACCTGAATCTGGTGGTCGTGCGCACCGACCCAGAGGCCGGCGGCACCTCAGGGCTCTCCGCGATCATGATCGAGCGTGGCACACCGGGAATCACGTACAACTCGATCAGCACCTCCGCCCAGCGGAGCGCGCCGAACTGCGAGATCATCTTCGACAACGCCCGGGTGCCGGCGGCCAACCTGATCGAGGGGACGAAGGGGAACGGCGACCTCTTGATCAACCGCAACTTCGCCTGGTCCGGCCCGGTTGCGGGGATCGGGGCGGTAGCGGTGGCGCGGGCCGCGTACGAGGATGCCCTGCACTGGGCCAAGACCTACACCGCGGGCGGGCCTAAACCGATCATCAACTACCAGTACCCCGGCTATGTCCTTGGCGATGTCGCGGCGAAGATCGAGGCGGCGAGGTACTTCTGCTGGAAGTCGGCACATTACCTGGATCAGCATGGCTACCACGGCGAGATGCTCGGGGCGATGTGCAAAATCCATTGCACGGAAATGTTGTTCGACTGTGTCTATAAGTGCATGCAGGTCGTCGGGGTCAATTCGGTCGACAAGAAGAACAGGTTTGACCGGTATCTGCGCGAGGCGGCGCTGCTGCCGCTCTACGACGCCGGGAACTTCGGCATGCAGCGGCGCAGGGTCCACGGTGTCATGGTGGACGACACTTTCAACCCGCGGGCCTTCATGGACGACCTGCCGGTCGATTTCACCAAGGGTATGGAGGGCATCGACACGATCCCGGGCCCGAAGACGGACGGGCAGCAGACCACTGCGCGGGCGGACACGCCTGGCTTCGCCCGGCAATAGCGGAGGGTCGAATTGACTCTGCGCCGAGGGTGTGCGCCTCTCGTACATTTGCGCCGTGTACGCAGAGTTGGCCGTGTACGCAGAGTTGATCGCCTCGCGGTCAAGCGAGCGACTCTACCCACGCCCTGTGCAGTGCGGCGTACCGCCCGCCTTCACGGCCGATGAGGTCGCCGGGGGCGCCGTCTTCGACGATGTGGCCGTGCTCGAGCACCAGCACCCGGTCCGCGATGTGCACAGTGGAAAGCCGATGCGCGATCACCAACGCGGTGCGGTCGGACAGCACGGTCTCCAGCGCCCGCTGCACCATCCGCTCGCTGGGAATGTCCAGCGACGAGGTGGCCTCGTCGAGGATCAGCACTGCAGGGTCGGCGAGGAACGCGCGGGCGAATGCGACCAGCTGTCGCTGCCCGGCCGAGAGTCGGCCGCCGCGCTTGGCGACGTCGGTGTCGTAGCCGTCGGGCAGCGCGTCGATGAACCGGTTCGCGCCGACGGCCGTCGCGGCCGTCGCCACTTCAGCGTCGGTGGCATCGGGGCGGCCGAACCGGATGTTGTCGGCGACAGTGCCGTCGAACATGAAGTTCTCCTGTGTCACCATCACGACGTGGCGGCGCAGCTGGCTCTGCGAAACATCCCTCAGGTCAATGCCATCCAGCGTCACCGCACCCGACGTCGGGTCGTAGAACCGGGCGATCAGCTTGGCGATCGTGGTCTTGCCCGCGCCGGTGGTGCCGACCAGCGCGACGGTCTGCCCGGCCGGAACCGAGAAGCTCAGGTCGGGCAGCACCGGCCGCTCAGGCACGTAAGCGAACCGCACGTCGTGGAATGCCACGTCGCCGCGCACCTTCTCGAGCGCGACCGGCTGCTCGGGCTCCTTGATGCCCGGCCGCTCGGCGAGCACACCGGCCAGCTTCTCCAGCGCCGACGACGCGGACTGGAACGTGTTGAAGAACTGCGAGATCTCCTGCATCGGTTCGAAGAACATCCGTAGGTACAGCAGGAACGCCGCGAGGGTGCCGATGGTCATCTGGCCGTGCAGCACGCGGTAGCCGCCGTAGAGCAGCACCACACCCGTGGTGATGTTGCCGACCAGCTTGACACCGGGCATGAAGATCGCGAGCAGCCGGAATGTTCTCTCGTTGTCCGCCTTGTAACGATCGGCGATGTCTTCGAAGATCTCCTGATTGCGCGGTTCGCGCCGGTAGGCCTGCACCGCCTTGATGCCGGTCATCGTCTCGACGAACTGCACGATGACCAGCGCGGCGCTCTCCCGCACCCTGCGGTATGTCTTGGCCGACTCGTTGCGGAACCACCACACCAGCGCCACCAGAACCGGGAACGCCGCCAGACACATCAGGCCGAGCCGAACATCCAGTGTCACAAGGAGAATGGCTGTGCCGATCAGCGTGAGCGCGGCGGTGATCAGGCTGTCGAAACCGGTTTCCAGCATGTCCTGGATGGCTTCGACGTCGTTGGTGGACCGGCTGACCACTCTGCCGGACGTGTATCGCTCGTGGAACGCGATGTCCAGACGCTGGAAGTGCCTGAACACCCGCTGCCGCAGTTCGAGCAGCACCTTCTGGCCGATCCGCCCGGAGCGCTGCAGGAAGAACATCCTGCTGACGGCCTGGATGACCACCACCCCGCACAGCACGCCGACGACGACCATCAGCGTGTGCGCCGGGCCACCGGACAGGATCGGCGGGATGCCGCGGTCGATGCCGCGTTGCACAAGTATCGGAACCGAAAGGCGTGCAAGGTTTTCCACCACGACGACGAGCGCAAGAAGCGCGACTGTTAGCTGGTACGGGCGCAGCAGCGAGCCGAGCAGGGCGCGCGCTTCGCGGCGACGCGGGACGCTTTCGTCGATCGGCAGGTCATCACTTTGGTCGTCGGTGATCCGACCGCGCCACTCGTCCTCGGGGACGTCGATTGGTTGGGTGTCGGTTGCGGTCATCGGCCCTCGGCCTCCGACGTCACGAAGCGGGTTTTATCGGAAGCCGCCCGCTGCTTGTACAAGGCCTCCTGCTCCTCGTACGCAATGCCAAGCCGCTCCCGGTTCTCGTCGTCCTCCCACGCGCAGCTGCGTTCGGCGCGATCGTCGAGTTCGTCGTCGGCCGCCAGCAGATAGCGGTACTGCGGCACGCTGGTCAGCAATTGAGCATGCGTGCCGATGTGCGTGATCGTGCCTTCGCTCAAGAGCGCGACCTTGTCGGCGAGCAGCACCGTCGACGCCCGATGCGCGACCACGATGCCGGTCACCGAGTGCAGCACCCGGCGCAACGCCTCCTCGACGATGGCCTCGGTGTGCACGTCGAGTGCGGACAGCGTGTCGTCGAGCACGAGGATCTTGGGCGCGGCGAGGATGGCCCGCGCCAGCGACAGCCGCTGCCGCTGGCCGCCAGACAGGCTCATGCCCTGCTCGCCGATGCGGGTGTCCAAACCGAACGGCAGGTCGTAGACGAACTGCGCGGCGGCGACCTCGACGGCCTGCGCCAGCTGCTCGTCCGTCGCGTCGGGCCTGCCCAGCCTCAGGTTCTCGGCCACCGACATCGAAAACAGCGTCGGGTCCTCGAACGCGGTGGCCACCGTCTCCCGCAGCGCGGGCAGGCTCAGTTCGCGGATGTCTTTGCCGTCGATGCGGATCTCGCCCTCGGTGACGTCATAGAGCCGGGACAGCAACGCGGCGAGGACCGACTTGCCCGAACCCGTCGAACCGACCAGCGCAAGCGTCTCCCCGGGCTCGACGGTGGCGTCGATGTGACGCAAAGCCCAATCGTCGGGGGCGGCGTCGGGGAAACGGAAGCCGACGTCGACCAATTCCAGCCTGCCCCCCGAAGGCGGCTCGTTCGACGGGCCATCGGTGATTTCCCTTGGTGCGTCGAAGATCTCGGCGATCCGGTTGGCAGCGGTGAACGACTCCTGCGTCATCGACAACAGAAAACCCAGAGATGCGATCGGCCACACCAGCGACAGCATCATGGTGATGAACGCGACCAGCGTGCCCATCGTGACGTAGCCGTGGCCGGCGGCGTAGGCGCCGAAGCCCAGCACCACGATCAGTGTCAGGTTCGGGATGATCTCCAGCAGCGTCCAGAACTTCGCGGACACCGACACCCTGCTGACCTGCGTGTCGTAGAGGTTGGTCAGTTGTTCGTCGAACCGGTCGTACACGTGGTCCTCGCGGCCGAATGACTTCACCACCCGCACACCCAGCGCGGCTTCCTCGACATGCGTTGCGACGTGGCCGGACTGGTCCTGGGCCAGCCGCGACAGGCGCGTGTAATCATGCTCGAAGTGCAGCACCGTCAACGTGATCGGCACGATCGACAACAGCACGACGACACCGAGCGGCCAGTACATCGCGAGCAGGATCGCCGTCACCACGGTGATCTGAAGGATGTTGAGCAGCAGGAACACCATGCCGAACGACATGAAGCGGCGAATGGTACTCAGGTCGTTCATGATTCGTGACAGCAGCTGGCCGGACTGCCAGCGGCCGTGAAAGGACATCGGCAGGATCTGCAGCCGTGCGTAGAGGTCCTTGCGGATGTCGGCCTCGACGCCCATGGTGGCGCGGGCGACCAGCCAGCGGCGGATGAACCACAGCACCGCCTCCGAGACGCCGACACCCATCGCGGCTGCGCCGAGCACCCACAGGCCCTGCTGGTCCTGATGGCGCACCGGCCCGTCGATCACGGCCTTGGTCATCAATGGAATGGCCACGGTGGCAACGAGGCTGACGACCGCGACCAGGACCATCGCAGTCCACCGCCCCCGGTACGGCAGCAGGTAGGGCATCAGCCGCCACAGATCTGAACTGGTACGTTCGCGCGCCGGCGGTCGCGCGATCGCCGGCGCCGAGCGCAACGTGTCCACAGTCGATTCAGTCAATGCACATCCAATTATCCGTCGTGCGGCAAATCAATAACGGCCAATCCGAGCGTGTCATGCCACTACGACATCTCATCCATCCACCGTAAAACCTCAACAATGGATGAGGTCAACGGCTTCCCGCGCGCGTCTAGCGCAGCGGAGTCGCGTTCTGCCGATGTAGACGGCTTACCAGGGCCGTCTGGCGTTCAGTCGGCCACCTGGTAGATCGCCTCGGCGGCTACTGAGGCGACGCCGAGTTCGGCCGCGACGGCGTCGATCGCGTGCCGCGCGATACCGACGTCGACCTGGCCGTCGGGCGTGAAGTACGGACCGATGTAGCGCTCATAGTGCCGCTGCGCCTCGTCATGCGTCAGCCGGTTCAGAAACGACGCGATGTAGTCGACAGCGAGGCCGGGCGTATCGGCGATCGTCCGAAGGGCCCGCTGGTTGGCCCGCACCAGCGCCTGCAGCGCTGGGCTGTCCAGCGGGATATGGGCAGGGTCCACCGCAACTCCCACGGTGGGGATCTGGAAGTGATCGCCAACCCAGGCCAGCAGTCGGAAACCCTCCTCCTCGGCGGCTTGTTCGGGTGAAAGCGTGCTGCCTACATATGCGGCGTCGACGGAGCCATCCCGAAGGCGGCGCAGGTCCATCTGGTAATCACCCGGAGCCCGCACCACACACTCCAGGTCGCGGTCGGGGTCCAGGCCATGCTTGCGCAGGACGATGCGGGCGAAACATCCTGGGGCGGTGTGTGCGGCGTGGACCGCCAGGCGGCGCCCCCGGAGATCCGCCATCGACGTCACGTCGGCGCTGCCGAGAAACCAGAACAACGGACGGTGAGTGTTGACGCTGAGCATTGTCCAGCCGATGTCGTCGGTCAGCCGAGACAACAGCGCCCGGCCAAGACCAATCGTCGCACTACGGCGCAGCCGCTCCGTTTCCCAGCTGACCCCGTCGCGGATGGCTACGTGGACACCTTCATCCTCGTAGTAGCCCTCCTGGTCGGCGACATAGGCCACCAATTCTTCGTGAATACCGCGCCCGACATAGGCCAAGTCGATCGTGTGCACGGCCATACACCGCCTTTTCAATCCATGGACAGGCCGCCATTGACCGGCAGGTAGTGACCGGTGGTGAAACCGGACTCCTCACTTGCCAAGAACGCCACTGTTTTGGCCACCTCGTCGGGGCGGACTAGACGCCCCATGGGATTGGTGGCTCCGAGGTGATGCAGCTGCTCGGTGGACAACTGCTCGGTCACCTTTGTCTCGTCCACCGTGGCGGGTGCGACGAGGTTGGCGGTGATCCCATGCGGCGCCAGCTCGAGTGCGACGTAGCGGACAAACTGGTCCAGTGCCGCCTTCGCGGTGCCCAGCGTGATCATCCCGTCGCGGGGACGACGCGACAATCCCGTGCTGAGATACACCAGCCGTCCATAACCGCGGGAAATCATGCCCGGTGCAACAGCTTTGGTGACCAGGTATGCGGCCCGTAGTTCCCTGTCCAGCTTGCCGCCGAGCTGCGCCCAGGTCAGATCGGCGAACGAGGTGACATCGAAAGGGATCAATGCGTTGTGCACGAGGACATCGACCCGACCCCACCGCTGTTCGGTTTCGTCGACCATTGCGGCGACATCACCGGCTTCTGTGACATCGGCCTTGATCGCCACCGCCTCGCCACCGGCAGCGCTGATGGCCGCTACCACTTCCTCTGCCTGCGGGGCACTGGCGCGATGATTGACGACGACCCGAAATCCCCGCTCCGCGAGGACTAGTGCGGTCGCTGCGCCGATTCCTCGGCTGGCTCCGGTGATCACTGCAACACGACGCATCGGTGTTACCTCCGTCTGTGACAGCTGCATGAAGGCCAGAACGGATGGACGACCGCGAACTCATCCCGCGCCAAGAGTATTTCGAGGAGCTGTGAAAACGCTGTGTGCTGCTCTGCCAAATGAGAACCATTGCGGTGCACGGCTTCCCGCCCGTGTCAGACGATGTCGAAATACCCAAGTACGCCAGCGGCAAAAACAACGATCAGCGGGTTGGTCTTGCTGAAGATGAAGATCGCCGTGCAGATCGCGGTGAGGGTGTAGGCCCGCCAGTCGTGGTCGGCGGCCCGGCTCATCACCAACGAGGTGGCCATGATCAGGCCGACGGTCAGCGGCGCGAACCCCTTCTCGACGGCGATTCGCCACTTCGACTTCTGCGCTTTTTGCCAGAACAGAGTGACGACGTACATCAAGGACGCGGCAGGCAGCAGCATCGCGGCGGTGGCGATCAATCCGCCGACGATGGCTCCGGGAACGCCGCCGACCGTCACGCCGGCACCGTAGCCGACCAGCGTCACGATCAGGATGCTTGGACCGGGTGCGGTTTGAGAGATCGAGAAGATGTCGGCGAACTGCGAGTCGGTCATCCAGTGGTGGCCTTTGACCGTCTGCAGATGCATCTCGGGCAGCACCGCGTTCCCGCCGCCGATCGACAGCAGCGACAGCGCCGCGAACAAGCCCGCCAGTTGCAAATAGGTGTGGATCACGTCGGCTGCTCTTTTGGCCATGCCCAGACCAGGCTGATCGGCGCGAGGATGGCCAGCACGACCGGAAGTGGCCACCGCAGAATGCCGTTCAGGACGAACGCCGCAGCGAAGAGCAAGACCGGCATCAGTCCCGTCAGGCACTTCTTCCCGGTTTGGATGACCATCGCCAGCGTCAGCGCGACGGCGGCTGCCGAGGCGCCGTGCAGGACGCCCTTCACGGCGGGCATCTCCTTGAACCGAAAATAGAAGAAGCCCGCCACCATGATCAGGACGACCGGCATCAGGCACAGCCCGAACAGCGCCGCCGCCGCGCCGAGAAGCCCACGCATCTTCGACCCCGCGAAGACCGCCATGTTGACCTGATTCGCACCTGGCAGGATTCGGCACATCGTCATCGCGGAGAGGAACTCCGCTTCGCCCATCCACTGTTTCTCGACGACCAGCACCTCGCGGGACCACGCGGAAAGCCCGCCGACGAACGAGGCGAGCGCGATGTGGTTGAACGTCCCACGCGAGTTCGACCAGTGAGACCTTCTCGCGCGGCGGATCGAGCTCGCTCTCGCGCGGCGGGTCGATCTCACTCATGCATGAGGTCGTGGTCGTGCGGGAAGTCGTCCTCGTGGTGCTGGGACGGCTCGAGCGGGTCGGGCGCCTCGTAGTGGTGCGACAGCTCCCAGTCGCTGTCGAACACCGCCTTCAGCCGCCCGACGATGGCCCGGTCGTCGGTCATGATGCCCAACTCGCGGCGCAGATCGAAGGCGCTGCGGTCGATGTTCATCGACCCCACCAGCGCGTGTCGGTTGTCGACGACGATCAACTCCGCGTGCACCCTCAGGTTCTTCTGCTTGTGCACTTTGACGCCGAACCGCGTCAACGTCCGCAGCGACGCGAAGGTGTCGAGGATGCCCATTCGCTGATGCCGTGCTTGCCGCCGCAGAGAACGTGCACTTTGACACCGCGGTCTGCCGCCGCCGCGAGGCGTTCGAGAATGACCGTGTCGACGTATTTAGGGTGTTGTACATCCAGGCGTTCGGTGGCCGTGTCAATGAATTGCGCCACGTGGTAGCGCGAATTCGAATTGCTCCACAGCAGGCCTTCATAAGCGTCGCAGTCCCAATCGCGCTCTTCCCAATCGGCATTGAATACTTCGACGATCTGCGCGACGTGGTAAGGATTGTCGGTGATGATGCCGTAGTCGCGAGTCAGGGTGAAATATTTCTCCATCAGAGTGAAGGTGGCGACGAGCGCTGCGTTTTCGTCGACCACGATCGACTTTTCGTGTGTCACGTAGAACTTGGAGCTCGACCACTTGACGGCGATCCCGGCATTCTTGAGTTGCTCGTACGTCTCGTCATTGGCCCGGTCGCCGCCGGAACGCTGCGCGTTGAGCATGACCCGCACATCGACACCGGCATTTTCCTGGCGATGACGGCCGCTATCAAACTCGGTTCCGTGAACGTGAATTGCTTGATCAAAAGCGACTTTTGCGCTGAATTGATGAATTCGCGGACCGGATCCAGGCCGTCGTCGGGCTCGACAATCAGACGGGGGAGAGCGGAAGCATGATTTCGGGATGCTAGCACCGGGTGAATAGCGTCGCTTTGCTAACACGTGAACGTTCAGCTGGCCGTGACACCGCGGTGATGAGACCGCCGCCGCGGTGATACCGAGTAGGTCCCGCGCCTGTCACATCGGCAGCAAGTCTTCAGGCAAGATTGCGTGCATGGACAGTGGAGCGGCTTCGCCCCGCGTGCTTGTAGTAGACGACGATCCCGACGTGCTCGCGTCGCTCGAGCGTGGCCTGCGGCTGTCCGGATTCGACGTGTCGACGGCGGTCGACGGTGCCGAGGCACTGCGCAGCGCCACCGAGACCCGGCCAGACGCGATCGTGCTGGACATCAACATGCCGGTGCTCGACGGCGTCAGCGTGGTGACCGCCCTTCGCGCGATGGACAACGACGTGCCGGTCTGCGTGCTCTCCGCCCGCAGCTCCGTCGATGACCGTGTCGCCGGGCTGGAGGCCGGCGCCGACGACTATCTGGTCAAGCCGTTCGTGCTGGCCGAGCTGGTCGCACGGGTGAAGGCGCTGCTGCGCCGCCGCGGTGCGACCGCGACGTTTTCGTCGGAGACCATCACGGTCGGCCCGCTGGAGGTCGACATCCCCGGCAGGCGTGCGCGCGTCAACGGCGCCGACGTCGACCTGACAAAGCGGGAGTTCGACCTGCTCGCGGTGCTGGCCGAGCACAAGACTGCGGTGCTGTCCCGCGCACAGCTGCTCGAGCTGGTGTGGGGCTACGACTTCGCGGCCGATACGAATGTCGTCGACGTGTTCATCGGCTACTTGCGTCGCAAGCTGGAGGCCGGCGGTGCGCCGCGGCTGTTGCACACCGTTCGTGGCGTGGGGTTTGTACTGAGGACGCAATAGTCCGATGAACCTGCTGTCCCGGATCTTCCGCAGTACACCGTCGCTTCGAACCAGGGTGGTGGTCGCGACAGCGATCGGCGCGGCGATTCCTGTGCTCATCGTCGGGGCGGTGGTCTGGGTCGGCATCACCAACGACCGCAAGGAGCGACTGGACCGCAGGCTCGACGAGGCGGCGGGCTTCGCGATCCCGTTTCTGCCCCGCGGGCTCGACGAGATCCCCAAGTCGCCGAACGACCAGGACGCCGTCATCACGGTGCGCAAGAACGGGCAAGTGACGTCCAACTCGGACGTCGTGCTGCCGGAACTGCCCGCCGGCTATGAGGACACCTACGTCAACGGCGTGCGGTATCGCGCACGCACCGTAGAGATCCGGGCACCCGAGCTGATGACCGTCGCCGTCGGCGACACCTACGACGCAACCATCGCCGACACCAATAATCTGCACCGCCGGGTGATCATCATCTGTCTGTTCGCGATCGGCGCCTCGACCGTGTTCGGCTGGGTCTTGGCGGCATTCGCCGTTCGGCCGTTCAAACAGCTGGCGCAACAGACCAGCCAGATCGACGCGGGTGACGAACCGCCCAATATCGAAGTGCGCGGCGCCACCGAGGCCGTCGAGATCGCCGACGCCGTCAAGGGCATGCTCGAGCGCATCTGGGAAGAGCAGGGCCGCACCAAGGCCGCACTCGCCTCGGCCCGCGACTTCTCCGCGGTGTCCGCCCACGAGCTGCGCACACCCCTGACCGCGATGCGGACCAACCTCGAGGTGCTCTCGACGCTCGATCTTCCCGAGGAGCAGCGCAAAGAGGTGGTCAATGATGTCATCCGCACCCAGTCGCGCATCGAGGCGACGCTCAGCGCGCTGGAGCGGCTGGCGCAGGGCGAGCTGTCGACATCGGACGACCACGTGCCCGTCGACATCACCGAACTGCTCGACCGCGCCGCGCATGACGCGATGCGGGTCTACCCCGATCTCGACGTCTCCCTGGTACCTGCGCCGACCGTGATCATCGTCGGGCTGCCCGCGGGGCTTCGGCTGGCGGTCGACAACGCGATCGCCAACGCGGTCAAACACGGCGGCGCGACGAGGGTGCAGTTGTCGGCGGTCAGCTCGCGCGCCGGCGTGGAGATAGCGATCGACGACGACGGCGTCGGCATCCCCGAGGAGGAGCGCAAGGTGGTGTTCGACCGGTTCTCCCGCGGCTCGACGGCGTCGCACTCCGGCTCAGGGCTGGGCCTCGCGCTGGTAGCTCAGCAGGCCGAATTGCACGGCGGGACTGCCTCTTTGGAGGACAGCCCGCTGGGCGGCGCGCGCTTGTTGCTGCGGCTGCCCGGCCCTAGCTAGTGTCGTGAGTCGTTAATTCATCGGCAGTAGTTGCGACGGGGTCGCCCCATACGAGCGCGCCGAGACTGCAGTTATCGTGTTGGCTACTTGCACTTTTCCGCAACAACTGCAACTTCGAGCGAAGTTTGG
>Ga0207704_10000282_pt1 | contig 24228 bp, 19 predicted proteins | sample KBSMisM12_FD_184308 | JGI IMG/M metagenome (GOLD analysis project Ga0207704, IMG submission 184308) | Miscanthus rhizosphere microbial communities from Kellogg Biological Station, Michigan, USA - KBS Miscanthus M1-2 (SPAdes) (version 2) | ecosystem: Host-associated > Plants > Roots >...
GGTCGGTGATGATGTCCTCGCTGACGCCGTCGCTGAAGTACTCCTGCTCGGCGTCGCCGCTCATGTTGGCGAACGGCAGGACGCAGATCGATAGCCCGCGGGGCGCCGGCTTCGGGTCGGGCGCGGCGGGCGCCGGCGCGGGCCCGGAGGCCAGGTCGGCGACGCTGGCCAGCACCTTGCGCCAGCCGGGGCGGTCGGCCTCGCCCGCCCAGCCGGTCAGGTCGGCGCATTCGATCCGGTCGAACGGCATCGGCAGCGGCGCGGCGTCGAGGGTGAGCTGCACCAGCTTGCGGTCCTTGCGCGCCCGATCGGCTTCCGACTGCACCCACTCGGACCTGGCCGCCTCGGCGGACCAGACCACGACCACGGCGGCGGCCGCGGCGAGCCGCTCCTCGATGACCTCGGCATAGGCGCGATGGGCGGGCAGCTCGTCGTCGCGCCACACCTCATAGCCCAGCGCCCGCAGCGCCTCGGCGATCTGCTGGACCTGCGGCGCGGTCGAACGGGCGTAGGAGAGGAAGATGTGGGACATGCCGTAATCCCCACCTTAGGTGGGGCGCGGGAACCCTGGCTAGGGGCCGCGCGAACGCCCGGCCAGCCAGGCGTCGGCGAGGCGCAGGAAGCCTTCGACGTCGATCGTCTCGGCGCGGGCCTGCGGGTTGAGGCCCGCGGCCTCGATCAGGCCCTCGCCGCCCAGAGGCTTCAGGCTCGCGCGCAGCATCTTGCGTCGCTGGCCGAAGGCGGCGGCGGTGAGCTTCTGCAGGGCGTCGAGGCGGGCGGGCGCGGGTCGGTCGGCCCGTGGCGTCAGACGCACGACGGCGGAGTCCACCTTGGGCGGCGGGGTGAAGGCGCGGGCGGGGACGTCCATGACGCTCTCGGCATGGCAGGTCGCCTGGGCGATGACGGCGAGGCGGCCGTAGGCGGAGCTGTCGACGTCGGCGGTGATCCGCTGGGCGACCTCCTTCTGGAACATCAGGGTCATGGCGCTGGGCGTCCACGAGCCGATCAGCCAGTTGATCAGGAGCGCGGTGCCGACGTTGTAGGGCAGGTTGGCGACGACGTGCGCCGGCTCGGCGGGCGCGGGCGTCGTCAGCGCGTCGCCGAAGACCAGGGTCAGGGCGCCCGGCGGGGCGGCGGCGGCCAGGTCCTCCAGCAGCGGGCGGAAACGTTCGTCCTTCTCGATGGCAGTGACGCGGGCCTCGGCCTCCAGCAGGGCGCGGGTCAGGCCGCCGGGGCCGGGCCCTACCTCGATCACCCGCTCGCCCGGCGCGAACCCGGCCAGCCGCGCGATCTTGCGGGTGATGTTGAGGTCGAGGAGGAAGTGCTGGCCGAACGCCTTCTTCGCCATCAGCCCGTGGTCGGCGAGCGCCTCGCGGAGCGGCGGCAGGTGCTGCAGGGCGTCGAGGCCCGGGCTCACCGGGCGTGGGCTTTGGCGAGCTGGTCGGCCAGGCGGATGGCGGCGATCAGGCTGTCGGGCCGCGCCTGGCCCCGTCCGGCGATGTCGAAGGCGGTGCCGTGGTCGGGCGAGGTGCGCACGATCGGCAGGCCCAGGGTCACGTTCACCCCGCCCCAGAAGTCGAGCATCTTCACCGGGATCAGGGCCTGGTCGTGATAGAGGCAGATGGCGGCGTCGAAGGCCGCCCGACGCTCCGGCGCGAACAGGCTGTCGGCCGGATGGGGGCCTGTGGCGTCGATCCCGAGCTCGGCCAGGGCGCGGACGGCCGGGGCCACGATCTCGATCTCCTCGCGCCCGATGCCGCCGTCCTCGCCGGCGTGGGGGTTGAGGCCGCAGACCGCCAGCCGCGGCTTGGCGATCCCGAAGTCGCGGGTCAGAGCCTGGGCGGTCACCTGTGCGGTGCGGACGATCGCCTCGACGCTGAGGAGGGCCGGAACCTGGGCCAGCGGCGCGTGGACCGTGACCAGGGCGACGCGAAGGTCCTGGGCGGTCAGCATCATCACCGGGCCGCGCACGCCCTTGAACTTTGCCGCGGCGGTGAGCTCGCCCAGGAATTCGGTGTGGCCGGGGAACTTGAAGCCGGCCGCGTAGAGCGGGGCCTTGGCGATCGGCGCGGTGACGACGCCGCTGACCCGGCCGGAGAGCGCCAGGCCGACCGCGGTCTCAATCCACTGGATGATGGCGGGCGCGGCGGTGGGCGAGGGCTGGCCGGCCACCACCGGGCTCTTCAGCGGCAGGTCCAGGATGGGGAGCGCGGTCGCGAACGCCACCTTGGCCTCGGCCGGCGACATCACCCGCTTGAGGATCGACGCGCCGGCGGCCGAGGCCGACGCCAGCGCATGCAGGTCGCCGATCACCATGAAGGGAGGGCCGCCCTTGCGCAGCTCGCTCCACGCCTTGACGACGATCTCGGGGCCGATGCCGGCGGGGTCTCCGAGCGTGAGCGCGAGCGGCGCGGCCTTCACCCGAAGACGCCTTACCGCGTCTCGATGGTCGCGGAGTTGCGCAGGTCGCGCATGTAGCGCCGCGAGATCATGGAAAGCTGCTGGCCGGTGAGACGGCTCTCGATCTGGTCGTGGTCGATCTGGGCTGCGCCGGCCGAGCGCTTGCCGCAGATGGCCAGCACGTGCAGGCCGACCTTGGTGCGGATCGGCTGGGAGAGCTGGCCCGGCTGCAGCGAGGTGGCCGCGTCCTTGAATTCGGGGCTGAGGTCGGCGACTTCCGCCTCGCCCAGGTCCCCGCCGACCACGCCCGGCGTCTTGCCGGCGACGGCTTCCAGGCCATCGCAGCCCTTGATCTGGCCGCGCACGCCCTCGAGCTTGCTGCGGGCCGCGTCGATGTCGGCCGGGCTGGCGGTGGCGGGCAGGGCCACGGCGACCTGCTTCAGGCTGACCAGGGTCTGGCCGGCGCTGGAGCGCTTGTTGCGCAGATAGATGATGTAGACCCCGTCCTTGACCGGGATCGGCTGCGACAGCTGGCCGGGGCGCAACTGGTCGAGCGCGGCGTCCACCTCGGCCGGCATCTCGCCCTGGCTGACCCAGCCCGCGTCGCCGCCGGCGGCGGCGGTGGGCGAGGCGGAGAACTGGCGGGCCACGGCGGGGAAGGGCGCGCCTTGCTGCAGCTGGGCGACCAGCTGGGTCGCGCCGCGCGTGGCCTCGGCCATGCCGCCCAGGCGCCCGGCGTCCAGGAACACCTCGCTGATCTCGTATTGCGGCTTGGCGGCCGCGGCGGTGAGGCGCGCCTGGGTCGCCTTGATCTGGTCCTCGCCGATGCGCAGGCGGGTGCCGTAGCGGCCGCGGATCCAGCGCTGCCAGCTCATCTGGGCGCGGATCTGGTCGTAGAGGGTCTCCGCGCCGATCCCCTGGCTCTTCAGCGCGGCGACGAAGCCCTCGGGCTTAAGGTTGTTCTGCTTGGCCATGTCGGCCAGCTCGTCCTGGATCTCGTCGTCGCCGGCGATGATCGAGACCTTCTGCTCCTTCTGGACGCGGCGCAGCTCCTGCATCTGCAGGCGCTCGTCGACCAGCGAGACCAGGGCCTCCTGCTGGAACTGGGGCAGGGTCTCCTGGGTGGGCTGGATGCCGGACGTGGCGATCAGCAGGCGCATCCGCTGGGAGAGGTCGTAGGTCGAGATGATGTCGTCGTTGACCGTGGCGGCCACCGATTCCGACAGCGGCCGCTGCATGATCGCGGCGGGCGCAGGCGCAGGGGCGCCGGGCGGCGGGGCGGCGGCTTCGGGGGCAGCGGCAGGCGGCGGCGCAGCGGCGGCAGGCGCCTGGGCCCGCACGGCGAGCGGCGCGGCCGTAGTCAGCACGACGGCTGCGATCAAAGCGCCCCGCGCCCCCTGGCCCGTGACGTTACGCGCGCGCATCATGGATGAATTCATTCCCTCAGCCGGCCGATCGCGGCCGCAATTCCTAGTGTCCATAGAGTGGTCCGCCCAATGTGGCGAGCGTTAGGCGTATCTCCAGCTTATCGCTGGGGCCCAGGCGGCCAATGATGACGTCCTCGTGGCGGTAGAAGACATCCACCCGGACGCACTCGTCCTTATAGAAGACGCCGATGTCTCGGATCACCCAGGCATCCTGGATCAGGTCGCGGTTGCCGTAGACCGAAACGCCCCAGTGCTGGGTGACGCTGAGGTCGCCGCCCACGTCGGCGTTGTGCAGCTTTGTCCCGTTGATGCCCTGGTCGTCCTGCAGGTAGCGCACGAAACCCGTCAGCCGTTTGATGTTGATGTTGGCCCCGGCCTCGAGGCGGTGGACCTCCAGGGTGTCGGAGTCGAGCCGTGTGCGGGCGAAGAACGAGAACTCCTTCATGGGCTGGGCCTCGGCGGCGACCACCCAGTCGGACTCGCGGCCGCTGACGCCGGACCTGGGTGAGAAGACGTCGTTCGGCTGGTCGCGGAAGCTGCGGCCGATCAGCAGGGTGGCGCGGCGGCCGTCGTCCCAAAGGATCGAGCCGCGACCCGCGACATTCACCCGCACCCCGTCCTCGTAGAGGTCATAGCCGGGGAACTTGTTCGGCTGGAAGAGGGTGGTTTCGTCGAACTCGAAAGCGACCGAGTCCTCGTTGAGGAAGATCGGCTTTCCGCTCGCGTCGTGGCCCACCACGATTTGCTTGGCGTCGGGTGAGGCGGCCACCTGCAGCAGGGGCTCCAGCACCACGGTGGCGTCATGCCAGCGGCGGTAGAGCGGGTAGGAGAGGTTGGCGCCCACCGTGGCGAGCGCCCGGGCCTGGGTGTCGGACGTGGTGGGTGTCTTGGAGGTCGCGACGGACGATGGAACGGTCAGGACGTCGCCCAGGCTGTAGCCGTCCAGCCTGACCTCCACGAACGGATCGAGCCGCAGGCCCGTGGTCGAGGAGATGAAGCTGCGCTGCCAGCTGAGGTCGGCCGATACGCGGCGGCTGTCGAGGCCGGGCAGGTTGGCAGGCGTGTTGTCCGGCGACTGCTCGCGGGTGAGCGCCACGGCGCTGCCGGTCAGCCGCAGCCGCCCGCCCAGCACGCGCTCCGGATCCTCGTAGCGCGCCTCGAGCAGCGGGGCGGCGATCGGGAAGGTGCGGTCGTTGTCGCCCGGACGCAGACCCTGGATCGTGAAGGCGGCCACCGAGGCGTAGGAATTGGTGTCCTGGCGGATGGCGTAGGCCTGGCTGATCAGGCGGCGGTCGTCGGCCGCATAGAGCCCGCGGATCTCGTTGACGCGACCGATGTCGTACTTGTCGAAGATCAGGTCGTCCGAGGTGCGCTCGGCGGAAAAGCCCCAGGTCCAGGTGTCGCTCGGATGGAACTGGCCGCGGCCCAGGATGTAGCTGCGGCTCGTCAGGTCGCCGAAGTGCTTGCCCTCGCCCTCCAGGTCCTGCTCGTAGGTGTAGCCCGCGCGCAGGTCGATATCGCCGGTGTTGAACCGCTGGCGGTAGTGCAGGTTCAGGAACGGATTGACCTTGGTCGAGATCTGCGGGGCGATCGTCAGGTCCGCCGACGGGCTCAGCACCAGCAGATAGGGCTGGTCGTAGGAGAAGCCGCGACGGTTGTTGATGCCGAGGCGCGGCTCCAGCAGGCCTGACTGGCGCTCGACCGACGGGTCGGCGTGCCAGAAAGCCGGCAGGTAGAGCACGGGCACGCCCAGCACGTGGATGCGCACATGCCGGTAGAAGATGATGTGGCGCACCTTGTCCTGGACGACCCGGTCGGCGCTGATCGACCAGGTCGGCGTCTTCGGCGTCTCGCCGATGCAGATCGGGCAGGGCGTGTAGATCGCCTTGTTGAGCTCCTGGATGTCCTCGTTGCGGCGCACGGCGGTGGCCCCGGCCACGATGACGTCCTGGGCGAGCCGCGGGTCCTTCATCCGCGTGGCGAAGGCGGTGGCCACGCCGGCCTGCATCTTGTCGTCGAGCACCAGTTCGTCGGCGTATTCGACCGTACCGTCGTCGTGCACGACCTGGACGTGGCCGTAGGCGCGGATGACACCCTGGGCAGGGGCGTTCTTGTCGGAGCTGCGGGGCGGGCGCTTGCCGTCGGCCGGCAGCGGCCCCTGGTCATAGACCAGCCGGTCGGCGCGCAGGGTCTTGGCCTGGTAGCGCACCTCGACGTTGCCCTCGGCGGTGGTGACGCCCGCCTTGTCGTCGCGGATGAGCTGGTCGGCCTCCAGGTAGAGTTCGTCGGGCTTCAGGCTGTCGAGGTTCGGCGCCGGCGGGTTGAGCTTCGGCGGCGTGAGGTTGGGTGTCTCGTTGAGGATCTGGCCGCGCTCGACGCCGCGGTTGTTGGGCTGGGCCCAGGCGGACGCCGGCGCCAGCAGCGGACAGGCCACGACAAGAGCCGCACCGGCCAACAGCGCACGCTTCGCGATACGGGACGGCGTGCGCCGGCGCAGACTCATCCTGGAGTTTCCAATCCTGTACGCGACGCGCGCGCCCCCCTGCATAGCCCGGCAGGCCGGTGATTCAACCGTCTTCGGTGTAACAAAGCAGGGTGAGGCCTGCGAGCAACGCAACGGTGGCCGGGGCCCAGGCGGCGGCGAACTGCGGGATGATGTCGGCCCGGCCCAGCGCGCCCGAGAACTGGTTGAAGAAGAAGACCACGAATCCCAGGGCGACGCCGGCGCCCGCCAGCCCGGCCAGGCCGCCCAGCCGCGCCAGCCTGAGCGAGAACGCCGCCGCGAGGATCGCCATGGCCGCGAACAGCACCGGCGTGGCCAGGAGCTGCTGGAAACGCAGCCGGTAGCCGGAGGCGGAGAACCCGGCCTGCTCGGTCGACTGGATCGCCGCGGGCAGCCGCCAGAACGCGATGGCCTCCGGCGAATCGAGACGCTCGACCGCCTGTTCGGAATCGAGTGTCGAGCGCAGCGACAGGCTGTCGGAGTAGACCGAGCTCTCTCCGGCCGTCGCCTCGCGCACGTTGCTGAGCTGCCAGAAGCCCGGCCGCAGGCGCGCCTCGGCCGCCTCCAGCCGGCGCTTGAACTCGGGCTGGCCGGCCTTGTTCTTCTGGTAGACGAACAGCGAGACGCCGCGCAGGCGGACCTCGCCTTGCACCGTGTCGCGGCTGCGCGCGTGGATCACCATCTGGGTCCGCTCGTCGCCCTGGCGCAACCAGATGTCCTTAGGCACGTCGCCCAGGTAGTTGGCCATGATCTTGGCCTGGTCGGCCTCGAAACGGGCGTTGAGCGCCGCCGCCACCGGATTGATCGCGGTCACCGCCAGGAGGCCGGCGACGAACGCCGCGGTGGCCGCGGGGCTGACGAAGCGCCAGGCCGACAGGCCCGCCGCACGCATGGCGACCAGCTGGCTGGACCGGTTCAGGCTGACGAAGGCCCCGCCCACGCCGAACAGGAAGGCGAAGGGCAGCAGGAGCTGGATCACCGCCGGCGCCTTCAGCAGGGTCAGCCCGAAAAGGTCGCCGGCGCTGACGTCGGTGCGCACGCCGATGGAGCGCGACAGGGCCACGAACTGCACCAGCAGGATCACCGAGGTGATCACCGCCAGCGCGGCGAAGACGCCGGTCAGGGTGCGGGCCAGCACGTAGCGCTCGAGGCGAGCCGACGCGCTCATGCGGTCGCGCCCTGGACCGGGGCGATGCGGGCCGGCCGGCGGCGCACGTCGATGAAGCGGCCAACCCGCTGGCGGAAGATGCTGCGGAACGCGAAGACGGTGGCCAGGATGGGGATCGCGTACTGCAGGACGTTGACCCAGACGTTCGCCTCGGCGGCGGACTGGGCCACGAAGCCCAGGATCCGCACGAAGATGGCGACGGCCCCGACGGTCGCCATGCGCCGCGCATAGCCCAGGCGCGAGAATCCGCCGCCAAGGATCGCCGCCAGCGCCATCGCCATGGCGGTGATGTTGTAGAGCGGCGTGGCGATCCGCGAGTGGCCCTCGGCCAAGAGCGCCTTTCGGTTCTTCTTCTCCCAGGCCTGCTGCAGGTCGGGGGAGAACAGCTCGTGCAGGTAGCGGTCGGAGGCCTTGTAGTGGACCATCTCGTCGCTGGTGTTCAGGGACGACAGGTCGAAGGGGTATTCGTTGAACGTCAGGTAGTTCAGCACCCCGCGCGGCGAGAACTCCTGCGTCGAGCCGTTCTGCAGCACCAGCACCGCGCCCGAACCGCGCTTGGCGATGTGGCCGGTGTTGGCCATGTAGGTCACCGCCCCGCCGTCCGCGCGCATCTGATGGATGAAGAGGTTGTGCATGTCGCCCTTGCCGTCGACGTTCTGGGCGTAGACCGTCAGGCCCGGGGCGGGCGCGGTGAACTCGCCCTCGCGCACGAGGGTGGCGATCAGGTCGGTCTTGATCAGGAACAGCTCATCGCGCATCGCCCGGTAGCCCAGCGGCTGCACCCAGAGGTTCATCACCAACGCGACAAACGTCACGGTGGCCGCCAGCCGCATGGGCGGCGAGATCACCCGCCAGCGGCTCATGCCGCCGGCGAAGCAGACGACGATCTCTTGTTCCGTGTGCAGCCGGTTCAACGCCACCAGGGCGGAGACGAAGAGCGCGATCGGCAGGATCATGTTGACCAGCTGCGGCATGGCCAGGAGCGTGATCTTGACGAAGACCCAGGCGCTCTGGCGCTGGTTGACGATGAGGTCCAGCGTCGAGAGGCTCTGGCTGAGCAGGGCCACCGCCGACAGCGCCAGCGTGGCGAGCAGCGTCGGGCCGAGCAGTTGCCGAAGCAGATAGCGGTCTATCAGGCGCATCGGTCGGAAAGTGGGCTCTTCGTCAATTTTTGCCGCGCCCCAGCGCCGGAGCTGATCTAAACCACGCGTCGCAAGACCGGACAACCGCCGCGCCCGGATGGGACCGGCGGTGTGGCCGCCCCGTTACATAGGGCTTGTCATCCCATTACGCTTGAGGACCCCGCATGGATATTGAGTTCGTCGCCGCTTCCGCCGCCATCGCCCCGAAGACCGCGCTGGCCCGGATCGTGTTCGAGGGCGCCAAGCTCGAGGGCGCGGCGGCGAACGCCGCGGCCGCCAGCCGCTTCACCGGCGCCAAGGGCCAGACGCTCGACATCCTGGCCCCGGCCGGCACGGACGCGGCGCGGCTGGTGATCGTGGGCGCGGGCAAGAAGGACGCCTACGACGCCATGGGAGCCGAGCATGCGGCGGCCAGCGCCTACGCGGCGGTGAAGGCCTCGGGCCTGGAGATCCTGCGCATCGAGCTGCCGAACGGCGGCGGGACCAATGCCGCGCGCGCGGCCCTGGGCGTGCGCCTCGCCAGCTACCGCTTCGACAAGTACCGAACCAAGGAGGCGGCCGAGAAGAAGCCCTCGATCGTCAAGACGCAGGTCGCGACCAGCAACGTGGACGGCTCGGTCGCCGACTTCGTCCCGCTGGCCGCCCTGGCCGACGCGGTCAGCTTCACCCGCGACCTGGTCTCCGAGCCGCCGAACGTGCTCTATCCGGCCGAATTCGCCGCCCGCGTGAAGAAGCTGGAGAGCCTGGGCCTCGAGGTCGAGGTGCTGGGCGAGGCCGAGATGATGAAGCTCGGCATGGGCAGCCTGCTGGGCGTGGGCCAGGGCAGCGTGCGCGACAGCCAGCTGGCGGTGATGAAGTGGTACGGCGCGGCGGACAAGTCCGCCCAGCCCATCGCCTTCGTCGGCAAGGGCGTCTGCTTCGACACCGGTGGCATCTCGCTGAAGCCGGCCGACGGCATGGAAGACATGAAGTGGGATATGGGCGGCGCGGGCGCGGTCGCCGGCCTGATGCACGTGCTGGCCGGGCGCAAGGCCAAGGTCAACGCCATCGGCATCCTGGGCCTGGTGGAGAACATGCCCGACGGCAACGCCCAGCGGCCGGGCGACGTGGTCACCTCGATGTCAGGCCAGACCATCGAGATCATCAACACCGACGCCGAGGGCCGGCTCGTGCTGGCCGACGCGGTCTGGTACTGCCAGGACCGCTTCAAGCCGAAGTTCATGGTGGACCTGGCGACGCTGACGGGCGCCATCATCATCGCGCTCGGGAACGACTATGCCGGCTGCTACGCCAACGACGACGAGCTGGGCGCCAACCTGATGGACGCCTCGGCCAAGACGGGCGAGCCCATGTGGCGCATGCCGCTGCCGGCGGCCTACGACAAGAACATCGACTCGATGATCGCCGACATGAAGAACACCGGCGGCCGGCCCGGCGGGTCGATCACCGCGGCGATGTTCATCCAGCGCTTCACCAACGGCGTGCCGTGGGCGCACCTCGACATCGCCTCGACGGCCTGGAAAAAGCCGTCCACCGTGCCGACCATCCCCGAGGGCGCCACCGGCTTCGGCGTGCGCCTGCTGAACCAGATGGTGGCCGACAAGTACGAGGGCTGAGATGGCGGACGCCGCCGCGCTCGCGGCCGAGGTCTGGTTCTATCACCTGGAGCGGACCGGGCTCGACCAGGCGCTGCCCGAACTGCTGGAGAAGACCCTGCAGCGCGGCTGGCGGGCGGTGGTGCGAGCCCGCGAGGCGCCCCGCATCGCCCAGTTGGACGCCCTGCTCTGGACCTGGCGCGACGACAGCTTCCTGGCGCATGGGCCGGACGACGAACCGAACGCGGCGCGCCAGCCGATCCTGCTGACCACCGGCTTCGACAACCCCAACGGGGCGTCCGCGCTCTTCCTGGTGGACGGCGCCGAGCCGGGCGACCTTTCCGGCTACGAACGCTGCGTGGTGATCTTCGACGGCGGGGACGAGGCCCAGCTCACCGCCGCCCGGACTCAGTTCAAGGCGGCCAAGGCGTCCGGCGCGACGGTCTCGTACTGGAAGCAGCAGGCCCGCGGCTGGGAGAAGCAGGGGTGAGGCGCTGGGCCGTCCTCGGCGCGCTGATCGTCCTGGCGGCCGCCTGTTCGCCGAGCTATCCGATCGCGCCGCCAGCCACACCGGCGCCTGCGCCGACGCAAATCCCGCCTTCGCCGTCTCCGGCGGCCCCGCCGCCGGCGCGGCCCGCGCCGCCGCGCTCACCCATTCCGAGCGCCCCGTCGGGCAGGGACCAGTGCGGCGCCGCCGAGCTGCAGCGGCTGGTCGGCCGGCCGCGCTCCGAGATCCCGGTGCCCGTCGATCCCGGCCGCCAGCGGGTCGCCTGCGTCGGCTGTCCGATCACGCAGGACTTCAATCCGCAGCGGCTGAACTTCTTCTTCGACGCCGAGACCGGGATCATCCACGAGGTCAGCTGCGGCTAGGCGGGGATCTCGACGCCAAGATCGCGCAGCAGCGACATCCAGGCCTCGCGGCCCCGGGCGCTGGAGAACTTCGCCACCGCCGTCTCCCGCGCGGCGGCGCGGAGCGGGGCGGCGGCCTCGGGATCGCGGCAGGCGTCGATCAGCGCCTGGCTGAGCGCATCGACGTCGAAGAACGGCAGGAGCCGCCCGTTCACCCCGTCCTCGATGGCGTCGTGCAACGGCGGGGTGTCCGATCCGATCACGTAGCAGCCCGACGCCATCGCCTCCACCAGCGACCAGGAGAGCACGAAGGGGTAGGTGTAATAGACGTGGGCGGTGGAGTGCTTGAGCCCCGCCAGCATGGTCGCGTGCGGCGCCTTGCCCATGATGTGCAGGCGCGCGGGGTCGACCTTCAACCCCTCGAACACCACCTCGCGCCAGGTCTTGCCCTCGGCCGCCTGGCCGCCATAGGGGCGCGGGTTGTCCTCGCCGAACATCAGCACCTGGGCCTCCGGGACCTCGGCCATCAGGCGGGGCAGGGCGCGGGCGAAGATGTGCAGCCCGCGCAGCGGCTCCATGTGGTTGTTGACGTAGGTGATGACCGTTGCGCCCGGCCAGATCATCTGGCCCTCGGCAAGTTCGAACGGCTGGGGCGGCCCGGGGCGGATCGCGTCGGTGTCGACGCCCTCGTGGATCACCTGCGTACGGGCGGCGAACACCGGCGGCAGCACGGAAGCCTGGAAGGCCGTGGGCGTCACGATGGCGTCGGCCTGGGCGAGCCCCATAGTCATCACGGCGTTCTTGGCCTCGGCCCGCAGGACGCCGTCCTCGGTTTGCGCGCCGAACTCGGTGTCGAAGCCCACGTCCAGGCCGCGGCCGCGGTAGTAGAACTCGGCGAAGGCGACGATCTTGGCGTCCGGCCACGCCTCGCGCAGGAAGACGCTCTCGCCCCAGCCAGGGTGGGCGACGATCACCGCGGGGTCGACACCGGACTCCTTCAGCTGCTGGGCGATGCGCAGGGACGAGGTTCCCCGCAGCAGGTCGGCCTCGGCGCGGACGGCCAGCGGGAAGATCCCGGTGGTGGTGCCGCGCGGCAGGGCGTAGCGGCCGAGCGTGACGCCGGCCACCCCCGGCGCCGCGGCGCCCCCGATCGCCGCCACAGGCACGCCGCGCGCCACCAGCGCCGCGGCGAGGTCGGCGAACTGGGCGGGGAAGTTGTTGTGCACAAAGAGGACGCCGGCGGGCATGGCGCGCTATCTGCCCGGTGCGGCGGCGGCTGTCACCCCGTCAGGGGAGAAGCGCAGCGCCAACCGCCACGCACTGCTCGTAGTGGTGGAAGTTCTTCGGGTTCTGCTGGAAGTAGGCGAGGGACTGCAGGTAGGCCCGCACCTCCTCATCGTCCACCGTCGGCGGGCTAGGCGCCGGAACCCCGTTGATCGCCGCGCCCTTCAGCCATTTCAGCACGAGGCTGGGTGGGCCGCTCATGTTGATCCAGGGCGCGATCCAGAGGCACGCCAGCGGGGTCATCGTGACGCCGCCTTGCTGAGCCGCCGCGACGCAGTCGTCCACGCCCTTTTCGATGCCTTGGAAGATGCGCTGATCCATGGCGTCGACCAGCGGCCGGCCCGTCGCCGAATTCAGGGCGTCGTTGACCAGCTTGGCGTCGGCGGCGTTCAGCGGATTGCCCTTGGGAAGGGCCGGGGTCAGCGCCGTCATGAGTTGGGTGATCTTAGGCGGCGCCACGCCGGCCGCGGTGAGAACCGCGACCATCGTGTCGCGAGCGTCCTTCTGGACGTGCATGTCGCCCTGCATGAAGCCGAAGCTGGCCCCGCTTTGCCCCTTCTGGGCGAACTCCAGCTCGTAGGGCGATTTGGCGCCGATCTCGTTCTCGCGGATGGTGGCCCGCAGGGCGGGCAGGATGGCTGGATCTGGCATGGGCCTCTCCCGACGGTTACCGTCGCAACCTTGGCGGGTTCGCGAGAAAATGTCGAGGTGAGGTTGCCGAAAGGGGGCCAATCCCCAAGATGGAAGCTTGGCGGCCCGCGCCATCCCCGGTAATGCCCGTCCCGCGCGGATGTGGCGGAACTGGCAGACGCACTGGATTTAGGTTCCAGCGCCGCAAGGCGTGGAGGTTCGAGTCCTCTCATCCGCACCAGCCTTCGCGTGCAATCACGCTTCGGCTCGGCAAGCCGTCTGAAGCGAAGGCTGCCGCGCCGAGGCCCGAAGGGGCGAAGGCGGGCTTAGCTAGGCGCAGGCCGTCTCGGGACGGCGCGGCCGCCGCAGCGCCGAGCCCAGTGCTCCGAAGCCGATGAGCATCAGCGCCCAGGCCGCCGGCTCCGCCGCTCCAGACGCGGCCGTGGGCGTGGCGTAGTCGTGGCCGCTCTGGCCGATCACGTCCGGGCCGCCGTTCACGGCGTCGATGTAGGTGTGCACCGTGTGGGAGAAGTCGGCGGACAGGGTCTGGCCGCTGAAGCGGTCTCCGGCGAATGCGAAGGCCTCGAACTCCACCCGCAGCGAGGCCGCGTCGCCCACGGGCACAGGGATCGTCATGGACAGGGGTGTAATCCCGGCGCCGGGGATGAAGGTGCCTGAGGAGAGGGTGCCGGGATGGGTGAGGTCCTCGAAATCCCACAGGAGGGCGGCGCCCGATCCGGGTCCGAACGTCGGCTGGGCGGACAGGGTCCCGGAGATGAGGAAGTTCAGGTTGTAGAAGCCGGTGACCAGGACGCCCGGCGCGAAGTTCTCGTCGTACTCGGAGAAGGCGAGTGTCTGAACGTCGGGGCCGGGGTCGCTCGCCGCCCAGAAGGCGGAAGCTTTCACATGCTGCGTGCCGTACGTGGTGGTGACGTCGGCATGGCCGAACGAGCCGCCGGCGCCCGCGTCCGACGCGGTCGAGGTCAAGCTCGGGACGGTGCTGTCGGTCTGGTTCTGCGAGTGGCCGCAGCTTCCGCAGCCGCCACTGACGCTAGCCGTGGCGTTGGACACCAGCTGGTTGGGCAGGGCTTGGGCGGCGGTCGCCGCGGCGAAGGCGGCCGCGACCGCAACGGTCGCGAGAAGGACTGAGCGCACGGGTACTCTCCATCACTAGGCGCGGGGGCCGGGACGCAGCCGTCTGCGAGCCGTAAGGGCGGGCGCCCACACGTCGGGAGCCGCGAAGCTAGAGGCGCCGGGGAGGCTGCGCCTCCTACGTTCGTGGGAGGTGCGGCGAAGAAACGACGAAGGGCGACTTCATCTCCATCAGGAGCCGGATCACATCGGCCTGCCGGCGCACGCCGGACTTGTCGAAGATGCCCGTGACGTGAGTCCGCACGGTCGTGGGCGACAGGCCCAGCGCGTCGGCCGCCTGCGGCACGCCGCCCACCTCCACCACCGTCTGCAGCACGGTGGCCTCCCTGGGTGTCAGCCCGAAGCGTTCCGCGAAGACCGCCACCGCAGCGCTGTCGGCGCGATCGATGCGCCGGGCGAACAGTACGAAGGCGGCGCCCGCGCCGGCGTCGATCGCATGCTGGCGCACGGCGTTGAGCGGCAGCAGGTGAAGGACGATCTCGTTGCCGCCGCCGTCCCCGCTGTACACCGGGATCGACGCGCCCCGGCCGCCCAGGCCCACATCGCCGTCGCGCCCGGCGGTCAGGGCCGTCTGCAGCGCGCGGTTGGCCGCCGCGACGGTCACGTCCAGGTGGCCGTTTCCGGCCCTGAGCGGCGAGCGGGCCTTCAGCATCGCCTCGCCCGCGGCGTTCGCCTGGACGAGTTCGCCTCTCGCGCCCAGCAGGAACATCCCCGCCGCGAGGGAATCCAGGACGGCCGCGTCGGCCGCGAGCCGCCGGCGCTGGTCCTCAAGCGCGCGGCCGATCAGCACGGCGCGGCGCAAGTGCGGGAAGAGCAGGTGAATCCGGTCTAGGGCCGCGTCATCGAACAGGCCCTGTTCCTCGCTGCGGACGTTCGAGAGCGTCGTCATGTTGGTCATCGACTTCTCGACGACCAGCAGGGTTGCGTCGATGAGACCCTGGGGCTTCAGCCAGCCATTGTAGAAATCGGACTCGAACAACGTGGCGTACTGCGGGCGGCTGGAGGCATAGATCTGCTCACCAGCGTCCAGGTCCGGCACGTCCTCCATGAACGGATTCTCACCGAGATATTTCTCATGATAGAGACTCGTCCAGGGCTCGCCGTGCCCAACCTCCACCTGCCACGGTGGGGACTTGTCGAAGACGTCGTAAGACATGAGCACCGCGGTCTTCGAATCCGCGAAAGCGCGGATGGCGTCGAGCGCCGCCGGCCAGGCGTCCGGGTCGACGGCGGCGTCGTAGACCTTGCCGACGACGGTGGAAAACTCACGCAGACTTGCTTCCTCAGCCGCCAAAGCGCCCTCCCAGTCCAAAGCCCTCGCGGGATCGCGCCGCCGGCGCTCATATCGTGGCGCGAAGCAGCCCCGGGGGTCCAGAAGCCTCGCGGCCTTGGCGAAGGCGGGCCTCCGTGACATAACCCGCGCCCTCCGCCGGAGCCGGTGGTATTCGTTTTCAATCCCGAGCGGCCGCGACGCGACAGAGGGCGCGGCGGCCGCGATGTTCGAGCTGAAAGTTGCAGGATGTCGATGCAGATCGTTGAAAAGTCTGGTGAAGGCCTGAGCCGCGTGTTCGGCGTGACCGTGCCGGTCGCCGACCTCTCCAAGAAGCTCGAGGCGCGCATCGCCGAGATCTCGCCCACGCTCAACATCAAGGGATTCCGCCCCGGCAAGGTGCCGCCGGCCCACGTGAAGCGGCTCTATGGCAAGGCGCTGATGAGCGAAGTGGTCGAACAGACCCTCAACGAGAGCACCCAGAAGGTGCTGGAAGACAACAAGCTGCGCCCCGCCGGCGACCCGGACCTGAAGCCGGACGGCGACATGGAAGCCGTGATCGAGGGCCGCGCGGACCTGGCCTACGAGATCGCCATCGACATCATGCCGGACTTCGAGCCTGTGGACCCGACCAGCCTGTCGCTGAGCCGGCCGGTCTATGAGCCGACCAAGGCCGAGGTGGACGGCGCGCTGGCCGACCTCGCCAAGCAGAACCGCACCTACGAGACCAAGGCCGGCAAGGCCGTGAAGGCCGCCGACGGCGACCTGGTGGTGATCGACTTCGTGGGCAAGCTGGAGGGCGTCGCCTTCGAGGGCGGCACGGCCGAGGGCGCCGAGCTGGTGCTGGGCTCGGGCCAGTTCATCCCGGGCTTCGAGGACCAGCTGGTGGGCGCCAAGCCCGACAGCGACGTCGAGGTGAAGGTGACCTTCCCCGACACCTACCAGGCCGAAAACCTGAAGGGCAAAGCCGCGGTCTTCGAGGTCAAGGTCAAGGAGGTGAAGGCTCCGGTCGACGCCGCCGCCGACGACGCCCTGGCCGAGCGGCTGGGCGTGGAGAACCTGGAGAAGCTGCGCGAGCTGCTGAAGGGCAACCTGGAGAAGGAATACGCCGGCGCCAGCCGCTTCAAGCTGAAGCGCGCGCTGCTGGACCAGCTCGACACCAAGCACGACTTCCCGCTTCCGCCGAAGATGGTCGAGGCCGAGTTCGGCGCGATCTGGCAGCAGGTCGAGGCCGACAAGGCGGCGGGTAACCTCCCGCCCGAGGACGCCAAGAAGTCCGATAAGAAGCTGCAGGAAGAGTACCGCAAGATCGCCGAGCGCCGCGTGCGCCTGGGCCTGGTGCTGGCCGAGATCGGCCGGGCCAACAACGTCCAGGTGACCGAGCAGGAGCTGAACGAGGCGATGCGCGCCGAGGCCATGCGCTACGGGCCCCAGGCGCAGCAGGTGTTCGACCTCTTCCGCCAGAACGCCAACGCCCAGGCCCAGCTGCGCGCGCCGATCTTCGAGGACAAGGTGGTCGACCTGATCGTCGGCAAGGCCAAGGTGAAGGACACCAAGGTCTCCAAGGACGAGCTGATGGCCGACGACGAGCTGCCCGCAGGCTACGGCGACGACGAGACGCCCGCAAAGCCCGCGAAGAAGGCCGCCGTGAAGAAGGCGGACGCCGAGGAGCCTGCGAAGAAGCCCGCCGCGAAGAAGGCTCCGGCGAAGAAGGCCTAGAGCTTACACCGGGTGTCATCCCGGAAGCCGCGTGAGCGGCTATCCGGGACCCATACGCGCGATGGCATCAGGAGAGGGCTCGGCTGCGACGCCGGGCCCTTTCGCTGGCGCTGAGTCTATGGGTCCCGGTCTTCGCTGACGCGAAACCGGGATGACACGGGAGGGGTGGCGAGCTCAGAGCCCGCGCAGGTGGGCCAGGAGCTCGACGTTCTCGACCTGGGCGCGGCGTTCGTTGATCTCGCGGGCCGGGGCGTCGGCGGCGTCATCGTCCGCCGGAACCGCGATCACCGCGGGCTCGAAGGCGTCCATGGCGTCGTCCAGCTGAGTGGTCATCGGCGTCCCTCCCGGCCCCGCCGTCGCGGAGCATCCCGGCGTTTAGATATCAGTAAGATTTGAGTGGGCCGCCGCAGAAATGCTGGATCGACCCTCACGTTCCCTTGAGGCGCAGCAATGTCTCAGGCGAACGGCGGTCAGGAATCGGCTTGGCTTCACCGGCGAAGGGGGCCTAACCTGCCCGGATGAACGCCGCGTCGCGTCGGTCTAGGCGATCCGTTCAAGGATCAGCCGCCGCTGCGGGAGGAGAGCGTCGCGGGAAGGGACCTAAGGTTTTGCAACGTACGAGTACGTGGACTCCCGACTACTTCCATAAGGTCGTCGATTGTCAGTGGGCCTGTCCGGCCCACACGCCCGTGCCGGAATACATCCGCCTCATAGCGGACGGCCGCTACGACGACGCCTACATGGTCAACTGGAAATCCAACGTCTTCCCGGGCGTCTTGGGGCGCACCTGCGACCGGCCGTGCGAGCCCGCCTGCCGCCGCGGCCGGGTGGAAGAGGAGCCGGTGGCGATCTGCCGGCTGAAGCGGGTGGCCGCCGACAACAAGGCCGACGTCTCGGCCTTCATGCCAGAGCCGGCCAGCCAGCCGAACGGCAAGCGCATCGCCCTGGTGGGCGCGGGGCCGGCCTCGCTGACGGTGGCCCGCGACCTGGCGCCCCTGGGCTACGAGCTGACCATCTTCGACAGCGACCCGCGCGCCGGCGGCATGATCCGCAGCCAGATCCCGCGCTTCCGCCTGCCGGAAAGCGTGATCGACGAGGAGGTGGGCTACATCACGCGCCTGGGCATGACGCTGCGCCTGGGCGAGCGGATCGACAGCCTGAAGGCGCTGATGGCCGAAGGCTATGACGCCATCTTCGTGGGCTCCGGCGCGCCGCGCGGCCGCGAGCTGGACCTGCCGGGCCGCCAGGAAGGCGGCGCCAACATCCACATCGGCATCGACTGGCTGAGTTCGGTCTCGTTCGGCCACATCGACAAGATCGGCAAGCGCGTCATCGTGCTGGGCGGCGGCAACACCGCCATGGACTGCTGCCGCACCAGCCGCCGCCTCGGCGGCGAGGACGTGAAGGTGATCGTCCGCTCCGGGTACGAGGAGATGAAGGCCTCGCCCTGGGAGAAGGAAGACGCGGTCCACGAGGACATCCCGATCATCAACATGCGGGTGCCCAAGGAATTCACCCACAAGGACGGCAAGCTGACCGGCGTCACCTTCGAGGTAGTCGAGGCGGTCTACGACGAGAAGGGCCGCCGCAAGCTGGTCCCGTCCGGCGCGCCGGACGAGCATTACGAATGCGACGACGTGCTGGTGGCGGTCGGCCAGGAGAACGCCTTCCCCTGGATCGAGCGGGACCTCGGCCTGGAGTTCGACGAGTGGGACGTGCCCAAGGTCGACCCAATCACCATGCGCGGCGCGATCCCCAACGTCTTCTTCGGCGGCGACGCGGCGTTCGGGCCCAAGAACATCATCTGGGCCGTGGCCCACGGCCATGACGCCGCGGTCTCGATCCACAAGTTCTGCCAGGGCGAGGACGTCAACGACCGCCCGCCGCCGGAGTTCTCGCTCGTCAGCCAGAAGATGGGCATCCACGAGTGGAGCTACGACAACGACATCCAGAACGACCGCCGCTACCGCGTGCCGCTGCGCGACAAGGCCGTGGCGCTGAAGGACGTGAAGATGGAGGTCGAGCTCGGGTTCGACCGCGACACCGGCTACAAGGAAGCCGAGCGGTGCCTGAACTGCGACGTCGAGACGGTGTTCGCCGACAATCTGTGCATCGAGTGCGACGCCTGCATGGACATCTGTCCGGTGGACTGCATCACCTTCACCCAGGACGGCGATGAGGCCGATCTGCGCACGCGGCTGAGCGCGCCGGCGCTGAACCTGACGCAGGATCTCTATGTCTCGGGCCCGCTCGCCACCAAGCGGGTGATGGTCAAGGACGAGGACGTCTGCCTGCACTGCGGCCTCTGCGCCGAGCGGTGCCCCACCGGCGCCTGGGACATGCAGCGCTTCACCCTCGAAATGACCCAGGCGGGGGCCGCATGTCAGTCGAGGTAGATCCTGTGAGCGCCAAGGCCATCGGCGGGACCGTGGTCAACGACTTCGTCGTCAAGTTCGCCAACGTGAACGGCTCCGGCTCGGCCAGCGCCAATGGCATGTTCGCCAAGTCGATCCTGCGCTGCGGCGTGCCGGTGGCGGCGCGCAACATCTTCCCCTCGAATATCCAGGGCCTGCCGACCTGGTTCGAGGTGCGGGTGACGGAGGCCGGGCACCTGGGCCGGCGCGGCGGCGTCGACATGATGGTCGCGATGAACCCGCAGACCTGGGACCGCGACGTGGCTGAGATCGAGCCCGGCGGCTTCCTGTTCTACGACAACACCAAGGCCCTGCCGCCGGCCAAGTTCCGCGACGACATCACCGTCATCGGCGTGCCGCTGACGGCCATGTGCAACGACCGCTACGAGCTGCCGCGCGAACGGCAGCTGTTCAAGAACATCGTCTACCTGGGCGCGCTGGCCGCGCTGCTGGGCATCGACCCGGCGGTGGTCGAGCAGATCCTCTCCGAGCAGTTCGCCGGCCGCCAGAAGCTGATCGACGCCAACTTCGAGGCGCTGCACATGGGCGTCAGCTATGTGCGCGAGAACCTGGGCCCGATCCGCCTGCAGGTCCGCAAGGCCGACAAGGTGGGCAATCGCATCTACGTCGAGGGCAACGCCGCCTCGGCGCTGGGAGCGGTCTACGGCGGGGCCACGGTCTGCGCCTGGTATCCGATCACGCCCTCGACGTCGCTGGCCGAGGCCTTCACCGGCTATTGCGAAGACCTGCGCACCGACGCCGACGGCAAGGCCAAATACGCCATCGTGCAGGCCGAGGACGAGATCGCTTCGATCGGCATCGTCGTGGGGGCCGGGTGGAACGGGGCGCGGGCGTTCACCTGCACCTCGGGCCCGGGCATCTCGCTGATGACCGAGTTCATCGGCCTCAGCTACTTCGCCGAGATCCCGGCGGTGATCTTCGACGTCCAGCGCGGCGGGCCGTCCACCGGCATGCCGACGCGCACCCAGCAGGCCGACCTGATCGGCGCGGCCTACGCCAGCCATGGCGACACCAAGCACCCCATGCTGTTGCCTGCCGACCCCGGGGAGTGCTTCACCATGGGGGCGTTGGCCTTCGACCTGGCCGACCGGTTGCAGACCACCGTCTTCGTCATGCTCGACCTCGATATCGGCATGAACGAGTGGCTGACCGAGCCCTTCGCCTGGGACGACAAGCGCCAGCTCGACCGCGGCAAGGTGATGACCCACGACGAACTGGAGGCCGGCGCGGACTTCGGCCGCTACAAGGACGTCGACGGCGACGGCATCCCGTTCCGCACCTATCCGGGCGTACACCCGTCGAAGGGCGCCTATTTCACCCGCGGAACCTCGCGCAATCCCTACGCCCGGTATTCGGAGGAGGGGTCGGTCTACGTCGACAACATGCAGCGCCTGTTGCGCAAGTTCGAGACCGCCAAGACGCTGATCCCGGCCCCGATCGCGCGAAAGGCCCGGAAGAAGACCTCCGACGGGGTGATCTACTTCGGCTCGACCACGCCCTCGATGCACGAGGCGCTGGACGCGCTGGAGGCGCAGGGCCGCCACCTGGACGCGCTGCGCGTCCGCGGCTTCCCGTTCGCCGAGGAGGTCTACGAGTTCGTCGCCGCTCACGAGCGCGTTTTCGTGGTCGAGCAGAACCGCGACGCGCAGCTCCGGACGCTCCTGATGAACGAGGGCGAGATCGACCCGGCCAAGCTCGTGCCGGTGCTGCACTATGACGGAACCCCGATCACCGCGCGCTACATCGCCGGCGAGATCGGTCAGCTGATGGGCCTGGGCCAGATCAAGGCGGCGGAATGACGTACATCCTCAAGCCCCAGCTGCATCACCCGAAGCTGGCGACCAACGCGCTGGGCTTCACGCGGCGCGACTACGAGGGCTCGGTCTCGACGCTCTGCGCCGGCTGCGGCCACGACTCCATCTCGGCCGCGATCATTCAGGCGGTGTTCGAGCTGGAAATCCCGCCGCACCGGATCGCCAAGCTCAGCGGCATCGGCTGCTCGTCGAAGACGCCGGACTACTTCCTGGGGGCCAGCCACGGCTTCAACACCGTGCATGGGCGCATGCCTTCGGTGCTGACCGGAGCCAACCTGGCCAACAAGGACCTGATCTACCTGGGCGTCTCCGGCGACGGGGATTCGGCCTCCATCGGTCTTGGCCAGTTCGCCCATGCCGTGCGCCGCGGCGTGAACATGCTGTACATCGTCGAAAACAACGGCGTTTACGGTCTGACCAAGGGCCAGTTCTCGGCCACATCCGACAAGGGATCGAAGTCCAAGAAGGGCGTGGTCAACCACGACGCCGGGATCGACCTGGTGGGCATGGCGCTGCAGCTGGGCGCCACCTTCGTCGGGCGTTCGTTCTCGGGCGACAAAGAGCAGCTGGTCCCGCTGATCAAGGCCGGCCTGGCCCACAAGGGCGTGGCCTTCATCGACGTGCTGAGCCCCTGCGTGCAGTTCAACAACCACCAGGGTTCGACCAAGAGCTTCGACTATGTGCGCGAGCACAATGAGGCGGTGAACAAGCTGGACGTGATCACGCCGCGCGCACCGATCCACGTGGACTATGCGCCCGGCACGACGGTGAAGGTGACCCAGCACGACGGCTCGGTGCTGTCGCTGCACAAGCTGGCCGAGCTCTACAATCCCAACAACCGCGCCCAGGCGCTGGGCTATCTGCAGGCGCGGCAGGCGAGGGGGCAGGTGGTCACGGGCCTGCTCTACATCGACCCGGAGTCGACCGACCTGCACGACGCGCTGGACACGGTCGACACGCCGCTGAACGAACTTAGCGGCCAGGACCTGACGCCGGGCGCCAAGGCGCTGGAGGCGATCAACGCCGGGCTGCGCTAGGTTCGCGCCGACCCGCAGACGAGACGACTCCCTGACGTCCTTTGGTGTCCTGAGACGCGAGCGCCCCTAGCTGGCGGCCAGGTCGCAGCCGTCGAGCCGGGCTCCGTCGAACCGCGTGGGCAGCTGGCGGCCGTCGGGCAGGGTGAGCGGGCCGGTGCTGGCGCCGCCGAAGCTGGCGTGGCTGAGGTTGGCGCCGATGAATGACGCGCCGCGCAGGTCGGCGCCGCAGAAGTTGGCGCGGCGCAGGTCGGCGCCGTCGAAATTCGCGCCTTGGAGCTGGGTGTTGGAGAAGTCCACCGCCACGGCGACCGTGCGCGGGGCGAAGAGGCCGGTGAGCTTGCGCTTGCGGAAGGCCTCGCCGACGACCCGCAGGTCCATGTTCTCAAGCTTGCCGTGCGCGCCCGCCTCGCCGTTGGTCTCGGTCCACTGCTGGGCGGCGTCGAGGATGGCGCGGATTTCGCCGGCCCGGTTGAGCGCGGCGCGGCTGGGGTCACGGACGCAGCCGGCCAGGACCTCGGCCGGCAGGCCGAGCGACTCGACGTCGACGTTGGTCAGGATCGCGCCCTGCAACTTGACGCCCGTCAGTTTGGCGCCGGTCAGCTCCACGCCATCCAGGTTGGCGTCGGTGAAGTTCGCCCCGGTCAGGTCGGCGTTGTAGAGCCGCGCGCTTTTCATCGAGGCGCCGCTGAAGTCCACGCCCTGGGCGTCGATCTCGTCCATCTGGGCGTTGTCGAGGTTGGAGCCTTTCAGCGTGGCGCAGAAGCGGGCCAGCTGCTGTTCGAGATTCTCGCTAGGGAGCGCCAGGTTGGCGCCGCGCAGGTCGGCGTGGTCGAGGATCGCGCCCGAGAGCTGCGCCCCGCCCAGGCTGGTGCGGGACAGGTCGGCGCGCCGCAGGACAGCGTCGCGGAAGTCGCACCGGATCAGCAGCGCTTCGCTGAGCTTCGCCCGCGTCAGGTCTGTGCCGACGAAGGTCGTCCGCGACAGGTCGGATCCGGCGAGATCGATGTCCATCAGCCGGTGGCCATCGCAGCGCATGCCGGGCGCTGAGAGCCGCATCGAAACCCCGGTCGCGCCCGGCGCCTTCCCCGAGACGAACATCTCGTGGGTGCGCACGATCGCGCGGAACTCCGACGGCGCAACCGAGCGCCGCCGCAGGACATTCGAGACGGGTTCCCCCACGAGCATAGGTCAAGCTTCGCACGGCGACCCTAACAGGCCGTCAAAGGGCGAACCCAAAGCGGGTAATCTCGGCCCGCGCTAGGCCTTGGCCAGTTCGCCCACGATGAAGGCGTCCTCGCCGGCGCGGGCGAGGGCCTCCAGCACGATGGCGATCTCGTCCGGCGGGACGATCAGCATCAGGCCGACGCCGCAGTTGAAGGTGCGGCGCATTTCCAGGTCCGAGACGCCGCCGGTCCTCTGCAACCAGTCGAACACGGGCGGCGGACTCCAGGCCTCCCAGTCGAAGCGCGGGACCAGCCCCTCGGCGATGGCGCGGGGCGGGTTCTCGATCAGGCCGCCGCCGGTGATGTGGGCCAGGCCTGAGACGCGGCCGGCCTTCAGGTGCGGCAAGACGGTCTTGATGTAGATGCGGGTGGGCTCCAGCAGGGCCTCGGCCAGGGATTTCCCCTCGTCGAAGGGCGCCGGCGCGTCCCAGGCCAGGCCCGAGCGCTCGACGATGCGGCGGACCAGCGAATAGCCGTTGGAATGCGGGCCCGAGGAGCCCAGCCCCACCAGGAGGTCGCCGGGTTTCTGGTCGCCGAGGCGGGGCAGCACCTTGTCGCGGGCGACGGCGCCCACGCAGAA
>Ga0207704_10000291_pt1 | contig 23769 bp, 23 predicted proteins | sample KBSMisM12_FD_184308 | JGI IMG/M metagenome (GOLD analysis project Ga0207704, IMG submission 184308) | Miscanthus rhizosphere microbial communities from Kellogg Biological Station, Michigan, USA - KBS Miscanthus M1-2 (SPAdes) (version 2) | ecosystem: Host-associated > Plants > Roots >...
ATCAGGGCAAGGCAGTCGATGAGATGGCGCGCCGACGCGTGCACTGGCCCGCTGCCAAGATCGCCGCAAGTCTTCGCGACCTCGCTGATCGCCAATACTGGAGACCTCCGCCGCAACCACCTGGCATGCTGGCCGAAATCTTGTGTCATAGCGGCGACATCAGAATTCCGCTTGGACTTCCCTTCGAACCCGATCCACAACTGACCGTGATCGCGCTCGACTTCTTGACTGGCCCGGTGCCAATCGGACTGGTGAAGATGGGACAAAACCGAGGGATTCGTTGGCACGCCACCGATATGGACCGATCGTGGGGGGAAGGACCAGTCATCCTGGGGCGGGCAGCCGAGCTGATGATGGCTGCGGTCGGACGCACCCCCGTGCTGGATGCGCTCGACGGGCCCGGTTTGTCACTGTTGCGTCATCGAATGTCTGGCTAACCGCACTCTTAGTTCGGCCAATTTGTTGTCCACGCGGTCGCGTAGGCGCTCGCAGCCTTCGCCCCGCCGCGCCATGCTCGCCTCGCCTATAGCCCGGCGAAGCAGGGGTCCTCGTTGTTCCCCTGGTTGCCCTGGTTGCCCTCCCGGATCGAAGTATCTCGGGTCGAATAATGTGCTGTCACACCGTCATCGGTGATCTGCACGCTGTCGGCATGGATATCGAGCGGATAACCCTTGGTGAGATGAGTGGTGAACGCGTCTAGCGCCGACTGCACGATCTCGGTGGGCAGCAACAAACCCAGCCCGGTGACATCGACCACCTGCAGCGCCATTCGTCCGTCTGTAACCTGCGGCTTGGTGGTGACACTACCCAGGTTGCCCTGCAGCTTGATGGTGCCGTCGTCCGGGTTGGCCTGGACCCCGGTGACCAAACCACGCAACGGCGTGATCGCGTCCTGGATGCTCTGCTTCATGCCGTCGGCAGACCAGGTGATCATGGCGTCTAGGGCTCCCACGGTGCCCACGGCGTCGCCGTCCAGCCGGACATCGTCGATCCACACGTCGGCCTTCATGCCTCGGGCGTTGCCGATCCGATCGCCGGCCGTGTGGATCGAGATGTTCCTGTAGTGGCCGGTCGCGAGCTGAAGCAGAAGCGGCGTCGCGCCGAACGAGACACTCGCCTTGTCGTGCACCACGCATTCGGTGGCGGCGGCCACCACGCTCTCGGCGCGGTGACGGGCGTACAGCTCACTGGCGAGCAGGCCGGCGGCGACTAAGCCGATCACGATCACCGCGATCAGCACTATCGATTGCGGATTGCGCAGGCGGACGCGGCTCAGTCCGGAACCCTCCGACGTCGGGGTGCCCGGCGGTGGGCCGTAACCAGGCTGGCCTGCTGGCGGCGGGCGATGCTCTGCCACACCTTTATCGTGGACCCACCCAGTCGACAGCCTCGTGTGTGGCTCGCCAAGTCTGCTAAATCGTCGTCCTTGTAGTCACATGGAAGATCGCGATTACTCTCGCACCTGGCGAGTGACGAGGCCCTTAGTGAACCGGGAATCGATAATGTACCGGGAATCGACCTGCTCGCCTTGTCGTTCGTCGCCGTAGTAGACGCGGTACCCCTCGATGACCGTCCTGTCGCCATCTGAGTGTTTGTGAGTGACAGTCGATGTGTCGTCCGCTGTTCGGGTGACGGTGAACCACTGACCCGACTCGGGATGCTGGATCGTGTCACCCTCCTGGATCTCGGCCAGCGGCACCTGCTCTGTTACATGTTCCGAACTCATTACCGTCCTCCCGGATCGTCGCGAAGGTCGGCGATCACCTTGAGGATTCTCCCGCCGACGGCACCGGTCAATCACAGATTTCCCGCCGCTTCGCGCAGTCCCTACTTCTGCGAGTTTGTGGCCCTTTGCAGGGCATGGGCCTTGGTCGGCCGGGTGCCGCATATTCGTCGGCCACCAGGCTTTGACTGTGTTGGTGGGTGGACCAACTAGACGTGCCCAGGGCGCGGTGGTGTACACGCCGTCGATCACGGCTGCCCGCCGCATCCTCGCCGGTGCCGCGCGGTTGCGGAGACTCCAGGATTGTCAAGCACTCCAGCAAAGTCATGGCTCGGCGAATCGCGCGAGGTTGCGCGGGCAAAGACGACGCGGCGCGACCTGAGGAGCCCGCCGAGCATAAGCGCGCAGTAACTGTAGGGCAACACCATGAATGGCTGGCCTGTTGCCGGGAAGAACCGCGTTGTCATGATGGCGTCATGAACAAGGATCCACAGGAAGCAGAAGCAGAGGAACCACCACGCCCAGCGCCGCCCGGCGCGTCGTCCGAAGCGTGCGACCACACTGACGGCAATCCCTGCAGCAAGGATGTTTAACCCTCCGACCGAGCCAATAAGTTCCGCCCAGAGCGCCGCGCCGGACCCCGCCGCGTCGAGACTCGAATACGAAAACCCAAGTTTCCGAGCGCGGTCCAAAAGGGAGAATCGGCGCGCAGGACGCCGAGCCAATCGACTGCAAGAACGACAAGACCCGTTACGACGGGAACGAAGCCGGCCACGAAGTTCAGCCACCAGCCCGCGACAGGTGCGGCGGAAGCGCAATCGCCCAGTTCGACACGGCGACCGGCCGAGACTGCGACACGGTTCGGTTGAGGCGACATTGCATCCATCCTTCGGGAGTCAAGCGGGTGTTCGTCCGGGCCAGATCCCGCTCGACCCGTTCGCCGGGATTGGTGTCGTGGCGATTGTCAAGCGTTACGTCAGGTGGCTTGGCACCCAGCCGATCGCTTGCTGCTCGGGCCGGCGGCTAATGAGGAGTTTCGGTCGCGGTTCGCGCAGCGGATCGGGACGGCAGGCGTCGATGCCCATAACGACGCCCTGGCGATCGTCTGCACACCAAGCCGCTAGGGTTTGAGCATGCGGTTGCTGGTGACCGGTGGCGCGGGGTTTATCGGCGCGAATTTCGTGCATGAGTGTGTGCGCGAGCACCCCGAAGATTCGGTGACAGTGCTCGATGCGTTGACATATGCCGGCAGCCGGGAGTCGCTGGCCCCGGTCGAGAGCGATATCCGGCTGGTGCAGGGCGACATCACCGACGGCGGACTAGTGGACAAGTTGGTCGGCGAGGCCGACGCGGTGGTGCATTTCGCCGCCGAAACCCACGTCGACAACGCGCTGGCCCACCCCGAACCGTTCGTGCACAGCAACGTGGTGGGCACCTTCACCATTTTGGAGGCCGTGCGCGTTCACGGGGTGCGGCTGCATCACGTGTCCACCGACGAGGTCTATGGCGATCTGGACCTGCACTGCGCGCAGCGGTTCACCGAGACCACCCCCTACAACCCGTCGAGCCCGTACTCGTCGACCAAAGCCGCCGCCGACCTGCTGGTGCGCGCTTGGGTGCGCTCCTATGGGGTGGCGGCCACCATCTCGAACTGCTCCAACAACTACGGGCCCTATCAACATGTGGAGAAGTTCATTCCGCGTCAGATCACCAACGTGTTGACCGGGCGCCGACCCAAGCTCTACGGCGCCGGCGCCAATGTGCGCGACTGGATCCACGTCGAGGACCACAACAGCGCGGTGTTCGCCATCCTGGCCGACGGACAGATCGGGCGCACCTACCTCATCGGTGCCGAGGGCGAACGCGACAACCTGACCGTGCTGCGCACCATCCTGGCCCTCATGGGCCACGACCCCGACGACTTCGACCACGTCACCGACCGCGCAGGCCACGACGTCCGCTACGCCATCGACCCGTCACCGCTCTACCACGAACTCGGCTGGCGCCCGAAGCACACCGACTTCGAAGAGGGCCTGCGCGCGACGATCGACTGGTATCGCGCCAACGAATCATGGTGGGCCCCATTGAAAGACAGAGTGGAAAACACCTACGAGGCGCGTGGCCAGTGACGGCCCGCGAGCGTCGGCGTTGAAACAGATGCAAGCGGCTCGCGTGTGACGAATTCGCGATCTCCCCGCAGTCTCGCGGGGGGTGCCTTGCGCACACCGCAGGAATAATACTAGGATATCCTAGTATTAATATTCGGGTGAGGGGCAGGGCTCATGACCACACAGATTTCGCATTTCATCAACGGCCAGCGCACGGCGGGACAGTCCAAGCGCACCGCTGACGTGATGAACCCCAACACTGGCGAGGTCCAGGCGACGGTGCCGATGGCGTCGGCAGCCGACGTCGACGCCGCGGTGGCGGGCGCCGCCGAGGCCCAGAAGGAGTGGGCGGCGTGGAACCCGCAGCGCCGGGCCCGCGTGCTGATGCGCTTCATCGACCTGGTCAACCAGAACGTCGAGGAGCTGGCCGAAACGCTGTCGCTCGAGCACGGCAAGACCCTCGCCGACTCCAAGGGCGACATCCAGCGCGGCATCGAGGTCATCGAGTTCGCCGTCGGCATACCGCATTTGATGAAGGGCGAGTACACCGAGGGCGCCGGCTCCGGCATCGACGTGTATTCGATGCGCCAGCCGCTGGGCGTGGTCGCCGGTATCACCCCATTCAACTTCCCGGCCATGATCCCGTTGTGGAAGGCCGGCCCGGCCATCGCGTGCGGCAACGCGTTCATCCTCAAGCCCAGCGAGCGTGATCCCTCGGTGCCGGTCCGGCTTGCCGAGCTGTTCCTCGAAGCCGGCCTGCCGCCCGGCGTGTTCCAGGTGGTGCAGGGCGACAAGGAAGCCGTCGACGCCATCCTCGAGCATCCGGAGATCAAGGCGGTGGGCTTCGTCGGCAGCTCCGATATCGCGCAGTACATCTACTCGGGCGCGGCCGCGCACGGTAAGCGCGCCCAGTGCTTCGGCGGCGCGAAGAACCACATGATCGTGCTGCCCGACGCCGACCTCGACCAGGCCGTCGACGCGCTGATCGGCGCGGGCTACGGCAGCGCAGGCGAACGTTGCATGGCGATCAGTGTCGCGGTGCCTGTCGGCGAACAGACGGCGGATCGCCTGCGCGCCAGGCTGATTGAACGGGTCAACAACCTCCGGGTGGGCCACAGCCTCGACCCGAAGGCCGACTACGGTCCGCTGGTCACCGAGGCGGCGCTTGTCAGGGTCAAGGACTACATCGACCAGGGCGTTGCGGCGGGCGCCGAGGCGGTCGTCGACGGCCGCGAGCGCAGCAGCGACGACCTTCAGTTCGGGGATGCCAACCTCGAGGGCGGCTACTTCATCGGCCCGACACTGTTCGACCACGTCACTCCCGACATGTCGATCTACACGGACGAGATCTTCGGCCCGGTGCTGTGCATGGTCCGCGCGAAGGACTACGAGGAAGCGCTCCGGCTGCCTTCGGAGCACGAATACGGCAACGGCGTCGCGGTTTTCACCCGCGATGGCGACACCGCACGCGACTTCGTGTCCCGAGTCCAGGTCGGCATGGTCGGCGTGAATGTGCCGATCCCGGTGCCGGTGGCCTACCACACCTTCGGCGGCTGGAAGCGGTCCGGCTTCGGCGACCTCAACCAGCACGGCCCGGCGTCGATCATCTTCTACACCAAGGTCAAGACAGTCACGCAGCGTTGGCCCGCGGGTAGCCACGGCGCCGAGTTCGTCATCCCAACAATGAAATAGAGCTGAAGTTTCCTTATGGATCTATTCGGCCTTGACGACGACGAACGCGTGATCGCCGAGACGGCTGCCGCGTTCGCCGAAAAGCGCGTCGCACCATATGCATTGGAATGGGACGAGAACCACCACTTCCCCATCGACGTATTGCGCGAGGCGGCCGAGCTGGGCATGGCGGCCATCTACTGCCGTGACGATGTCGGAGGCAGCGAACTGCGTCGACTCGACGCCGTGCGCATCTTCGAAGAACTCGCGAAGGCCGATCCGACCATCGCGGCCTTCCTGTCGATCCACAATATGTGCGCCTGGATGGTCGACAGCTTCGGTACCCATGAACAACGCAAGTCCTGGGTGCCGCGGCTGGCGTCGATGGAGTCGTTCGCCAGTTATTGCTTGACCGAGCCCGACGCGGGATCCGATGCGAGTGCGTTGCGCACCAAGGCCGTTCGCGAAGGCGGCGACTACGTTATCGACGGTGTCAAGCAATTCATCTCCGGTGCCGGAACATCCGACGTCTATGTCGTGATGGCCCGCACCGGCAGCGACGGACCCCGCGGCATCTCGGCGTTCGTCGTCGAAAAGGGCACCCCCGGGCTGAGTTTCGGCGCCGACGAGCGAAAGATGGGCTGGAACGCGCAGCCGACCGCACAGGTCATCTTCGAAGGCGTTCGGGTGCCCGCCGACGCGATGCTTGGCGGTGCGGACGGCGAAGGCACGGGGTTCGGCGTTGCGATGAACGGCCTCAACGGCGGCCGGCTCAACATCGCCGCGTGCTCGCTGGGCGGTGCGCAGGCCGCGTTCGACAAGGCGTCGGCTTATCTGGCCGACCGGCAGGCGTTCGGCGGCTCGCTGCTCGACGAACCCACCGTGCGGTTCACGCTCGCCGACATGGCCACCGCGTTGCAGGCGTCGCGAACCCTGTTGTGGCGCGCCGCAACTGCGCTCGACGACAACCACCCCGAGAAGGTGGAGTTGTGCGCGATGGCCAAGCGCTACGTCACCGACGCGTGCTTCGACGTGGCCGATCAAGCACTGCAGTTGCACGGTGGCTACGGCTACCTTCGCGAGTACGGGCTAGAGAAGATCGTCCGCGACCTGCGGGTGCACCGAATCCTCGAGGGAACCAACGAAATCATGCGGGTGGTGATCGGCCGGGCTGTGGCGGGCCGAGCCCGCGCATCGGCATAGGAGACCAGATGACGACCATTGCGTTCTTGGGGTTGGGCCACATGGGCGGCCCGATGGCGGCGAACCTCGTCGCGGCCGGGCACACCGTGCGTGCCTTCGACCCCGTCGCCGCGCTGAAGGAAGCCGCGGCCGACAAGGGCGCGCAGGTCTTCGACAGCGGCGCCGAGGCCGTGGCCGAGGCCGACGTGGTGATCACGTCGCTTCCCAACGGCGACATCGTCAAGGCGGTGTACGCCGAGGCGCTGCCCGCTGCGCGCAAGGGCTCGCTGTTCATCGACACCTCCACGATCTCGGTCGACGACGCGCGCGAGATCCACGCGCAGGCGACGGAGCGCGGCCTCGCCCAACTCGACGCACCGGTCTCCGGGGGGGTGAAGGGAGCGACCGCGGGCACCCTGGCGTTCATGGTCGGCGGTGAGGACGATGCGGTGGAACGAGCGCTGCCGGTACTCGAACCGTTGGCAGGCAAGATCATTCATTGCGGCGCTTCCGGCACAGGCCAGGCCGCCAAGCTCTGCAACAACATGGTGTTGGCGGTCCAGCAGATCGCGGCGGGGGAAGCCTTCGTGCTGGCCGAGAAGCTGGGCCTGTCCGCGCAGTCGCTGTTCGACGTGATCACCGGCGCGACAGGCAACTGCTGGGCCATACACACGAATTGCCCTGTGCCAGGACCGGTCCCGACGTCACCGGCCAACAACGACTTCAAGCCTGGCTTCGCGACCGCGCTGATGAACAAGGACATCGGCCTGGCGATGGACGCGGTCAAGTCGACCGGGTCGACCGCGCCACTCGGCAGCCACGCCGCTGCGATCTACGCGAAGTTCGCCGCCGACCACGCCGACAAGGACTTCAGCGCGGTCATCGAACTGATGCGCCAGTGACCTGAGCACGTCCTAAGCCTGGACGCGGGTCCTAAGGACATCACGGAACAGAGCTTGTCGCAGCCCGAGGTGTCGCGGGTCGTCCAACATGTGAAAGCGCATCCTGTTCATCACATATCCGAATCCGACACCGGTCTCCGGATCGGCGAACCCGAACGAACCACCGGCTCCTGGCCATCCGTAAGCCCGGTCCGACGAGCCGAACACAAATGTGGACGTAGGCTTGCCGAGCCCGAGCGAGTACGACGTGTCGAAGTGCATCACCTTGTCGCGCACTCCCATCGTCGGTGGCTCCGCGGGGCCTTCCAGTGCCTCGCGGACGGTGCGGCTCAAGCCGAGTTCGGATCCACCGGTTGCGGCGCTGCCATAGAGCTTGGCGACCGATCGCGCGGTACCCGTGCCGTTGCCCGCGGGTATCTCGAGCACTCGCAACTCGTCACGGTTGAACGCGTCAGCTTCCTTGACGCCTGCAGCGAGGGTCGTGGCACGCCCGACCAGGCTAAATGGACTGACGAACGCCGCCGCGAGTCGGGGCGGCACTGAGTTGAGATGCAGGAACGCGTCACGCTTGGCGAACGGATGCAACAGCGCCACCCGGTTGCGATCCACAGAGGCCGGCAGCCCAATATGGAAGTCCAAGTCGAGTGGCACTGCGATCTCCTCGGCGAAGTATCGGCCGAGTGTGCGTCGCTGCGGGTCCGCGTGACGGATGAGTTCGGACTCATACCAGCCCAGCGTGATGGCGTGGTAACCATGCCTGGTGCCGGGCGGCCACAAAGGAGCTTGAGCCGCAATCTTTTTCGACAGCTTCTCCGGGTCGGCGATGTCGGCGAGGGTGAGCGGCGGTGTGATGATGGGCAGCCCGGCCTGGTGGCCAAGTAGCTGCCGTACCGTGACGGCACCCTTTCCCGCCTGTGCGAACTCAGGCCAGTAGTCAGCCACCTTCGCGTCGTAGTCGATCAGCCCCCGCGACGCGGCCACCGCCACTGTAAGCGCGGCAACACCTTTCGTGGTCGAAAACACGTTGACGATCGTGTCCTTTTCCCACGGCGCTCGAGTGGTGAGATTGCGGTAACCACCCCATAGGTCCACGACCTTGCGGCCATCGCGGTATACCGCGACGGCAGCTCCGACTTCATCACCACTGCTCAGATTGCGCCGAAAGGCGTCGGCGACCGCGCCGTAGCCCTCGTCGACATCACCGGCCATCAGATCGGGCGGGATCTTGATCCGTTGCGCCATGTTCGGCGATGTTAGCTACACCGCCATCAATATGGATCCGAATGAACAGCTCAGCGTTGAGCTCGAACCCCGAGCACATCGCGGAACAGCGCCTGGCGCAGGTCGAGCTCCCTCGGATCGCTGAACGGACACATCCCCATCCCGGTTCATCACGTATGCGAACCCGACTCCGGTGTCGGGGTCGCGAATGCGAAAGACCCTCCGGCGCCGGGTGTTCCGAAGGCGGTGCTTGACGCCCCGAACACCCACTTGGACGTCGGTTTGTTGAAGCCGAGCGAGTACGACGTGTCGGCCTTGCCGAGGAAGTCGCGCGCTCCCTTGGTGGGTATTACACGGCAGGCGCCTTCAACGCCTCGAACCCGTCGGCAGATGAGCGTGTCGCGCTCCCACGGTTCTCCAGTGGCCCCGTCGCGATAGACCGCTACCGCGGCACCTACCTCGCGACCGCTGGTCAAATCGCGGCGAAACGCGTCGGCGACCTTCCCTAGCCCTCGTCGACGTCGCCGCCGATGAGTTCGGGAGAGAACGTGAGTTTCTCAGGCATGTCAGCGCGATGGTAATCGCGCTGACTGGGAGGGCGCTTGCCGGAAGCTACGCAGCCGACCTCTTGTGCGCGGCCCACCAGGAGCCGTGCAGGCGTTGGCAATCCGCGATGCGCAGCGGTCCATCGCTGCTGTAGTCGCTGCGAACCGCCACTGCGGCGGGGAAATCCGGGGTGCCGTCGCCGGTGACGACCACCGTGGCCAGACCTGCCGAGGTCGCCGAGCGCAGCCCCGACGCGGAACCGGTGATCGCGAGCGCGTTCTCGGCGGGTATCCCGAGTTCCCACAGCGCATTCTGGTGGGCCTCGCGATCCGGCATCGGCTTCTTCACGTCGTCGGCGGTCACGACCGTCTCGACCAGGCCATCACCGACGAGTTGGCGGATCAGCGGCTCGGCCCAGCTGCGGGGACCGTTCGCGACCACGCCCACCCAGACGCCTGAGGCGAACGCATCCATCACGAGATCGACGAGGCCGGGTCGAGGCGTCAGGTCGGCGTCGCGGACCAACTCCTCGAACATCATGGCCTTGGTCGCGTAGATCTCGTCGGCAAGCAACTCGGTGAGCACGTCGCACTCCGTGGCGATGCCGCGCTTACGTAGCTCTGCAGAGACGCGCTGCCGCTCGTCAGTGAGGGCCAGCAGCTGCCGGTAGCGGCCGACGGACCACTGGAAGTCCAGGCCGTGCGTCGCGAAGGCGGCATTGAACGCCACGCGGTGACCGTCGCATTCGATGTCGGTCAGGGCGTCGAGGTCGAAGATCACGGCTCGCAGCGGATACACAACGCTTTGAGTCGGCGCGGTGGCATCCCACCAGAAGCGACCTGCGCGCCACGATTTCTCCTGCGTTGTAGGCATGCGGATAAGGGTGGCCCACCTCACAGCCATCGGTCCTCCCCCAATTGGGGGATCGGGCAGGCCAAGTTCTTCGACCCGGCGAAATCCCAGCTCTAAGGTGGTGCCATGACGCCCAATGGCCATCCGGTGCGGCTTGTGCTGGTCGATGACCACGAGATGGTCATCGAGGGCCTCAAGGCGATGCTTGCGGCGTTCGAGGACCGCGTACAGGTGGTCGGACAGGCCGTTGGCGCTGAGCGGGCGCTCAGCGTGATCGCCGAGCTCGACCCCGACATCGTGCTGTGCGACGTCCGCATGCAGGGGTCCAGCGGGCTGGACCTGTGCCTGCAGCTGCGCGAGCGGGACCCGAAGCGCAAGGTCGTGATGCTGTCGGTCTACGACGACGAGCAGTACCTCTTCCAGGCCCTGCGCGTCGGAGCGTCGGGCTATCTGCTGAAGAGCATCAGCAGCGACGAACTGGTCCGTCAGCTCGAGTTCGTGCAGGGCGGCGAGACCGCGATCGACCCGGGCATGGCCGCGAGGGCGGTTGACACGGCGGCGCGGTTGCAGCGCGACGAATTCTGGCCGGGGGCCCGGCAGGGGCTGACACAGCGCGAAAGCGAGATCCTGTCGTTCGTCGTCAACGGGCTTTCCAACCGTGCCATCGCCACCAAACTGGTCATCGGCGACGAGACCGTCAAGTCCCACCTGCGGTCCATCTACCGCAAGCTCGGCGTCAGCGACCGAACCGGCGCCGTGGCGACCGCGCTACGGGAGGGCATTTATCAATGAAGCCACGCCCACCGAATGCCGTTCGAGACCTCGTCGACGCCGACCGCGAGCTCGCGCTCCTGCGCGAGCTGATCCAGGCCGCCTCGAAGGGCCCCGGCGTCGAACCGCTCGCCGCTGCGGCGGCGCGGATGATCACCGCCGCCACCGCCAGCGATGTGTGCTTCGTGCACGTGCTCGACGACACCGACCGGTCGCTGACGCTCGCCGGGGCGACACCCCCGTTCGATGCCGAGGTCGGCAAGATCCGGCTGCCGCTCGGGCAGGGTATCTCGGGCTGGGTGGCCAGCCACCGCGAGCCCGTGGTCATCAGTCACGACAAGGAAGCCGACCCGCGGTACATGCCGTTTGAGTCGTTGCGCGGCAAGGACTTCACCTCTATGGTGTCGGTGCCGATGGAGACCGATCCCGGCGGCCTGGTCGGTGTTCTCAACGTGCATACCGTCGAGCGCCGCGAATTCATGGAACGTGACGTCGAACTGCTGCTCGTCATCGGTCGGTTGATCGCCGGGGCGTTGCATCAGGCCCGGCTGCACCGTCAGTTGGTGGCCCGCGAGCGCGCGCACGAGAACTTCGTCGAGCAGGTCATCGAGGCGCAGGAGATCGAGCGGCGCAGGCTGGCAGGCGACATCCACGACGGCATCTCACAGCGGCTGGTCACGCTGTCGTACCGGCTGGACGCGGCGACGCGCGCCGTCGGTGATCCGGTGATGATGTCCGAGCAACTGAGCAAGGCTCGCGAGCTGGTCGATCTGACGCTACAAGAGGCCCGCGCGGCGATCAGTGGGCTGCGGCCGCCGGTGCTCGACGACCTCGGACTGTCCGGCGGGCTGGCCAGCCTGGCCCGTTCGATCCCGCAGATCACGATGGAGATCGACCTCGACGACACCCGGCTGCCCGATCACATCGAGCTGGCGCTGTACCGCATCGCCCAGGAATGCCTACAGAACGTCGTCAAACACGCCAAGGCCAAGAGGGCACGCCTGACTTTCTTCGTCGACAGCGACACCGCCCGCCTCGAAATCGCCGATGACGGTGTCGGTTTCGACACCTTCGAACATCCGTTGGGAGGCGATGACATGGGCGGCTACGGTCTGCTGTCAATGGCCGAACGCGCCGAGATCGTCGGTGGCCGGCTGAACATCCGGTCGCGCCCGGGTGCGGGAACGGCGGTGACAGCGACGATCCCGCTGCCGTCGGCGACGAACTAGACCGGGCCTCGATCAATGAAAGTCGTTACGGCACACCCGATTATCGACGGTGTCCTGGATCAGCATTTCGCGGCGATCGGCGATGATCTGGGCGCCTACCGCAACCACGTGTACCGCTGCCTGAACTACCACCAGCTGCTGCTCGGGGCTCCGCCCCCGGACACCGCAGCGCTCGCGTGGGCGGTGCACGACCTCGGCATCTGGACGGCCGACACGTTCGACTACCTGTCGCCTTCCGCCGAGCTCGTAGCAACGCACGCAACGGAATTCGGGATCACTGACGTCGACGAGGTGCGGTTGATGGTCACCCAGCACCACAAGTTGCGGCGAACCGGCAACCGCATGAACGATGCATTCCGGACGGCGGACCTCGTCGACGTGAGCCGCGGGCACGAGCCTTCCCTACCTGGGCTTCCACGCGTTTCTCGCACGTGGCCTGACCCGACACGCCGTCCGTCGTCCCACCCGGCCGCTGCCGATGCTGCGGTGGTAATGGCGAGGCGATCGCGGCGTCAAACGAGACCGACCCAGTGGAAGTCGTGCAGCTAGTTGCGCTGGCCATCGAGGTGACAGTCGATCTTCTGGTGTTCCTCGATGGCCGCGATGACGTCGTCGGATGCCGTGCGTAGCGATTCGAGGCGATCGGGGCCGAGGACGTCGACGAAGAACTTGCGAACTCGGGCGGCATTTGCGGGTGCGGCCGCCTTGATCGCGTCCCGACCGGCGTCTGTCAAGACGATGTCCGGATAGCGAGCGCCCGACTCCTCCCTGCGGATCAGACCGCGCTTCTCCATCCGCCCAAGGTGGTGCGACATCCGGCTCTTCTCCCACTGGGTTGCCTCGCCGAGTTCGTATGCCCGCATCCGCCCTGTCGGCGACTCCGACAGGTTGACGAGAATCTCGAAATCAGAGTCCGAGAGCCCGAACTCACGCTGTAGATGCAGCACCAGGTGCCGCTCCAGCGAGTGGCGCATCGTCACATAGCTCCGCCATGCCTTCTGTTCGTCGTCACTGAGCGCCCACTTTTTCGCCACCATGTGATCGTACCCACATCCAGGTTGACATATCAACTCGTGGGACTAACATTGCCACTAGGTTGACAGATCAACCCAAATCGAAAGGAGAGGGCAATGTCCGACAAGAAGGTGATCGCCGTGGTCGGCGCAACAGGATCACAGGGCGGCGGTCTCGTCAGGGCGATTCTCGACGACCCCGATCACGAGTTCGCCGTGCGTGCGTTGGCGCGCGATGCGCGCTCAGCCAAGGCGCAGGAACTCGCCGCGGCCGGTGCGGAGGTTGTCGAGGCGGACCTCAACGACCAGGACAGCATGGTGCGCGCATTCAGGGGCGCCTATGGCGCATACATCGTGACGAACTACTGGGTGGCGCGGACACCGGAGGAAGAGGCAGCGCAGACCCGCGCCGAAATGGAACTGCAGCAGGCCGAGATCGCGGCGTGGGCGGCCAAGGCAGCCGGCGTCTCGCACGTGATCTGGTCCACGCTGGAAGACACCAGACAGCATTTCGGCGACGACGACCGTGTGCCGAATATCGATGGGCCGTACAAGGTTCCGCACTTCGATGCCAAGGGTGAGGCCGACGAACTGTTCGTCAAGTACGGCATACCGACGACGTTCCTGCGCACCACCCTCTACTTCGAGGGCATGACGAGTGGACTGGGTCCGGTGCGGGATTCGACCGGCGAGCCTGTTTTGACGCTGCCTATGGCCGACCAACCCCTGTCGGGCATCGCGGTTGAGGACATCGGCAAGACCGCGCTGGGGATTTTCAAGCGGGGCACGGAATTCATCGGCAAGACGATCAGCATCGCGGGCGACCATCTGACCGGTGACGAGTTCGCCGCTGCGCTGTCCGACGCTGTCGGCGAGACCGTGGTCTACCGGCCGCTCAACTGGGACGATTACCGCGCGTTGGGGTTTCCGGGTGCAGTCGAGATGGGCAACATGTTCCAGTACTACGCCGAGGATTCGGCCCGGTTCACGGCGGCGCGGGACCTGAGGTTTGTGCGGCAGCTGAACCCAGAACTGCAGTCGTTCGGTGACTGGTTGGCGGTGCACAAGAGCGAGATCACCCTCGGGTGATCTCCCCTGCCCACGCTCAGAAGTCGCCCGAGTTGCGACGCAGCGTCTCGATGGAGTCCGCCAGCGCTCGCGACTCGTCGTCGGACATCCCGATGTCGGCGAAGACCTCGTTGTTCAGCGTGACGGTCGCGTCCTCGACGATCGAGCGGCCGAGGTCGGTGATCTGCACCAGCGTGGTGCGGCCGTCGGTCGGATGTGGGACGCGTTCCACCAGGCCGTCGGCCTCGAGGCGGCGGATCGCGTGCGTGACGCTGGTGACGTGCACCTGCAGCCGGTCGGACGCCTTTGTGATCGGCAACGCGCCGGTACGGCTGAACGCCAACAGCCGCAGCAACTCGTAGCGCGAAAAGCTGAGGTCGTAGGGCCGCAGCGCGGTTTCTACGCGGGCCAGCAGGATCTGGTGGGCCCGCATCACCGACGTCACTGCGACCATGCCGTCCGCGACGTCACCCCAGCCGGATCGCTGCCAATTGGCGCGCGCCAGCGCGATCGGATCGCCATCGTCCCGTTGCGAGGCCACGCCTCTTCATACCGCATGGAGCGGCCGACACCCGGGCAGATTCTCAACGCATCGCGACCGGCGCCACCGCAGCGAGCACCGCGCGGGTGGACTGCCGGTTGCCGACAGTGATGCGCACACTGCCGTTGGCGTAGTTGCGAACCTGCAATCCCGTACCGTCGAACACCTCCCGCCACGGCTGGCCCACCGGCGGTAAATAGACGAAGTTGGCATGGGCGTCGGTGCTGTAGACACCCATCGAGCGCAGCCGCATCCGCAGATAGCGCCGCTCGGAAGCGATCATCCGAATGCGTTGCCGCAGCTGGCTTTCCGCGTCGTAGGAGGCCGCAACCGCTACCATGCTGGTGAGGCCGACTCCGAACGGCGGCTGCATGCTCCACAGCTGGCGGGCCAGGCCCGGTGCGCAGAAGCCGTAGCCGATCCGCAGGCCTGCCAGCCCGTATGCCTTCGAGAAGGTGCGCAGCACCACGACATTCGGGTACCGCTCGACGAGCGCGGGCGCGTCGATCCGGTACTCGGGCGACAGGAATTCCACATAGGCCTCGTCAAGCAGCACCACTGTGTCCGACGGGACCCGCCGCAGGAAGCGCTCTATGTCGGCGGCCGGCTCGAAGGTTCCTGTCGGGTTGTGCGGCCTGCACACCACGACCACCCTGGCGTCCGCCGCCGCGTCTGCCATGGCGTCGAGGTCATGGTGGCCGTGCGCATCCAGCGCCACCGTGACCAACTCGAGTCGCGCCATCTGCGCGAAGATCGGGTAGCCGTCAAACGTCGGCGACGACATCACGATCTTCTCGCCCGGGTCCGTGACGGCAAACAGCACCTGCAGGATCACACCCGTCGCCCCGGCGCCGATCACCACCTGCTCGTCGCGCACCCCGACGCGCCCAGCGATCAACGAGCGCAACCGCTCCGGGAGGTACTCCGGATACCGGTTGGCCGCGTCGATGGACTCGATCAGCGCGGATCGCACCGCTGGTAACGGCGGGAACGGATTCTCGTTGAGCGACAACGCCAATGGGTTGACCGCGCTGGGTAGTGCGGCGATGGCATCGGTCACCTCGCGCTTGAGCATGGCCATCAGTTGCCCTGCCCGATGTCGCCGCCGTTGCGGCTCCGACCGCCCCACCTGATCGCGGCAGCCCCCGCGAAGTCACCGGCGTGCGCGAAGGCGGCCATCATCATCAGCACGTCACCCGTCTCGAGCGTGCCGTCGGAGATGGCACGGTCGAGGTTTATCGGGATACCTGCGGCGAACAGGTTGCCGCACTCGTCGAACGTGTCGACGTGGCGTTCCTTCGGCAGTTCCAGCGCCTCGCGCCAGTTCCTCAAGAACACCCGGTTCGGCTGGTTCGTGACGAGCAGGTCAAGATCCTTGGGCTGCACACCTATTCGATCGCAAACCGCGTACGTGACCTCAGGCACCTGACGGTTGCCCCGCGCCAGCACTTTGGTGATCTTGCTTTCGGTGAATCCGATGCAGAGTTCGCCGGTCCCGGGCTGCCACCACTTCCGGGGCGGGTCCGGAGCGAGCGTCATTTCACCGGCGTATTCACCATAGGTGCGGCACTCGATATCGAGAATGGGCGACTGGTCGGACAAGGTGACCAGGCCCACCGCGGCGCCATCGCCGGGGACCGCCGCCTGCGCCTTGCGCCGAACTCCCGGCTGATCGAACACTTGGCCTGCGCAATTTTGCGCGATGGCGATCAACGCGGTGTGCCCTGAACCGGAGGCCAACAGCTGACGAGCAACGTTGAGCGCCAACACGAAAGCGGCGCAGCCACCGTTGTGCAGGTCGAGCACCCAGGACGGCCGCATGCCCAGCCGGTGAGCGATGCCCCCGCCGGCGCCATAAAACGGCAGGTCGGGTGCCTGGGTGTGGGTGATCAACACGTCCGCGCCTTCGATGACGTCGTGGCCGTGCCGTTCGATCAATCCCTGGGTGGCCCGCTCCACCATGTCGATCGCGGTTTCATCCTCGGCCACGTGACGGCGGAACTTGGGCGCGCGGAACATCAGGTTGTCGCGCATGTCGTCGGATTCGGCGTACTGGGCGTAATAGTCGGCGCCGATCGGCTCCCCGGGCAGATAAGTCGAGAGGTCAAGAAGACTGACTGGCCTCTGTTCGTTCATGACATTCCTCATCTCATCCATGCCGGGGTGATCGGCAGGCCGTTTTGGCGGCGGTATTCCGCGATTGCCTTCAGGTTCTTCAGCTCGAGCAGATGGCCCGCGCCGAACATGTCCCAGAAGTCGCCAACCCACACCGGCCGCTCGGGCGGCGCGGCCTCCGGATACGGGTTGTGGTCGTAGAACGGGTGATGGCAGTTGGTCCACAGGACGACTGAGCCCGGCTTGTCAAACACCGTCTGCGCGTCGACGATCCGCATCAGGTAGATCATCCAGAGGTGCTTGCCCTGGTCCCACGCGCAGCGGTAGTCGACCGTCATGGCTTCCCTGTTGGCCACGGTGCGGGTGAAAATCCTTGTCTCCGAACCCAATCGGTCATAGGCGAGCCACAGACCGGGCTCCTCGGTCGGCGTGAACCCGCGCAGGCTGTACGTCCACTCCTCCAGACAGCGGGTGTCCGCCATGTAGTCGAAAAGCTCGTCGGGCGGACAGTCGATGTAACTGTTGACGGTGCAGAACTCACCGAACACCTCGTCGTGCGGATACACCGACCGCATCATCTCCATGATGATCGGGGTGGCCTTCTCCCGAGGTGAAGTCTCGATCCGGACGACGTCGTCGATCGGATCGGCGGTGCCACGATGAGCGGTGATGTCGTCAAGCGCAGGCAGTGACATTCGAGTGGTTCTCCTTTGTGATGAACAGTTGTCTCGCGGCGGAGCCGAGAAAGTTTGCAAACGGCGGGATTTCGTCGGCCGAACATTCGATGCTGACGACGGACGGGCCATCGGTGTCCAGCGCCGCGCGCACGGCGCCGGGCAACCGGTCGATGTCGTCGACATCGACCGACGGCAGGCCGGGGAACATGGCAGCCAGCCCGCGGCCGAAACAGCTTGGCCCAAACCGGTTGTAGCTGTAGAGGTCGTCGTAGAACAGCTGCTCGCGCGTCACGCACATCGCGTGTGCATGGTTGTCGAACAGCAGGAAGGTCACCGGGAGCCGGTACTGCAGCGCCGTGTGAATCTCCATGCCGTGCATGAGGAAGGAGCCGTCGCCGGCGATGACGACCGTTCGCCGCCTAAGCTGATCGCCGTTGGCGCGGGCGCTCGCTCGCCCGAATGCCACGCCGACGCCGGCTCCAAAACTGTATCCCATCCCGCCCATGCCGAGGGCGACGATGAACCGTGCGTCGCGCCTCACCGGCAGGTAGTGAATCGCCGACGCGCCAATGTTTCCCGCGTCGACGACGACGTCTGTCCCGTCGGGTAGCGCCGCGTCCAGCACCGTCATGGCATCGCGGTAGCGGATCCCCGGACCACTGAACCGCGGCGGCCGCAGCTCGGAGTGGGGCACCACGTCGGGCACCCGCACGCTGCGCGGCCTGCCGTTCCGCGTCAGGTCCGCGATCAACAGCGACAGCGAGCCGCGCAGGTCGTCGGTATGCACGTGCGCGCATTCGACGTATGGCGACGCCGATCCGATCGACACCACGGGAGCCGACGCCAGCACGGCGTCCAGCCCGGCACGCGACGTCACGCTCATGCGAGTGCCCACCAGCAGGCACAACGCGCTGCCGGCAATGGCCCCCGCGACACCCGGATGGCCCATCACACCGGTAACACCCAGCGCAGACGACGAGCCAAGGCCCGGCGTGCCTGCGACGTCCTTGGCGTCGGGCACCGTGGCGATCCTGGCGCGCAACATCGCGCGCAGTTGTTCGAGTTCGACACGTGCGTCGTCGCGGGCGACCTGCTCACCGGCGATGATCGTGATCGGCCCGTCGGCGCGCCGCAACGCGTTCGCGATCGCCCCGGGATCGCCCAGTTGGGTGGCGTTCGGCTCGAATCCGCGACCGTTGAGACCGACGTCTGATTGCTGAATGTCCTTGGGCAGCAACAACACTGCGGGACCGCCCGTGCGCGCGGCGGATATCGCCTCTGGCAGCGCCGTGATGATGTCAGCGGGCCGCACCACACGCCGGCAATACACCGACACTGCGGAGAACAGCGCCTCTGCGTCCAGTGCGCCATTGCGGCCGCTGGTGTCCTGGAAGGCACCCCTGCCGTCGAGCGTGGTGGGTGGTTGGCCGATCAGCGCCAGCACCGGTACCCGGCTCGCGAACGCCTCGCCGAGCCCCGGCACGGTGTTCAGGCAACCGCCGCCCGAGGTCGCGGCCACCACGCCAAGCCCGGCGCCGCTGCGGCTATACCCGTCGGCCATCGTGGCGGCGGAGAACTCGTGCTTGGCCAGGACTGCGGTGATGTCGTCACGAAAGAACGCGGCGTCATAGAGGTCCTCGATGTTGGCGCCGTCCACACCGAAGATGTAGCTGACGCCGCTCGCCTCGAGATACCCGACGATGTAATCGACAACACGATGCCTTCTGGCCATATATCACCCGCTTCTCCCCGCCCTAACCTTGACACGACTCTCGGGGGAGTTCGGTTCACGGCGTGGCGTGGATCACAGGTTCTTTTCGAGAAGGACCTTCCCGTTATCCGACGAAACCAGTTGCACCGCAGCGATTTCGTCCTTCTGCATCGGGGTTGTGGCGCTCGGCAGCGCAGTAGCACCGGACAACCCGAGCCACGTCGCCACCTGAGTGTGGCTGCCATCTCGGCCCACCACGACCATTCCCAGATTCTGCGGAGGGGTATTGCCGCTCTGGCCCCAGTCGCCGTAGGAGCAGGCCATGTCGATGCGCGTGCCCCACCCGTAACCGGTCATTGAGATCGACGCGTTGATCGGCGTTTGGGAGACCTTGGTCATGTCCAACGCCTGCGTGGTTGGCGGCGGACTGAGGTTCTCCAGGCCCACGATCTCGGGACGAATCGCGATCACCACGCCGACCGCCAGGAGCGCGGCGGCGACTCCGACCGCGGCCGACATCATCCAGCGGGACCGCCTGCGGCGCCACCGGACCTTGTCGAGGACCGAGTCGAGCACCTCGGGTCGTAGCGGCGGGGTTTCCGGCGCTTCCTCGTCCAGCGCACGCACATCTTCGAGGTCCAGCATCGCCAGCAGCGCCGGGATGCCGCTTATCTCGCCGACCGCCGCTCGGCACCGCTCACAGGTTTCCAGGTGAGCCTCGTACTCGCGGCGTTCGTTGCTCGTCAGTGAACCCAGGACATAGGCCGCGTCCCAAGTCACGTAGCGATCGCCGTCCAACAGATCACCGCCTAGGGGAAAACCGAATTGTGTCACCGTGTCACCCCCATTTCCTGCAGATTGAGCCGCAACGCCCGAACCGCGTAATGAAGCCGGGATTTCACCGTGCCTTCCGCGATCTGGAGATCGTTGGCGATTTGTGTGGTAGTCATCCCCTGGTAATAGGACCGGCGAACCACCGCACGGTGTTCCTCGGACAGCTGACTCAGGGCCGTACTCAGCAGCAATCGATCCAAAGCGGAGTCCACCTCGTCGGGTGCGGCGCGGTCGGCGACCTGCTCGATGTCGGGCGTACCGGCTTCGTTCCGGTACCGTGCGCTGCGACGTTCGTCGATGATCAGGTTACGCGCCACAGTGAACAGCCACGCCCGGGCTGACCGTTCGACTTCGTCGGTCACCTCGGGATGGCGCCAGGCCCGTAGCAACGTCTCCTGCACTACATCCTCCGCACGCGCTTGGTCCCCAGTTAGCCGGAGGGCATAACGCCACAGTGCCGCGGCGTGCTCGTTATAGAGCACCCGCATCATGGCGGCCTCTGGATCGTCCACTACCAACCTCCGTCTTAGATACGACGTTGGTGGTGATCCGGTTCATTAATACGCGGCCTGTGACCTGCGCGCGGCCGATTGGCTGAAGTCCGTACTACACGGTGAGGATTCGCGGCCCGCCCTCGGTGACGGCCACGGTGTGCTCCCAGTGCGCGGCGCGGGCACCGTCGGCGGTCACGACGGTCCATTCGTCCTCGAGCACAACCGTCTTCGGGGTGCCGAGGGTCAGCATCGGTTCGATGGCCAGCACCGACCCCGGCGCCAGGTAGGGACCGCGGCCGGGGGCGCCCTCATTGGGCAGGAAGGGATCCATGTGCATTTGCCTGCCGATGCCGTGCCCGCCGTAACCAGCAACGATGCCGAACTTGCGGTCGTAGCGCGCCTCGGCGGCGTGGGTCTCGACCTCGATCGCGTGCGAGACGTCGGTCAGCCGGTTGCCGGGCAGCATCGCGGCGATCCCGGCTTCCATTGCGTCGCGGGTGGCGTGCGAGAGCGCTTCGTCCACAGGGATCAGCGTCCCGACGCCAAAAGTGACCGCGGAGTCGCCGTGCCAGCCCTCGAGGATCGCACCGCAGTCGATCGACACCAGATCACCTGGCGCCAGCGTCTCGGCTGCCGACGGAATCCCGTGCACCACACGGTCATTCACCGATGCGCAGATGCTGGCAGGGAAGCCGTGATACCCGAGGAACGACGGGATGCCGCCCCCATCGCGGATGACGGATTCGGCGATCTCGTCGAGCGCCAGCGTCGACATCCCCGGTGCGGCCGCCTGCCGGACGGCCAGTAGGGCGGAGGCGACCAGCGACCCGGCAGCTGCCATCGCGTCGAGTTCACCGGCGCTGCGCTGCGCGACGACCTTGCGGTTGCGCAGCCCAGGAAGGCCGATCATCGCGGCATCCGTTTGTGCTCCTCGTGCGCTATTTACCGAGCGCCCGCAGGGCCCGGGCGAACACCTCATCCAGCGCGCCCGCGGCGTTGACCCTCTGCAGGTTGTTGTGGCTGTAGTACTCCAACAGCGGCTCGGTCTCGTCGCGGTACACCTGCATCCGGTTGTGGATGACCTCTTCGGTGTCGTCGGCGCGGCCGCGCGCCTTGAGCCGCTCGAGCAGTTCCTCCTCGGAGACGGCGAACTCCAGCACGGCGTCGAGTTTCGTGTCGTGGTTCTTCAGCATCTCGTCGAGCGCCTTGGCCTGCTCCACCGAGCGGGGGTAGCCGTCGAGGATAAACCCGGCGGCCGCGTCCTCATCTTGGATCCGGTCTTCTACCAGCTTGTTCGTCAACTCGGACGGCACCAGATCGCCTGCGTCGAGGTAGCGCTTGGCCTCGACGCCCAGCGGGGTGCCCTCGCTGATGTTCTTGCGGAACAGGTCCCCAGTCGAGATCTGCGGAATGCCGAGCTTCTCGGACAGCTTCTGCGCCTGCGTGCCTTTGCCCGCACCAGGCGGTCCGAGTAGAACGACTCTCACTTCAGGAACCCTTCGTAGTTACGTTGCATCAGCTGGCTCTCGATCTGTTTGACCGTATCCAATCCGACGCCGATCATGATCAGAACCGCAGTTCCGCCGAACGGCAAATTCTGTACGCCGCCGCCGTTGCCGATCTCGAGGAACAGGTTCGGCAACACGGCGATCACGCCCAGATAGATCGAGCCTGGAAGGGTGATTCGGCTAAGCACGTATCGCAGATAGTCGGCGGTCGGTTTGCCGGGGCGAATGCCGGGGATGAAGCCGCCGAATTTCTTCATCTCGTCGGCGCGTTCGTCGGGGTTGAACGTGATCGACACGTAGAAGTACGTGAAGAAGATGATCAGCCCGAAGTAGATCGCGATGTACACCGGATCGGCGGGGTTGGTCAGGTAGTTGCCGACGAACCGGTCCCACCAGCTGTTGCCCGGATTCGGGCTGCCGCTGCGGATGAGCTGGGTGATCAGGTGCGGGATGTAGATCAGCGAAGACGCGAAGATCACCGGGATAACGCCGGCCTGGTTGACCTTGAGCGGCAGGTACGTCGACGTGCCGCCGTACATGCGCCTGCCCACCATGCGCTTGGCGTACTGCACCGGGATGCGCCGTTGGCCCTGCTCGACGAACACCACGCCGATGATGATGATCAGCGCTGCCAGACAGACCAGCGCGAACACCATACCGCCCCGGCTGTCCAGGATGGTCTTGCCTTCGACCGGGATGCGGGCGGCGATGCCTGCGAAGATCAGCAGCGACATGCCGTTGCCGATGCCACGCTCGGTGACCAGCTCGCCCATCCACATCACCAGGGCCGCGCCCGCGGTCATCACCAGCACGATCACGACCAGCGTGAAGATGTCCAGGCCCTGGCTCTGGCCCTGGATGATGTCCAGGGTGCAGCCCTGCAGCAGCCCGCCGTTTGCGGCCAGCGCCACGATGCTGGTGGCCTGCAGAATCGCCAGCGCAACCGCGAGGTAGCGGGTGTACTGCGTCATCTTGGCCTGGCCGGCCTGGCCCTCCTTGCGCAGCTGCTCGAAGCGCGGAATGACCACGGTGAGCAGCTGCACGATGATGCTCGCGGTGATGTAGGGCATTACGCCCACCGCGAACACCGTCAGATGCAGCAGCGCACCGCCGGAGAACAGGTTGATCAGCGAGTAGATCTGCGCGGAGTCGCCGCCGCTGACCTGCGCCACGCATTTCGTCACGTTCGGGTAGTTGACGCCCGGCGACGGGATCGAGGCGCCCACCCGGTACAGGATGACGATTCCGAGGGTGAACAGGATCTTCCGCCTCAGGTCGACTGTCCGCAGTGATGAGATGAAAGCCGAAAGCACTCTTCCTCCTGCGCAGCCGAGCTGCAAATCGCGGCGTGCGAATGGGGCTGGTTTGACCAGCGTATTGGTTAAGTCCTGTGCGCAGACCGCCGACAAGCGCGCAGCCTGCGGAGTCACGCGTCAAACAGTCTACGAGACTAACAGTTGAGGGTCTCCTGCCCCGCATCCGTCGCAGGCAACAGCGTCGGAGCCGGCCTTCAGAATTGGAGCGTAGAGTCGGCGGCGGGTCGTTACATCACCTAAGTAACGGCCGTGTACTACGTCGATAAGGGGTCGAGGGATGGCGCGCA
>Ga0207704_10000293_pt1 | contig 23694 bp, 22 predicted proteins | sample KBSMisM12_FD_184308 | JGI IMG/M metagenome (GOLD analysis project Ga0207704, IMG submission 184308) | Miscanthus rhizosphere microbial communities from Kellogg Biological Station, Michigan, USA - KBS Miscanthus M1-2 (SPAdes) (version 2) | ecosystem: Host-associated > Plants > Roots >...
CGATGTGTCGACGCCCTGAAAAGCGAACGCCGCCGCCCGAAGGCGACGGCGTTTTGGCCGGTTGACGCGGGTCGGATCAGGCGGTCGCGACCGCCGCACGTCGGCGGTTGTGGCGCGCCAGGGCGCCAAGGCCCCCGAAGCCCACGATCATCAGGCCCCACGTAGCCGGTTCGGGAACCGCGTCGGCGCTGAAGTTGCCGCCGCCGTTCGAGCTGAAGCCCTGTAGGGCGGCGCCGGTCTTCTTGCCGAACTTCGGCGTCGTCGACAGCAGGTTGAAGGCGAACTCCTCGGTGCCGGCCTTGAGGCGGGTCGGGCTGAGGAAGTCCGATGTGAAGGTCATCGTGCCGCCGTTCACGGCCGCCAGATTGGCCGACCCCGACCCGCTCGAGCCCTCGATCGTCGCGTTTCCGAACACGCCGCTCAGGAGGTTGGAGTTCTGGAACAGGGTGATGCCGCTGCCGTTGAAATTGTCGATGGTGGGGCCGGCGTAGATGAAGCTGAACGTCCCGGTCAGACCCGACTGGGTCAGCAGGCCGCTGTTGTTGGTCGCCGGCGTGGCGCTCACCGTCGCGTCGACCTTGAAGACCGCCGAGATGGAGGACAGCAGCGCCAGCGACGGATCCAGGAAGCTGAAGTGCGTGGCGACGCCTTGAGCCACCGTCGAGGCGTTGTCGCTGACAGTGAAGAAGTGGCCACCCGCGCCGGTGTTGTTGGCGCCGTCGTTGATCCACTTGAAGTCGCTGGCGTTGGTGTCCGGCGTGAACTGCGCGATCACCGCCGCATGGGCCGGAGCCGAAACCGCCGCCAGGCTCAGCGCCAGGGCCGCGGCCGAGGCAAGGGTCGTAAGAGTCTTCATTGGGTCAGTCCTGATTTTCAAACGTCGCGGCTGCGGCAAGACCGTGGCCGGCGCCTCCTCAGGTCCGCGCCGGGGCGACGAACCGTCTGAAGCTTCACTGCTGACCTAAAGCTCACCTAGTCGAACGAGGCGCAACGGCAGCTCTGTTCACGTGGCATCGAGAAAAATACTCGACTCCGGAGAGAACCCGATCTCTCGGGGTCAAGACAGAGGATCCGCGCGGCCCGAACGGACCTGGCGGACAGTCGCCGTCGTCTTGAGCTTCGTTGTCAGGACCTGAAGAAGATCACGTTCGTCGACCCGCGTTGCTAAACGCGAAGGTCACCCGACGGTCTAGTACGCGCGCGGGTCTCGGAAGATGAGGGGGACGGTGCGGGCCAGGATCGCCAGATCCAGGCTGCGGGACCACTCCTCGATGTAGCTGTTGTCGGCGGCGACCCGGTCGCACATGCCGCGGGTGTCGCGGATCTCGCCGCGGAAGCCGTTCACCTGGGCGTAGCCGGTCAGGCCCGGCCGGGCCCGGAAGCGGGCCGCATAGGTCGGGATCAGCGCGCCGTAGTACTCGTCATGGGCCAGGGCGTGCGGCCGGGGCCCGACGATCGACATATCGCCCTTCAGCACGTTCACCAGCTGCGGCAGCTCGTCGATGCTGAGCTTGCGCAGCAGAGCCCCCATCGCCGTCACCCGCGCGTCGCCCTTGGTCGCCTGGCGCACCGACGCGGAATCCTCGGTCACCGTCATCGTGCGGAACTTGTAGATCGTGAACACCCGGCCCCGGTAACCGGTGCGCCGCTGGCGGAAGACCGCCGGGCCCGGCGACTCCAGCTTGATCGCCGCCATCACCAGCAACAACAGCGGAAGGAACGCCAGGAGACCAAACCCCGACGCCAGGATGTCGAACAGGCGCTTCAAGGGATCCGTCGCCACCGGCCGGGGCGCGATGGCGGGATGACGCTCCGGGCCGCCCTGTGCGCCCTCGCGGTCGGCCACCCCGTCCTCCGGCATGTCTGCCGTATCGAACATACTCAGAAGCCACCCAGCTGTTGGTCCGCGCGACGCCGCTTCTTCTGCGCGGTCCGCGTCATGACCTTCGTGTGCCGCCGGCTCACGAAAGCCCTCGGATTCCGGCAAGGTCAATAAAGAATTCATAATATTTGAGTGACTGCGCGTCATTTGGGCGGCCTGACAGCGGCCGTCCGGTATTAATTCGCCTGAGTGGCGAATTTGTTCAGTATGCGCGCGCGTCTCGGAAGATGAGGGGGTCGGTGCGGGCGAGGATCGCCAAATCCAGGCCGCCAAGAAACCGAACCCCGACGCCAGGATGTCGAACAGGCGTTTCAAGGGATCCGTCGCCACCGCCAAGGTCAGCCGCATGCGATCCGAGGCAACGCGGTGATTCAGCAGCGGCCGGTCAAGGTCCGTCACCCACCTCCGCTCTGTCATCAGACTGCGCACCATGCCGCTTTCCAAGCCGTTGCCTGACAAACGAGGCCCAGGAACAGAAAGACGCTTAACGCGGCGTTTTCCAATCCTCGGCACGACTTCTTAAGCTCAACGGTAGTTTATGGGACACGCGACCCGCCGGAGGGCCAACTCGGGAGTCGCGGAGCAAGAGCGATGCCAGCGGACGTTTCCTACCCGCACGCCAGCTACTCGGACGTCAGCGCCCCGGCTGTTGACCACGCGTCTTCCGGACGCCTGCCCCTGGGTATCGGCCTGGCGATCGCCGCCTGCGCCTCGGTCGGCCTGTGGGTCGGCATCGCGGCCGGCCTGAAGGCGTTGTTCTCCTAGACCAACCCTATCGACGCGAGACGCCGCGGCCCGCAACCGGGCCGCGCTTCTATTCCGCCAGATCCTCCATCGCCGCCGGCCGCTCGGCGAGCGCGCGCAGGTACTGGCCGTATTCGCTCTTCGCCAGGCTGTCGGCCAAGGTGCGCAGTTGCGCAGCCTCGATCCAGCCGCGCCGGTAGGCGATCTCCTCCAGGCAGCCGATCCGCAGCCCCTGGCGTTGCTCGACGGTGCGGATGAATTCGCCGGCCTGGATCAGGCTGTCGTGGGTGCCGGTGTCGAGCCAGGCGAAGCCGCGGCCCAGCAGTTCGACGCTGAGTTCGCCGGCCTCCAGGTAGACCTGGTTCAGGGCGGTGATCTCCAACTCGCCGCGCGCCGAGGGCTTCAGGGTCTTGGCGAACTCGCTGGCGCGTCCGTCGTAGAAATAGAGGCCGGTGACCGCGTAGTTGGACTTCGGGACCTTGGGCTTCTCCTCGATACCCAGCGCCTTGCCGTCCGGCCCGAGCTCGACCACGCCGTAGCGCTCGGGATCCTGCACCAGGTAGCCGAAGACCGTGGCGCCCTGCCGGCGCGCGTCGGCCGCCTCCAGCGAGCCCGTGAAGTTCTGGCCGAAGAAGATGTTGTCGCCCAGCACCATGACGCTGGGTTCGCCGCCGATGAACTCCTCGCCCAGGATGTAGGCCTGGGCCAGTCCGTCGGGGCTGGGCTGGATGACGTATTCGAACGTCACGCCGTACTTGGAGCCGTCGCCCAGCAGGCGCTTGAAGCCCGGCTGGTCCTCAGGCGTGGTGATGATCAGGATCTCGCGCACGCCGGCCAGCATCAGCACCGACAGCGGATAGTAGATCATCGGCTTGTCGTAGACCGGCAGCAGCTGCTTGGAGACCGCCAGGGTGAGCGGGTGCAGCCGGCTGCCGGAGCCCCCGGCCAGGACGATGCCGCGCCTCATGCCGCGCTCCTCTGTTCGGCCTTCAGCTCGGCCACGATTTCAGCCACGGCCTCGCGCCAGGGCCGCGGCGTCACGCCGAAGACCTGTTCCAGCTTTCCCGTGTCCATTGTGGCCCGCATGGGCCGCCGAGCCGGGGTCGGATAGTCGGTGGTCGGGATGCCGGCGACGGCCGGCGCTGCGGCGCCCAGCGCCAGGTCGAAGACGCCCTGCGCGAAGTCCTTCCAGCTCACCTCGCCGGCATTGGCGAAGTGAACGACGCCGAACGCCGGATCACCCGCCGGCGCGGCCGCCAGACGACCCGCCTGAAACAGAATGAACCGCGCCAGGTCCCGCGCGGCGGTCGGGCGGCCCAGCTGATCGGCGACCACCCGGATCGGCTTGCCCTCGCCGGCCAGCCGCAGCATCGTCTTGATGAAGTTCTTGCCGTGGGCGGAGACGACCCACGAGGTGCGGATCACCAAAGCGCGGTCGCTGGCCGCCAGGACGCCGGCCTCGCCCGCGAGCTTGGTCGCGCCATAGGTGTTGATCGGCCCGGTCGGCGCGGTCTCGGCGTAGGGCGCGCCGCCGTCGCCGGCAAAGACATAGTCAGTGGAAATCCACACGAGCGGAATATTGCGGGCGGCCGCCGCCGCGGCGATGGCCGTAGGCGTCGTGGCGTTGGCGGCGCGGGCGCGGTCGATCTCGGTCTCGGCCAGGTCCACGGCGGTGTAGGCGGCCGCGATGACGATCAGGTCCGCCGTCGCGGACTTCACCCGCGCGGCGCACGCCGCGGGGTCGCCGAAATCCGCCTCGTCGCGCGAGAGCGCGGTGATCGCGACGTCGAAATCCTTGGCCTGGTCCAACAGCTCGCGGCCCAGTTGCCCGGTGGTCCCGAACTGCAGGATCCGCACCGTCATGCCTTGACCAGGCCCAGGCGCTCGGAGTGGAAGCCGCGTTCGCGGATGCCCTCGACCCAGTCCTTGTTCTCGACGTACCAGCGGACGGTGTCCTCCAGGCCCTCTTCCAGGGCCCGCTTAGGCGTCCAGCCCAGCTCCTCGCGCAGCTTGCTGGCGTCGATGGCGTAGCGGAAGTCGTGGCCCGGCCGGTCGGTGACGAAGGTGATCTTCTCGGCGTGGGCGGTGTTGGCCGGGGCGAACTTGTCGAGGTGGGCGCAGAGGATCTTCACCAGCTCGATGTTGCGCTTCGTGCCGTCGCCGCCGATGCAATAGGTCTCGCCCAGGCGGCCCTTGCCCAGCACCAGCAGCAGCGCCTCGGCGTGGTCGTCCACGTGCAGCCAGTCGCGCACCTGGCGGCCGTCGCCATAGACCGGGATCGTCTTGCCCTCCAGCGCGCGGCTGATCACCGTCGGGATCAGCTTCTCGGGGAATTGATAGGGCCCGTAGTTGTTCGAGCAGTTGGTCAGCACGACTGGCAGGCCGTAGGTGCGGCCCCAGGCGCGGACCAGGTGGTCGGCGGCCGCCTTGCTCGACGAATAGGGCGAGTTGGGGTCGTAGGGCGTGGTCTCGGAGAACTCCCCGTCCTCGCCGAGCGCGCCGAACACCTCGTCGGTCGAGACGTGATGGAAGCGGAACGCCGCCTTGGCGTCGTCCGAAAGCGCGTTCCAGTGGGCGCGGGCGGCCTCCAGCAGGACGGCGGTGCCCATCACATTGCTGCGCACGAAGTCGATGGGGGCCTCGATCGCCCGGTCGTTATGGCTCTCGGCGGCCAGGTGCATCACCGCGTCCGGCTTGTGCCGCGCGAAGATCGCCTTCATGGCGGCGGCGTCGCAGATGTCGGCCTGCTCGAAGGCGTAGTTCGGGTGGCCGGCCACGCCGTCGAGGTTCTCGAGGTTGGCGGAATAGGTCAGCACGTCGACGTTGACGACCTTCAGCCCGTCGGCGATCGCCCGGCGCACCACGGCCGACCCGATGAATCCGGCCCCGCCCGTAATCAGGATCTTCATGCGGTCTTTCTAGCTCAAACCCGGCAGACGCGCCGTGCTGGGAGGTACACCCAAATCGTGAGCGCCCTCTTACAGCGAACAGCGGCCCGCTCAACCCTACCTACAATGGCGGGCGAAGACTCGCAGGTGAACTCGGTTCAGACCGCTTCAGCGATGCGCTTGTCGCGGGCGATCGAACTTGCCGCCACAAGGTGGGCGACGATGGCCAGGACCACGAAGGGATAGAGGGCGCCGTAGCCGTAGAGCAGCGAATGCGCCCCAGCCGCGGCCTTCATCTTGTCGCTGACGAAACCGACATAGGTCGGCCCGCCGCCGAGGCCCACCAGGTTGAGCACGAACAGCAGGATCGCGCCTGCCATCGTCCTGTGGCCGGGCGGCACCGCGTTCTGGACCACCGCCAGGGCGGGCGCGAGGTACATGTTGGCGGCCAGCGCGCCAAAGCCGATGAAAATCAGGGTCGTCTGCCAGGTCGGCGCCAGGATGATGCCGGCCAGCGCAAACAGGGTGACGCAGAACGCCAGCGCCGAGATCCAGGCGTACCAGCGCCGGTCCTTCTGGCTGAGCTTGTCCGCCAGCCAGCCGGCGCTGAACGTGCCGACCACGCCGGTCAGGCCGAGGACGACGCTGTAGTAGTGCGAGACCTCCTTCAGGCTCATGCCCTTGATCCGCATGAGCATGGGCACGTTCCAGTTCAGCAGGGCGTAGCCCACGAAGGCCGAGAGCGCGCTGGAGATGGCGACGCACAGCAGGGTGCGGTTGGCGAAGAACGCGCCGATCACCTCGAACGCAGGCGGGGCCGGGGCGTGGCTGGCGCCATCGATCAGCGGGTCAAGGCCGCCGCGCTTGGGCTCGCGAATGACCAACAGCATCAGGAGCGCGAGCACCACGCCGGGCAGACCGACGACGAAGAAGGCGGTGCGCCAGCCGTAGTCGGCCGCCACGCTGGCGCCGAGCGCGGTGCCCAGCATCGAGCCCAGCGGGACGCCCAGGGAGTAGATCGCCAGGCCGACGCCGCGCTCCTTGGGCGGGAAGTAGTCGGAGATCAGCGAATACGAGGGCGGCGAGCCGCCAGCCTCGCCAATGCCCACCGTCATCCGCAGGACCGCCATCTGCAGGAACGTCTTGGCCAGGCCGCAGCCGGCGGTGGCCAGGCTCCAGATGGCGCAGGCGGCGGCCATGATGGTCACCCGGCGGCGGCGGTCGCAGAGCCACGCCACCGGGATGCCGAAGGTCGTGTAGAAGAGCGCGAAGCTCAAGCCGCCCAGAAGCCCCATCTGGGTGTCGGAGAAGCCGAGCTCCTTGCGGATGGGCTCGGTCAGGGTCGCCAGGATCTGACGGTCCATGAAGTTGAAGGTGTAGACGACGGCCAGAAGGCCCACGACCAGGTAGCGGTAGCCGGCGCCCGACTTCGGCGCGGTAATGGTCGATGCGGTCATCAGGCCCCCAAGAGCTGGGACGCCAGGCCGACCCCTCGGCTCCAACATCCGGTACGTTTTCCCCGAGGGGCATCTTGCATGGGTGGCAGGACCCGCCAAGCGCGGACGTGTGACGGCGGCGAAACACACCGGTCCCGCGAACGGCGGGATCAGAGGTTCGCGCCACATCCGCTTACGTCGCCTCAAGAATTCCTGGGGCGCCCTCGCCTTGCCCGACCCGTGGCCGGCCTCTAACTGACGAGCCGGGCCGAAGCCGATCCGCCGCCAAGCTTGGGCGGTGGGCGATTTCCGCCATCATTGTGTAAGGTCCCAGCATGGACGCTCGCGTCGCGCCCGACCCATCCGCTGCTGAAGGCGTTCGATCCGCCCCGATGCTCACCCACCTGCAGCGCCTCGAGGCCGAGAGCATCCAGATTTTCCGCGAGGTGGTCGCCGAGTGCGAGCGCCCGGTGATGCTCTATTCCATCGGCAAGGACTCGGCGGTGATGCTGCGCCTGGCGATGAAGGCGTTCTATCCGTCCAAGCCGCCCTTCCCGCTGCTGCACGTCGACACGACGTGGAAGTTCAAGGCCATGTACGAGATGCGCGAGCGCATGGCTCGCGAGAGCGGCATGGAGCTGATCGTCCACAAGAATCCCGACGCGGTGGCGCGTGGCATCAATCCCTTCGACCACGGCTCTCTGCACACCGATATGTGGAAGACCGAGGGCCTGAAGCAGGCGATCGACAAGTACGGCTTCGATGCGGCCTTCGGCGGCGGCCGGCGCGACGAGGAGAAGAGCCGCGCCAAGGAGCGTATCCTGAGCTTCCGCACCGCCCAGCACCGCTGGGACCCCAAGATGCAGCGGCCCGAACTCTGGCGGCTCTACAACACCCGCAAGGGCCAGGGAGAGAACTTCCGCGCCTTCCCGATCTCGAATTGGACCGAGCTCGACATCTGGCAATACATCTACCTGGAGGACATCCCGATCGTGCCCCTCTACTTCGCCGCCGAGCGGCCGGTGGTGGAGCGCGACGGCAACCTGATCATGGTCGATGACGAGCGGATGCGCCTGCTGCCGGGCGAGGTCCCGCAGATGCGCTCTATCCGCTTCCGGACCCAGGGCTGCTACCCACTGACCGGCGCCGTCGAGAGCACGGCCACGACGCTGCCCGAGATCATCCAGGAGATGCTGCTCACCACCACATCCGAGCGCCAGGGCAGGGTCATCGACCACGACCAGACCGCCTCGATGGAGAAGAAGAAGCAGGAGGGCTATTTCTGATGGCCCCCAGGTACGAAATGGAGGTCTCCGACCTCGCCGCCCAGGACATCGAGGCCTATCTCGAGGCGCATGAGCACAAGAGCCTGCTGCGGTTCCTTACCTGCGGCTCGGTGGACGACGGCAAGTCGACCCTGATCGGTCGCCTGCTCTACGACTCCAAGATGATCTTCGAGGATCAGCTTGCGGCCCTCGAAGCCGACAGCAAGAAGGTCGGCACCCAGGGCGGCGAGATCGACTTCGCCCTGCTGGTCGACGGCCTGGCCGCCGAGCGCGAGCAGGGCATCACCATCGACGTCGCCTACCGCTTCTTCTCCACCGACAAGCGCAAGTTCATCGTCGCCGACACGCCCGGTCACGAGCAGTACACCCGTAACATGGTCACCGGCGCCTCGACGGCCGACGCGGCGATCATCCTGATCGACGCCCGCAAGGGCGTGCTGACCCAGACGCGGCGGCACAGCTACCTGGTCAGCCTGCTGGGCATCCGTCACGTCGTGCTGGCGATCAACAAGATGGACCTGGTGGACTGGTCGCAGGCCCGCTTCGACGAGATCGTCGCCGACTACGCCGCCTTCGCCGAACGGATCGGCATCACCAGCTTCACCGCTATCCCGATGTCGGCGCTCAGGGGCGACAACATCACCGAGCCGAGCGCGAAGTCGCCCTGGTATTCCGGACCGCCGCTGATGCGCTGGCTGGAGGACGCGCCGGTCGAGGATGACCTGCGGGGCAAGCCCTTCCGGATGCCCGTGCAGTGGGTGAACCGGCCGAACCTCGACTTCCGCGGCTTCTCGGGCCAGATCGCCTCGGGGTCGGTGAAGCCCGGCGACAAGCTGAAGGTCCTGCCCTCGGGCCGCGAGAGCGCCGTGGCGCGCATTGTCACCTTCACCGGCGACCTCCCCGAGGCCGTCGCCGGCCAGTCGGTCACCGTGACCCTGACCGACGAGATCGACGTCTCCCGCGGCGACGTGCTGGCCGCCTCGGGCAGCCCACCGGCCGTGGCCGACCAGTTCGAGGCGACCATCGTCTGGTTCGACGACGAGCCCATGCTGCCGGGACGGTCCTACTTCTTGAAGCTGGGCGCGCGCACGGTCGCCGCCCAGGTCGCCGAGCCCAAGTACAAGGTCAACGTCAACACGCTCGAGCACCTGGCCGCGCGCCAGCTGGAGCTCAACGAGATCGGTGTCTGCAACCTGTCGCTCGACGCGCCCATCGCCTTCGATCCGTATGCGGAGAACCGCGACCTCGGCGGCTTCATCCTGATCGACCGGATCTCGAACCGAACGGTCGCCGCCGGCATGCTGCACTTCGCGCTGCGGCGGTCCCAGAACATCCACTGGCAGGCGCTGGACGTGGACAAGGCCGCCCGCTCGGCCGCCAAGGGCCAGTCGGCGCGGGTGGTCTGGCTGACCGGCCTCTCCGGCGCGGGCAAGTCGACCATCGCCAACCTGGTCGACAAGCGGTTGATGGCCGAGGGCCGCCACACCTACCTGCTGGACGGCGACAACGTCCGCCACGGCCTGAACAAGGACCTGGGCTTCACCGAGGCCGACCGGGTCGAGAACATCCGCCGCGTGGCCGAGGTGGCCAAGCTGATGGTCGATGCCGGCCTGATCGTGCTGGTGAGCTTCATCTCGCCCTTCCGGGCCGAGCGGCGGATGGCGCGCGAACTGATGGCCGAGGGCGAGTTCGTCGAGGTATTCATCGACACCCCGCTCGCGGAGGCCGAGAAGCGCGACGTGAAGGGTCTCTACAAGAAGGCCCGCGCCGGCGAGCTCAAGAACTTCACCGGCGTGGATTCGCCCTACGAGGCGCCCGAGCACCCCGAGATCCGCATCGACACCACCGCGCTCAGCGCCGAACAGGCGGCCGAGCAGATCGTCGACTGGCTGGCGCGCGGCTAGCAAGGTCGCGTCGGCCAGGAGCGGATATCAGAAACCGCGGATAGGCCGAACGCCGCGAATCGCGCCTAGGTAGGTCGGGCTGCCGGGGGGCTGCACTCGCGAGGGGCCAATGCGACGGCGTGTGGGGTCGGAGGGTGCGCCGAAATGGTGGAGCCGAGCGGCCGAAACCTCTGTCTGCCTCGTGATCCTGCTCCTGGCCGCGGCGGCGTCCTTCAACGGATTCTATGACAAGTGGGGCTTTCGCGAGGGGTCCCCGCGCTTCTCCCCCGAAATGATGCTGGGCGAACACGCGTATCGCCCGTTCATCTACCGCCAGTTCAACATCGTCATCGCCAATGCGGTCGCCGACGCGACGCCGTTGGAGGTCAAGACGGACTCTCAGCAACGGGCGCTGGTCGGCGCGGACGTGTCCCGGTTCGGGCCGGATCGGATCGTCACGGCCGACCCGGACTGGTTCTGGCGCTACTCGGTCCTCTACTACCTCACCTTCGCCGAGTGGCTGGGCGCGGTGGCCGTCCTGACCCTGGTCGGAGCCCGCTACGCCGGATGGGCGGCGGCCGCCGCAGCGAGCACGGTCTTCGCCCTGCTGTTCCCGGTCCTGGAGAGCCAGGGCGGCTACTTCTACGACTGTCCGGAGATCCTGTTCTTCGCCGGAGCGCTCTACTGCGCCGCACGCGGCTGGATCATCGCCCTGGCGGCCGTGGCGTTCGTCGGCGTGACGAACAAGGAGACGATGGTCTTCTTCCTGCCGACGCTCCTGCCGTTCCTCGCGGCCAGGGTCCGCCCCCTTAGGGCGATGGCGACGCTCGCTGCCCTCACCGTGGGCGCCGGCGTGATCTATGTCCTCATCAGCCGGCAATTCGCGGGAAATCCGGGTGAGCAGGCCGAGTTTCACCTGCTCGACAACTTGAAGTTCTACGTCAATCCGATGCACCTGCTGGCGTCGGAGAAGACCTATGGCTTGCCGCTCTTCCGGGCCTACAGCGTCGTGGGCGTGGCCTTCCTGCTGATTGTCGGGGTCGTGGGCTGGCGCCACGCGCCGAAGCTGGTGCGCGGCCACGTCCTGCTCGCCCTGCTGGTCAACCTGCCGCTGTTCGCCGCGCTCGCCTTCCGCGCCGAGCTGCGCAACCTCAGCCTAACCTTCGTCGGCTGGACCCTGCTCCTCGCCTGCGCCCTGCGCGCCTGGATGACCGACCCGCGCTATTCGGGGCCCGCGGCCCAAGCCGAGGCGAGCTGATGGCCCCGCGCCCGGTCCCACTCGTCATCGATCTGGACGACACCCTGGTCCGGACGGACACCCTGCTGGAGCAGCTCGTTCAGCTGGCCTTCCACGCCCCTGGGCGGCTGCCCGCGGTCCTGGCGGCGCTGCCGAAGGGTCGGGCGGCCTTCAAGCGCAAGGTCGCCGAGGCTTCCGAGCTCGATGTCGCGACGCTGCCCTACGACGAGGCCGTGGTCGCCTTTGCCAAGGCGCGCAAGACATCCGGCGGCAGCGTGCATCTGGTCACCGCGCAGGATCAGTCTATCGCCGACGGCGTCGCCGCCCATCTCGGCCTGTTCGACAGCGCCCACGGCAGCGACGGGCGCAGCAACCTCAAGGGTCGCAACAAGGCCGCCGCCATCGCCGAGCGGTTCAGCGACGGCTTCGCCTATATCGGCGACGCCCACGCCGACCTGGCGGTGTGGCGCCAGGCGAGCGAGGTCCTGGTGGTCGGCGGAGGTCCCGGCTTGCGTCGCAGCCTGGCGCGGGAGGGCCTGGGGCCCCACCAGACCTTCGAGCGGCCGAAACCCGGGCTGCGGGGCTGGATCCGGGCGCTGCGCATCCATCAGTGGTCGAAGAACGTCATCCTCCTCGTCCCGCTGTTCCTGTCCCAGCAGTTCCTGAACCCGGCGATGCTGCTGCGGACCGCTGCGGCGCTACTGCTGTTCAGCCTCGCGGCGTCGGCGACCTACGTCCTGAACGATCTCAGCGACCTGGCCGCCGACCGCGCCCATCCCACCAAGTGGCGAAGACCGCTCGCCTCGGGGCTTATCCATCTGCGCGCCGCGCTGCCCGGGGCGCTCGTCCTGCTGCTGGCCGCGCTGGCCGGCGCACTTTTCCTGCATCCAGCCTTCGGCCTGGTGACCGTGGCCTACGTCGTGGTCACCCTGCTCTACTCGTTCCGTCTGAAGGCCCAGCCGCTCATCGACCTGATGACGATCGGCGGCCTCTTCACCCTGCGGGTCGTCGCCGGGATGGTGGTCGTCGACACGCCGATCTCGCTCTGGCTCGCCACCTTCACCTTCATGCTCTTCACCTCGCTGGCGGCCGCCAAGCGCAACGGCGAACTGGTCCGGGCGCAGGCGCAGAACCGGGTGGTCGCAGGTCGCGGCTACCTCGCGGCGGACACCCCGATCACGACCTCGCTGGGCCTGGCCACGGGCGTAACCGCGGTGCTCGTCATGGTGCTCTACATGGCGTTGGAGGCCGAGATGACCGGGCTCTACCACCACGTGGAGCCACTGTTCCTCATTCCAGCCGTCCTCGGGGCCTGGATCCTGCGGATCTGGCTGCTGGCCCACCGCGGCGACCTGGAAGACGATCCCGTGGTATTCGCGATCAAGGATCGCGTCAGTTGGGGACACGCCGTCGTTGTCGTCCTGCTGTGGTCAATCTCGAAAGTCGGATGACATCATGAACCCCGCCACCTTCGGCCTCATCCTGGTCAGTGTGTCGCTGAACGCCCTGGCCCAGGTCGTCCTGCGCAAGGCCATGCTGACGCTGGGCGCCCTGCCGCCGCTGAATCAGCCGATCCAGGTCGGCCTCGTCCTCATCGGCAACGTTTGGCTCTGGGCCGGCATGTTCTGCTACGCGGCCAGCATCGGGCTGTGGCTGGCGGTCCTGTCGCGGGTCCAGGTCAGCGCCGCCTACCCGATGCTCTCGATCGGCTACATCATCGCCGCCGTCCTTGGCGTCGCCTTCCTGGGCGAGAGCGTGGGCTACCTGCGGATGGTGGGTATCGCGCTCATCTGCGGCGGAGTCGTGCTGATTTCGAGAACCGTCTGATGGCGCGCCATGTGATCACCGGCGGCGCGGGCTTCGTCGGCGGCCGTCTCATCGAGGCGCTCAAGGGCGAAAAGGTCGTGGTGTTCGACCAACAGGCGCCGGCGGCCAGCAGCGTCGAGTTCGTCCAGGGCGACGTACGCAACCCGTCGGACCTGGCCCGGCTCGACCTGGGACCGAAGGACGTCGTGCACCACCTGGCCGCGCGCCAGTTCCACGGCGGGGTTCCCGCCGATGGGCGCGACGCCTGGTTCGCCGACGTGAACGTCACCGGCACGCGCCATCTGCTCGAGGCCATGCAGCGCGGCGGGGCGAAGCAGTTCGTCTTCTTCTCGACCGACATGACCTATGGCCGACCGAAACAGACGCCGGTCCCCGCCGACCATCCACAGTCGCCGATCGGCCCCTACGGCAAGAGCAAGCGCGACGCCGAGGCCCTGTTGCGCCAGGCCGCCGGGGACTTCGGCCTGAAGGCCACCATATTCCGGCCGCGGCTGATCTCCGGCGCGGGCCGGCTGGGCATCCTCGCCAAGCTGTTCGGCCTGATCTCGCGCAGCCTGCCGGTGCCGATGATCGGGTCGGGCCGCAATCGCTACCAGATGATCGCGGTCGAGGACTGCGCGGCCGCCGCGGTGCGGGCCGCCGCACTCGGCTGCCCGGCCGGCGCATTCAACCTCGGCTCCATCGATCCGCCCACCGTGCGCGCGCTGCTGTCCAACGTGATCCAGCGGGCGGGGTCGAAGTCCCTGCTGATCCCGACACCAGGGTACGCGGTCAAGCGGACGCTGAACCTGCTGGACCTCGCGGGCCTGACGCTCCTCTACCCGGAGCAGTACGAGATCGCCGACCTGGACTACGTCCTCGACACGCGTCTCACCACCGAGGCGTTGGGGTGGTCGCCAACGCGGCGCGACGAGGACATCGTCTTCGAAGCCTATGCCGCGAGACCCGGCGCCTAGCGGTCGCGCCGGCCGACATCCAGGAAGTCCTGGCCGCTGAAGTCCTTGGGCGCGGCCACCTCGACGACCGGATCGTCGCGGTCGTCCCATTCCAGGCGCAGCGCCTTGGTCATCACCGCGTGCATCGCATAGAGGCTGGTGATGTAGGTCAGCTCCATCACCTCCTCGTCCGAGAGGAAGCTCTTCAGCTTGTCGAACACCGCCTGCGGCGTGCGGCCGAGGCCGACGGTCAGACAGTCCGCGTAGGCCAGCACCGCGCGTTCCTTGTCGTCGTAGCAGTCAGCCACCTGCCAGTTGGGGATCGCGGCGATCCGCTCCTCCGAGACCTTCAGGCCCCGTAGCGACTTGCAGTGCTGCGAGAAGACGAACTGGCTGCCCACCGCCCAACCGGCGCGGGTCTGGGCCAGCTCCCGCAGCACCGGGTTCAGCTTGCGCGCCGGGTTGCGGTAGAGGGCGAAGCCGCGGTTGCAGTGGTCCAGGATGTCGGGGACCAGGGCGAACACGGTCCACCAGTCGCCGGACGTGCCGGTCGAGGTGCCGGGCTGGGCCACCGGGTCGCGGTCGCCGAACAGCAGGTCATAGGTCTTGGTGACCACCTCGCTGGTCGCCTCGGCGCGGGAAACTTGTCTGAGACGCAGCGCCATCGCCCTACTCCGTCTCGGCCAGGCGGTTGATTGCCTTGGTCTTCATCCCGGACCTCCTCAGAATTCCAGCACGATCTTGCCGAAGTGCTCCCCGGCCTGCATCGCCTTGAAGGCGGCCTGGACCTCGGTGAAGGGGAACACCTTGTCGACGACGGGCGAGATGCGGCGAAGCTCCATGGCCCGGCACATCGCCTCGAACATGTCGCGCGAGCCGACGGAGAGGCCTTGGAGCTTGGCCGAATTGCCGATCAGGGCGGCCGGGTTGAACGGGTCGCCCGCGCCGGCGACGACGCCGATGATCGCGATGTGGCCGCCGATGCGGATGGCCCGCATGCTCTCCTGGATCGTTCCGCCGCCGCCGACCTCCATGATGAAGTCGCAGCCGCGGCCCCCAGTCGCCTCGCGGACCGGCTTCGACCAGGCGGGCGTGGTCTTGTAGTTCACGACGTGATCGGCCCCGAGCGCCTTGGCGCGCTCCAGCTTCTCGTCGGACGACGAGGTGATGAGCGTGCGGAAGCCCGCCGCGTGCGCGAACTGCAGGCCGAAGATCGACACGCCGCCCGTCCCCTGCAGGACCACGGTGTCGCCGGGCTGCAGGCTGGCGTCCTCGAAGAGGCCGCGCCAGGCGGTCAGCGCCGCGCAGGGAAGCGTGGCCACCTGCTGGTCGGTGAGGAAATCCGGGACCTTGGACAAGCCCTCCTGGCTGAACGTCTGCAGTTCGGCGCCGGCGCCTGGGATCGGGAAGCCCAGCGAGGTCATCACCTTCTCGAGCGCCGGCGGCCCGGAGATCCAGCCCTGGAAGAACAGCGTCGCGACGCGGTCGCCGGCCTTGAAGCGGGTGACGCCCGGCCCCACCGCCTCGACCACGCCGCAGCCGTCGGAAAAGGGCGTGATCACGTCGGTCGTGGTGGCCGAGCCGCGGCCGTACATGCCCTGGACCATCAGGAGGTCGCGGAAGTTGAGCGAGACGGCGCGCATCCGCACCAGCACCTCGCCCGGCCCCGGCGACGGATCGGGCCGCTCCACGATCTTGACGGCGTCGAGCCCGAAGGGCGCTTCGACCTGAATTGCACGCATGAATGGCCTCCAACGGCGGCCATCTTTCCCCGTTGGCCGCCTCGCGCAAGCGTGACCCGAGGTCAGGCCGCCCAAGAAGCCTTCGGGGTCAGTCGCGCGCTGACGGAAGCACGGGCTCGGCGCCCCACTGCGCGGGGTCATGACCGAACACCATCACCGTGCCGGGATCGCGCAGCGCCAGCAGCCGGTCCAGCGAGGCGTTCATCGCCGCATGGTCCGAGAATTCCGGGAACCGACGCGTCTCGACCACCTCGCAGTGGTAGCAGGCGTCGCCGACCAGGATGTGGTCGCCCGCCGCGCTGCGAACCCGCGCCGACTGGTGGCCGGGCGTGTGGCCGTAGCTCGGGACCAGCCGCACGGACCCGTCGCCGAAGAGGTCGTGCTCGCCGTGGACCTGCAGCGCGTCGTGCCCCCAGTCGAAGTAGCGTTTGCGAAGCCCGTAGTGGTTGGCGACGTCGCGGTCGAAGCCTGCCTCCCACTCGCGCTTCTGGACGACGATCGTGGCGTTCGGCAGGTCCTTGAGCCCGCCCGCGTGGTCGAAGTGCAGATGCGAGACCACGACGTACCGAACCTTCGCGAGATCGATGTCGAGCCGCGCCAAGTGACTGGCCACTGTCTCGTCCGGCGTCAGCGTGACGTCCATCTCCTGGGCCTGCAGGACCTTCAGGTAGCTCTCCTCCCGGTCGAGCATGCTGGTGGGCAGGCCGCAGTCGAACAGGGCCACGCCGTCCGCGTGCTCGATGACGTAGAACGGCACCGGCACCGAGACCCGCTCGGCGGACATGCCGAGGCCCGCGCCCGGGCTGTGGAACTGGCCGCAGACACATCCGAACAGCCGCATGGAGAACCTCCTAAGCCGGATCCAGCCGGCGCAGGCCGTAGAGCCTGAGCGCGCCTGCCACACCTATGACGCACATCGCCGACATCAAGAGATAGCCGCGCGCGCCCACCTGATCGAACAGCGGGCCCGACGCCATGGTCGCCAGGCCCGACAGCACCCCGCCCGAGAGCGCCGAGTTCAGCGCCTGGGCCGCCGAGGCGTTGCGCGGCGTCGACAGCCGCTCGACCAGCTGCAGCGAGGCCAGGAACGTCGCCGCGTAGCTCAGCGCATGCAGCGTCTGCAGCGGGAACAACGCCCAGAGTGGCGGCGAGAACGCCAACGCGGTCCACCGCGCCACCGCCGCGACACCGCCCAGCAGCAACAGATTTCGCGGTCCCACGCGCCGCCGCCACGGCTCCATGAACCACATGAAACCGATCTCCGCGGCCACGCCGGTCGCCCAAAGCAGGCCGGTCAGGGCGGGCGGAATGCCCTGCAGCTTCCACGTGAGCGTCGAAAAGCCGTAGTAGAAGGCGTGCGCTGACTGGATGAGGCCGGCGGCTGCCACCGCGGTCATGAACGCCGGGTCCCGGAGCAGGCCCGCCAGCCCGGCCATCCGCTCGGCCAGCGTCACGTGATGGCCCTCCTCGTGCACCGGGTCGGGCGGCAGCAGGAAGCGCGCCGCGAGCGCCGTCAGCGCGACGGCGGCCACCATCCAGACCAGCACCAGCTCGGGCGAGCCCCGCGCCAGGATCGCGCCCATGCCGACGTTGCCGACGATGAACGCCGCCGAGCCGATGCCGCGCGGCCAGCCGAAGTTGAACCCGTCGGACTTGGCGCGCCTGAGCGTGATCACGTCGGCCAGGGCCGACAGCGTCGAATACATCGACGAGGCGGCGAACCAGACCACCGCCCACCAGGCGAAGCCCAGCGGCGCGGCCATCAGGGCGAAGAGCGCCGTCACCGCCGCCGACATCAGGATCAGCGCCGTGCGCCGCAGCTTGAAGCTGTCCGCCCACACCGCCAGCAGCGGCGCGGTGAAGGCCCGCGCCAGCATCGGCAGCGACAGGATCAGGCCGATCCGGCTGCCCGACAGACCGTGGTGGGCGAACCACACCGGCAGGTAGGGCGAACTGGCCCCCGTGCCGATGAAGATCGCCCCGTAGAACAGCCCCAGGCGCACGGTGAGCGGCATGAACCTCCGGATACAGGAAGTTCCGGCGATCCGCAGGCGTTCTGTTGGACCGCCGGGGATCGGGCTCCGCGTCCCCGGGGCATCCACCTGATAGGCCGACGTTCGCTGACCACAGTAGAACGGGCCCGCACTCGGGTGGCCGTGGCGCCGCGCTGCCCTGGAAGCATGCCTATCGCGCCGTTGGATTGACGGGAATTCCTCAAGGAGATGCGACGATGAAGCAGACCATGCTGTTCACTGCGGCCGCCTTGGTCGCGCTATCGATCGCCGCCTGCCAGAAGAAGGAGGAAGCCGCGCCGCCCGCCGCGGCCCCGGAGGCCGCCGCGCCCGCTCCGGAAGCTGCGGCGCCCGCCGCCGCGGCCGCACCGGACACTGGCCCGCTCGAACCTCCGGCCGCAACCGCGGCCACAGCCACCGCCCCCAACGCCAACGGCACCGAGTCCACCGAGGCGTTCATCACCGGTGTGACCCTCACGGACCTGTACCAGATCCAGGCCGGCAAGATCGCCGAGAGCAAGGGTCAGTCTGACGGCGTAAAGGCCTTCGGCAAGTCGATGGTCACCGACTACACCGCGATGACCAATCAGCTGAAGCACCTGTTCGCGGCCACCAAGACGCCGATCCCGACCGAGCTTGGCCCGCGCGGCAAGCGCATGATCGACGCCTTGAACGCGGCCTCGCCCGCGGACTTCGACAAGCTCTACCTTGAGCAGCAGCAGACCGCCCATGCGGCGGAACTCACCCTGCTGAGCGCCTATGCCGAGGGCGGTGAGAGCAAGGACATCAAGCCCGCGGCGGCGAAGTACGTCCCCAAGGCCCAGGCCCACCTCGACAAGGTGCACGAACTTCAAGCCGCCTTGAAATAGCGCACTCGCCTCCACCGGCGGTCCATCGGCCACGGCGCAGCCTCGCGTCGTGGCCGCTTTGCGATAAGCGGCCTCCGCGGCATGGACGCCCGCCCTCCCCCGCGTAATGTATGATCGTCGATCAGGGAGGCCTCCATGACCCGCGCCAACAGCCGTGACCGCGAGCTTCGGGAACGCGCCGCCGCGGTGATCCCTGGCGGCATGTACGGCCACCAGTCGACGGCCCTCCTGCCCGACGACTATCCGCAGTTCTTCTCGCGCGGCGAAGGCGCCCACATCTGGGACGCCGACGGCGCCCGATACCTCGACATGATGTGCGCGTACGGACCGAACCTGTTCGGCTATGCCAACCCGCAGATCGACGCCGCCTTCGTGCGCCAACTGGGCCAGGGGGACACGCTGACCGGCCCCACCGGCCTGATGGTCGAGCTGGCCGAGGCGATGGTGGCCATGGTCAGCCACGCCGACTGGGCGATGTTCTGCAAGAACGGCACCGACGCCACGACCATGGCGCTGACTGCCGCCCGCGCCCACACGCGCCGCAAAACCGTGATCCGCGCCAAGGGCGCCTATCATGGCGCCGCGCCCTGGTGCGTGCCGCGCCCCACCGGCACGCTGGAGAGCGACCGGGCGCACCAGATCACCTGCGATTACAACGACGTGGCCAGCCTCGAGGCGGCGGTGGCGGAGGCCGGCGACGACCTCGCCTGCATCTTCGCCGCGCCTTTCAAGCACGACGCTTTCATCGACCAGGCCGAGCCGAATGCCGCCTATGCGCGGCGGGCGCGCGAGCTCTGCGACCAGACCGGCGCCCTGCTCATCATCGACGACGTGCGCGCGGGCCTTCGGATCACACGCGACTGTTCCTGGTCGAAACTCGGCGTGCAGCCGGACCTGTCGACCTGGGGCAAGTGCCTGGCCAACGGCCACGGCCTGTCGGCGCTGCTGGGTTCGGACAAGGCCCGCAAGGCGGCCGCCTCGATCTTCGTCACCGGATCCTTCTGGTTCCAGGCCGCGCCGATGGCCGCGGCGCTCGAGACGCTCGGACTGGTGCGCGATACCGACTACCTGGAGCGGATGTTCGCGCTGGGCGAGCGGCTGCGCGACGGCCTGGCCGAGCGCGCGGCGGCCGCCGGCTTCGGCCTGCGCCAGACGGGCCCCGTGACCATGCCGCTCTTCCTGTTCGAGGACGACCCGGACCTGCGCAAGGGCTTCTGCTGGTCCAGCGCCATGCTGGACCGCGGCGTCTACGTGCACCCCTGGCACAACATGTTCCTGTGCGCGGCCATGACCGACGCCGACATCGAACAGTTCCTGGACGCCGCCGAGGGCGCGTTCGGGGCGCTGAAGCGCGACGCAGGCGGCCTGCTGCCGATCGAGAAGCTGGCGTTCCTCACCACCGGCGGCACGAGGTGACGGCCATGGGGATGCCGGACTATTCCGACTACGACGGCGTCGGCCTGGCCGAGCTGGTGGCCAAGAGGGCGGTGACGCCGCTGGAGCTGGTCGAGGCCGCCATCGATCGCGTCGAGCGGCTGAACCCCGCCCTGAACGCGGTGGTCTACAAGGGCTATGACGACGCGCGCCGCTGGGCGACCGGGGAGCTTGCCGACGGGCCGTTCAAGGGCGTGCCGCTGCTGCTCAAGGACCTGCACATGCCGGTCGCGGGCTGGCCTCGCACCTCGGGAAGCCGCTTCTGCCGCGAGGTCGTCGACGCCGAGGACGGCGGCCTCACCAAGCGCTACCGCGATGCAGGCTGCGTGCCGCTGGGCAAGGCCAACTGCTCGGAGTTTGGGATCGCGGGGACGACCGAGGGCGCGTTCTTGGGCATATGCCGCAACCCCTGGAGCCTCGGGCACAGTGTCGGCGGCTCGTCCGGCGGTTCGGCCTGCGCGGTGGCGGCCGGGATCGTGCCCATGGCGCACGGCGGCGACGGCCTGGGTTCGATCCGCATTCCCGCCGCCTGCTGCGGCCTGGTGGGGCTCAAGGTCACCCGCGACCGCAACCCGAACCTGCCCGACGGCTACGACTACGCCTACGGCCTGGTCGTCGACCACGTGCTGACACGCACCGTGCGCGACTGCGCCGTGATGCTGGACGCCACCGGCTATCCCGACCCCGCCTCGCCCTACGCCCCGCCGCCCAAGACACGGCCCTACGGCGAGGAGATCCAGGCGAGCCCGGGGCGGATGCGGATCGGCTGGCGGGGCAGGCCCGGCCTGCATCCCGACGTCGAGGCGGCGCTGCACGCGACCGTCGAGCTTCTGTCGCGGCTGGGCCACGAGGTGTTCGAACACCGGCTCGACGTCGACTTCCGCGCCCTCAACGCTGCGCGCGGACCGGCCGGCGGGGCGAACTTCGCCGCCGGCATGAGCCGGGTCATCGAACGCGTGGGCCGCGAGCCGGAAGGCGACGACCTGGAGCCGATGTCCTGGGCCAGCATGAAAGCCGGCCGCCGCGTGACCGGCGAGGAGGCGCTGCGCTCACTGCAGGAGATGCGGATGATGAACTACCGCACGCTCGCGGCATTCCAGGACCTCGACATCTACCTGTCGCCGGTGATGATGGCGCCGGCGCCCGAGATCGGCTGGCTCGACCCGGTGAACCTGCCGCCCCGCGAGTTCAACGAGCGGCAGGCCCAGCTCTTCCCGTTCTGCGCGCCCTACAACTTCTCGGGCCAGCCCTCGATCTCGCTGCCGCTCGGCATGTCCGCCGACGGCCGGCCGATCGGGATGATGTTCACCGCCAAGTACGCCGACGAGGCGACCCTCTTCCGCCTGGCCGCCCAGCTTGAGAAGGAGGCGCCCTGGAAGGACCGCCGGCCGCAGGTCTGGGGCTGATGGGGCTCTGGAGCCGCCGGAACTGGATGACCCTGGCGGCGCTCGGCGGCTTCGTCGCCGTGGGGGTCGGCGCGTTCGCCGCCCACGGGGTCGCCGACCCGCGGGCCCAGGAGCTGCTGCGGACCGGCGCGATGTACGGCTTCATGCACACCATGGCGACCTTCGCCTGCGCGACCTTCATGCAGGTGGGCGCCCGGCGCGCCCGCTTCGCCCCAGCCTTCTTCCTGGCGGGAGTCGTGCTCTTTTCCGGCTCGCTCTACGCCCTGGCCTTCGGCGCGCCTCGGTGGGTGGGTGTGGTCACGCCGTTCGGCGGCCTGAGCTTCCTCGCGGGCTGGGCAGTGCTGGCCTGGGCCGCCCGCGGAGTCGATCCCGCCTAGGCGCCGCGCGCCGTCTGCCCTCTTTGCTGCCGGAACGTAACGGCGCCAAAGCTGGGCCGAAAGGGAGAGCCAGATGACCGCCATGGAACGTCAGATGCCGCCGGTGAAGCGCGCGGCCGTCAACGGGATCGAGATGGCCTACTACGAGGCAGGCCCCCGCGAAGGCACCCCCGTCGTCTTCTGCCACGGCTTCCCCGAGCTGGCGTTTTCCTGGCGCCATCAGCTGAAGGCCTTCGAGGCCGCCGGGCGCTGGGCGATCGCGCCGGACCAGCGCGGCTATGGCCTGACCTCGCGCCCCGAGGCGGTCACCGACTACGACATCGAGCACCTGACCGGCGACCTCGTCGGCCTCCTCGATCACCTGGGCGTCGAGAAGGCGATCTTCTGCGGCCACGACTGGGGCGGCATCGTCGTCTGGCAGATGGCGTTGATGCATCCGGACCGCGTCGCCGGCGTCATCGGTCTGAACACGCCCTTCATGCCGCGCAGCCCCTTCGATCCGATCGCCGCGATGCGCATGCGCTTCGGGCCCGACATGTACATCGTCTGGTTCCAGACCCCGGGAGACGCCGACAAGGTCCTGGGCGCCGACGTCGAAAAGACCATGCGCTTCTTCATGCGGCGCGCCGACGGGCTGCAGCGGGCGGCCGAGCCCGCGGAAGGCGAGAGCACCTTCGCCTTCAAGGACCTCCTGCAACAGTGGGACCCCAGCGACCAAGGCGGCCAGCTACTCACGGCCGACGAACTGGCCGCCTTCGTCGAGACCTTCCAGGCGACCGGCTTCACCGGCGGCGTCAACTGGTACCGCAACTTCACCCGCAACTGGGAGCGCTCGGAGGGCCAGGCCGGCCGCATCGACGGCCTGCCCTGCCTGATGATCACCGCCGAGCTGGACGCGGTGCTGAGCCCCGCCATGGCCGAGCACATGCCGGGCGTGGTCGGCGACCTGGAGATGCACAACATCAAGGGCTCGGGCCACTGGACGCAGCAGGAGAAGCCCGAGGAGGTCAATCGTCTGGCGCTGGACTGGCTGGCCAGACGTTTTCCCTCTTAGGATTGGCGCTTCCCACGCTAGAAGGAGCGAATGGAACGCTCCACGCCCGCGCCTGCCGTCTCGGCCTCCGCCAACCGGCGCGGGCTGTTTGCGGACAACGAGCCGTTCGCCTCGGGCTGGCTGCCCGCCGACGGCGACCATGAGATCTACTACGAGGAATGCGGGACGCCTGACGGCAAGCCCTGCGTGATCCTGCACGGCGGCCCGGGCGGGGCGATCAACCCGACCATGCGGCGCTTCTTCGACCCGTCGAAGTGGCGCATGGCGCTGTTCGACCAGCGCGGCTGCGGCAGGAGCCGGCCGAACGCCAGCCTGGACGACAACACAACCTGGACCCTGATCGCCGACATCGAGCGGCTGCGCGAGCACCTGGGCGTCGAGAAGTGGTGCGTGTTCGGCGGCTCCTGGGGCTCGACGCTGGCGCTGGCCTACGCCATCGCCCACCCGGATCGGGTGGAGAGCCTGGTGCTACGCGGCGTCTTCCTGCTGACCCCGCGCGAGCTTTCCTGGTTCTACCAGGATGGCGCCTCGATGCTGTTCCCCGACGCTTGGGCCAGGTTCTGTGCGCCGATCCCGGCGGCCGAGCGCGGCGACATGATCAGCGCCTACCACAAGCGCCTGACCCATCCGGACCGGCGCGTGCAGGCCGAAGCCGCCCAGGCCTGGAGCCAGTGGGAAGGCG
>Ga0207704_10000297_pt1 | contig 23631 bp, 20 predicted proteins | sample KBSMisM12_FD_184308 | JGI IMG/M metagenome (GOLD analysis project Ga0207704, IMG submission 184308) | Miscanthus rhizosphere microbial communities from Kellogg Biological Station, Michigan, USA - KBS Miscanthus M1-2 (SPAdes) (version 2) | ecosystem: Host-associated > Plants > Roots >...
GGCGCAGATAGGTCGGGCCGTCGTGTGCGGCCAACTGCGGTAGGGCCTGCGTGATGTCGACCGAGTCGCACGGATCGACAATCGTCAGCCCGGGCACGCCGCGGAAGATCGCGACGTCCTCGGTGGCTTGATGCGAAGGCCCGTATCCGGTGGTCAGTCCCGGCAGTCCCCCGACGATGTTGACATTCAGACCTGGCTCGGCGATGTCGAGCCAGATGAAGTCGTACGCGCGGCGCGCGGCGAACACCGAATAGGTCGACGCGAACGGCACCAACCCCGTTTCGGCCATGCCCGCGGCGGCGCCGAACAGCAGCTGTTCTGCCATGCCCATCTGGAAGTACCGCTCCGGGAACGCCTTTGCGAAGATGTGCATGTCGGTGTACTTGCCCAGATCGGCCGTCAACCCGACGATCCGATCGTCCTTCTCAGCCGCCTCGACAAGGGCGTGGCCGAATGGGGCCGGGGTGGTGCCCAGGTGTTGTGCTTCGGCCAGCGGGTCATCGGTATTGAACTGGCCCGGCGCCTGGTCAGGGAGTGGCTCGGATACCGGTTCGACCCGGCGTCCGCGTCGGCGGCGAAGGTCGCGGCGATCTGCGAGTACGAAACCACCTGAACCGGCGTCACGGAGCAAGATATGCACCGTGACTCTCCTGACGTGGAACAAGGTCGACGCGCGGCCTGACGACGACTTCGTTGTCGCCCCCCACGAGCGACTCAGCTGGGCCCGCACCATCGGCATCGGCGCCCAGCACGTGGTCGCGATGTTCGGCGCCACCTTCCTGGTGCCTGTGCTGACGGGCTTTCCGCCTGCCACCACCCTGCTGTTCTCCGGGGTCGGCACCGTGTTGTTCCTGCTGATCACCGGGAATCGATTGCCGAGCTATCTGGGTTCGAGCTTCTCGGTGATCGCGCCGGTGACGGCGGCCGTCGCGTCGCATGGCGCCGGCAGCGCGCTGGGCGGTCTGGTCGCGGTCGGAGTCGTGCTGATCATCATCGGTGCGGTCGTACACGTGGTCGGCACCCACTGGATCGACGTGACGCTGCCGCCGGTGGTGACGGGTGCGATCGTCGCGCTGATCGGGTTCAACCTGGCACCCGCCGCGAAGACGAACTTCGAGAAAGGCCCGCTTGTCGGACTCTTCACGCTGGTGCTGTTGGTCGCCACACTCGCGTTCTTTCGGGGCATCATCGGACGGCTGGCCATCTTCCTGGCTGTCGTCGCCGGCTATGTGCTGGCGCTGATCCTCGGCGAGGTCGACACGTCGGCCATCAAGGCGGCGCCGTGGGTGGGGCTGCCGGAGTTCCAGACACCGACGTTCACGGTGGCGGTCCTGCCGATGTTCCTGCCCGCGGTCATCGCGCTGGTCGCCGAGAACATCGGGCATGTCAAGTCGGTGGGCCAGATGACCGATATGGAGGTTGATCCGGTGATGGGCCGCGCGATCGCCGCCGACGGGATAGCGACGACGTTGGCCGGCTTCGGCGGCGGCTCGGCGACGACGACCTATGCAGAGAACATCGGCGTGATGGCCGCCACCCGGGTGTACTCGACGGCCGCGTATTGGGTTGCCGCCGCAGTGGCGATCGTGTTGTCCTTGTGCCCCAAGGTCGGCGCAGTGATCTCGGCCATTCCGCCCGGGGTGCTGGGCGGCGCGACGGTTGTGCTGTACGGGTTGGTCGGCATCCTCGGCGTGCGCATCTGGCTCACCAACGACGTCGACTTCTCCAAGCCGCTGAACCAGATGACCGCGGCGATCCCGTTGATCATCGGTATCGCCGACTTCACTTGGCAGGCAGGCGATTTGACGTTCACAGGCATCGCGCTCGGCTCGATCGCGGCGCTACTGGTGTACCACGGCATGCGGCTGCTCTCGCGTGAAACAGCACGCACCAGCCCGTCCTAGGCTGGGGGCATGAGCACACACAGTCGAGAAACTGGATTCGTGCCGCCATACGGTGGCCCCTTGCCGCAGAGTAGACGCAGAATTCTCGGGGCCGGTGTGGTGCTTGCCGTCTTGCTTGCCGTCGCGGCGCTGATCGTCGCAATCCTGGCGCTGACGCAGGAACCTCCACCTGCAGCGTCAGCCGCTGCTGCATCTCCCAGTCCGCAAGGTCCGACCACCGACGCCGATCGCAAATTGTGCCAGGCCATCGCACCGCTGATGAAAGAGAACGACGATCGCAGCAACGCATTTCTGGGGACAGGCGAGCCGGGCTCACCCGAACAAGATGCGGCACTGCCGAAATTCGTCACCGATACGCAGGACTGGGCGCGCCGTACGCAACAGGTGCTAGACGCGAACGCGAATCCGCCGCGACTGCTTACTCGGACCTCGCAGCGCTATATCGACGATATGCAGCTATTCGTGGCCAGTGTGCGTCCAGGCGGGGGAACGAAATACGACGAGGCGGCGTGGACGGACAGCATTGTCGCCTACGGCGGCCCCCTCGCGATCTGCCAGGCGCTTGGAGTCCAGTGGTGATCGGACCGCCCCTATTGGCCCGGTAACGGGATCCAGACTCCGAATTCCCAGAATCCCCACTGCTGGAAGTAGGGATCCCACACCGGGATCACGGTGAACCCCCAGTAGACGAAGGGTGCCGGAGCCGGCCCCCACGGCGGCGGTATCCACCCGGCCCAGGCCGGTGGCGGTGGTGGTCCCCAACCCCATGGCGCGGGGCCGATTCCCCACGGCGGTAGACCGCCGTGCCACGGCGGCGGGCCTAGACGAAGGCGCAGTCCTCGCCAGTCGGCGCTGAAATCGATGAGGTGACCGACACGGAACTCGACGCGTACGTTGGCAGGCGCCACCCGCCAGTAGAAACCCGCGCGGAGATCACCAGGCACTCGCCCAGGCCAGGGCCAGTGGAAGTTGAGATCGACGTGTCCGCGGGGACGGGCCAGCCAAGGCACGCCGACGTTGAAATCCCCGCGCAAACGCGCCGGGGGACCGCCAGGCCAGCGGAAGTTGATATGAGGATCTGCATTCAGTCGGCCCGGGCCGTGCACATTCAGCCCGAAATCGGGGCGAAGATCCCTCGGAACCCTAAGCGCGCCAGGCACATCGATGCGTGCCCCCGCGGGAGGTCCGCCCAAGGTGAATGCGTGTCGAACGTCGCCTGGCCCACGCAGCGCCGGCCCGTTGAACCCTGGCCCGCCGCCAAAGTCAGGCCCTTTCGGTCCCTTGGGTCCACCGCCAAAGTCCGGCCCCTTGGGTCCCGGGCCACCGCCAATGCCTGGCAAATCCGGCCCCTTCGGACCCGGCCCACCGCCAAAGTCCGGCCCCTTCGGACCCGGCCCACCACCAAAGTCGCGCAAATCCGGCACCTTTGGCCCACCACCGAAGTCGGACCCCTTCGGCCCACCACCGACGCCAGGCAAATCCGGCCCCTTTGGCCCCTTCGGCCCGCCACCGAAGTCCGGCACCCTCGGCCCTTTAGGCCCACCCCCACCGCCGTCGGGCAGCTTCGGCGGCTTCGGGGGCCCCTGGCACGGCATGAAGGGCGGGCACGGCGAGGCGCTCGCGACACCTGCGCCCCACCCGGCAGTCTCTTGAGTAAGAGGTAAACCCGCCGACGCAACAAGAACGGCGGCAACAGCGGTTACAGCAACGAGCGACTTCGTCGACATCATCAACCTGTATATCGGTGCTATCTCTAACAATCACCCGACCAAATTCGATGATACTCGGCGGTCAGAGGTCGAGCAGCGTCCGCGGGTCCTCGGGTCATCATCTGACGAGATGACAGCGGCCATCGCGTTGATCATCGGAGTTGCCGATTTCACTTGGCCGGCAGGTGATCTGACGTTCACCGGCATTGTGCTCGGTTCGATTGCCACGCTGCTGGTGTGCAACGGCATGCAGTTGCTCGGCTTGCGGGCATCGCGCCGGGGCGAGCAACACGGCGGTTGATGTCGCGCCCGTCGCCTACAGTTCGAACCGATGCGTCGCACCTGGACCTGGACATTCGACCTGCCGCCGGATCGGCTCTGGCCGCTGCTGGCGGATACCAACCGGTTCAACGAAGCGATGGGCCTGCCGCCGTACACGCTCGAGCAGACGCCGCAGCCAAATGGCACGATCCTTCGCCGCGGGCGGGGCAAGGCCGCCGGCTTCACGCTCGAATGGGAGGAGAAGCCGTATGAGTGGATCGCGCGCCGGCACTTCCGCCAATCGCGGGTGTTCACGAGAGGACCATTCCGCCGCTTCGGCCCGGTGTTCGATCTCGAGTCCGACGGCAAGGGCGGTTCACGGGTAACCTACGCACTCGACTGGGAGCCGTTGAGTGTGGTCGGCCGTGTGCTCGGCGCACGACTCGCCGAGCAGGCGGGCGAGGCGGTCGGCAAGCGCACGCTGGAGGCCGTCGCGTTCGCGCGAGGCGAGCGCAACAAGCCGTTCGACTTGCCGCCCCCTGAACTGCCGGGTGGCGCACGCGAGCGGGCCATGTCGTTTGCCCGCGAGATCGACCGCAGCCCGTATGGCAACGGCCTCGGCGCACGCCTCGCCGAGATCGTGCTTTCAGGCATGGCAACAGATCTCACGCATATACGGCCCAAGGCACTCGCCGACGAGCTTGGTGTTGGGCCGCGGACGTCGATCGAGGCCTGTCTCGCCGGCGTGAAGGCGGGCCTGCTGACCATGAAGTGGGGCCTGCTGTGCCCCAACTGCCGCGGCGCCAAGCTGAGCGTCGCCGCCCTCGCGGAATTGCCGCGCGGCGCTCACTGTCCCTCGTGCAACATCGACTACGAACGTGACTTCGAGCAGAACGTCGAGCTTTGGTTTGCCCCGGCATCAACAGTGCGGCCGCTGCGCGACGGCGGCTTCTGCCTTTCTGGCCCGATGGGGACGCCGCATGTCGCGGTGCAGGTGTTGCTGCAGCCAGGGGAACGACGGGACGTCGCCGTCGAGCTGCCGCCGGGTGCATACCGTCTGCGCACACTTCATCCCGGCACGTTCGTCGACGTCGAATACGACTCGGGGGTGTTCCCGGGCCTGCACATCAACGCATCGGGCGTGGAAGTGCTGAACTCCACGGATCAGCGAGAGGAGAGGGCGAGCGTGGCGTTCGTGAACGATGCGGACTTCGAGCTCGCGGCCCTGATCGAGGACCGCACCTGGGTGCGCGATGCCTTGACCGCACCTGAAGTGATCTCGCTGCAGGCCTTTCGTGACCTGTTCGCCGAAGCGACCCTGCGGCCCGGCGACGATGCGGGCGTCAGCCAGGTCGCGCTGCTCTTCACCGACCTACAGGGCTCGACGGCGCTCTACGAGCGGGTGGGCGACGCCGCTGCATACAACATCGTGCGAGAGCATTTCGCGCTGCTGGCTGCCATAGTGCGTGACCACGACGGCGCGGTGGTCAAGACCATCGGCGACGCGGTGATGGCCTCGTTCAACGATCCTGCGCAGGCGGTGCGCGCCGCGCTCGCCATGCAGGCTCGGATACGAAAGTCCGGTGAAAAAGTCCGTGACCTCGTCCTCAAAGTGGGCGTCCATGCCGGCCCCAGCGTGGTGGTGACCTTGAACGACCGCCTCGACTATTTCGGCTCAACCGTCAACATGGCGGCCCGACTACAGGGCCAGAGCAGCGGCGGCGACATCGTGCTGTCACACGCAGTCGCCGACGACCCCGCGGTGCGGGACATCCTCGCATCCACGCCGAAACGGCAGGAGGCAGTCGCACTCAAGGGCTTTGCCGAGCCCGTCGAATTCGTGCGACTGCTCGACGTCACGCAGGATCAAGCAACGCCGCAGGACCGCGCGTCATCAGCTGACGCCCGACAATGATGCGCTGGATCTCGCTGGCGCCCTCCCAGATCCGCTCCACCCGCAACTCGCGAAACAGTCGCTCAGCGACGTTCTCGCGCATGTAGCCGCGGCCGCCGAAGATCTGCACCGCGCGGTCGGCCACCCTGCCTGCCATCTCCGAGCAGTACAGCTTCGCCATCGAGGCCTGGCCGTGCAGCGTCTTGCGGTCGTATCCAGCGTCTATCGAGCGGGCCACCTCGTAGAGCATCGTCCTGGCGGCGAACAGTTCGGTGGCACTGTCAGCCAGCATGCCCGCCACCAGTTGATGCTCACCCAAGGGCTTGCCGTCCACTATCCGGTTCTGCGCGAACGCCGTGGCCTCGTCGACCAAGCGTTGAGCGGCGCCAACGCATCTCGCTGCCACCATCATTCGCTCGAACCGGAACCAGTCCTGGGTGAACGTCATCGGTCCGCCAGCGATCCCGACAAGGTTGGCCGCGGGCACCCGCACGTCGTTGAACGCCACGATCGGATGCTCGTCGGCGATGTTGTGCGAATACTGCGGCGTGCGAACCACTTCCACGCCCGGCCACGGCAGGTCGACGACGAGCAGCACGTGATCGCCGCCGCCGACGACCGCCTCGACGAAGACGTAATCGGCGAGGTTGAACGACGTGACGTGCCACTTGACGCCGTTGATGACGTACTCGTCACCATCGCGCTGTGCCGTGGCCTTCAGCGCGGACACGTCGGAGCCTGCGAACTCCTCGGTGATCGCATACGCCTCATGCTTCTCACCGCGCACCGACGGCAGCAGCCACTGCTCGCGCTGGTAGTCGGTCGCCACCTCCACCCACCACTGCGGCGGCGTCGCCATCACCCAACCCAGCCCATTGGTCACCCGCCCGCACTGTTCCTGCACCAGCACCTGCTGCAGCGCGGTACAGCCGGGGCCTCCGACAGACGCCGGCATATTGGTCGCGTACAGGCCCAATTCGATTGCGCGGGCTTGATGCTCGGCCGTCAGCTCCTTGGGCAGGATGCCACCTGCAAGCTCGGCCTCCACCTCGTGTGGCATCAGCGTCTCGACGAACGCGCGCGCCGTGTCCCGGATCCGCTGATCCCGCTCGGTCAGGCCGTACATCCATACCTCCACCCTCTTGACTGAGCGTTCAGTCTATGCCAGCGTTCCGTAGTATGACCAGCTTCCGCAGCGCCGATGTAGTGGTGGTGGGCGGTGGAACGGTCGGCGCATGGACGGCCGTGCTGCTCGCCGAAAGTGGCGTACCGAATGTCGTGCTGATCGAGGCGAGAACGCTCGGGGACGGCGCCAGCAGTCGTGCCGCAGGCATGGTGCGCGCCCAGGGCGGCACCGAACCCGCCATCCGGCTCGGCCTTCGCACGCAGGAGTTCTACGCCGCCAGCGGTGACCGCTTCCCGCTGGATTGCGGCTTTGTGGCACAGGGTTATCTGATGCCGTGCTTCTCCGATGCGGAGGTACAGCAGGCACACGACCGGATCGCGCTGCAGCAGAGCCTGGGCCTCGAGGTGCAGTGGCTGTCCGGCTCGGAGATCGACGACCGCACCACCGGTCTGGCGCGCGGGGTGACCCTCGGCGCGTCCTATGCACCGGGTGACGGCTACATCGACGCCCCGCGCAATGTGCTTGCCTACACCGCCGCGCTGATCGCGCACCGCATCGACGTCCGGGAACGCTGCAAGTTCACCGGACTGCGCACCGCGGGCGGGCGGGTGGTGGGCGTCGACACCTCCGACGGTCCGATCGACACCGAGCACGTCGTGCTGACCGGCGGCCCCAAGCTCGCGAAGGTGGGCGCCGCGGCGGGGGCGAGAATTCCGGCCGGCGGTTCGCGCCACCAGGTCGTGGTGACCGGACCGGTCTCGGCATTCAACGTGCACGAAGTGCCGATGGTCTTCGACATCACCTCCGGAATCTATTGGCGGCCAGGCGAAGCCGGCGGCCTGCTGTGGGGGATGAGCAACCCGGATGAGCCGCCGGGGGTGGCCGCCGATTTCGACGAGATCTACTACCAGAAGGCTCGCGACCGGATCGAGGAACTACTGCCAGGCGTGAAAGGCCTTGGCCTGAGGCGGACGTGGGCCGCGACCATCGACTACACCCCGGACCACCTGCCGATCCTCGGCCCACTGCTCACCGACGATGGTCCTGTCGAGGGCACCGTGGTGGCCAGCCCCGCGGGCCACGGCATGATGTGGGGCCCGGCGGTGGCCGAAGTGGCCGCCGACCTGACCACCAAGGGCACGTGCGACTGGCTCGATCTCACCGATCTCGGCCTCGACCGCTTCGACGCCGAGGGCAACAGTCGCGTTGCACCCGAACCCATTTCGCTGCCGTTCCCGGAGAAGGCCATACTGTGAACCTTGTGAAGACCGAATTGCTTGCCGCGGCCACCGATGCAGAACTCGAGGACTGGGGTCCATTGGCCGAGGCGACCGGTGATCCGATGGCGACGCATGGACTGGAGATGTGGGCCGACGGCGACAAGTCTGCAGGCATCTGGCAGTGCACACCAGGACCCTCGTATTGGGTCCAAGAGGAGAACGAGGTCATCTACGTGCTGGCGGGCCGGATGACGGTGACACCTGATGGCGGTGAGCCTACCGAGGTGAAGGCCGGGGACATCGCGGTGTTCCCGGTCGGATGGAAAGGCACCTGGGAAATCCATGAGACGGTCCGAAAGGTCTACTCCATCTTCTGATTTCGCCCGTCAGCGGCGCCTTCCGATCCGGCGCTCAGCGCCTGCGGGCGAAGTACTTCTTGTAGGCCTCGGCTGAGGCGCGCAGCTCGGGGTCGGTCTCGAACTTCGGCTCGAACTTCGCCCACGCCGCCTCGCGCTTGGCGGGGATGTACTCCGACGGCCAGTACGGATGCACCTGCGGCTGGTAATCCCGGAGAACCCGGCGGGCGACGGTGGCCTTGTGCACCTCGTCTGCGCCGTCGGCGAGGCCCATCGTCGGCGCCGCGGCATACATGGCCTGTAGCGGGGTGAGGTCCGTCGTGCCCAAGGATCCGAGGATGTGCAGGGCGTTGAAAGAGACGTCGCGCAGCACCTTGGCCATCGTGAACTTGACCGTCGCGATGTCGGTCCTGGCTTCCTTGGTGCTGGAATTGTCGATCTTCCAAGCGGTTTCGAGCACCAGCAACCGCAGCATGCGGATAGCCGCGTAGGAGTCGGCGATCTTCTCCTGGACCATCTGGTGCTCGGCGATGATCTTGCCGTGCGACTGACGTGACAGCGCCCGCTCGCACATCATGTCGAAGGCGAGCTTGCACTGGGCGATGGTGCGCATGGCGTGGTGGATGCGCCCGCCGCCGAGGCGACGCTGCGCGAGGGTCTTGGCGCCGTCCTCGGGGCCGAGCAGGTGATCGAGCGGTACCCGGACATCGCGGTAGATGATGTGGTTGTGGTTGCGCGGCTCGGGCTGGATCTCGACGCCCGGGGTGTTGCGGGGCACGACGAACATGCCGTTCGTACACATCACGAAGAGGATGTCGGCGACGCGGCCCGCCGAGGTGAACCACTTCTCGCCGTTGATCACCCATTCCCCGCCGTCGCGTTCTGCGTGGGTCTTGAACAGGTTGGGGTCGGAGCCGCCCTGGGGCTCGGTCATCGAGTACGCCGAGAACATGTCCTGGTTGAGCAGCGGCTCCAGCCACCGCTTCTTCTGCTGCTCGGTGCCGAAGGCGGCGAGCATCTCGATGTTCCCGGTGTCGGGGGCGGCGGCGCCGAACATCTGCGGCGCCCCCGGGTAGCGCCCGATGACTTCGTTCAGCAGCGCCAGCTTCAGCTGGCCGAAGCCCGGACCGCCCAGCTCCTCGTCGAGGAAGATCGCCCACAGCCCCTGGTCCTTGATCTGCTGTTGCAGGCCGCGGACATAGGCCTTGACGTGGGGATCCGGCGAGCGGACCGCGTACGGGAACACGTACTCGAGCGGCTCGACCTCCTCCTTGCAGAACGCGTCGACCCAGTCGAGCTTGCTCTGGAAGTCCGGATCGGTCGAGAAGTCCCACGCCATCTCTAGGATTCTGCCCGACGCGCCTGAGCCAGTGCGTCGACCGCGACGACGCCGCGCGGCGAGGCGATGACGGGATTGGCCTCGACGGCATCCAGCACGCCTCCGAGATCGATCGCCATCTCGGAGAAAGCCACGATCACACCCGCCAGCGCGTCGACGTCGACGGCCGGCGCACCGCGCCAGCCGGCCAGCACGGGGCGAATTCTGAGGCGGTCGAGCAGGGCCAGCGCCCCCGCGTGCGACACCGGCGGGCACGCGACCACCCGGTCGGCGACCAACTCCACCATGGTGCCGCCTGCGGCGACAACCACCAGCGGACCGAAGGCGTCGTCCCTCACGAATCCGACCGACACCTCGACGCCCTCCGCGGCCATCGGCTGCACAGTGACCTCAGGACCGAGTGACTGCGCCATCGCCATGTACGCCAGGCTCAGCGCGGCGTCGTCGGCCAGATCGAGTGCGACGCCTCCGACGTCGCTCTTGTGCAGGGCACCAAGCGTTTTCAGCGCGACCGGATAGCCGAGCTCGACGGCCGCGGCCAGAGTTCCACCGATCGAATCGGCGGTCCGCGTCTGCACGACCGGAATCCCGTAGGCCGCCAGCAGTCCGAACGCGTCGGCCCCCTTCGGGATTCGCCATTCGAGGCGTCCCCGCTCATCCTGCCGGTCGACCGGCAACGGCCAGCGCGTCAGGTGTCCGAGCGCAGCCAAACCGCTGCGGAAACCTTCCAGCACCGGGATTCCGTTGTCGCGCAGCCGTTGCGCCGTGGGTGCGTCGATGGCAGACGGCACCGACGCGAGCACCGCCAGCGCGGCGTCGGTATCGTTCGCGACGTCCAGTACCGCGTCGGCATACGCGGTGTCACCGTCGTACTCGGTGACCAGATCGACAGCGAGCGCCGTGACACCGACCCCTTGGTCGGCAACCATCGCACGCAGACAGGAGCCGAACAGGTTGCGGGTGTCGGCGCCGGTGCCCCAGACATCCAGCGGGTTGGTCGGCGCCAGACCGTCGTCGAGCATTCCGCCGAGTGCGGCGAGCGTGTCAGCCGCCAGATCGGCGAACGGCACCTCTAGTTCGTGCGCGAGATCGGCCACTAGCGCGCGTTCGGCCCCCGAGTCGTGCACCGTCGCAACACCGCCGCCGCGCGACCGCCGTCCCGCAGAGAAGAGTTCGAGCGTATCGGTGAACTCCGCCAGATCGCTCACATGCACCGCTCCGGTGGCGGCACAGAAGGCCTGCCACGCCGCGTGTTCGCCTGCCAGCGCACCCGAGTGCGCAGCGACCATCGCGCGTCCGCGCGGCGACCCGCCGACGGTGAGCATGACCACCGGCACGTCCTGTTCAGCGGCGCGCAGCAGAGACCGGCGCAGTCGCGGGACCGAGCGAGGCGTCTCCATCAGCAGCGCGATGATCCGTGTTTCGGGGTCGGCCAGCGCATAGTCGACATAGTCGGCGGTGTCCGTCACGACCTCCTGTCCGGAGGACACCGCGAGGCGGAATCCGAAGCCACGACGCGCCCGCAGCAACGTCGAGAACGCCGAGCCGGAATGGGTGATGAGTGCAATCCCGCCTTGCGGCAGCGGATCTGGTTCGAGATAGCCGAGGGCCCGTACACCGAGCGCGTTGTTGACGAATCCCATGCAGCCCGCCCCGCACAGCGCCATGCCTGCCTCGGTCGCTGTCGCCGCGATCTTCTCGCGTAGGCCATGCGCGGACCCGAACAGCACCGCCGACCGTGCACCGGTCGCAGCCGCGAGTTCCAACTGCTCCAACACCGCGGAGTCGGCCACCCCGAGCAGCACCACGTCGACAGCCTGGTCGAGATCGGTGAGCGTCGGCAAGCAGGGTAACGCGCCGACGTGGTCGTAGCGCGGATTGACCAAATGCACACGGGCCGAGCCCCGTTGGGCCTCGAGGACCATTCGCGCGCCGAAGCTGTCGGGGCGGGCACTCGCGCCCACCACAGCGATCGACCTGGCGCCGAGCATGGTCGCAACCGCCCGGCGTCGTGCGTCCATCAAGCGCGCCGGAACCGCTTCAGGCCTCGCTTCTGGTCGGCGAGCGCCGCGCGGGCCGCCTGCCAGCCCGGGATACCGCACACACCGCCGCCGGCGTGCGTACCCGAGCTACCGTTGTACAGCCCCGATATCGGGGTGCGGTAGTCGGCGTAGCCGGGGGCGGGCCGCATGTGGAACAGCTGCTCCAGCGACAGTTCGCCGTGGAAGATGTTGCCGCCGATCAACCCGTACTCCTGTTCCATCTCATACGGGCCGACGATGTCGCGATGCGTGATGGACGACTTGAAGCCGGGTGCGACCTGGTCGTAGAGGTCGATGAGCCGGTCGGCGTAGGCGTCCAGCTCCTCGGTGTGCGGTGCCTCGCACCAGTCCGCGGGCACCCACTGGGTGAACAACGACATGATGTGTGTGCCATCGGGATTCAGCGTCTTGTCCAACGTGGTCGGGATGACGCCGTCGGAGAACGGCAGCAGGGCGGGCCGACCGGCGCGGGCGTCCTGGAAGGCCGCCTCGATGAACTCCATCGTCGGCGCCATTTCCACCGAACCGGTGTGGTGCTCGGCCAGACCACTGCTCGGGTCGGCGGTGAAGTTCGGCAGCTCAGCCAACGCCAGGTTGATCTTCACGACACCGCTGCGGGTCTTCCAGTGCTCGATATCGGAGACGAAGTCATCGGGCAGCTCGGTACGTGGAATGTGGTCGAGGAAGGCGATTTTCGGGTGAAGCGTGGTGACCACCAACGGCGCGTGGATCTCATCGCCATTCTCGAGGACCGCACCGTGCACACGGCCGCCGCGGACGATGAGCCGCGCGACGCGGGCGTTAGTGCGGATCTCGGCGCCGAAGCTGCGGGCCGACTTCGCGATCGCTGCGGAGACACCACCCATGCCGCCTTCGGGGTATCCCCAGCTGCCGAGCTGGCCGTCGCCGACATCGCCGATGGAGTGATGCGCCATCACGTAGGCGGTGCCCGGTTCGTACGGGCCTGCCCATGTACCGATCACGCCGTTGACCGCGAGCGCGCCCTTGATCTGGGGTGATTCGAACCAGTCGGCCAGCAGGTCGGCGATGCTCATCGTAAGCAACCGCGTTACGTCGGCGGTGGTCCGCACGGTGATTCCGCGCTGGCTCCAGGCCAGCTTCGCCAGGTCGAGAAGGTCGCCTGGCCGGTGGGAGCCGATGTTCGGCGGCACCTGGGTCAGCAGCGGACCCATCACGTCCGCGATGCCCTCCAGCCAGGCGTTCCACTTGGGCCACGCGTCGGCGTCCTTCTTGGACCACTTGGCCAGCTGTTCATGCGTGCGAGCCGGGTCGTCCTCGTAGATCGTCAGCGAGCCACCCTCGGGGAAGGCCTGGTAGTACGGGCCCATCGGGTGGACCTTGTAGCCGTGCCGGGCCAGATCGAGCTCACGCACGATGGTCGGCGGCATCAGGCTCATCACATAAGACAACCGCGTGACACGCAGGTGCGGTGCGTCCTCCCATGGCGATTCGGTGGTGGCGGCGCCCCCGAGCGAGCCACGTCCCTCGAGCACCAGTGTTCTGGCTCCCGACCGGGCGAGGTACGCGGCGGAAACCAAACCGTTGTGGCCGCCGCCGATGACGAGAGCGTCGTAGGTGTTCGACATGAGAGCCCCACTTCCGTCCTGACTGACTGTTCAATCTAATCAAGTGTTAGGCTACAGACAAGTGCGAGTGCTGCACTGGGAGGGAATAGACAACGCCATGGCCGATCCCGCGCCCGCGACCGAGCAGAACGAAGCCCGGCGCATCGAAATGCTCCGTGCCGCAGCGGAGCTGATCTGTGAGCGGGGTTTCGGCGATACCCGCATCGCCGATGTCGCCAGGCGCGCAGGCGTCAGCTCGGCCCTTGTCATCTATTACTTCGGCACCCGGGACCGCCTTCTGGTCGACGCGCTGCGTTACTCGGAAGAATCGTTCTACGAAGGGGCTGAGAAGATGCTGGCCGCGGTCCCGTCGTTGCGCGAGCGGCTCTCGCTGCTGATCCAGTGGACATGTGTGCCCGAAGGCTCGGACGAGATACCCGGCGCATGGGACGAGATACCCGGCGCATGGGGCTTGTGGTTCGACCTGTGGGCGCAGGCGTTCCGGCACGACGAGATCAAGGCAGGCCGGGCGGAAGCCGACTCGCGCTGGCGCAAGATGATCGTCCACGCGCTCGATTCATCCCAATTGAGCGCGAAAGAGAAGCGGATGTTCGCACTGGAGTTCTCCGCGCTGCTCGACGGGCTGTCGATCCAGGTCGCCCTCGAAGATCCCGAGGTCGACTCCGACCTGGCCTACGACATAGCGATGCACTTCGCCGAGCGGGAACTGAACCTGCCGCCCGAGAAGAACCGGCTGAATGGCAAGGTCAGGGCCGTCAAGAAGAGCTGAGCGCGCCGAGCTCTTCGGCCACGGGATCGGCGATCGGCACCGCCGAGCTGCGCTGCAGCACCCGCACCGCGTCGTGGGTGCATACGCAGCTGACCCTTGCGCCGGGTTCATGGGCCACCGAGCCTGGCCCTGCGTGGTTGGCGACCTCGACGATCAGCGCGGTGGGCGCGCCGACGTCGACGTGTACCTGCGTGCAGTTGCCGAGATAGACCACCTGCGACACGACGCCGCCAATGACGTTGCGGCCAGGTCCGATTGGCTCACCCGGGTCCTGCAGGGTGATGCGCTCCGGCCGGATGACGATCGCGGCCGCACCGGATATCGCCGTGGCGTCGACCGCGGCGCCGAGCCGGGTGTCCAGCGCCGAGCACACCGCCGATCCGCCACCAGCCTCGAGCACGTCGGCTTCGAATATGTTGGCGGCGCCGAGGAATCCGGCAACGAATGTGGTGGCAGGCGCGGAGTAGATCTCCTGCGGCGGTCCGATCTGTTCGACCCGGCCCTCGGCGAGCACCGCGATCTGGTCGCTCATGGTGAGCGCTTCCTCTTGATCGTGGGTCACGTACACGAACGTGATGCCGACCTCACGCTGCACCGCGCGCAGTTCCAGCTGCAGCTGTTTGCGCAGCTTGGCGTCGAGCGCGCCAAGCGGCTCGTCGAGCAAGAGCACGCGTGGGCGCAATACCAGGGCACGCGCCAATGCGACCCTCTGCTGCTGTCCGCCCGAGAGCTGCGCGGGACGCCGGTTGGAAAAGTCCGTCATACGAACCAGTTCCAGCGCTTCGCCGACGCGGCGCTTGGACTCGTCGCGCGAGGCCTTCTGGTACTTCAGCCCGAATGCGACGTTGTCCCATACCGTCATGAACGGGAACAGCGCGTAGGTCTGGAAGACGGTGTTGACCGGACGCTTGTGCGGGGGATCCCCCGCGACGTCGCGGCCGTCGAGTTCGATGCGGCCGGAGTCCGGCTTTTCGAAGCCGGCGATCATGCGCAGCGTCGTCGTCTTACCGCAACCCGACGGCCCGAGCAGCGAGTAGAACTGCCCGGCCGGGATGTCAAGGTCGATGCCCGTGACGGCGGGGACTCCGGCGAAGGACTTGACCAGACTCTCCAGCCTGATCGCCCCGCCCTTCATGGAAACCGGCCAATCATCGCGGGACCGCCTCTGCGAACCGGGCAAAGTTCGCGGCGAACCGGTCGACATCGTCCATGTCGTGCTGAACCGACAACAGCCATTGCTCCACCTTCCCCCATGGCGGGAGAAATACACCGCCATTGTGCTGCATCAGCCAGTGCAAGTGGCCGAGTCGGGCGTCGATCTCGAGGAAGTCGCGAAACTCGCGGACCCGGTCGCGACGGAACGTCACGCAGCCCTTAGCGCCGACGGTCACCACGTGCCATCCGAAACCGTGTTTGGCGATCACGGCTTCCAGTGAGGTGCGGAGCCGGGCGGCGAGTGCCTCGAGGTGCGTATAGGCCTGCGGGGTGAGCACGTCGGTGAGGGTGGCGCGGGTGGCAGCCATTGCCAGCGGGTTGCCGTTGAACGTGCCGACTTGCTCGTAGCGGCCGTCGGCGATCGCCGACATCACGGTCTCAGTTCCGCCTATCGCCGCAACCGCGATGCCGCCGCCCAGCGCCTTGGCCAGGCACACCATGTCGGGGACGACGCCCGATAAGGCGGTGACGCCGCCAGGCCCTGTGGTGAAGCCGGTCTTGACCTCGTCGAAGATCAACAGCGAGCCTTCGCCGTGCAGCAGGTCGCGGATGACCTCGAGATATCCCTCGTCCGGAGGGATGATGCCCGCGTTCATCATCACCGGCTCGACGATCATGGCCGCCACTTGCCGGCGGTGCTCCGCAAGCGCACGTGCCACGGCGCTGACATCGTTGAACGGCACCACGATCACCAGATCCCTTATCGCCGAGGCGATTCCGGAGTTTCCGGGTACCGGTGTTGGACGATCGCGGGGACCGATCTCGTCGGCCTCGGGCAGCACCGACACCTGCACCGAGTCGTGGTGGCCGTGATAGCAGCCCTCCACCTTGATGATCAGATCGCGTCCGGTCAAGGCGCGGGCAAGGTGGACCGCGTCCATGGTGGCCTCGGTGCCCGAGTTGGCGAAGCGCCACAGCGGAAGGTCGAAGCGACGGGACAACTCACCTGCTATCCAGATGGCGTCCTCGGTCGGCTGCGCGAAGTGCGTGCCGCGACGCACCCGGTCGCTGACCGCTTCGACGATCGCCGGATGCGCATGCCCAGCAATGGAAGCGCCGTAGCCGCCGTGCATATCGACGTACTCGTTGCCGTCAACGTCGTAGACCTTCGAGCCGCTGCCGTGGCTCATCCAGACGGCCTGTGGCTCGGCGATCTGCCAGTTGGACGTCGCGCCGCCTGCGAGGTGTTCGCGGGCCTGCGCAATGAGTTCAGTGCTGCGTGGCTGACGGCGCAGGAACACCTGCTCCTCGGCCGCGATCAGCTGGTTAACGATGTCGGTTTCCTGGCTTTCCACCACCGACGAAGACACGGTCAAACCTCCGCTCCCGAACGGTTGACTGAGCATTCAGTCTATGCGAGAGTCCTACCAGCAACAAGGCGTGAAAGCAACGGGGAGGCCCCAGATGGCAGAGCCCACTTCTCGACGACAGTTCCTGGCGCGCGCCGCAATTCTCGCCGCGACCGCCCCGACCCTCGGCAGTTTCATCGCGGCCTGTTCCAAGTCGGGACAGTCGTCGTCATCGGCGCCGACCCTGACGATCGCCGCGCCGGACCACCCCGTGAAGTGGGACATCCCCGCGGACAACAAACCGATCGCCGACGGTCTGGCGCCTGAGAAGGGCGCGACGCTGCAGGTGTACAACTACGCCGACTACCTCAGCCCGGATGCCGTCAAGTCGTTCGAAGAGAAATACAACACCAAAGTCCAGATCTCGACGTTCAACGACACCGACGAGGCGCTCACCAAGATCCGCGGAGGCAACGTCGATTACGACCTCTACTTCCCGAGCTACGACCAGATCAGCAAGTTGGTGACCGGCGGCCTGGCGCGGCCGATCAACCACAGCTATATCCCGAACATCAAGAACGTGTGGCCGACCTTCACCAACCCCTGGTATGACCAGGAATGGCGTTTCTCGGCGCCGAACTTCATCTACACCACCGGCATCGGATGGCGGACCGACCAGATACCCGCCGACATCGGTGCCTTGCCCAATCCCTATGACTCGCTATGGGATCCGACGTACAAGGGTAAGACCGCCATCATCGACGACTGGCACACCGCAATGGCGATGGTGCTGTTGCGCGCGGGCAAGAACGACGTCAACACCACATCGGCCGAGGACCTCAAGCTCGTCGGTGATCAGCTCAACGCCTTGGTGGCGGCGACCTCACCCAAGGTGACGATCACGATGTATTCCGATATGCCTGCCGGCCAGATCGGGCTCTGCCAGATGTGGTCGGGCGACATCATCAACAGCGCGCTGAGCTACATGCCCGAGGGTGTCAGCCCCGACATCCTGCGGTACTGGTTCCCCGCAGACGGGAAAGGCTTGGTGGACAACGACTTGCTGATCACGCTCCGCAGCGGCAAGAACCCGGTGCTGGCACACCTGTTCATCAACCATCTGTTGGATCCCGAAGTGGCCCAGCAGAACTTCGCGCAGACCGGCTACCAGCCGCCGCAAAACAACATCAACCCCGACTCACTCGTTTCGAGCGGGTTCATTCCTGAAAACCTGAAGTCCGCTGTCGTCAAGCCCGAATACTTCGACACGGGCTACCGGCTGCTGGAACTCGATCCGGCCAACGACGCCGCGTGGCACAACGTCTGGCGCGCATTCAAGGCCGGAGGCGGGGCCTGACGTAAAGTGGCGGTCCCGGTAGTCACCGCGCCATCGCGGGCGGCGCCGCCGCCGCCTCGCGAACGCCGCAGCAGGCTCTGGACAGCGCTAGCCGCTCCCGGAATCATCTGGCTCGCAGCGTTTTTCATCTTTCCGCTATATGTCGTGCTGTGCATCGTCTTCGGTGAGGTCGACCCGATCTTCCGGACACCCGTGCCGGTGTGGAACCCATTGGAATGGGATCCCACTCAGTTCACCTACGTGCTGACCCACATCGTGGGCCCGAAGGGAGTATTCGGGCCCGCGATCCTTCGCACGCTCATCTTCGTGCTGGTCGCCAGTTGCCTGTGCCTACTGATCGCGTTCCCGGTCTCCTACTACGTGGCGCGACTCTCGGGCAAGCGCAAAGGCCTACTGCTGGCCCTGTTGATCGCGCCGTTCTGGATCAGCTACATGATGCGGATGTTCGCGTGGGTGAACCTGCTGCAGGACGACGGCCTGTTCAACAAGGTGCTGCGCCTCGGCGGCCTGTTCGATCCCCAGGTGAATTGGCTGACCGGCCAGCCCGTGGTGGTGATCCTCGGACTGGTGTACGGCTACGTGCCGTACATGATCCTGCCGCTGTTCGCCGGCCTCGACCGGCTGTCGCAGCCGATGCTCGAGGCGTCGCGTGACCTTGGCGCCGACCGGATTTCGTCGTTCTGGCGGGTCACCTTGCCGCTGTGTCGCCCGACGATCGTCGCCGCTGTGCTGCTGACCTGCTTGCCGATGCTCGGCGACTACTTCACCAGCGACATGCTCTCGGCATCGCCGAAGACCGCGATGGTCGGCAACCTGATCAACGACAGTGTCCAGTCGCCTGGACAAACGGGGCAGGCCGGCGCATTCGTGATGTTGGTGTTCCTGGTAGCTCTGCTGCCGATGCTCTACTACATCAGAGTGACCTCCCGACGCGACGAGGTGTCGGTATGAGTGTGCTGCGGACGAGAGGAGCACGAATATCTCCCGTGACGTGGTGGAACGACCCGTGGCGGCCGCCGCGGTTCCTCGTCGCCATCACCGCCGGGTACTTGGCGTGGTCGCTGCTGCCGGTGATCATCGCGGTGGCGTATTCATTCAACGACGGCCGCTCCAGGACGACGTGGCAAGGATTCTCGTTCCGCTGGTATTGGGGCGACAACTCGCTGTCGGTCTGGCACAACGCCGCGCTGCACACCGCATTGCTGCAGACCATCAAGCTGGGTGTGATCGCAACATTGATCACCGTTCCCCTCGGTGCGCTGTTCGCGATCGGCATCGACCGTTGGCGGGGCAGGCTCCCAGCGGGTGCCAACTTCCTGATGCTGCTGTCGTTCGTACTGCCGGAAGTTCTGCTCGCCGTTTCCCTGCTGTTCGTCATCACTACGGTGGCGGTCCCGGTCGAGCTAGGAACCACCGCGCAGGTCATCGGTCTGGTCACCTTCCAGGTGTCCTACCCCGCCGTGCTGGTGCGGGCCCGGCTCGCCACCATCGGCCCGCAATACGAGGAAGCCGCAATGGATCTCGGGGCGTCACCGCTTGGCGCGCTCCGGCGTATCATCCTGCCGATGCTGCTGCCGGCGATTTTCGCCAGCACCGTGCTGGTGTTCGCCGACGTGATCGACGATTTCGTGCTGGTGCGCTATCTGTCCGGTAACGCCGCCACCGAGCCGGTCTCGGTGAAGATCTACAACACGGCACGCGCCGCACCGACGCCTGCGCTCAATGCGCTGGCAACCCTGTTGCTGCTGGCTGCACTGACAGCCGTGGTGGTTGGCTTCCTCGTATACCGCTACATGACCCGGTCCGACACCACCACCACGGACACGGGTATCGGCGGCCCGTTCGCCGGAGGGGTGTAATCACGTGATCACAACGTCATTGGTGGTCGCCGCATGCCTGCAGCCGACGGTGCTCAGCGCGAGCTGATCGACCCGGCCACCGGCACCGGCCAGGACGTCGCCACCGAGTCGGGCGCAGCCGACGTCGACGACGCCGTGGCCGCCGCGCGTGAGGCGTTCCGGTCGTGGCGCACCACCACCCCCGCCGAGCGTTCCGCACTTCTGTTGCGGGCGGCCGACATTCTCGAGGCGCACATCGGCGAGCTTGCCGACCTCGAGGTCGCCGACACCGGCAAGCCGCCGGACGCCACGCGCGATGAGGAGATCTCCGCCAGCATCGATGTCGTAAGTTCTACGCGGGTGTCTGTCGGGTGCCGGAAGGCCGCAGCACCGGTGAGTACATCGAGGGCGTGACGTCGAGGATCCGCCGCGAGCCGGTCGGGGTGTGCGGGCAGATCACACCGTGGAACTACCCATTCATGATGGCGGTGTGGAAGTGGGCGCCCGCGGTCGCGGCCGGCAACACCGTGGTGCTCAAACCATCGGAGCTGACCCCGTCGTCAACGTCGTCTGCGGTGGCCCGAACGTCGGGTCTGCACTGGCCGCGCATCCCCACGTCGCGATGGTGTCCGTGACGGGCTCACCGCGGACGGGCCACGCCGTCGCACGGGCGGCGGCGGATCGGTTCGCCCGGGTTCATCTCGAACTCGGCGGCAACGCGCCCGTAGTGATCTGCGCGGACGCCGATCTCGGCACGACCGTCGAGCAGGTGGCGTTCGCCGCGTTCTACAACGCCGGCCAGGACTGCACAGCGGCCAGCCGCGTGATCGCGCACGAGGCGGTGTACGACGACGTGGTGCAGCGGTTCGCCGAGGCCGCCCGCGGCACGACCGTCGGCCCGCTGATCTCGGCCGCGCACCGCGCGCGGTGGTGGACCTGCTGGCGGGCGCGCCGGCGTACGCGAAGATCGTCGCCGGGGCGACATGCCGGGCCCGCGACGGCTTCTACCTGGAGCCGACGGTCGTGGCCGGGCTGCGTCAGGACGACGAGTTGGTCCAGTCGGAGATCTTCGGTCCGGTAATCACCGTGCAGTCCTACCGCGACGACGACGAGGCGATCGCGATGGCCAACGGCGTCGAGCAGGGCCTGACCGCGAGCGTGTGGACCGATTCGCACTCGCGCGCAATGCGATTCTTGCGCGACCTCGAATTCGGTGCGGTGTCGGTGAACACCCACGCGCCGATGGGCTCGGAGTTGCCGCACGGCGGTTTCGGCTCGTCGGGCTATGGCAAAGACCTCGGGTCATACGGCCTCGACGACTACACGCGGATCAAGCACGTAGTACACGCGCTGTAGGCTCCGCAGACCAGCGCACATATGTGTTTGGTATGCGTTTTGGCTATCTCACAGCTGGCCTGCCTAGCGTGGGCTGAGTGGTCGACCTCAATCGAAGAACATTCGTCGGTGCGTCGATAGCGGTCGGCGGTGTCGTGGCGACGGCCCCGTTGATCGCCGGCTGCGGCGAAGACCAGCAAGCAAACACTTCGACATCCTCGGTGGTGCGGCTACGCATCAACGGCGAAGCCCGCGAGATCGCGGTGGACAACCGCACGTCGCTGCTGGACATGCTGCGGGAACGCGCGGGCCTGTCAGGCACCAAGAAGGGCTGCGACCAGGGCGCCTGCGGGGCATGCACGATCCTGGTGAACGGGCAGCGCATGGTCTCGTGCCTGACGCTCGCGGTGATGCACGACGGCGCGGAGATCACCACCATCGAGGGTCTGGAGAGCAACGGCCGGCTTCATCCGCTGCAACAGGCGTTCGTCGACGAAGACGCCTTCCAGTGCGGCTACTGCACAGCAGGGCAGATCATGTCGGGTGTCGGCTGTATCAAGGAGGGCCACACCGGATCCCCGGCCGAGATCCGCGAGTGGATGAGCGGCAACATCTGCCGGTGCGGCGCCTATACCAACATCGTCACCGCGGTCTCGAACGCGGCACGCAGCATCTAGCCCGCCATGTTTCCGTTCCGGTTCACCAAGGCCTCCGACGAGTCATCCGCGTTGGCGGCGGCTGCGTCCGGAGCCCGTTACGTCGCCGGCGGTACGACGCTGATCGACCTGATGCGCGAGACCGTCGAGCGGCCCGCGGCAGTCGTCGACATCAACGCACTGCCCTATCGCGACATCGACCTCAAGCCCGCGAGACTTCGCATCGGCTCACTGGTGCGAATGTCGGAGTTGGCCGCCCATCCCGGTGTGCGCGGACAGTTCCCGGTCATTGCGCAGGCGCTGGAGTTGTCGGCGTCGGCACAGATCCGCAACATGGCCTCGATCGGTGGCAACCTGATGCAGCGCCCACGCTGCCTCTACTTCCGCGACGTATCGGCCGCCTGCAACCGGCGCACGCCGGGCTCCGGTTGCGCCGCCATCGGGGGCCGCAACCGCACCCACGCGATCCTTGGGACGAGCGACGCGTGCGTCGCCACCCATCCGTCCGATTTGGCGGTGGCGCTGACCGCGCTGGACGCCGCGGTGATCACGCGCGAGGGCGGCGGCGAGCGTCGTATTCCGATCGCGGACTTCTTCCGCAGGCCGGGCACTACGCCCGATCAGGAACACAACATGGGCGCAGGCGCGCTGATCACTGCCATCGAGGTGCCGGTCGTGCCGGAGGCCCGACGGTCGGGCTACCTGAAGGTGCGCGACCGTGAGTCATATGAGTTCGCGCTGGCGTCTGCGGCGGTGGCGCTGGACATCGCCGCGGGCAGCGTCCGCGCGGCCCGCGTCGCTGTCGGCGGCGTCGGGACGGTGCCGTGGCGGTTGCCCGCGGTCGAACAAGCTCTTGTCGGCCGGACCGCGGGTCCCGACCTGTGGCGCGATGCCGCGTCACATGCCGCGGACGGCGCTAAACCGTTGTCGGAGAACGGGTTCAAGGTGGAACTGGTCAAGCGCACGGTCGAGCGTCAGCTGGCAACGGTAGCGGGGCTGCCATGACCCGGCCACTGCCCGCGGCCGTTGTTTCGGGTCAGCCGGTGACCCGGGTGGACGGCAGGCTCAAGGTCACCGGCAAGGCGCTGTACGCGGCCGACAATCCCGCGCCGGACCTCGTGTACGCGGCTTTGGTGTGCAGCACGATCGCGCGCGGCAGCGTGGACCGCATCGACCCGGCGGCCGCAGTGCGCGAGCGCGAAGTGCTGCGCGTCCTCACCGACTTCGGCGGGATCAAGCTGCCGTACGACATCCGACAGGTGTCCTGCTTCGGCCAGCCCGTGGCGGTCGTGGTGGCCACGACGCTCGAGGCGGCCATGCACGGAGCTTCCCTCGTGGACGTGAAGTACCGCGAAACCGCACAGCTGACGAATATCGATGCGCCACAAGCAGAACAGAAGCCGGGTACCAGGACGAAAGACTACGCCCGCGGTGATGCCGACGACGCGCTGCGGAGCGCTGCGGTGGTCACGGATCTGCGCTACTCGATCATGCGCAACAACCACAATCCCATGGAGATCCCGGCGACCGTCGCCAGTTGGGACGGCGATCGGCTTACAGTGTGGGACAAGACGCAAACCATCAGCGGTGCGCAGACGGCCTATGCCGCCGCGTTCGGGGTGCCCGATGATCAAGTGCGGGTGATCTCACCGTTTGTCGGCGGCGCCTTCGGCAGTGCGGGCACTACGTGGCCGCATCAACTGCTGGCCGCCTT
>Ga0207704_10000312_pt1 | contig 22857 bp, 24 predicted proteins | sample KBSMisM12_FD_184308 | JGI IMG/M metagenome (GOLD analysis project Ga0207704, IMG submission 184308) | Miscanthus rhizosphere microbial communities from Kellogg Biological Station, Michigan, USA - KBS Miscanthus M1-2 (SPAdes) (version 2) | ecosystem: Host-associated > Plants > Roots >...
CGTTCGGCTTCAACGCGGCGACCGAGGAGTACGAGGACCTGGTGAAGGCCGGCGTCATCGACCCGACCAAGGTCGTGCGCGCGGCGCTGCAGAACGCGGCGTCGGTCGCGTCGCTGATGCTGACGACCGAGGCGCTGGTCGCGGAGCGCCCGAAGAAGAAGAGCGCGGGCGGCGGCGGCGGCCATGGCGGCGGCGGCGGCGGCGGGATGGGCGGCATGGGCGGCATGGGCGGCGACGAGGACTTCTAGACCTCGCACGCACCGTCGAAAATCCGATCCCCTCTCCCGCTTGCGGGAGAGGGTTAGGGTGAGGGGTCCGGATTCCCGGGCCCCTTTTTTTTGCCCGCGCCGCGCCGCGCGCTACGGGACCGGGTGGTAGTCGATCTTGTCGTAGTAGTCGAACGACGAACCAGCTGGGTGGTGATCGATGACGTCTTGTTCGTCGAACGACGAGTTGATGATCGGCATGTACGTCACGCGCCCGCGCGGCACCGGTTCGTCCGTCGTCGTGGGCGGCTCGGCGCTGCCGGCCGGCGCGCCGGGAACGGGCGGCGGTACGACCGGCGCGAACATGGGGATGCCCGGCGAGACGCCGTCTGGCCCCGGCTGCGTGCGCGACCATTGCGCGGCGATGTCGCCCGCGTGTCCGGCGGCCGCGCTCGTCGCCGTGGGCGCCGGCGGCTGTTCGGGCTGTTCGGCGGCGGCGGGCTGCTGAGCGGCGGCGGGTTTCTGAGCGGTGGGTTCCTCAGCGGCAGGCTGCTGAGGTGCAGCGGTCTGCTGGGCGGCGGCAGGTTGCTGCGCGCCGGGCTGCTGAGCCGCTGCGGGCTGGGTACCGGTCGAAGGCTGTGCGGCGCCCGGCTGCTGGGCCGCAGCGGGCTGCTGAGCGGCGGGCGCGGCCCCCTCTTTCGGACCTTGCGTCGCGGCCGTTGGCGCTGGCTCAGGCGCCGGCGCCGGGACCACGACGGTCATGTTGCCGGCGGTCGGATCTATCGGAATTCCTTCCGATTCCGCTGACTTGGCCGGTAGGGCCGGCAGCAAGGTCAGGCCCAGCATCAGCACGAACGTCGCCCGCATTGCCCGCGCTCCACACCCGAACGTAGGCGGCGCCCGGACGACCGCAAGCTCGGCTGTACTTTATGACAATTGCAATACCAAGGATGATGTAAACAAAAACGTAACTCAAGACACGTAAATCAGATTGCAGATCACCGGCTGAGTCAGGGACAATGAAGGACTCTCTTTTCGTCAGCAACGCACTTGTCGGCAGCAACAGCTCACAAAGTCAGCGACCCGCGCCAACCGCGCCGCGGTCCGCAACTGATTCACCTGCCGACGTGGAGCCAGCTCCGGATCGCGACACGGCAGCACGGCCCTGTCGGTCACGGCGGCGATTTCTTCGAGATCATCCAGCACCGTGAAGGTCACGTCTCGGTGCTGGTGGCGGACGTGTGCGGCAACGGTCCGAGCGCGGCCGCGCCGGTTTCGCGCCTGCGCTGGCTGTTGCGACAACACCTCGCGCGAGGCGAGGCGCCGGCGGGAATTCTCGCGCTCCTCAACGACGCGATCGTGGCTGGCAACGAACCCGATCTCTTCGTGACCGCGGTCTGCCTCCAGATCGATCCGCTCGCGGGTTCGGTGCGCGTCGCGAGCGCCGGTCACCTCGGACCGTTCATCAAGCGCGCGTGCGGCGACGCGCAGGAGCTGCCCACGGCGACGGGGCCGGCGCTGGGCATCATGCCCGAGCAAATGTTCGCGGAGACCAGCGTCGAGCTGGAACCCGAGGACGCCGTCGTGCTGGTCACCGACGGCATCACGGATCCGCTGGGCACGGCGTCCAGCCCGCTCGGTCAGGCCGGCCTGCTGGGCGAGCTCGCGCGCGCGCGTCCCTCCGCCGAATCGATCTGCGCGGCGTTGCTGCGCGCGAACGCTTCGAACGAGCACGACGCCACCGTCGTCGTGCTGCAGCTGCCGCCGCGCCACCGCCGCGTGACGCCGCTTCGCACGACCTCTCGCTAGCCGGCTGCTCGCGATCCGATCCCCTCGCCCCGCGAAGCGGGGAGAGGGTTAGGGAGAGGGGTCAGGCGACCAGCTCGCCGGCTAGGGCTTGCGCCCGGCGCCCGCGCAGCCCGCGTCGGGCTTCAGCGGGGACATACGCCACGAGGTCTTGCCGCGGTCGCGAATCCGAGTGAGGCGCAGGCAGATCTCGTCGCCCGGTTTCCACTTGATGAGCCCGAGCTGGCTCGGGCTGTGAATCGCGAACGCCTGCTGCGAACCGCGCGCAATCACGTCGGGCCGTTCGACCCAGGTGGCCGTTCCCGAGACGACGAAGCGCGGGTCGAAGTGAACGACCTTGACTGATCCCACCCAGTGGCCCAGGTACACCATCTCGTCGATCGAGAGGATCAGATCCGTCGTGACCTCTTCCTTCGCCGCCTTGTCGCCCGCCGCGGCCGCCGTCGGAAACGTCAGCGCCGCCAGCACGACCAGATGGGCGCGCATTCGCCGCCCGGTCAGCCCACCAGCTCGGCGGCGAGGTCGTATTCGGCGGCGTGGGTGACACGCGCGTCGACGAAGATACCGGGCGTGGGCGTGGGGGCGTCGGGCGGCAGCGACAGGTAGACCTGCCCGTCGATCTCGGGCGCCTGTCCTTCGTGGCGGCCCATCGACAGGTACTCCGTCTCGTCGGACGCGCCCTCGACCAGCACGCGCAGCACGCGGCCGCGCAGCGCGCCCAGCTTCTTCTTCGACACCTGGCGCTGGATGCGCAGCAGCTCGCGGCGGCGGGCGTCGATCTCTTTCTGCGGCACGCGCTTGGGCAGCAGCGCCGCCACGGTGCCTTCCTCGCGCGAGAAGTTGAACACGCCCACGTGGTCCAGCTCGCCCTCGCGCACGAAATCGCACAGCCGCTGAAACGCGGCGTCGGTCTCGCCCGGGTGGCCGGCGATGAACGTCGTGCGCAGGGTGCCGCCCGGGACGCGGGCGCGGAAGCGCTCGACCAGATCGCGGACCTGCTTCTCGCCGTACCCGCGGCGCATCGACTTGAGGACGCCCGTGTCGACGTGCTGGATCGGGACGTCGAGGTAGCTCGCGACACGCGGCTCCGCGGCGATCACGTCGAGCAGCTCGTCGCTGCACGCGGTCGGGTAGGCGTAGTGCAGGCGGATCCAGGCCAGCCCGTCGACGGCGCCCAGCTCGCGCAGCAGCGACGCCAGCCGCGGCGCGCCCGGATCGTCCGGCGTCGCCGATCCCGCGCTGGTCTGCTTCACGCCGCGCAGGTCCGTTCCGTACGTGGTGAGATCCTGCGCGATCAGGCAGATCTCCTTGGTGCCGCCCGCGACCAGATCGCGCGCCTCGCGCACGACCGATTCGATCGTGCGGCTGCGCTGCGGGCCGCGCAGCTTCGGGATGATGCAGAACGCGCACGGCCGGTCGCACCCTTCCGCGATCTTGATGTAAGCGCTGTGCGGCGCCTGCGAGCGCCGGCGCGGCGCCGCGTCGTCATAGAGGTACGCGGGCGTATCGGCGACGCTGAGGCGGGTGATGGTTCCCGAGATCGCCTTGGCGATCGATCCGACCTCGTCCGTGCCGATGAACTGATCGACCTCGGGCATCTCGACCGCCAGCTCCTTCGAGTAGCGCTGCGACAGGCAGCCGGCGACGACCAGGCGCTTGCAGGTCCCGGCCTGCTTGTGGCGGGCCATGTCCAGGATCGCGTCGATCGACTCCTGCTTCGCCTCGCCGATGAAGCCGCAGGTGTTGACGACGATGACGTCAGCGGCCTCGGGCGCGGCGACCAGGCTGTGGCCGGCGTCGGCGGTGTGACCGAGCATGACCTCGGTGTCGACGCGGTTCTTCGGGCAGCCGAGCGAGACGAAATGGACGTTCATGAGATGACGCGGAGGGCCTTGGAAAGGCCGGAAGGCTACCACGTCATCGCTTGGCGAGCCTTTCCACCTCGGCCGCGTCGTCGGGGGCGTCGATGCGGCGCAGCTCGCCGGCGGTCTCGGCAGGGTACGCGGCGCCCCCCTCGGTGAGCACGCGGACGGCGTCGTGGTGGCGGTGCGCGAACTCGAGCAGACGCGCGACCAGCTGCCGCGCCCCGAACTCGGGCATTCTGCGCCGGTCGATCGTCCAGGCGAGGGCCTCGGCGTTCGACACCGGGCGGATGCCGAGCGTCAATGCGACGCGTTCGATGCGCTCGTGGCCGGCACCCACCGACAGCAGCGCCAGCGCGTCGTCGATCGGCCGCGGCGGCGCGGGCGCCATCTTGGCGATGTCCTCGCCGCCGGCCGGCGTCAGCGAGAACGGGTAGGTGACGATCACCAGGCCGCCGCCGAGCGGGTACGGGAACTCCCAGCGCTTCACAGCATTCACGACGCATGTCTCGACGCTGGGACTCGCGAGGGTCGAGCTCTGCATGACCGACGCCAGCACCGTGCCGGTGGCCGCGATGGTGAACTGGACGACGACGCGGCCGCGCAGCCGCGGCTCACGCGCCAGCTGTTGCTCGTAGCAGGTCCTCACCTCGTTGATGTGGCGGCGGACGATGCGGCGGATGATCTCCTTGTCCATATTTCCGCGCACGGTCAGCTGTCCAGGGACCACGTCGGGCGCGATGGCGCGGCGGCTGCCGACGGCGCCGGCGCCGCGCCCGTATCCCGACCCGTTGCCGCTCGACCCGGGGCCGCCGGCGCCGATCGTGCCGAGGTTGCCCAGGCCGAGCGTGTGCTCGCCCGTGCCGCCGCCGCCCACGCCGGTTCCCACCAGGCCGAGACCGCCGACGCCGTAGGCCTCACCGACCTGACCGCCGGCGAGAGCGCCGAGCACGCTCTGCGCGTCGCTGCCCAGCGCCGACCTGTCGAGGCCGAACACGGACGCGACGGAGGGGTTGGTCTTTCGCGCCTCCGCCGCCTGGATCGAACGCGCGAACTCCAGCTGCGCGTTCTCGGAGGCCTTCAGCGCGCTGAGCACGCCCTCGTTGCGCGTCTGCTCCTGCGCGACCGCCGTGTTTGCGGCGCCCGGATTTCCCGCCAGACCGTAGAGGCCCTCGCGGCGCCGGATCGTCCCGGCTCTCTCCGAGGTCTCGACCGGCGCGGGAATCGCGAGGCCGAAGCGGCGGTAGTCCTCGTCGGTCTCCAGCACCAGCAGTGACGTCACCGGCGTCACCGTCCGCGCGGCCTCGTCGGTGACGCCGCGATCGTGCAATTCCAGGCGCGCGCGCTGCCACAGCGACGCGAGATCGGTCGCGAGCGTCGAGCCGGCGTCGGCCCGCACGGTGTCCGCGTCGGCCGCGATCCCCGCGGCCAGTCCGTGCCCGATCCACACGGTGCCGCCGGTGACCGTCTTCAGCTGGTGCCATTCCCCGTCGCCGCGCGCGTCCAGCACCGGCTGGCTGGGCCGCGGCCGCAGCGCATCCAGCAGCGGCGGCTGCACATCCTCGAACGAACGCAGGACGATCGCCTCGCCTCCGGTGTCGGCGGTCGCCTTGGCGAGCGGCTGCGGCACGTCGGCGCCGCCGACCGACAGCGCCGACAGCCGGAGGTGCGCCGCGCGCAGCTCCGCCAGCGGCGCCGCCGTCGCGTCGCCGTTGAACCCGTCTCCACCCACGCCGACGAACAGGATGGCGGGCGCGTTCGTCTTACGCGCGCGTTCGATGGCTTCGTGAAGCGCGCGCTCGAGGTGCAGCGCGCCTGCCGACGGGATCGCGTCCAGCTTCGCGAGGGCGTCGGGCCAGGCGGCCGAACCGGCGTCCTCGACGAGCGGCGTGACATCCCAGTCGGCGGCCAGCAACGTCATCTTCGCGTCGGGCGGAAGGCCGTCGAGCAGCACGTCCAGCGCGGCGCGCTGGCGTCCGCGATCGACGATGCCCAGCGCCGCCGAGGTCTCCGCGATCAGGACGAAGTGCGGCGGACCGTCGGCTGCCGGCTCGCGCACCATCATCTGCTGGAACGGATCCCCGGGCACGCGCCGCGCGAACACCTTGCGCGGATCGGCGGGGGCGATGGCGACCAGCTCCTGCGTGGTGGTGGAGACCTTCTTGCCGTTCACCTTGACCGACGCCCGACCGATCAGGCGGTCGTGCTCGGCCACGATCGGCACGCGGTACTGGATGCGGCCGTCGGCGACGGCCGCCGGCTCGATCCAGTCGAGCTCGAGGCGGCGCGTTCGATCCTTCTCGAGCGGAAAGATCGACACCGCGATCCAGCCGGGGCCGTCCCAGGTGATCAGCGCGGGGTCGCGCCGGCGGGTGACGATCGACGTGTAGATGTCGTTCGCGCGCTGGCGCTCGACGAACGCGCCGCGCATCGGCTTGTCGTTGACCCACAACACGGCGTTGGTCACGGCGGCGCCGCGCGGGACGGGCAAGCGCAGCACCGCCTCCGACTGGCCGTCGGCGAGGGTCGCGATCTCGACGTTGAGGTGCGAATGCACGGTGCCGGGCTGCGTGGACACGTCGACGGTGAGCTTGCGGAGCTGCAGCTCGTGCGCGTCGCCCGAGGTCCCGCGCGCGAAGAAGCGCGCGGCGCCTTCCGCGGGGGGCGGCGGCACCTTCACGAGCGGGCGCTTCCCGTCCGCGTTCACGATCTCGGGCGGCGCGCCCGATTCACACCCGACCACGACCGCTGCCACGAGAACGACGATGCGCTTCATGCATCAGGGGACAGCCGCGTGGCGCGGAATGTTCCGGGAACTTTCGAGGCGGGCCGGTTGTCTCGCGCCTATTCGATCGCGTCGAGCGAAGCGCGGCTTCGCCGCGCGCAGCTCATCGCGGGAGGGACAGGGAACCCTCTCAGGGTTCCCTATTCAAAGATCAGGACGTTGTTCTCGCCGAGCTGCGCGCTGAGATCGTGGATGTAGCGCTGGACCAGCGCGCGTCGCGCCACCACCGCCGAGATCTCGGCGGGCGTCAGGATCTCGTAGGGCGTGCCCAGCTCCTCGGCGAGCGCGCGCTGCATGTTGGAAACGGTCACCTTGTCCAGCGCCGCGATCAGCGAACGCGAGAACCGTTGCGTCTTGTAGAGGATGTCGCGGTTCCGTTCGTTGCCGTTGCCGTCGACGTAGAACGACATGGTGTTGTCCATGAAGAAGAGCTGCTTGCCGTCCTCGGACATCTTCATGTTGCCGCCCGAGTAGCGATCGGGGTTCGACGTGAGGAAGTCGAACACGATCAGCGTCGAGACCTGCGCCGCCATCGACAACCGATCCGGGGGAATTTCTTGTCCGACCGTCAGCCACGCCTGCGTCTGCTTGCGGCCGTCGGGCGTGTCGAAGCCGGCGTCCTTGATGACCGGGATCCAGTACGACGCGGTCCCGATCGTCAGGCCGTCGGGTCCGAAGACGGTCTCCGCCTTGATGCGCGGCAACGCGACGGCGCTGTCCGGGTGCAGGTGATCGAGCAGCTCCGCGCGCGTGACCGCGCGCGGGGCGGCAGGCGGAACCGCGTGCAGCCCGAGCAGGCGGTTCAGCCGGTAGGCGGCGACCTCCTTGCGCGGGACACTTTGCATGTTGGTCTGCATCGGCTTCCAGGCGGCGCGCGATCCGTCCGCGAACTCGACGCGAAACGACAGCGACGAACCGCCGTGATTCAGCTTGAAGCGCGTGATCGGTTGCGTGCGCACGCGCTCCAGCAGCAGCTCGTCGGACATTCCCAGGAACGTGCCCGTCGTCTCGAGGGCGACGCGCATGTCGGGAAGGCTGGAGAGATCGCGGCGCGCGCCCAGCGGCGCCGACGGCGTGGCGGCAACGAACGCGTGCGGCTCCACGTCGGTGCGCAGGTAACGGACGCCGCGCGATGCTCCGATGCTGGTCGCGGCGAGCAGTGCGCCCGCCAGGCAGAGCTCGGTGAGAACGTGGCCTTGCAACCGCAAATCGCCCCCAAATTTATCTCATCGCGCGCGGTTCTTCCTGTTACGGTGTCGCCGATGTCGGGCTCCGCTTTCGTCTGTTCCATGTGCCGCAAGCCGATCGCCGTGGGAAGCCGGGTCATCAAGTGTTCGGTCAGCACCTGCAACTCCGGCCGCGTGAGGCTGGTGTTCTGCTCACCGTCGTGCTGGGACAGCCACCTGCCGGGCGCCCGCCACCGCAGCGCTTACTTCACGGAAGAGGTCGCCCGCCGCGAAGGTTAGTCGCTCCGCGGTGCCTCGACCGCCTCGCGCAGCGCCTTCTCCAGTGTGCCCTTCGTGGTGTAGCCGACGAAGCTGGCGCGGATCCGGCCGTCGCGGCCGAGCACGACGATGCTGGGCAGCGCCTCCACCTGGTAGAGCGAGCCCACCGCACCGTCGGCGTCGCGCACCACCGGATATGAGATCGGGTGCTGGACCATGAACGCCTTGATCTCGTCCACGGTAGCGCCGCCGCCGTCGGAGTTGACCCCGAGGAAGCTGACGCCGCGGGCGGCCCACTCGCCGTGAAGGCCGTCCATCAGCGGGATCATCTGGACGCACGGCGCGCACCAGGTCGCCCAGAAGTCGAGCACGACCACCTGGCCGCGCAGCGTGCTCGTCGCGATCGTGCCTGGTGTGGCGTCGATGCGCGGCAGCGAGAAATCCGGCGCCTTCTGGCCGCGCGCGATCGGGCGCAGCACATCGAGGTTACGCGCGCTCCAGATCGCGCCGTGCACGGTGAGCGCGAGCGCCAGCGCGACCAGGGCGCCGCCGGCAACGCGCGCCGCGCGCCCGGGCGCCGGCGCGGCCGGTAGTTCGGGGACGGTGGCGGGTACCGGCGCCGGCGCCGGCGTTTCCGTCGTGGCCTTGGCGGGCGGACGCGATCGCGCGACGCGAACCGCGCGCCACACCAGGAACGCGACGCCCACGGCGCCGACGGTGTCGGCGGCCGATCCGTAGAACGGTTGCGGGCCGGTCACCGCGGCGAGCGCGCGCTCGAGCCCGGCTGCGACGAACACCGGCGGATAGCAGGCCGCGCCCAGATCCAGATCCCGTCCGGCGTCGCGCCGATCGCGGGCCAGCGCGGTGACGACGACCGCCGCGGGCAGCACGAACCACGCCGCGTGGCGCGCCTCGCCGCCGAACAGCGCCACCAGACGCATGAACGCGCCCGACGTCGGGCCCGCGACGTTCAGCACCGCGTGCACCAGCTCGGGAAAACGAAACGCGACCACCGACGCGACCACCAGCGACAGCGCATCGCGCAGGCCGCCCCCTTCGGCGTCCGCGCGCGCCAGCGCCGCATCGGGCGCGGTGAACAGCTGGCCGATGCGCCAGGGAAGCCGCCAGAGCGCGCTCATCACCGGTTGCGATCGTGGATGATCGCCAGCCCGCGCAGCGTCAGCATGTCGTCGCATTCGTCGATGCTGCGCGCCTCCGACGCGATCAGCGGCGCCAGCCCGCCCGTGCCGACGACGCGCGGGGTGAAGTCGACCTCGGCCTTGATGCGCCCGACGATGGCGTCGACGAGGCCCGCGTAGCCGAACACCAGCCCCGACTGCATGCTGTTCACGGTGTTGCGGCCCACCGCCGTGGGCGGGCGCGCGATCTCGACGCGCGGCAGCTTCGCGGTCGCGTGGTAGAGCGCGTCGGCCGACACGTTCAGGCCCGGCGCGATGACGCCGCCCAGGTATTCGCCGCGCGCGGTCACCACGTCGAAGGTTGTTGCAGTACCAAAGTCGACGACGATCGCGCCCTGCGGCCAGCGATCGTGGGCGGCGACGGCGTTGACGATACGGTCGGCGCCGACCTCGCGTGGGTTTTCGTACAGCACCGGGACGCCGGTCTTCGTCCCCGGGCCGACGATCAGCGGCGTGACGTTCAGATAGATGCGGCACAGCCGTTCCAGCGGCGTGAGGATCGGCGGCACGACCGACGACACGACCACGGACTTCACGGCGCCCAGGTCGATGCCGGCGCGCCGGAACAGCTCGCTCAGGATGGCGACGTACTCGTCGGCGGTGCGGCCGCTGCGCGTCTCCAGCCGCCAGTCGGCGCGCAGCTTTCGCTCGACGTCGAACAGGCCCAGCGAGATGTTGGTGTTGCCGACGTCGATGGCCAGCAGCAGCGCGCCGTCGTTCGACATGCGCGCTAGCGTAGCACCTCATCTGAGGGGCCGGGGTACAATGGCCGCCGATGTCAGTCTCGCGACCGCGCCGCCGCTCGCTCGTGACGCTGGGGTTCTTCGCCGCCTTCGCGATCGCCGCGTTCGCGGCGCTGTGGCTGCTCGACTACTTCGTCATCGACGCCGGCCGCCGCGGCAGCGCCGGGCCGTTCAGCCAGCTGCTCGATTTCGACGCCGAGACGATGCAGAACGCGCTGGGCAGCCTGTCGCAGGTGATCGCCGCCGTGCTGGGCATCGCCATCACGGTCGTCGCGATCGTCGTGCAGCTGGCCGCGACCCGTTACACGTCGCGCGTCGCCGAGATGTTCTTCCGTGATCGCATCAACCTCGCCGTGATGGGCTTCTTCGTCGTCGCCTGCTTGGAGGCGCTGTGGGTCAGCCTGACCGTGCGCAAGGACTACGTGCCGACGGCGACGATCACGGCCACCGTCATCATGGCGTCGGGCAGCCTGCTGGGGCTGGTGCCGTACTTCGCCTACGTTTTCGACTTCCTCGATCCCGAGAAGGTGATCGCGCGCATCGGCGCGGAGACGCTGGAGCGGGCGACGTCACGCAAGCAGACGCGCGCGGGCGCCGCCACCGCCGCCGATCGACAGACGCAGGCGCTGGGCGGGCTCGCCAACCTGGCCGACATCGCCGTCAACGCGCTGGGGCAGAAGGACAAGGTAATCGCGACCGACGCGTCGGCGGCGCTGCGCCTGCTCCTGGTCCAGTACCAGACGCGCAAGGGCGGCCTCGACGCCGACTGGTTCAAGATCGGCGACACGCTGCGCGAGGATCCCGACTTCGTCGCGCTGGCGGCCGATTCGCTGGACGATCTGGCGACCCGCCGCACCTGGCTGGAATGGAAGGGGCTGCGCCAGCTGCGCGAGGTGTTCGGCGCCGCGCTGTCGACCATGCCCGAGATGGCGCACGTGGTCGCCATCGACACGCGCTACGTGGGCGAGGCGGCGCTGGCGGCGTCGGACCGCGAGGTGCTGACGCTGACCGTGAAGTTCATGAACACGTACCTTCGCGCCGCGCTGAACGCGCGCGACGTGCGCACCGCGTACAACGTGCTCAATCAGTACCGCCAGCTCGCCGAGTCGTTGCTGGCGGCGCGCAGCGCCTGGCCCCAGGCCGTGCTGGTGGAGATCGCCGGCCACTTCAAGTACTACGCGCGGCTCGCGCACGGCATCGGCCTGGCGTTCGTCACCGAGACCGCGGCCTACGACATGTGCGCGCTGTGCGAGATGGCCAGCGCCCTCGAGGCGCAGTGCCACGATCGACTGCTGGGCGTGTTCCTGGAGATCGACCGCGAGCCCGAGACGCACGCCGAGGAGCTGGCCCTGCGCGGCGTGCGCAAGGCGCAGGCGAAGCTGGCGTCGTACTACCTCCTGCACGATCAGGAGGCGCGCGCGCGTCGCATCTACGACGACATGGCCAGCGAAGCGCCCGAGCGGCTGCGGTCGATCCGCGACGAGATGCTGGCGATCACATCGAAGGACTTCTGGGAGGTCGTCGACCGCGGCACCAACTTCGACTACCTGTCCGACGAGCGGAAGGCGAAGCTGCGCGACTTCTTCGCCGGCTTCAAGGCGCTGTCCGCCACCGCCCCCGCGGCCGAATGATGTCGCCGGACCCCTGACCAGAGATCACATCGGGTTCGGCGCGGGCGCGTACGAAAGCAAGATGATCTCCTCGGGCACCAGCGCGCGCGCGTAGATCGCGACGTCGTCGAGCATCCCCGCCAGCAGATGGCCGGGCTGCGGCCAGCGTCCCATGTACAGCGGCCCCGGCGCGGGGAAGATGCCGCGCGGGATCGGCACCTGCTGGCGCGCCTGCCCCGCGACGAAGAACGTCAGCGTTGCGTTCGTCGCGTCGATCACCGCGGCCAGGTGCACCCACTGGTCGAAGATGACGCAATCGCAGGTCGCCTCGACGAAGGTATCCGGCTGCTGCCCGAACCAGAAGGTGAACCGATAGCGGCCGGCCGGCCCCGCGCCCGGCCCGGGCGCGTCCAGCGACAGCGACCAGCCGCCCGGCGGGCCGGCGCCCCACGGGACCTCGTTGCTGATCATCGACGCGACCGGCGGTTCCGGGTCGGTGGTCGCCACGTTCAGCCACGCCGACACGCTGTAGTTGGCCGTGGGCGCCGGAAAGCCGAAGCCGCCGCCCACGGTCACCTGATCGGCGCCCGACAGTTGCAGCGCGCCGTAGAAGTGACCGTTCGTCCAGCCCCACCCGGGTCCGAAGACGCTGGCGTCGCGCCCGTTGCCCGAGCTGTCCTGCGCGGTCGAACCGGCGTTGTCGTCGAACGTCCAGTGCGCGACGAGGCCGCTCGCCAGGTTGTTGGGCGCGATGGTCGCGGTGTCGAGCGGCGTCGACGTGCAGGCGCCCGCCGTTCCCATCAGCAGCGCGATTGTCATGATGGGAGGGGACAGGGTGGGGGCCCCCACCCTCCCCCTCCCAAACCCTCCCGCGATGTTACGCGGCAAGCAAAGCTTGCCGGCTCCACACGCGAAGCCACGCGCGTCCATCAGATACCTCCCAGCAACGTCACGGACGCGAGCAGCGACGGGCGGCCCGCGCGCGCGACCTCAGACTGAAAGAATTGCACGACCGGGTAAGGCTGGGCCAGCAGCGCGTGAAACTCGAAGCCCAGCTCCACGCGGCGCGGGCGCAGCGGCACGCGCAGACCGACGCCTGCGTCGGCGGCCGGGGAGACGTGCCACGAATTCGCGCCGATGTAAGCGCCGGTCTCGTGACCTTCGGACGCCACCCGCAGGATGCCCGCGCCGATCGAGATCACCGGCTCGAGCCGCCGCCCGCGCCGGAACCGGATCAGTCCCTCCAGCAGCACGATCGTCTGCGAGACGTCGGCGTACCCGCCGGGAATGTCGACCTTCGCCTGGGTGCCCAGCCCGGCGAACGACACGCGCATGCAGAACCGGCTGCTGAACGCGCGCTGCACGCGCGCGACGGGCAGGAACTCGCCCAGCAGCGTCGTTCCGCCCGACACCGCCTGGATCGCGCCCATGCCGCCGCCGCCGGCCTCCACCGCCCACGTCCAGTCGGGCTCCGCTTCCTCCAGCTCCTCGGTCACGAAGCGCGTGACCACGGGCTCGGGCGCGAGCGGGATCTCGACGACGTCGGGCGCGGGCCGCGTCGTGATCGCCAGCTCGAGGAAGCTCGCGCGCAGCAGCTCGACGGCGCGCACCGACAGCACCTCGGCGACGCGCGCCGCTTTCGGATCGGCGTGCACCCGCCGCACCAGCGTCTTGCCCGTCATGCGATCGACGACCCACAGCTCGGCGCTGGCAGGATCGCCGCCCGCAACCACCGCGACGACGGCGGTCGCGGCCATCGTCGGCGCGATCTTTTCCAGCGAGGCGCGCACGTCCTCGCCCAGGTCGACGTCGGTCACCTGCGCGTCGAAGCCCTCGACGCGCAGCTCCGCCTGCAGGCGCACCAGCGCTTCGCTGACCGCCGGCGGCACCGACGACGGGCGCAGCAGGATCACCTTCGGCGGCGGCGCGGCGGCGGACGGTTGCGCAAACGCGGAGTCAGGCGCCAAGGCGACCGCGATGACGGCCGCCATCGCCAGCAAGGCGACGGCGCCCCGTCGCGCTGGCGTGCGGATCACCGCGCGCCAAGCAGAGCGTGCGCGGCGCCGGCGTAGCTTCCGCGCGGAAAGCGGCGGATGTATTGCTCGGCGACGTTGCGCGCGGCGGCGGGGCCGTGAAGCTCCTGGACCGCGATCATCTTGCGGCCCATCGCCTCGGCCACGTACGATCCGCGCGGCGCTTCGTCCAGATAACGTTCGTACCAGGCGAGCGCCGGCCCGTGCCCGCGGCCGCCGTTCTCGTCGAGACGGCCGAGGAAGAACGCGGCGTCGGCGGCGCGCGGCGAGCCGGCGAACCGGCGCCGCTGCGCCAGCAACGCGCGGCGCGCGACGTCGTCGTGGCGGCGGTAGCGGGCGGCGTCGGCCAGCGCGGCCAGATCCTCCGTGCCGCGCGTCGCGAGCACGTGTCCGATATCGCGCTCGGCCTCGTCGAGGATCGTGTCGAAGTCACCCGCCGACAGCGCGGCGGTCCAGGTCCTCGCGCGCGGGCGCGCGACCTTCGCCGCGACCTTCGCGCGAACGGGCGGCGCCGGCGCGACGACCGGTGGGGCCACCTCGTCGTCGGGCGCCGCGGTGTCGTCAGCTTCGACGTCCGCGACCACCTCATCGCGATCCAGATCCCGCAGCAGAACTTGCGACCGCTTCAGCTTCACGGTCAGCGCCTGGCCGGCGCGCACCGCGATCGGTCCGTTGGTGACGGGGCCCGCGACCGACACCAAGCCGCGCTCCATCTTCACGTCCAGCCGCTGCTGGCTTTCGTCCCACGACGCCGAGAACACGGTGCCGTGAACGGTGATCTGGTACGGACCCGCGTCGATCAGCCAGCGGGCGCGCGGCTTGTGCACGACGCTGACGTGGGCGCTGCCGTTGGCGATCGCGACGTGCGCGCCGAGGCCGTCCACCGATGCCAGCCGGCCGCGCGTCTCGCTGCCCAGCCGGATGACGGTGCCGTCGCCGAACCGCAGCGCCGCCGGCTCGTCGCCGCGGGCCACGATGGCGCCCGCCGCGTCGATCGCGCCGCTCTCGACCTGGAGGGCGAGGGTCGGTCCCTCGTGCAGCCGCTGCATCACGCGCGGCGCGACCAGGTAAGCCGCTGCCGCCATCGCCGCGGTCGCGCTCCCCAGCGCCAGCAGCCGGCGCCGGCGTTCGCCGCGGCGCCGGGCGGCGTGTCCGCGGACCGCCTCCAGGCCCCGCTCGTGCTGGGCGACCGACATGTGCCCCAGGTTCTTGCGGGCGACCCGGGCCAGCTCGGCGGCCGAAGGGCTCAAAATGTCGCTGGAATTTTCGTCTTCGCCCGCGCTCACGTACGCCTCTTCATTGCAGTGCCGGTCGGGCGCCTTTTCGGGTCATCAGAGTCGACCATCTGTGACACCCGCAACGAGGCCCGGCGCAGGCCGCGTTTCACCGTCGCCAGCGAAAGCTCCATCGCTTCGGCGATCTCTTCCAGCGTCATCCCCTCGACGTGGCGCAGGACCAGCACCAGCCGCTCGCGCGTGCTCAGGCGATCGAGCAGATTGTAAAGGCGGCGGAGCGCGTAGCGGCTCTCCGCGTCCATCACCATCAGCTGCTCGTCAGGAACGTCACCCGTTTCCGACAATGTCAGCCAGCGCCGCGCGCGCCGGCGGCGCAGCTCCCATTTGACGATGCGGATCGCGAACGAGATGACGAAGCTGCGCAGCGCCTCCGGCTTGCGCAGGGTGCCGATGCGCGAGAACAGCCGATAGAAGATCTCCTGCGTGACGTCCTCGACCTCGGCGTCCGGTCCGATGGCGCGGCTGACGATCCGGTGCACGAGCGGCGCGTAGCGATCCCACGCCATCTCGGCGGCGTTCGGAGCACCGGCGATCAGCGCGCGCGCAAGCTCGAAGTCTTGCGCGTTCTCCGATGCCTCCGCCGTCGAGGCGACGAGGCGCATCCGGTGTAGACGCACGTCGGCAGCCATGCTCGCTTATCCTACTACTTTGCGGTCAATGGTGGGAACGGATACCCTCTGACGCAATGGCGAATGCAAACGAGGCCTGGGACCTGATTTTCGCTGCCCTGGAGCGTCTTCGCGGCAAGTGGCCGTCCCCGGACTGGATGTACGATCGGCGCCTCAAGTGCGTCGCGTCGTCGATTCCCCTGGCCCGGGAGCCGGAAGCCCGCGCCGCGATGGCGGAAGTTCTGCCCGTGTCGTTCTCGGTGGACACCCTGCCCGGCGCCGCAGAGGGCGTGCGCGCCCTGGTCGAAAAATGCGGCGGCCTGCGGGCCACGCAGCTGGTGTTCTGGGGCGCGGGGGGCGACGACGCGCCCGGTGTGTTCGGGCTGTGGTGGCCGTGGGGGGACGGCACAACCGTATCGCTTCGTATCGGCCTGCATGATGTCGACATCCCGAAAGAGCGGTATCCTCGCCTCCGCGACGTGTTCGGTATTCCCCAAGCGCCCGGAGGTTGATGATGCGATTGGCTTGCTTGTTGTTCGTTGCGTTCGCTTTCGCGCTTGCGCCCGTCGGCGCGCGCGCCGCTGGTAACGCCAAATCGGCCGCCAAGACGACGAAGGCGGTCCAGAAGAAGGCGACCGGCAAGAAGAAGCCCGCGGAGGATCAGTCGGCGCAGACGAAGGCGGCGGCGAATCGCACGCTGCGCCCCGGCGCGCTGACCGTCAACGTCGGCCACGAGATCAACGAGGACGCGCACGTCACGCCGTTCCCCAGCTTCGCCCCACATGCGAAGAAGGCGCTCGCGCAGAATCGCCGCGATCAGCTCGTCGACGCCGAGCAGGCCGCGCGCGCCAGCGCGCAGGCGGATCGCTGGTGGACGGTGCTGTTTCACCTGCGCGAGCTGGACTCGCGCAACGATCCGGAAGCCTGCTTCTGGCGCGTGGTCTCCTACTATCGTCTCGGCGAGCTGGCGAAGGCGCGCGCGCTGCGCGGCGCCTGCGAGCCGCCCCAATCGGTGCAGACCGCGCTGGACGCCGAGGACGCGCTGTCGACGACGCTGCAGCCGGTGTCGGCGCTGCCCGAGATGGCGGCGGCGGGCGAGAAACCGCCAGCGCCCGTCGTGAACGCAGATCCGTACAGCGGACCGGCGTACGCGACGATGATGGCGCAGGCCGCGCCGAAGTAGCTCGGCGTTCGCTTACGAGATTACGACGACGCCAGGCCGGGGCGGGGCAGGCCGGCCTCGACGAAGCCTTTGATGGTGTCGAAGAACTTCTGGAGCGGGATCGGCTTGCGCAGGAACGCCGCCGCGCCGATCGGGCGCTCGCGCGCGACGGCGCTCAGCACCACCACCGGGATCGGCGCCAGCACCGGATCGCTCTTCATCGTGTCGAGCACCTGGTGTCCGTCGACGAGCGGCATCATCAAATCGAGGACGACGAGGTCGGGCAGCTTGTCGCTGTCGCCCCGGGCACCCTGCAGGAATTCCAGCGCCTGACGGCCATGGCTGGCGGGGACGACGTCGTAGCCCTCCGCCTCGAGCAAATCCTGAAGGATGTCTCGAATCTCGAGATCGTCTTCAGCTAACAGGACCGTCTTCTGCGCCATGCTCCCCCTCCGTGCCGTTGCGATTTCGTTCGCGTATGCGCGAACTCGAATCCTTACCGTGCAAAATCGAGCGTGATTAATCAAGACGTTTTCTGAGCCGTGGCCGTGAATACGCGCTCGCGGGTAAGGGTCTCGGGCATTTGTGCGTATCCCGCGAGCGACATTCGCGTATGATCGTGGCCCGACTGGAGGAGATGCATGCGCAGAGCCCTGATACTTTCAGCCTTTCTGCTGACGGTGCTTGGTGCGACAACGGCGTCCGCCAACCACACTGTGCGATATGTATCGAAGCATCCCCTGCCGAAAAAAGTCGGACACGGCTTCTGTTACATCACGGTTCCGCACGTTCACGACTACGAGCCGTCCGACCCGCGCCTGTATCGCCAGATGGACGGCGGGTACTACTTCGCGGGCGATCCGGCGCCGTTCGACTACGAAGGGCCGCGCTATTCGTACTACGGCGCCCATCCGATCGCTGACGTGGACGTGCGCTTCGGCGGGCCGACGTACTGCTACCTGCGCGGGCCGCACTACCACTGGTATTCGCCGCCGCCGCAGATGCAGTTCGAATTGAGGGGCGGCGCGTACTGGTTCGTCGGCAACTACGAACCGGTCTATTACAGCGAGCGCCCGCGCTACGCCGTCATCAACGACGCGTACGCGCCGGTCGTCTACGCGCGTCCGGTCGTCGACGTGCGCGTGGCGCCGCCGGCGTTCCACGGCGAGATCGTCGCGGTCGCTCCGGGCGTCGCCGCTCACGCGGTGGTCGGCGCGCCGGTGGTGTCGGCGGGCGTTTACGTTGCGGCGCCGCCGCCGCCCGTGGTGCACGTCGGGGTGGGCGTGGGCGTGGGCGGGCCGGTCGTGGTCGGTGGACCGCCGCCGCCGGTTTATCGTCACGACAACGGCCGCCACAACGGCTGGTACAAGAACGGCCGCGGCGGCCCGCCGCCGCAGCAGGGCTGGCGTGGTGCGCCGCCTCCGGCGCCGCGTGCGTCGGGCTGGCGCGGAACGCCACCGCCCGCGAGCGGCGGCGGATTTCGAGGATCGCCCGGCGGTGGACCGCCTCCGGCCGCTCACGGCGGCGGCAACGCCGGCTTCCGCGGCTCGCCGCCCGCGCAGCGCGGGCCGTCGAAAGGCTGGCATCGCTGATGCGCGGCCCGTTCGTCGGCCTCATGGTGGCCGCTCTGGCGGGCGTCGTGGCGGGCGCCGGGTGCGGCAAGAAAAACGCGGGCGCGCCCGCGGGCGATCCCGCCGCGGCGGCCCCGCAGCACGTCGATGGGACGCCGCACGCCGACGCCGCCATCCGCGCCTGGCAGGGCGCCGGTCTCAATCCCGAGGCGTTCACGCAGGTGACGCCGGTTCCGTTCGGCGCGGTCAACTGCGAGCAGGGCAAGGTGCAGACCGTGGACGCGCTGGTGTGCGAGTACCGCGATCAGGATTCGCTCAGCCGCGGCAAGACGCAGATGCTGGAACAGTGGGGACATGAAGGCGTGAACACCGGCATCGCGTTTCAGACCAAGCTGACGTTGCTGGGCGTCCTCGATCGCGGGCGCCGCGACCCGAACGGCAAGATCGCCAGCCAGGTCGTGGACGCTTTCCGCAAGCTCTGAGTCGCGCCATGTCGCCGGGCGATCGCGGCGATCGCGGCGACGATGACGACGACCATGCGTTCGAGGAGGCGATGCGCGGGGCGCGCCCGCTGGGACGGCGCGACGCGCGGGCGACGGTCGCTCCCGACGCGCCTGTGCGGCCGCGGAAGCGTGAGGCACCCACGGTGGGTTTCATCGTCGAGCAGACGGGCGACACGATCTCGGGCCGTGCGCCCGACGTGTCCGTGAAGGTGCTGCGCGAGCTGCGCGGCGGCACGCACGCGGTGGAGGCGCGGCTCGACGTTCACGGGCGCGGGCGCGCGGATGCGTTGCGAGCCGTCGAAAGTTTCGTCGCCGCGGCGCACGCGCAGGGCGCGCGCGGGTTGCTGGTGATTCACGGCCGTGGGCACGGATCGGATGCGGGCGCGCCCGTGTTGCGACCCGCGATCTGGGCGTGGCTGGCGAGCCCCGCGGCCGAGCGCGGCGGCGTCATGGCGTTCGTCTCGGCGCGGCCGCGCGACGGGGGCGCCGGTGCTACGATGATCCTGTTGCGGCGGGCGAATCGATGATGACCAGGAAGGCTCAGCGGAGCTGCATCGCCGCGGCGGCGCTGACCGCCGCCGCCGCGGCGGCGCTGACCGTCGCCGTGCTGATCCCGGCCTGCGGCGGCAGCGCGCCGGTCTGCGCGAACGCGGGCTGCGCGGCGCCGCCGTTGTGCAGCACCGGCTGCACGGCGGTGTGCGGATGCTGCTCGTGCTTGCCCGGCCAGATCAGCGCCAACGGATCGCTCGTCTGCACGAACAATGGATGCTACGAGCCCACCGACGGGGGGATCGACAGCGGCTGGACGCCGGAGTCCGCCTGCTTGATGTCGTTCGATCCCGGTCCCTGCCGGGCGGCGATTCCTGTCTACGCTTTCGACGGCACCGCGTGCGTGTCGAAGACGTACGGCGGCTGCGAGGGCAACGACAACCGCTTCAACACGCGCGAGGAGTGCATGGCCGCGTGCGAGGGGCGGCCGACGCCCAACGGATGTCCGGACGGACGGATCAAGCAGGAGATCTGTCTCGCGTGCGGCCCGGCGGGCGGTTGCGCCAGCATGATGACCGTCTGCGCCCAGTCATGCGACGCCGACGCGGGCGGCCTGGGCGAGTGCCCGTCCGAGCTCGGCATCTGTTACCACGGCGTCTGCCAGATCGCGTTCTGCGAGTGACGTCGCGCGCGTCCTAACGCGGCGGCGGCCGCTTGGGCGGGATGATGTACTCGGGCCGCTTGAACTCGTAGTGGCTGACGAATGACTCGAGCGTCGGCGCCAGATCGAGTTGCTGCTTCCGTCCTTCGCCGAGCGCCGCGTTCACGAGGTGGGCGACACGCACGCGGAACGCGCTCTTGGTCTCGACCGCATCATGGTCGCGCGCGCATGCGACGTACAGCTTCGCCAGCGCCTGCATCAATTCGGCGCCGTGCTGGTCGCGCGTGAATTCCTTGCCGTAGTCGAGCCGGCGTGCGATGTCGCGTGCCAGGATCCAGCGCGGCGTGCCGCCATCGCGGTCGACGGCCACCGAGACGTCGGGCGCAACGTGGACGACGTCGACGTCGTCGCCGAGCAACGTCGCGAAGTCGGCGTCGACGAAACCGAACAGCACGAGGTCCAGCGGATCGCTGATCCAGACTCCGCTCGCCTGGATGCGGCCGTTCGCCGGTGTGACCAGCCGCAGCTCGCAGGTGTCGTCGGCCGTCAGCCAGCGACGGGCCGCCTCGTCGATGGTCGATCGATCCACGATCGCGGGTTGCGCGCCGCACCAAAGGCGCATGTTGTAAAGCGTGTCCTGCCCATCGAAGCTGAAGGCGCAGTCGTAGCCGAGCTCCGGGAAGCTTTCGCCCACCACCCGGATGACGTCGGGCTCCTCGCCCGGGTGGGCCTGCCAGAGCACCGCATCGTCATTGGCCAGGAACCACAGCGCGGCGCGCGGCCACGCGCGCGCGCTGCCCCGCGCAACGACGAGGGGCTGGGGTTTCTTCCGTTTGCGGGCCATCCGGGGGGCTCCATCATACGGACGGCGCGCCGCGCGAAGCGTCGCAGCCTTTGCTTGGCGCCGTCGGGCGCGTCATATAGAGTGCGCCCTCGAAAACGTTCAATGCCTGACGGGAGATAGAAGCAATGAGCACTCGTATCGCCATCAATGGTTTCGGCCGCATCGGACGGCTGGTCTTTCGCGCCCTGCACGAGCAGGGGCTGTTCGGCAAGGAGGTCGAGGTCGCCGCGGTCGGCGATATCGTGCCCGCCGACAACCTGGCGTACCTGCTGAAGTACGATTCGACGCAGCAGAAGTTCGGCGGCAAGGTCAGCTCGAAGAAGTCGGGCACCGACAAGGAAGCCGACGACGTGCTGGTCGTCGACGGCCAGGAGATCGCGGTGGTCAGCGCCAAGTCGCCCGCCGAGCTGCCCTGGAAGAAGCTGGGCGTCGACTACGTGATCGAGTCGACGGGCCTGTTCACGGACGGCGAGAAGGCGAAGGGCCACCTGACCGCCGGCGCCAAGAAGGTGATCATCTCGGCGCCCGCCAAGGGCGAGGACATCACGGTCGTCATGGGCGTCAACCACGAGAAGTACGACGCCGCCAAGCACAACATCGTGTCGAACGCGAGCTGCACCACCAACTGCCTCGCGCCGATCGTGCACGTCGTGCTGAAGGAAGGCTTCGGTCTGGCCGAGGGCCTGATGACGACCGTGCACAGCTACACGGCGACGCAGAAGACGGTCGACGGTCCGTCGCGCAAGGATTGGAAGGGCGGGCGCAGCGCCGCCATCAACATCATCCCGTCGACGACGGGCGCGGCCAAGGCCGTGGCGCTGGTGCTGCCCGAGGTGAAGGGCAAGCTGTCCGGCATGGCGTTCCGCGTGCCGACGCCGACGGTGTCGGTCGTCGACCTGACGTTCAGGACGACGAAGTCGACCAGCCTCAAGGAGATCTCGGCGGCGATGAAGTCGGCCAGCGAGGGCTACCTGAAGGGCGTGCTCGGCTACACGGAGGAGGAGCTGGTCTCGACCGACTTCATCCACGACGAGCGGTCCAGCATCTACGACGCCGGCAGCTCGATCGAGCTGAACTCGAACTTCTTCAAGCTGGTTTCCTGGTACGACAACGAGTGGGGCTACAGCCACCGCTGCGTCGACTTGCTGACGTACATGGTCTCGAAGGGCTGAGCGCCGGTGTAGCCTCCGGGCGCACCTTGTAATCGTCCGTCGTAAACAAAAAAACCGCCGCGCCCGAATCAGGAAATCCGGGGGCGTCCGGTTATACTGGCCGACGGTGCGAGTCGGCGCCGTCGACAAGCGCGGAATGAGCGTCCGCCGGTTGATACTCGTCAACGCGGTGCTGGCGTTTCTCATCGCCGCGCACCTTTACGAGAACGTGATCCAGGCCGGCCACTGGCCGTTCTGTTCCTACCCGATGTACGCGGAGCTGGAGACGGAACGCTCCATCACGATCGTTCGGGTTTTTGGCGTGCGCCATGACGGCAGCGAGACCGCCGTCCACAGGAACGAGTTCATCCACCCGTTCGATCAAGCGCGCCTCGCCGACGGGATGGAGAACGCGCATTTCGATCGGTCGTCGGGCGTGGTGGCGTTGAACGATGTGCTCGAGCGCTACGAGCGGCGGCGGATCGAGCGCGAGCACGACGGGCCGGCGCTGGTGCGCTTGCGGCTCTATCGGCTGACGCACCAGCTGGAGCCGCTGGCCGGTAACGCGGACACGCCGGAGAAGCGCGAGCTGCTGGCGGAATCGGACCCGCTGACGAAATCGGACCGATTCGAATGATGCGGGCGCTGCGCGAGCGATGGCACCGTTTCTGGTTCGACGCCGAGGCGCCGGACAACCTCGGTCTTTGCCGCGCGCTGTTCTACGGGCTGATCCTGCTGCTGTACCTGCCGGACGGCTGGAGCGAATGGAGCGACGTCTCGCCCGTCTTCTGGGAGCCGATCACGATGTTCAAGTGGCTGCCCATCCCGGTGTTCAGCGCCGGCGTGCTGACGGCGCTGGGCGTCGTGTGGAAGGTTTCGTTGCT
>Ga0207704_10000318_pt1 | contig 22541 bp, 20 predicted proteins | sample KBSMisM12_FD_184308 | JGI IMG/M metagenome (GOLD analysis project Ga0207704, IMG submission 184308) | Miscanthus rhizosphere microbial communities from Kellogg Biological Station, Michigan, USA - KBS Miscanthus M1-2 (SPAdes) (version 2) | ecosystem: Host-associated > Plants > Roots >...
GCGCGCCGCAGGTGCTGGGCCCCTTCGACACGCGCGACGAGGCCAAGGCGGCCTGGAAGCGGGTGTCGGACGAGACCCGCAGCTGCGCCACCGTGAAGTTCGCCATCGCCTCGGAGCAGCTGACGCTGCCGAACTGAGGCCAACGGAACTTGGCCTCCGGTCCTTCGTGGCCGGGGGCTTTCTTTCATCTAGGATCGGGACGCCCGCCACCAGGCCGCGTCTGGAGTTACCGCCATGTCCGTCGACCTCGCCGCCCGGCCCGTCCAGATCAAAGGCGCCCCCTTGGACAAGATGGGCGAAGGGCGCGCCACCGAGGTGTTGACGCCCGAGGCGCTGGCGTTCCTCGCGCAGCTTCACCGCCGCTTCAACGATCGGCGCCTGGAGCTCCTGGCGCTGCGCGAAGAGCGTCAGACCCGCTTCGACGCCGGCGCCGCGCCCGACTTCCTGCCCGAGACCGCCAAGGTCCGCGCCGGCGACTGGAAGGTCGCGCCGATCCCGGCGGACCTGCAGGACCGCCGCGTGGAGATCACCGGCCCGGTCGACCGCAAGATGATCATCAACGCCCTGAACTCCGGCGCGAAGGTGTTCATGGCCGACTTCGAGGACGCGTCCTCGCCGACCTGGGCCAACATGGTCGAGGGCCAGGTCAACCTGAAGGACCGCTGGGCGGGCAAGATCGGCTTCACCGACGCGGCGTCGGGCAAGGCCTATGCGCTGAAGGACCAGGTCGCGACCCTGATGGTGCGCCCGCGCGGCTGGCACCTGCCGGAGGCCCACGCCCTGGTCGACGGCGAGGAGATGTCGGGCTCGCTCTTCGATTTCGGCCTCTACTTCTTCCACAACGCCAAGGCCCAGATCGCCGCGGGCTCCGGCCCCTATTTCTACCTGCCCAAGATGGAGAGCCATCTGGAGGCTCGGCTCTGGAACGAGGTCTTCGTCTGGGCCCAGAACGCGCTCGGCATCCCGAACGGAACCATCAAGGTCACGGTGCTGATCGAGACTCTGCCGGCCGCCTTCGAGATGGACGAGATCCTCTACGAACTGCGCGACCACATGGCGGGCCTGAACTGCGGACGCTGGGACTACATCTTCTCGTTCATCAAGCGCCTGAAGACCCACGCCGACGCGCTGACGCCGGACCGCGCCGTGATGGGCATGGGCGCGGGCTTCCTGGCCGCCTATTCGCTGAAGCTGATCCAGACCTGCCACCGCAGAAGCGCCTTCGCCATGGGCGGCATGGCCGCACAGATCCCCGTGAAGGGCGACGCCGCCGCCAACGAGGCCGCCTTCGCCAAGGTGCGCGCCGACAAGGAGCGCGAGGCCGGCAACGGCCACGACGGCACCTGGGTCGCCCACCCGGACCTCGTGCCGATCGCCATGGAGGTGTTCGACCGGCTGATGCCCGGCCCGAACCAGCTGGAGCGCCTGCGCGAGGATGTCACGATCACCCGCGAGGACCTGCTGCGGGTCCATGAAGGCGAGCGCACCGAGCACGGCCTGCGCGAGAACATCCGCGTCGGCGTCCAGTACATCGAGGCCTGGCTGCGCGGCCGCGGCGCCGTGCCGCTCTACAACCTGATGGAAGACGCGGCGACCGCCGAGATCAGCCGCGGCCAGATCTGGCAGTGGATCCGCCACAAGGCTCTGCTGGCCGACGGTCGCGAGGTGACACCGGCGCTGTTCCGCCAGGTCCTCGACGAGGAGATGGCGGCGCTGAGAGGGGCGCTGCCGGCCGCCGCCTTCGAGGGCGGCCGCTTCGCCGAGGCCGTGCAGATCTTCACCGACATGAGCCTGTCGGACGGCTTCGAGGAGTTCCTGACGCTCCCGGCCTACCGGGCGCTGGACTGATTTTCCCTCCCCTTCATGGGGAGGGTGGCGAGCAAAGCGAGACGGGTGGGGGAGTGTGGGTCAGCGTGCTGATTCAGCATTCCAGCCCACACTTCCCCACTCTGGCCGCTCGCGCGGCCTGTCCCTCCCCGAAACGGGGAGGGGAAGCTCAGAGCCCACCGATGCTCGCGAGCGCCACGCCGCCGTCGACCGCGATGGTTTCGCCGACCACGTAGTCGCCGGCCGGGCTGGCCAGGTAGATGGCCGCGCAGGCCATGTCCTCGTCCCGGCCGATGCGGCGGGACGGGATGCGCTTGGCGACCTCCTCGCCCTGGTCGCGCGCCACGCGGTTCATGTCCGAGGCGAAGGCGCCCGGCGCGATGGCCGTCATGACGATGTGGTCGGCGATCAGCCGGGCGGCCAGCCGCCGCGTCAGGTAGATCAGCCCGGCCTTGGAGGCGTGGTAGCTGTAGGTCTCCTGCGGATTGAGGCGGATGCCGTCGATCGAGGCGATGTTGATCACCTTGGCGGGCCGCTCATGGGTCCCCGCCTTCGCCAGGGCGCCGTGCAAGGCCTGGGTCAGGAAGAAGGGCGACTTCAGGTTCAGGTTCAGCACCTTGTCCCAGCCGCTCTCGGGGAACTCGTCGAACTCCGCGCCCCAGGCGGCGCCAGCGTTGTTGACTAGGATGTCGACCTTGTCCTCGTGCTCCAGGTAGCGGCCGACGAAGCTCTTGATGCCCTCGGCGGTCGACAGGTCCTGCGGCAGCGAGATGCAATTGTCGCCCAGCTCCGCGGCGGTCTCATCGCACTGGGTCGCCTTGCGCGAGGTGATGTAGACCTTGGCGCAACCGGCCTCGAGGAAGCCGCGGGCGATCATCTTGCCGATGCCGCGCGAGCCGCCGGTGACGATGGCCGTCCGGCCCTTCAGGGAGAACATGTCGAGCATCATCGGCGGTTCCTCTTGTCGGCTCTTGATTGACGCGGCGAGCGCCGCAGTAGCCTTGCGAAATCCCCTCGCACATTTGACTTGGAGGGGTCCAGCACGGCCTATAACAAGCGTTTGAATTTGCGGCGACCGCGGCCTCGAGAGCCCCGGGCCAAGAGGAACTCCAGGGAGCCTGACATGACCGAGATCAATTCGGTGACGACCCTCACCCGAGACGGCGAGGTGGCCATCGTCACCCTGAACTCGCCGCCGGTGAACGCGCTCTCGGGCAACGTCCGCGACGGGCTGCATGAGGGCTTCAAGCAAGCCATCGCTTCGGACGCCAAGGCGATCGTGCTGATCTGCGAGGGCCGTACGTTCATCGCCGGCGCCGACATCACCGAATTCGGTGGCGCCATGAAGGGCGCGAGCCTGCCGGACGTGCAGGCGATGATGGAGAACTCGCCGAAGCCGGTGGTCGCCGCGATCCACGGCACCGCGCTGGGCGGCGGGCTGGAGGTCGCGCTCTGCGCGCACTACCGCGTGGCGGTCCCGTCGGCGCGGGTGGGCCTGCCTGAAGTGGCGCTGGGCCTGCTGCCCGGCGCGGGAGGTACGCAACGGCTGCCGCGCATCGTGGGCGTCGAGGCCGCCCTCGACATGATGACCTCCGGCCGCCACGTGCCCGCGCCGCAGGCTCTGGCCATGGGCCTGGTCGACGAGCTGGTCGAGGAAGGCAAGCTGAAGGAAGGCGCGATCGCCTTCGCGCGGAAGGCCGTCGCCGAGAACAAGCCGCTGGTGAAGGTGCGGGAGAACAACGCCAAGCTGGAGGCCGCCAAGGGCCATCCGGAGATCTTCGCCGACTTCCGCAAGGCCAATGCGCGGAAGTTCCGCGGCTTCGCGGCGCCCGAAGCCAACATCAAATGCGTCGAGGCGGCGGTGAACTCGGCCTCCTTCGAGGAAGGCCTGGGCGTCGAGCGCAAGCTCTTCATGGAGCTGATGACCGGCAGCCAGTCGGCCGCGCAACGCTACTACTTCTTCGCCGAGCGCCAGGCGAACAAGATCCCGGACGTGCCGGACGACACGCCCGTGCGGCCGATCAAGAAGGTCGGTGTCCTGGGCGCCGGCACCATGGGCGGCGGCATCTCGATGAACTTCATGAACGCCGGCATTCCGGTGACCATCGTCGAGGTGAAGCAGGACGCGCTCGACCGCGGCCTCAAGACCATCCGAAGCAACTACGAGCGCTCGCGCGGCGCCAAGCCCGAGGAGACCGAGGCGCGGATGAGCCGGCTCAGCGGCACGCTGGACTTCGAGGCGCTGGGCGACTGCGACCTCATCATCGAGGCCGTGTTCGAGAACATGGACATCAAGAAGGACGTCTTCGCCCGGTTGGACAAGGTGGCCAAGCCCGGCGCCATCCTGGCGTCCAACACCAGCTACCTGAACATCGACGAAATCGCCTCGGTGACCAGCCGGCCGGCCGACGTGATCGGCCTGCACTTCTTCTCGCCGGCCAACGTCATGAAGCTGCTCGAGATCGTGCGCGGCGAGAAGACCGCCAAGGACGTGATCGCCACCTCGATGAAGCTGGCCAAGCAGATCGGCAAGATCGCCGTCCTGGCCGGCGTCTGCCCGGGCTTCATCGGCAACCGCATGCTCTCCCAGCGCCAGCGGGAAGCCCAGAAGCTGGTGATGGAAGGCGCGATGCCGTGGGACGTGGACCGCGTGCTCTACGACTTCGGCTTCCCGATGGGGCCGTTCGCGATGAGCGACCTGGCGGGCCTCGACATCGGCTGGTCCAAGGAAGCCTCGAAGGGGGAGACCATCCGCGACGTGCTCTGCGAGATGGACCGGAGAGGGCAAAAGACGGGGGCGGGGTATTACGACTACGACGAGAATCGCAACGCCAAGCCGTCGCCGGTGACCGAGAAGATCGTCAACGACTTCATCGTGAAGTCCGGCGCCAACCCGCGGAAGGTCAGCGACGAGGAGATCCTGGAGCGCTGCGTCTATCCGATGATCAACGAGGGCCTGAAGATCCTCGAGGAGGGCAAGGCGATCCGCCCGTCGGACATCGATACCGTCTGGGTGAACGGCTACGGCTGGCCGGTCTACCGCGGCGGGCCGATGTTCTACGGAGACCAGGTCGGCGCCGACAAGGTTCTGGCCAAGATGAAGGAATTCCAGAGCCAGATGGGCGACGCCTTCGCGCCGTCCGCGCTGCTGGAGAAGCAGGTCGGCGAGGGCAAGAAGATCGCTGACGTCGGGCGCTGAATAACATTCCAGACAAGAACGGGCCGCCCGCAAGGGCGGCCCGCTGAGTTGGCGCATCGTCCCTAGCGGGACGCCACGCGGGAGTCCTTCGCGGCGGCCGCCTGCATGACGGCGAGTTCGTTCGCCGTGCGCCGCTGCAGGTCGTGCTTGCAGCGCTGCCTGACGCCGGCCATCGGATAACCGGTCGGCAGCTCGCAGTAGTCGCGGATCGCGAGGTCGACCCGATGCCGGGCAACCGCTAGGTCCGCAGGCTGACTGAGGTCGAGGCCGTCCAGGCGGACCCGGAGCACGCCGTCCTCGGCCTGGACTGAGCCGGCCGCGAGGATGGCGCAAGCCGCGAGAGACGCTGCGGCGAGGGCCATCGGGAGATGATACTTGGTCATGACTGTCTTCTCCTGTCGACCGAGAGGCGGCCGGCTGCGCCGTGGCGCAAATTGCGCTACGTTCGGTTGAGCGTCGTGGCGATGCTCGCCGCGGCGTCTCAAGGGTGGGGAGCCGGATCTCGTGGGCCTAAGTTCCTGTTTTCACGACCCGATTGGCCGCACCCCCAGCAAAGCCGTTTGGGCGGTGATGGGACATGAGCGCCGCGTGATGGCTTGCCGACGAAGCGGCGATGAATGCCGATGAATGCCGAACCCCAGCCGACGATGATCGACCTGGCGCGTGAGGCGCCTTTCCGGCTGGGCGCCGGCGAGGTGCGGCCGGCCACGCGCGAGATCGTCTGGAGCGACCAGCGGGAGACCCTCGAACCACGGGTCATGCAGGTCCTCGTGGCCCTGGCTCGCGCCGGCGGAGAGGTCATCTCGCGCGACAGCCTGATCCGCGACTGCTGGAACGGCCGCATCGTGGGCGACGACGCGATCAACCGCTGCATCGTGCAGCTTCGGCGCACCGCCGAACGGGTGGGCGGCTTCGGGGTCGAGACGATCCCTCGGGTCGGCTACCGTTTGACGGACGTCTCGCGACGGCGGCTGCCGGTGCGGCGCTGGATGATCGGCGCAGCCGGACTGGCGCTGGCTGTCCTGGCGGGCGTTCTCCTTTGGTGGCTGAGGCCCTGGGGGGCGCTGACCTCCGCCGAGCCGCGGATCGCGGTGCGGCCTTTCGTGGCCCTCGGCAGCGGCGCGCAACTGAAGGTGACCGCGGACCGCCTGTCGGACGACATCGCCGGCGCGCTCAGCCAGACCAACCTCACCGCGACCGTTCCGAGCCATGTCGCGGCCAAGGACATCCTGGTCGGCGCCACGCTCTCGCAGGAGGGGGCGGACTTGCGGGTCCGCGCTTACCTTCTGGACTCCGCCGGAGCACACACGCTCTGGACGCGACAGTTCGCAGGCCCCGCCACCGACGTCGCCGCCTTGCGCGACGAGATCAGTGGCTCGCTGATCGAAGCCACTCTGATCGCCGTGGAGCCCTTTCGACAGCGACGGCTAAGGCTCGATCCCGAAACATGGGCGCTCTACATCAAGGGCCGATGGGCCATGTCCCAGCCCGACGCGCTGCGTGGCGGCGAACCGGCGGCGGCTCTGGCCGCGGCGGAAGGACGCGATCCGGACTTTGTCGCCGCGCGCGCGATGCTGGTCCTGACGGACATGATCGCCGCCAGTCAGGACTCCGATCCCAAGATCCGCGAGGAGAAGCTCCTGCGGGCGCGTAACGCGGCCTTGAAGGTGATCCGCGCCGACAGCCGTGCGGCGGAAGGCGCCTATCTGGCGCTCTACCGATTCGACCGCGCGCGGTCGCCCACCGATCTCGTCCGCCTCGAGAACGACATCCTCGAAGGTCTGGCGAAGGTTCCGCAGTCGCCGCTGCTGAAGGACGAGCAGTGCGAACTCCTCGCCGAGGTCGGGCGGATCACCGAGGCGGGCAACAGCTGCCAGCAGGCGCTGGCGCTGCGGCCGATGGCGACCCGGCTGGTCCCGCCGTACGGCTACGCGCTCTACGTCTCGGGCAACACCGACCTGGCCAAGGAGCAGTTGGACAAGGGTTTGCGATATCATCCAGACGGCGTGGACATCCGCACGCGACGGCTCTGGATCGACCTCTTCAGCGGGCCTCCGGAGGAGGCGCGCAAGCGGCTTCACGACGACCGGCTTCGTCCGCAGGACTGGGAGACCGAGCACGTACAACTGGCCGAGCTGTTCCTGAAGGCGCGGGAGACGCACGCCGCGGCCGATGCCCAGCAGTTCCTGGATCAGATCGAACGCCTGAATTCGGCGGGACTGGTCCCGTCAAACTATCTGGTGATCAGCGCCGGAGCGCTGGGGCGCACCGACGTGGCCTTCGAGGCGCTGAAGTCGTCGCCGGACCGCTTCGTCCGCGACGGTTTCCTGTTCGAACCGGCGACCGCATCTCTGCGGCGCGACCCGCGCTTCTGGGCGCTCGCCCACCGCTGGGGGCTCGTCGCCTACTGGCGCAAGCGCAACGTCTGGCCGGATTTTTGTGGCGATCCGGCCTTGGGATACGACTGCCGCGCGGCGGCGTCGGCGTCGATTTCGTCGAACGTCAGCCCCTTCGTCTCCTTGGCGGCCAGGGCGGCGATGAGGCTGACCGTGCAGCAGGCGGCGAAGTAGAGGCTGATCGGCAAGGCCGAGTGGTAGGCCTTGAAGAGCGCCAGCGAGATCAGCGGCGCCCAGGAGCCACCGACGATGGTCGTCACCTGGTAGCAGAGCGAGGCGCCGGAATAGCGGATCCGGGTCGGGAAGAGCTCGGAGATGAAGGCGCCCTGCGGCCCGTTCATCGCCGAATGGACCGTCACGCCGATGGCCATGGCCGCGATGATCAGGTTCGGGTCCTTCGTGTCGAGGAGCCGGTAGAAGACGAAGGCCCAGAGGATCATTCCGGCCGCGCCGAACGCATAGACCGGCCGGCGCCCGATCTTGTCCGACAGCAGCCCCCAAAGCGGCATGGTGATCGCGCCCATGGCCGCGCCGACCAGCACGCCGTTCAGGGCCACGGTGCGCGGCAGGTGCAGCATCTCGGTGATGTAGGTGATGCCGAAGGCGGTCATCAGATAGAAGCTGACGTTCTCGCCGAGCTTCAGTCCGCCGCCGATCGCCACCTGCCAGGGTCGGCGCTTCAGGGTCTCCAGCACCGGCGCGGTGTGGGCGCCGGCGCTCTCGAGCGCGGCCTCGAACACCGGCGTCTCCTCCAGCGAGACGCGGACCCAGAGGCCGATCCCGATCAGCACGACGGACAGCAGGAACGGAATCCGCCAGCCCCAGGCCAGGAAGTCCTCCGGCGGCAGGACCGCGGCCATGACCGCCAGCACCAGGGTCGCCAGGAAGTTGCCGAAGCCGCCGCCGGCCTGGGTGAAGCCGGTCCAGAGGCCGCGGCGCGGCGCGTCGCCGTACTCGGCCGACATCAGGATCGCCCCGCCCCACTGGCCGCCCAGCCCGAAGCCCTGGGCCAGGCGCAGCAGGATCAGCAGGATCGGCGCCAGCGGCCCCACCTGGGCATAGGTGGGCAGCAGGCCGATGGCGAAGGTGGCGAAGCCCATGATCAGCATGCTGATCGTCAGGATGCGTTTGCGCCCGACCCGGTCGCCGAAGTGGCCGAAGATGATCCCACCGACGGGCCGGGCCAGGAAGCCGACGCCGAACGTCGAAAACGCCAGGGCCGCGCCGACCAGCGGGTCGGCGGCCGGGAAGAAGACCTTGCCGAACACCAGGCCCGCGGCGGAGCCGTAGAGCAGGAAGTCGTACCACTCGACCGTTGTGCCGACGGCGCTGGCGAAGATCACCTTGCCGCTGAGCCGTGGCTTCGCTGAAGCCGTCATAGCGTGGCGTCGATTTCGACGAACGACAGGCCCTTGGTCTCCCGCGCCCGATAGGCCGCGTAGGCGCTGATCGCGCCGGCGATGGCCAGGTAGATCGCGATCGGGACCCAGGAATTGAACTGCTTGAGAAGCGCCAGCGAAATGATCGGCGCGAGCGAGCCCGCGAAGATCGAGGTGCCCTGATAGGCCAGCGAGGCGCCGGAGTAGCGCATCCGGGTCGGGAAGAGCTCGGCGATGAAGGCGGCCTGCGGGCCGTACATGGCGGCGTGGCAGGTCAGGCCCCCGATGATCGCCAGGATGATCAGCGGCGTCTGGCCCGTGTCGATCAGGCGGAAGAAGACGAAGCCCCAGATCGCCAGGCCGACGGCGCCGGCGAAGCAGATGGGCCGGCGGCCGATCTTGTCCGACAGCGCCGCGAAGATCGGGATCAGGAAGACCTCGACCGCGGTTCCGATCAGCATGCAGTTCAGCGCCACGGTCCGCGACAGGTGCGCGTGGTCGACGATGTAGGTCAGGCCGAACGTGGCCACGACATAGAAGCTGATGTTCTCAGCCACGCGGAGGCCGGCGCCGATGGCGATGCCGCCCAACCGCTCGCGGATCGCGTCGATCACCGGCGCGCGCGGCGGGGCCCCGGCCTCTTCGAGCGCCTTCTTGAAGAGCGGGCTCTCGTGCAGGGTCACGCGGACCCAGTAGCCGACCGCCACCAGGATCCCCGACAGCAGGAAGGGCACGCGCCAGCCCCAGTCCAGGAAGTCGGCGTCGGACTGGATCGCGGACATGATCGCCAGGACGCCGGCGGCCAGCAGGTTGCCGGCCGGCACCCCCGCCGACGGCCAGCCGGCCCAGAAGCCCCGCCGCTTGGCCTCGCCGTATTCGGTGACCATCAGGACGGCGCCGCCCCACTCGCCGCCGACCGCGAAGCCCTGCACCATCCGCAGGAACACGAGCGCCAGCGGCGCCAGGATGCCGATTTCGTTGAAGGTGGGCAGGGCGCCGATCAGCATGGTCGAGCCGCCCATCAGGATGAGCGAGATCATCAGCAGCTGCTTGCGCCCGATCCGGTCGCCGAAGTGGCCGAAGATCAGGCCGCCCAGCGGCCGGGCGGCGAAGCCCAGCGCATAGGTGGCGAAGGACAGCATGACCCCGGTCCACGGGTCCGACTTCGGGAAGAACAGCTTGCCGAACACCAGGGCCGAGGCCGAGCCGTAGAGGAAGAAGTCGTACCACTCGATGGTCGTGCCGATCATCGAGGCCAGCACCACCTGGCGCAGGCTGGATGTGGGCGCCGGCGTCCCAGCGGTCATGGCGGTCAAGCTGCGGCCCTCCCCGGTCCGCTCTGGCGGCGGACACTCGGGCCGAGGATGGACGGGAATGGGTTGGCCGCACAAGGGCGGGCCCAACTCCCTGGGGACTAGGCGAAGTCCCTGGCAAGTTCCGCGCGGGTGGCCGGGGTGAGGCCGGCCAGGTGGCTGTAGTGGTCGTGGTGGCAGCCGATCAGGATCTGGGTGCCGGGGTCGCGGAAGCGGGCGACCTGGGCGTCGGTGAGCGGAAAGCGCAGGAAGTGGACCGAGGAGGTCTTGCCGTCCTCCCGGGTGCGCTCGACATCGCCCTCGGGGACGCCCGGGGCGCGCTCGTCGCCGATCTGCAGGTAGAACTCGTCCTCCACGCCGCCCAGCCGGGCGAGCTCGCGCTCGCGGCGGACCGGGTCGTCGATCTCGAACATCACCGTGGCCACCAGTTCGCGGCCCTGCGGGATCAACGGATTGTAGGCGGCCAGCTCGTCGGGGACCTGCTCGGCGCCGCCCTTCTCGGTCAGCAGCATCTCCTGCACCTGGAAGAGCATGGTCTCGTAGGTCTCGAAGATGAAGGTGCAGACGGGACCGAGGTGGACGCGGCGCAGTCGCTTGATCGGCAGCAGCGCGGCGCGGCGGTCGGCGCGCTGGCGGGCGTATTCGGCGTCGGGGATCAGGTCGGCGGGCGTGATCTGGCGGGCGTCGGCGGACATGGTCAAAGGGCTCCGTAGGCGCGGGCGAAGGTTTCGATGGGATGGTCCTGGCGCGGGTTCGCGTGAGCCTCCGCCCGGGTCTCCGCGGCGGCGAGCTGGCCCAGGTGCTTGCAGGCGAGCGGGCAGTCGGAACAGAGCGTGGCCGACGCCTTCTGGACGACCTGGCGCGCGGCCGGGCGGCCGACCTTGTTGGCCACCTGGTGCGTGGCCTTCATCACCCCGAAGGTGCCGCCGTGGCCGGAGCAGCGCTCCACGATCTCGACCGGGGTGTCGGGGATCAGGCGCAGCATCTCGGCCGACTTTGCGCCCATGTTCTGGGCCCGAGCGTGGCAGGCGTGGTGCAGCGTGATGCCGCCCTCGACGGGCTCAAGGCCCGGCGCCAGGCCGAAGGTCTTGGCGAGGTCGACGACGTATTCGCAGATGTCGCGGGTGGCGGCCGACAGCGCGACCACGGCCTTGTTCTGCGGCTCGATCAGCGGCCACTCGAACTTCATCATCAGGCCGCAGGAGGCGGTGAGCGCCACGACGTCGTAGCCCTCGGCGATGTAGGGCGCGAAGGCCTGGGCGACGCGGCCGGCGCGGCCGGCCACGTCCTTGAGGTCGCCGGCCTCCAGCTGCGGCATGCCGCAGCATTCCGGATAGACCAGCTTCACCTCGCAGCCCTGCAGGGCCAGGACCTTGGCGGCGGCCACGGCGGTGTCGGGCTCGTTGTAGTCGACGAAGCAGGTCGCATAGAGGGCGACCTTGCGCCGGCCGAACGCCGGGCCCTGCGGATTGGGGGCGAGCGGATCCTTGAGCCGCTGGGTCGCGGTCCGCGAATGGTACTTCGGAAGCTCCGCCTCGGCGTCGATCTGGGCGACCGCCTCAAGCAGCTTGCGCAGCGGCGTGTTCTTGCGCGCGCTCATGGCGTTGACGACGCCGGCGAAGGGTCGCGCCAGCTTGCCGTTGCGGTCAGTCTGGCCGAGCTGCTCGCGCACCCAGTCCTTCTCGCCGGCCCGGCGCTTGGCGGCGCGGTAGCGCAGGATCAAGTGCGGGATGTCGATGTCGAACGGATGCGGCGGGACGTACGGGCACTTCGTCAGGAAGCACATGTCGCAGAGGGTGCAGGCCTCATCGACCTTGGCGTAGTCGGACTTCGCCACGCTATCGAGTTCGCCCGTCTTGCTCTCGTCGATCAGGTCGAAGAGGCGCGGGAAGCTGTCGCACAGGTTGAAGCAACGCCGGCACGTGTGACAGACGTCGAACTGCCGCTCCATCTCGGCCTCGACCTTGGCCAGGTCGTAGTAGGCGTCGTCGCGCCAGGCGATGGGATGGCGGAACGGCGCATCGAGGCTGCCCTCGCGGGGCGGCCCGGCCTTGCTGGTGACGTCGTCGCTCATCCGCTGCTTTCCCGTCCTAACGGCAAAATCCGGCTGTCATCCCGGTTTCGCCGCAGGCGAAGACCGGGACCCAGCCGCTCAGGTCCCGCCGCGGCCCATCCGCGGCGGCGCTTCAATCAACTCCGGAACTGCTGGGTCCCGGATCGGCCTGCGGCCGTCCGGGATGACGGAAGAGGTGGATCTCAGTCCAGCGTGTCGAGGGCGCGCTGGAAGCGGCCGGCGTGGGACTTCTCGGCCTTGGCGAGGGTCTCGAACCAGTCGGAGATTTCGTCGAAGCCCTCGTCGCGGGCGGTCTTGGCCATGCCCGGGTACATGTCGGTGTACTCGTGGGTCTCGCCGGCGATGGCGGCCTTGAGGTTGAGCGAGGTGCCGCCGATCGGCAGGCCGGTGGCGGGATCGCCGACGGCTTCCATGAACTCCAGGTGGCCGTGGGCGTGGCCGGTCTCGCCTTCCGCCGTCGAGCGGAACACCGCGGCGACGTCGTTGTAGCCTTCCACGTCGGCCTTCTGGGCGAAGTAGAGGTAGCGACGATTGGCCTGGCTCTCGCCCGCGAACGCGGCCTTGAGGTTGTCGAGGGTCTTGCTTGTGGCGAGGGCCATGGTGGGTCTCCGTGTGTGGCGGGGTCTCTGGATGGCCTACTAGCGCCCTTGCGGGAAATAGAGCCAATCGTTTCTTTTTATCGTCAGGATAGAGCTGGTCTATGCGGAACCCCGCACTCGGTGGCCGGTTACGCCCGTGAGCAACCAGGGAGCTTCGGCCATGACCGGGAAAGACAAGATCCAGGGCGAGGGCAACTACGACGCCGCGCGCAAATTCGACGACGAGGAACGCGCCTTCGTGAAGAAGGGCGGCGTCGAGCAGAAGGCCCGCGAGGCGGAAGAGGCGCTGGACGGCCCGGAGGCCGAAGAGCTGGAACGCGCCCGCAAGGAGACCGGCGAACGCGGCCAGATGGACCGCTGAGCGTCAAACGCGCGTTTGAGCTTGCCTGCCGCTAGGGCGGGGGCGGAAGCTGTTTCCAGGGAAGACCAACCAGGAAGCAGGATCGTCATGTCGATCGACTTTGAAATCCCCGCCGAGGCCAAGGCCATCCGCGAGAAGGTCCGCCAGTGGGTGCACGACGAGTGCATCCCGGCCCAGGAGAAGATCAAGGACAAGGCGAGCTACAAGAAGGTCATCGACGAGCTGCGCAAGAAGGCTCGCGCCCAGGGCCTGTGGATGCCCTTCGTGCCCAAGGAGTACGGCGGCATGGGCCTGGGCCCGCTGGCCAACGCCCTGGTGCAGATGGAGCTGGGCGAGAGCTACGTCGGCGCCCTCAGCATGAACAGCCAGGGTCCGGACGACGCCACCATCCTGACGCTCATCGCCCACGGCACCGAGTACCAGAAGGAGAAGTTCCTCAAGCCGCTGCTGAATGGCGAGAAGCGCGTCTGCTACTCGATGACCGAGAAGGCCGCCGGCGCGGACGCCACCGGCATGCGTACGACCGCGGTCAAGGACGGCAACGAGAACTATGTGCTGAACGGCGAGAAGTGGTTCTCATCGGCCGCCAGCGCCGCCGACCTGGCCCTGATCATGGCCCGCACCGACACCGAGGGTCCGCGCCACCAGCAGTTCTCGACCTTCATCGTCGAGCTGCCCAACCCCGGCTACAAGATCAAGCGCGACATCCCGACCATGGCCGCCGAGGGCCCGTTGTCGCACATCATGGGCGGCGGCCATTCCGAGATCGAGATCAAGGACCTGGTGGTCCCCGCCGAGAACATCGTCGGGGGCGAAGGCAAGGGCTTCGACATGGGCCAGCATCGCCTGGCCTACGGGCGGCTGCGCCACGGCATGCACAACATCGCCATGGCCCAGCGCGCGCTGGATCTGGCCGCCGCGCACATCACCACCCGCGAGACCTTCGGGCGCAAGCTCGACGAGCGCCAGGCCGTCCAGTTCATGATGGCCGAGTGCGCGAGCCAGCTCTACATCTCGCGCCTGATGCTGCTGCACATCGCCTACAAGGCCGAGCACGGCATGGACATGCGCCAGGAGAATTCCATCGCCAAGGTCTACCTGGCGCACATGGTGCACCACGTGGTCGACACCGCGATCCAGCTGCATGGCGCGCTGGGCTACAGCCGCGATACGCCGCTGGCCGCCTGGTACACCCACATCCGTTCGCAGCGCCTGGTCGACGGACCGGATGAGGTGCACCGCTGGACCGTGGGCCGCAACGTCATCAAGACCTTCAAGGCGACCGGCAGCACGGCCGGCGCCTGCGGCGGCGACCTGCTCTAGAGAGTGAACCAGGCTCTCCCTCGTTCGCGAAAGATCACCGCGGGCGGGCGAGCCATCGCCGCTGGGCTCCTGTAACCAGTCCGGCCTTATCGCGAATGTGAGGACAGGCACCCTGGCCGAGCGCCTAGGATGTCGCAGTTCAGTGCATTTGCGGTCCAGCCGGCGGCGCCGGCGCAACTGTGTGTGGGCGCGCCGTCTTTGCAGGAGATGGTTGAATGTCTGAGACCCTTGAGCGCGGCGCCGCCGCGGTCGATCCCGACAAGCTGAACGCCTTCATGGGCAAGATGGTGGGCGACATGGGCGCCTGCATCTCCGGCGCCCTGGTGATCCTGGGGGACCGGCTGGGTATCTACCGAACGCTGGCCGAGCAGGGGCCGGCGACGCCGGCCGAGCTGGCCGACCGGACCAAGCTGAACATGCGGCTGCTGCGCGAGTGGCTGGCCGCGCAGGCGGCGGCGGAATACGTCACCTACGACAAGGCTAGCGGCAAGTTCTCGCTCTCGCCCGAGCAGGCGATGGTGTTCTCCAACGAGGAGAGCCCGGTGTTCCTGGCCGGCGGCTTCGAGCTGATGGCGGCGGTCTACAAGGACGAGCCGAAGGTCGCCAAGGCGTTCCAGTCCGGGCTCGGCATGGGCTGGCACGAGCACGACGTCTGCCTGTTCCGCGGCACCGAGCGGTTCTTCCGGCCGGGCTACAACGCGAACCTGGTGGCCAGCTGGATTCCGGCCCTGGACGGGGTCGAAGCGAAGCTGAAGGCCGGCGCGAAGGTCGCCGACATCGGCTGCGGCCACGGCGCCTCAACGATCCTGATGGCCCAGGCCTATCCGAACTCGCACTTCACCGGCTACGACTACCACGGCCCGTCGATCGAGCGGGCGAAGCAGGCGGCGGCCGACGCCGGCGTGGCCGACCGGACGGACTTCCAGATCGCCTCGGCCCAGGACTTCCCGGGCAAGGACTTCGACCTGGCCTGCATCTTCGACGCCCTGCACGACATGGGCGACCCGGTCGGCGCTAGCACCCACATCCGCCGGAGCTTGAAGCCCGACGGCACCTGGCTCCTGGTCGAGCCCAACGCGCACGACGATATGGCCGACAACCTGAACCCGCTCGGGCGGATGTTCTATTCGGCCTCGACCATGGTCTGCACGCCGGCCTCGCAGAGCCAGGACGTGGGCCTGGCGCTGGGCGCCCAGGCGGGCGAGACGCGCCTGCGCCAGGTGGTCGAACAGGGCGGCTTCACCCGCTTCCGCCGCGCCACCGAGACCCCGTTCAACATGGTTCTGGAAGTCCGGCCGTAGGGCCGGGCGGCGACGGCCGCGGCATCCCAGCGCCCTCCGGCTTCGCAGAACCATGTGATGCGACCGGGGGCCGATTGGACTATGCTGCGGCCACCTGCCGTCGAGAGATGGAGTTCGCCAATGACGCCTTGGGAAATCAAGGGCCGGGAACTCGTCAACTGCACCTGCGAGTACGGCTGCAATTGCCAGTTCAACGGACTGCCGGACAAGGGCCACTGCCACGCGGTCGCGGGGATCGCGATCGACGAGGGCCACTATGGGGACACGCCCCTCGACGGGCTCCGGATCGCCGCCATCTTCAAGTGGCCGGGGGCCATCCACGAGGGCAATGGCGAAGCCATCGCCTTCCTGGAGGACAAGACCACCCCGGCCCAGCAGGAAGCCCTGCTGAAGATCATGTCCGGCCAGGACACCGCGCCGTTCGCGACCATGTTCGCGGTCTATGCCTCGACGCTCAGCAAGTTCCACGATCCTGTCGTGACGAAGATCGAACTCGACATCGACGTGGACGGCCGCAAGGGACGCGTGTTCGTGAAGGACTACCTGGAGGTCCTGGGCGAGCCGATCCGCAACAAGGTGTCGGGCGCAGAGACCCGTGCGCAGATCGTGCTGCCGGAGGGTTTCGAATACGCGGTGGCGGAGATCGGCAGCGCGTCGAGCCAGACCCAGGGTCCCGTGGTCGTCGAGACCAAGGACACCTACGGCCAGTTCGCCCGCCTGCACCTGAACAACGACGGCGTCGTGCGGGCCTGAGCGGGTGGCGGACCCGCCGGTCATCGAACGCCTGCTGAAGCGCGACCGGACGATCACGCTCGCCGGCCTGGTGGTGATCTGCGCCATCGCCTGGACCTACCTGTTCGCCGGTGCGGGAATGGGCATGCGCCCCGGAACCTGGCTGCTGCCGCCGGCCCAGCCCAGTGCGGCTGCGTCGCCTACGGCGGGCATGGAGATGGCCGACATGGACATGGGCGTCGCGGCGCCATCGTCCCCCCGGGCGTGGAGCCTTGGCCTCGCCACCCTGACGCTCGCCATGTGGTGGACGATGATGATCGCCATGATGACGCCCGCGGCGGCCCCCACCATCCTGCTCTATGCGCGGGTTCATCGGCACGCCCAGGGACAGGCGCAGGCCCAGCGGGCGCTGGCGCCGACGGGCGCATTCGCGGCGGGCTACCTTCTGGTCTGGCTGGCCTTTTCGCTCGTGGCGGCAGGGCTGCAGCTCGGGCTCCAGCGCAGCGGCCTGGTCTCGTCCCTCACCCTGAGCTCGCAGAGCCGCTGGCTCACGGGCGGCGCGCTCATCGCCGCCGGGCTCTACCAGCTCTCACCCCTGCAGCAGGCCTGCCTGGGCCACTGCCGCGCGCCCGGTGCGTTCCTGGCGCGGCATTGGCGGCCCGGCGCGGGCGGGGCGGTCCGGCTGGGTGTTCTGCACGGGGCCTATTGCGTCGGCTGCTGCTGGCTGTTGATGGCGCTGCTGTTCGTCGGCGGGGTGATGAACCTGGTCTGGATCGCCGCCCTGGCGATCCTGGTCCTGGGCGAGAAGCTGCTGCCGGGCGGGGTATGGATCGGCCGCATCGCCGGCGCGGTTCTGATCGCCGGCGGGCTGGCGACCTGGCTCAGCTAGCGCGCCGGCGTCCCATTGCCCTGCATTTTCGCGATGTAGTCGCGCACCAGGGCCAGGCCCTCGTCGTGGACGAGGCTGCGGCCGAGCTCGGGCATCATGGTTCCGGGCTCGGTCGAGGCCATGCGGTAGGCGATGATCGAGGCGTCGGGGTGGCCGGGGACGAGGTCGACCTCGAGGTCGCCGGAGCCCTTGCCCGCCGCCACCGGCCGCTTGCCGATCCCGAGCCGGTTCGGGCGCGCCTCCTCCAGGTCGAGGTTGAGGCCGGTGTTCGACGCCATGCCCTTCGGGTTGTGGCAGTGGCCGCAATTGCCGTCGAGGTAGGCCCGGGCGCGGGCCTCAAGCGGCTCGGCGGGATTGTTCCAGACCGCGGTGCGCGGCGCTTGGTCGGGGGCCGGCGCGCCGGTGAGCAGGCCGGTGCGGGTCCAGTGGGCGAGCTGGTTCTCGGGGCCCTCCGGATAGGCGAAGGCGCCGTTGAGGTTCCTGGCCTTCACCCCGATGGGCGCGAGACGGCCGGAGAGCGAGTGGCACTCCTTGCACTGGTTCTGGTTGGGCACGCGGTAGTCGACGGTTCGCGCCTGGCCCTGGATGTCGACGAAGCTGACATCGAGCCGCTTGCCGGCCCGCTTCAGGACCGCCTGCGTCTGCTCCGGGTTCCAGACGTAGGCCAGCGCGACCCAGCCCGAGCGGCGGTGGATCAGCAGGCGCGTTTCCAGCTTGCGCACCTTCTCGTCCGGGCGGCGGAAGTCGGCAGGATAGGCGAAGGTTTTGATCAGCACCGCGCCCACCGGCAGGTCCAGCGCGCCCTCCGCTCGGTAGCGCGCGTGCGCGCCCGGCGGCAGGTAGAGGAAGCGGGCCTTCTCGGCGTAGTCGCTGAAGAGCGGCGTGTTCAGCGCGTAGGGCGTCACGCCGGCGTTGGGAGTCTGGCCGGCCGCGTCGGTGAACAGGCGATAGACCTCCAGCGTGTCGGCGGGCTTGGACGCCAGCAAGGCCTTCAGGTCGACGTCGGCCAAGCCTGCAGGAGGGGGCGCGGGCGCAGCGCCCAGGCAGAACACGGCCGCCGCGGCGGCCAGGAAGCGCATCACGACATAGACCTCACTGGCCGCCCTGGCCCTTGGGCAGCACCACCGGCTTCGGCTCGGCGATCGGGCCGTCGTCGATCTTGTCGACCAGCTTGGGCTTGGCCGAGAAGACGTTGCCCGGCGCGTCGAAGCCGAGGTTCGCCACAGGCCCGTCCAGCAAGCGCACATGCACCGCCTCCGGCGAGGTCGCGCCCTTGCGGGTGTAGTTATTGACGCCGTCCCAGACGGTCGGCGGCACGGACCCGCCCAGCGCCTTGGCGATCACCTCGCCGCCCGGGAACTGCGGCGCCCAGCCGTTCCTGCCGATCTTGTTGTCGCGGACGACGATGTCGCGCGGGAGGGGGTTGTAGGTCAGGTCGTCGTACTTCTGGGTGTAGGAGACCAGCATCACCGCGGCGGTCTGGTTCTGGTCGATCTCGTTGCCGAAGACGTGGACATCGCGGTTGGCCATCAGCATGACGCCGGTGCCGGTGGGCACGTCGCCCACGATCGCGCCCTTCTTGGCGAAGTTCTTGGTGTCGTTCTGGACCACCTTGTTGCGGAAGATGCGCGTCGAGTGGCCGCCCATCTGGGGCAGGTTCGGCAGGTCGAAGACCAGGATGCCGCCGGCGTTGTGGGTGGCGACATTGTCGAACACGTCGGCGTTGATCGAGTTCTCGATCTCGATCCCGGCGACGTTGAACTCGGCGCGGCTGTTCCGCACGATGATGTTCTTCGACTGGCCCACGTAGATGCCGGCGTCGGAGGCGCCGTTCACGACGACCTTGTCGATCAGGACGTTGGTCGAGGACACCGGGTAGACCCCGTAGGCGCCGTTCGTGGACTTCGGGCCGCCGCTCCACGAGACGCGGAGGTTCACGAAGCTGATCTGGTCGGCGCCCTTGGACTTGATGCCGTCGCCCTTGGTGTCCTCGACGGCGAAGTCCTTGAGGGTGACCTTGGCGGAGGTGACGAGGAAGCCCTCGCCCGAGCTCTTCTGCCCGGTGAACGACAGGATGGTGGCGTCGGGCCCAGCGCCCTTCACGGTGACGCCCGCGACGTCGAGCGACAGGCCGTCGGTCAGCTCGTAGCGGCCCGCGGCGATGGCGACGGTGTCGCCGGGCTTGGCGTCCAGCAGGGCGGTCTGCAGCTTCTCCTGCACGTCGCCGCCGGGCGTGACGGTGAGCGTCTTGGCCTCGGCCGCGCCGGCCAGAAGCGAGAGCGCGCTGGCGCCGATCAACAGGTTGCGCATGGCTTTCCTCCGTTTGGCGCGACCTTTGACCTCTCCGCCGGGCGCGATCAACGGCATTTGTGACGCAGGCGTCACGTTCGGCGTTCTCTCAGGCGCGGAAGCTGCGGAAGGTGATCGAGTAGCGGTGGGCGGCGACCGGGGGAATCGAGTGTTCCCATTGGACGCGCGCGGGACCGCTCAGCACGTAGGCGGAGCGCGGGGAAAGCCTCAGCGTCCGGCGCTCGAAGCCCTCGCCCACGCGTCGGCGGAAACGGAAGCTGCACGGCGCGAGAAGCGAGATCCCCACCACCGTCTCGAAGATCGGCCGATCGCGATGCCAGCCGATCGGCGCGCCGGGCAGGTACTCGTTCAGCAGGCACTGCTGCAGGTCTTCGGGCGCGAGGCGGGCGAGGTCGGCCGCCCGGGCGCGGACGGCCAGGAGCTCGACCGGCATGTCGTCGGCCTTCTCCAGGTGGGCGCGGTTGAAGTCGTATTTCCAGCCGAACGAGACGACCCGGCGCTTGCCCTCGTAGCCGCGGAATTGGAACGGCTCGAAGGGGAGCGTGCCGAGCCAGGCGACCAGCTGCGCCTCCTCGCCGGGGCTCAGGACGTCGTCGCGATAGACGAAGCCTTCCGGCGCCGCGTCCTCAGGCCGTGAATCGAGATCGAAGAGCGAGGGCTGGGCCGACATGGCTCTGATGTAGGGCCTCGGCCGCGAAGATGCGCGCCCTCCTCCCACACAGGGGAGGAGGACGCCTTTTTTGAGCCTACTGCGGGGTCACCTTGGTGGTCGTGGTGACCTGATCCTGCGGCACGACCACCGCGCCGGTGGTCGTCGTGGTCGTCGTCCGGCGCGTTACCTTGGCGCGCGTTGTGTGGCGAACCGCGGCCGGATGCTTGGTGGTGGTCGTGGTCTCGACCACAGGCGCCAGCGGCGGCGTCTGGGCGGCCACCGCCGCAGCGGCCCGAGCAGACGCCGCGTCAGCCGCGGACGCCGCGGCGGCCTGCTGGGCGGCCTCGGCCCGCGCGTTGGCGTCCGCAGCCTGCTGACGGGCCGCATCGGCCTGCTGCTGGGCGGCCTGCGCCTGGGTCTGGGCGCCGGCGGCCTGGTCGTGGGCGGCTGCGATCTCACCGCGAGCCGCTTCGACCGTCTCATGCTGGGCGTCGCGCGCCGAGGCGACGGCGTCGTTCTTGTGGCGCTGGGCTATGCCGATCGCCGTGTCGGCGAGCGCTGCGGCCCGGATCGCTTCACGGATCGCGGGGTCCCGATCGCCGCGCCGGAAGTCCTCCTTGGCGGTGGCGAGCGCCGCGCGGGCCTCGGCCGTGTCACGCGGCGCCTCGGTGGCCGCCCCCAGGGAGTCGGCGGTCTGCAGCTTGGCCTCGGCGGCGGCGATGGCTTCGCGGGCGCGGTCCTCCTTGCTGGCTGCGGAGGCGGGCGCCGCGGTGGCGAGCGTCATGGCGCTCGAGACGAGCAGTGACGCGAGGATGGTTTTACGAAGCATGTTGTTCTCCTGCCCACGGCGAACGTCATCGCCATTGCGGCGGACGGTCCGTGGGCGAAGGGCCGTAACGGCTGGCGGCCGGATATGTTTCGTCCGCTCGGCGGCGATTACCGCTTCGCCAGCGCCTGATCCGGCTTGCGACCCGCGGCCTCGGCGTCTTCAGCGCGGGCCCCGGCGAGGATGTTCGCCAGGCCGTAGTTGCCCTCGTGGCAGGCGTATTCAAACATCCGCCCGCCCCGCACGAACTCGTACTCGCCGCCCCAGGGCTTGTCCCACATCGTGGGGTCGACGATCTCGAAGCGGTAGTTCATCCGCTGGGGCGAGACCAAGGTGAAGCGCTCGATCACCTTCAGGTTCTGCCACGCCCCCCGATAGGCCTGGGCTTCCGGCAGGTTCGTGGTCTCGACCACCAGGGTGTCGCCCTCCCACCAGCCGATGGAGTCGCCGAACCAGGGCCGCACGCCATCCGTGCGGTGGGTGGAATTCAGCCGGATGTCCCGCAGGTCGTGGATCATCTCGGTGACGATGGCGACGTGGCCGGGCGCCATCTGGAAGAAGTGGTTGTTGTTGTAGAGCCCTTTGAACATGGGCGGATCGGACCGCACGATGATGCAGCGCTCGGCCAGGCCGCGGGTCTCAGGGTTGTCGTTCTGCGGGCCGCGGTTCAGCTCGGCGGCGCTCAGGCCGCCGCCGCCTTCGCCGGCGGCCGCCCGGGCGCGGCGCTCGCGTTCCGCCACGGTCTCCTGGCGTTTGGCTTTCGGATACTGGCCGTCCGGCGTGGTCAGGATGGAGGTGCGGGGCTGGCCGTTGACCCGCACCACCTTCTCGCCGGGCGCTGTCCAGGCCGCGTCGTAGTTGCAGACCTGAGCCGCGCCCGAGCGGCCGCCCGAGCAGGTGTCCCCGGCCTCGATGTCCTTGATGGTGGCGCCCTTCGCCGTGGGCGCATTGGCGCGGGCCAGCAGCTTGTCGTTGGCGCCCTCGATGACCCGGGCCTCCGCCTCGGTCAGGACCAGTCGCGCGCCAAACGCCGCCGCCCGATTGATGCCCGTGAGGGTCTCGTTGTTCCACACGCCGGTGAAGTCGGGCTTGCCCAAGAAGCGCGGCGGCTTGAAGCCGGGCGCGACCCGCGGTCCCAGGATCGGCGCCGGCGCGGCCACATCCTGCAGCGCGCCCGGCGCGCCCTCGACGGCGCTGGTGCCGGGGCGCACCTTGAGGTCCTGGGCCTTGAGGTCCTGGGCCAGGGCCGGGCCGGCCGCGAGCCACGCGCCTGCGGCCATCAACAGAGCGGCAAAGGTATGCGACGTCATCTTGCCAGATCCTCCCAGCGCCGCGCGCCCCGCGCGAACCCCACGCCGCG
>Ga0207704_10000319_pt1 | contig 22503 bp, 9 predicted proteins | sample KBSMisM12_FD_184308 | JGI IMG/M metagenome (GOLD analysis project Ga0207704, IMG submission 184308) | Miscanthus rhizosphere microbial communities from Kellogg Biological Station, Michigan, USA - KBS Miscanthus M1-2 (SPAdes) (version 2) | ecosystem: Host-associated > Plants > Roots > Rhizosphere...
CCCGGCGCTGGCGGCGGCGGCGGCGGCGGCGGGGGACCGGGCCTCTAGGGCTCTCAGCGGATGAACCCCTCACGCCCCTTCATCATGCGACCGGTGGCGACGGCCCTGATCATGGCCGCCATCGTCCTGGCCGGCCTGGTGGGCTTCAAGCTGCTGCCGCTCTCGGCCCTGCCGGAGGTGGACTACCCCACCATCCAGGTCCAGACGCTGTACCCCGGCGCGAGCCCGGAGGTGATGGCCCAGACGGTCACCGCGCCGCTCGAACGCCAGTTCGGCCAGATGTCGGGCCTGGAGCGGATGACCTCGGTCAGCTCCGCCGGCGCATCCGTCGTGACCCTGCAGTTCAATCTGACCCAGAGTCTCGACGTGGCCGAGCAGGAGGTGCAGGCGGCCATCAACGCCGGCGGCAACCTGCTGCCCGCCGACCTGCCGGCCCCGCCGGTCTACGCCAAGGTGAACCCGGCCGACGCCCCGGTCATGACCCTGGCGATCACCTCCGACACCATGCCGCTGACCGAGGTGCAGAACCTGGTCGACACCCGCCTGGCCCAGAAGATCAGCCAGGTCTCAGGTGTCGGCCTCGTGACGCTGTCCGGCGGCCAGCGGCCGGCCGTGCGGATCCAGGTCGATACCCAGTCGCTGGCCTCCTACGGCCTGACCATGACCTCGGTCAGGAACGCCATCAGCGCGGCCAACGCCAACACCGCGAAGGGCAGTTTCGAAGGCCCGACCCGTTCCTATTCGATCAACGCCAACGACCAGCTGCTGACCGCCGACGACTACAAGAACCTCATCATCGCCACCCGCAACGGCGGCTCGGTGCGCCTCTCCGACGTGGCCAACGTGGTCCAGGGCGCGGAGAACGTCCGCCTCGGCGCCTGGGCCGGCAAGGCGCCGGCGATCATCGTCAACGTCCAGCGCCAGCCCGGCGCCAACGTCATCAAGACGGTCGACGCCATCAAGGCCCAGCTCCCCGACCTCGCCGCCGCCCTTCCCCCGGCGCTGAAGGTCACCGTGCTCTCCGACCGCACCACCGGCATCCGCGCCTCGGTGCACGACGTGGAGATGGAGCTCCTGCTGGCGGTCTTCCTGGTCGTGCTGGTGATCTTCTTCTTCCTGCATTCGATCCGGGCCACGATCATCGCCGGCCTCGCCGTGCCGATCTCGCTGATCGGCACGCTGGGCGTCACCTACCTGTTGGGCTTCTCGCTCAATAACCTGAGCCTCATGGCGCTCACCATCGCCACCGGCTTCGTCGTCGACGACGCCATCGTCATGCTGGAGAACATCAGCCGCCACATCGAGGAGGGCGAGCCGGCCTTCGATGCGGCGCTCAAGGGCGCACGGCAGATCGGCTTTACGATCATATCGCTGACGGTCTCGCTGATCGCGGTGCTCATCCCGCTGCTCTTCATGGGCGACGTCGTGGGCCGCCTGTTCCGCGAGTTCGCCATCACCCTGGCGATCACCATCCTGATCTCGGCGGTCGTCTCGCTCACGCTGACGCCGATGATGGCGGCGCGGTGGATGCGCAGCCACGAGGGCGTGACGCCCGGCAGCTTCGGCGAGCGCGTGCAGGGCTACTTCGACCGCGTGGTCGAACGATACGACCGGGCGCTGAGCTGGGTGCTGGACCGCCAGAAGGCGACGCTGGTCGTCGCCGTCGCCACGTTCCTCTTCACGGTCCTGCTCTACGTCCTCATCCCCAAGGGCCTGTTCCCGGTGCAGGACACCGGCCAGATCCAGGCCCGCACGCGCGCGCCCAACACCGTCTCCTACCCGCGCATGGTCGAGCTGCAGAAGGCGGTCACCGACGCTATCGCCGAGGACCCGGCTGTGGACAACGTCAGCGCCTTCGTGGGTGTCGACGGGGCCAACAACGCCACCGTCAACGCCAGCAACATGCTGATCAACCTGAAGCCCAGCCACGGCTCCCAGGCCAAGGTGATGCAGCGGCTGCGCGAGCGGGCCGCCGAGGTGGGCGGCGTGGAGCTCTATCTGCAGCCCACCCAGGACCTGACCGTCGACGCCGAATCCGGCCCGACGCAGTACCGGGTCTCGGTCGAGGGCGCCAACACCGCCGAGGTCAACGCCTGGGCCGGCAAGCTGGCCGACGCGCTCGCCCAGGAGAAGCGCCTGGCCAATGTCACCACCGACGCCGGCGACCGGGGACTCTCGGCCTTCGTCGACATCGACCGCGATACGGCCGCCAGGCTCGCGATCACGCCCGCGGCGATCGACGACGCCCTCTATTCCGCCTACGGCCAGCGGATCATCTCGACCATCTTCACGGCCACCAACCAGTATCGGGTGATTCTGGAATCGCGGCCGGCGGACGCGACGCCACAGGGCCTGGCCGGGGTGCAGCTGCAGTCCACCGGCGGGTCGACGCCGCTCTCGGCGATCGCCACCATCAAGGAACAGAGCGCGCCGCTGCAGGTGCGCCACGTCGCCCAGTTCCCGGCCGCCACCGTCGGCTTCGACACCGCGCCCGGCCACTCGCTGGGCGCCGCGGTCGCCGACATCCGCAAGGTCGCCGACCGGATCGGCAAGCCCAACGGCATCTCGATGACCTTCCTGGGCGCGGCCGGCGCCTATGAGCGCAGCCTCAACAACGAGCTCTGGCTGATCCTGGCGGCGGTGATCTGCGTCTACATCGTCCTGGGCGTGCTCTACGAGAGCTACATCCACCCGCTGACCATCCTGTCGACCCTGCCGTCCGCCGGCGTCGGCGCGCTGCTGGCGCTGATCGTCACCGGCAACTCCCTCGGCGTGATCGGGATTATCGGCATCATCCTGCTGATCGGCATCGTGAAGAAGAACGCGATCATGATGATCGACTTCGCTCTCGACGCCGAACGCGAGCAGGGCATGAATCCGCGCGACGCGATCCATCAGGCGGCCTTGCTGCGCTTCCGCCCGATCCTGATGACCACCATGGCCGCGCTGTTCGCCGCCGTGCCGCTGATGATCGGCCTGGGCCAGGGCGCGGAGCTTCGCCGGCCGCTGGGCATCGCCATCTTCGGCGGCCTGATCGTCAGCCAGCTGCTGACCATCTTCACGACGCCGGTGGTCTACCTCTGGTTCGATCGCCTGGCGCCCCACCGCCATCCCGCGCCGCCGACCGCGGCCAACGAGTCCGGCCCGAGCGCGCGGCCCGAGGCGGCGGAATGAACCTATCCGCCCCGTTCATCCGCCGGCCGATCGCCACGGTCCTCCTGACCATCGGGGTGGCGCTCGCCGGCATCGGGGCCTTCTTCGTGCTGCCCGTCGCACCCCTGCCCAACGTCGACTTCCCGGCCGTCTTCGTCCAAGCCAGCATGCCGGGCGGCAGCCCGCAGACCATGGCCTCCAGCGTCGCGACGCCGTTGGAACGCCGCCTCGGCATCATCGCCGGCATCAACGAGATCACCTCGCAGAGCTCGCTCGGCTCGACGCGCATCAACCTGCAGTTCGACCTTTCCAAGAACATCGACGCGGCCGCGCGCCAGGTGCAGGCGGCGATCAACGCCTCGCGGGCCGACCTGCCGGCCAGCCTGCGCAGCAACCCCACCTACCGCAAGGCCAACTCGGCCAGCCAGCCGGTGATCATCCTGGCGCTGACCTCCGACACCAAGACCCCGGGCCAGATCTACGACGCGGTGAACAACATCGTGCAGCAGCGGCTCTCGCAGGTGCCGGGCGTCGGCGACGTGGAGATCGGCGGCGGCTCGCAGCCGGCCGTGCGCGTCGAGCTGAACCCCTTCGCCCTCAACCGTTTCGGGGTCAGCCTCGAGGACGTGCGCGCCGCGATCCAGTCGGCCAACGCCAACCGTCCCAAGGGCATGATCGAGGACGGCGCGGGCCGGCGCCTGCAGGTCTACACCTCCACCGGCGGCCTGCACGCCGCCGACTACGCGCCGCTGATCGTCGCCTACCGCAACGGCGCGCCGATCCGCCTGTCCGACGTGGCCGAGGTGCTCGACAGCGTGCAGGACACCCGGACTATGGGCCTCTTCAACGGCCGCCCCGCCGTCGTGGTCCCGGTCACTCAGCAGCCCGGCGCCAACATCATCCAGACGGTCAACCTGGTCCGCGCCACCCTGCCCCTGCTGCAGGCCCAGCTGCCGAGCGACGTGAAGCTGCAGGTCGCCTCGGACGCGACCACTTCGATCCGCGCCTCGCTGAAGGAGATCGAGATCACCCTCGGCATCGCCATCGTGCTGGTGATCCTGGTGGTCAGCGCCTTCCTGCGCTCGGTCCGCGCCACCCTCATCCCGGCCGTCGCCACGGTGATCTCGCTGCTGGGCGCGCTGGGCTGGATGTACCTGCTGGGCTTCTCGCTCAACAACATCTCGCTGATGGCCCTGACCGTGGCCGCGGGCTTCGTGGTCGACGACGCCATCGTCGTCCTGGAGAACACCAGCCGGCGGCTCGACGAGGGCATGAACCGGGTCCAGGCGGCGCTGGCCGGCGCGCGCCAGGTGGGCTTCACCGTCGTCTCCATGAGCATCTCGCTTGTGGCGGTGTTCATCCCGCTGCTGTTCATGGGCGGGATCGTCGGGCGGCTCTTCCGCGAGTTCGCCGTGACGCTGTCGGCGGCGGTGATGACCTCGCTGCTGGTGTCGCTGACCACCACGCCGATGATGTGCGCGACCCTCCTGCGCCAGAAGGACGACGAGAAGCCGCCGGGCCGCATCTCGCGCGTCTTCGCGCGCGGCTTCGAGATGCTGCACAACACCTACGCTCGGAGCCTCGACTTCGCGCTGTCGGCCAAGCCGGTGATGATCCTGATCCTGGCGACCGTGATCGGGCTGAACGTCTATCTCTACAACGCCATCCCCAAGGGCTTCTTCCCGCAGCAGGATTCCGGGCGGCTGAACGGCGGCCTGCGCGCCGACCAGTCGATCTCGCAGGAGGCCATGGGCCAAAAGCTGAAGCAGGTCGTGGCGATCCTGATGAAGGACCCGGCCGTCTCCACCGTGGTCGCCTTCACCGGCGGCGGGCGTGGCGGCGGCTTCCTGAACGTCGACCTGAAGCCGAAATCCCAGCGCAAGGACGGCGGCCAGGCGGTGATCGCGCGCCTGCGGCCGCAGCTACAGAAGGTGACCGGCCTCACCGCCTTCCTCAATCCGCAGCAGGACGTGCGGGTGGGCGGGCGCCAGTCCAACGCCACCTACCAATACACCCTGAAGTCCGACAGCGCCTCGGACCTGAAGATGTGGGCCCAGAAGCTCAACGACGCCATGAGTGAGCACACCGACGTGCTGACCGACGTCAACACCGACCAGCAGGACAACGGCGTCGAGGCCTTCGTCAACGTCGACCGCGATTCCGCCGCGCGCGTCGGGGTCAACCTGCGCGACGTCGACAACGCCCTCTACGACAGCTTCGGCCAGCGCCAGGTGGCCAACATCTACGAGGACCTGAACCAGTACACGGTCGTCATGGAGACCGCGCCGGCCTTCAGCCGCAGCCCGGATTCCCTGTCCAACGTCTATGTGCCCGCCTCCGGCCAGGCGATGGCCACCGCGACGGCCGTCAGGGGTGTGACCACGACCACTGCCCGCCAGACCGCCGCCGCGGTGGCCGCCCAGGCGGCGAGCGCCAGCCAGACCAGCAGCTCGCTCGGCGGAACGCAGTCGGCGACCGGCGGGGCCACCGCCGCCAGCGGCGCGGCCGCCACCGCCGCGGCCAACCCGGGTTCGCGCGACCCGGCCACCGGCAGCGCCATCAACACCGGGGCGCGCCGCATGATTCCGCTGAACAGCATCGCCACCGTGGCCAATCGCGCGACCCCGGCGGCGGTGAACCACCAGGACGGGGTGCTGGCCACGACGGTCAGCTTCAACCTCGCCGAAGGCAAGTCGCTCAGCGACGCCAAGACCGCCATCGCCCAGGCCGAGGCCGACATCGGCATGCCGACCAATGTGCGCGGCAGCTTCCAGGGCACCGCGCTGACCTTCTCCCAGACGCTGAACCAGCAGCCGATCCTGATCCTCGCCGCCCTGATCGCGATCTACCTGGTCCTCGGCGTCCTCTACGAGAGCCTGGTGCACCCGATCACGGTGCTCTCCACCCTGCCCTCGGCCGGGGTCGGGGCGTTCCTCGCCCTGATGATGTTCAAGATGGAATTCTCCATCATCGCGCTTATCGGCATCTTCCTCTTGATCGGCCTGGTGAAGAAGAACGCCATCCTGATCATCGACTTCGCCCTGGAGGGTCAGCGCAGCCGCGGCCTCTCGGCCGAAGAGGCCGTGCGCGAGGCCTGCCTGCTGCGCTTCCGCCCGATCCTGATGACGACGCTCGCCGCCGGCCTCGGCGCCCTGCCCCTGGCCATCGGCTTCGGCGAGGGCTCGGAGCTGCGCCAGCCCCTGGGCGTGGCGATCATCGGCGGGATGATCGCCAGCCAGCTGCTCACCCTGATGACCACCCCGGTCGTCTACGTCTACCTCTCCCGCCTGCGTCGCAGCCGCGACGAGCGGTTCCTCAGCCGCGCCGGCGGCGGAAGCGCCGGCGACCAAGGCCAGGCCCAGCCCGCATGAGAAACGCCCTGTTCCGTATCGCCTCCGTCTCCGCGCTCGCCGCCGGCCTCGCCGCCTGCGCGGTGGGCCCTAATTACGTGCGTCCGTCCGCGCCCATCTCACCGACGTTCAAGGAGGCTGCGGGCTGGGCCCCGGCCGCGCCCGCCGACACCCTGGACCGCGGACCCTGGTGGACGCTCTTCGGCGATCCCGTGCTGAACGAGCTCGAGGCCAAGGTGCTGGTCTCCAACCAGAACCTCATCGCCGCCGAGGCCGCCTATCGCCAGGCGCGCGCGGTCGTGCGCGAGGACCAGGCCAGCCTCTTCCCGACTGTCTCGCTCACCGGCAGCGGCACGCGCTCCGGCGGCGGCTCGGGCAGCAGCGGCACGATCATCTCGGGCGGCGGCGGCACGGTGGTCTCCGGCGGCGGCAGAAGCCGCACCCAGTACCGCGCCGCGATCGGCGCGACCTGGGAGCCGGATGTCTGGGGCCGCATCCGCCGCACCATCGAGGCGTCCAAGGCCAACGCCCAGGTCGGCGAGGCGACGCTCGCGGCCGCCCAGCTCTCGGCTCAGGGCGAACTCGCCACGGACTACTTCGGCCTGCGCCAGGTCGACGCCGCGATCGAGATCGAGCGCGCCACCATCGCCGACTACCAGCGCTCGTTCACCATCACCGACAACCGCTTCAAGGCCGGCATCGCGCCGCACTCCGACGCCCTGCAGGCCCAGACCCTGCTCGCCAGCGCCCAGGCCGACCTCTCCGCCCTGGTCCAGCAGCGCGCCAACTTCGAGCACGCCATCGCCGTGCTCACCGGCCAGGCGCCGGGCAGCTTCAACCTGGCCGCCGCGCCCTGGACGCCGAAGATCCCGGACATCCCTGCCGGCGTTCCCTCGGCGCTGCTGCAGCGTCGGCCCGACATCGCCGCGGCCGAGCGCCGCGTCGCCGCCGCCAACGCCCAGATCGGCGTGCAGGTCTCGGCCTATTTCCCGAGCCTGACGCTCACCGGCTCCTACGGCTATGCGGCCGCCGAGCTCGGCAACCTGTTCGTCAGTTCGAACTCGCTGTGGAGTTACGGCGCCTCGATCGCCGAGACCCTCATCGACTTCGGCGCGCGCCGCGAGCGGGTCCACGAGGCCGAGGCCGCCCACGACCAGGCCGTGGCCCAGTACCGCGAGACGGTGCTGGAGGCGCTGCAGGACGTGGAGGACCAGCTGATCGCCTCGCGCGTGCTGGCTGAAGAGACGGTGCTGCGCCAGCAGGCGTTCGACAACGCCAACGCGGTCCAGAAGATGCTGAACAACCGCTACCAGGCCGGCCAGGTCAGTTACACCGACGTGGTGACGGCCCAGATCACCGCCTACCAGGCCCAGCGCACCCTGCTGCAGACGGCCGCCCAGCGGCAGAGCACGGCGGTGGCGCTGATCCAGTCCCTCGGCGGCGGCTGGAAGGGGCTCTAGGGCGTCAGGTCACAGGCCCGCGGCGTAGCGGTCGGGCGTGTCCTCGACCGGCTCATGCCGAGCGGCGTCCAGGTGCTGGGCCATCACCTGTAGCAGGCGGCCGATCTCCAAGGGCTTGCCCACCACGTCGTCGACGCCGGCGGCGCGGTAGCCCTCGACCTGGTGCGACATGACGTTGGCCGTGAGCGCGATGATCGGCGTCCGCGGCCGCCCGGTCTCGGCCTCCTCGGCGCGGATCGCCTGGGTCGCCGAGACGCCGTCCAGCACCGGCATCTGCACGTCCATCAGGATCACGTCCCAGTCGCCGGCGTGCCAGGCGGCCAGCGCCTCGACGCCGTTGCAGACCAGGGTGGGCTCGATGCCGACCTGCTGCAGCAGGGTCTGCAGGACCAGCCGGTTGACCTCGTTGTCTTCCGCCGCCAGCACCCGCAGCTCCGGGCGGTCCTCGGCGACGATCTGCGGTGCGGTCGCCTCCGCCGCCGGCGCGCGCGCCGCGGCGTCCAGGCGCGCCAGCGGCAGGCTCACCCGGAACACCGTGCCGCCGCCCTCGGCGGCCTGCACGTCGATCGCCCCGCCCATCAGGCCCACCAGCTGGCGGCAGATCGACAGGCCCAACCCCGTCCCGCCGAACCTGCGCGTGACCGACGAGTCGGCCTGCACGAACTTCTCGAACAGCGCCTCGCGCTGCTCCGGCGAAATGCCGATGCCGGTGTCGGCGACGGAAAGCGTCAGGAGGCCGTCGGCGCGGTCGACGCCCAGCGTCACCGACCCATGCGGCGTGAATTTCACCGCGTTGGAAACCAGGTTGTAGAGCACCTGGCCCAGCCGGGACGGGTCGCCGCGATAGCACCCCTTGGCGTCGGCGGAGACCTCCAGCGACAGCTTCAGCCCCTTGGAGTCAGCCTCGCCGCGGAAAGCGTCCAGGGCCGCGCCGGCCAGCGCCTCGATCTCGACCTCGCCGTTGTCCAGCTCGAACTTGCCCGCCTCGATCTTGGCCAGGTCCAGCACGCTGTTCAGCAGCGTCAGCAGCGACTCTCCGGAGCGACGGATCACGTCCAGGCGGTCGCGCTGGCGGGCCGAGAGCCGGTCCTCCGCCATCGCCTGCGCCATGCCCAGGACGCCGTTCAGCGGCGTGCGGATCTCGTGGCTCATGGTGGCCAGGAATTCGCTCTTGGCGCGGCTTCCGGCCTCGGCCCGGTCGAGCGCGGCGGTCAGCTGCAGCTCGCCGCGCTTGCGCTCGGTGATGTTGTGCATCGCGCCGACCAGCGTGAGGGGACGGCCGGCTTCGTCGCGGGTCAGTTCGGAGGTGGTGAACGCCCAGACCTCCTTTCCGTCCGCGCGCTTGACCGGATATTCGACGCGGTAGGGGCCCTTGCCGGCCAGGTAGTCCGCCCAGGCCGCCTCGGCGGTCGGTCGGAAGTCGTCGGCCACGTCGGCGAACGGGTTTCGCGCGACGAAGTCGTAGGTCAGGGGCTGCTCGAAGAAGTCGGATTCGGCGCCCAGGCTGACCAGGGCCTTCTTCCGGTAGTCGATCTCGAAGACGTGCAGGTTGGCGATCCCGATGGCCACGCGCAGGCGGCGCTCGGCGGCCTCCGATCGCGCCAGGGCGGCGCGCATCTCGTCCATCGCCTCGACGGAGCGGGCGTGCGCCTTGGCCCAGCCGGACACCACCTGGTGCGTGCTGGCGGCGATGAGGCCGAGCGTGGCCAGAAGCATCACCCCGGCCAGAGCCACCCCTGCGCCGGGCCCGATCCCGACCACCGACAGGCCGGCGATCGTCAGGGCCAGCACCGGCGGAACCACCATGGCGGCGAAAACGCGCCGCGACGTCCATCCCGAGGACACGCCGATGGCCATCAACGAGAGTGACGTGACTCCCAGGAAAGCCAACGCGGCCGGCGAATGGCTGGCGACGACCCAGGCCGTCGGCGCGGCCGCCCAGAAGCAGGTCCGGGCCAGGACCTGAAGACTCAGACGCCGCAGACCCGTGCGCGAGTCCTCGCCCGCGGCCGTCTTCGACCAGCGGCGATAGAGCGTCTGCTGCGCGGCGTCGATCGCCAGCAGGCCGGTCAGCCAGGCGGCGACCCCGAACCACGGCGCGCCCACCAGCTTCAGGGCGGCGGCGGCGGCGATGTCGAAGATCCAGTGACCCAGGAAGGGGAAGCTCACGGCCATCAGGGTGAGCTCGTAGGGCGATTGGTCGAGCGCGCCTTTCGCCGGCGGCTGATCGCCCTTTACCCGCTGTCCGTTGGTCTCGCTCATAACCGAACCCGGCCCACGCCCCCTCCGGCCGATGGACTTCGCAATCGACGTTACAGCGAAATCGTTAAGGGCCGGCCAACCCGCTCTGAGTGCGGCGGAGGCCCGGTGCAACCGGTTCGACGACCGGCATCGGGCTAGTCGGTGTTGAGCGCCTGCACGGCGGCCAGGTCTTGGACGATGTGGCCCAGCGACTTGTAGACGGTGATCTGGTCGCGCGACTGGCGGCCTTCCAGCGTCCCGGCCAGCACCTGGCCGATCTCGCCCACCACATGGTCGTCGTCGACCACGCCGGCGGCCTTGGCGTTCAGGAACTCCGCGCCCTGGGCCAGCACGCCCTCGCGGCTGTCGGCGATGAACCGCGAGCCGGCCACCAGGTCGTTGTCCACCTCGACAGGCCCGGCGAAGCTGGAGCCCACGACATTCACGTGGGTCCCGGCCGCGAGCCAACGGCCCATGAGCACCGGCTCCTTGGCGCTGCTGACCGTGCAGACGATGTCGGCCTCGGCGACCGCGGACTCGACGTCGGCCTTGGCGGTGACCGGCGCCCCCAGCTCGGCGCTCATCTTCTCCGCGAAGGCCTTCGCCCGGTCCGGCGAGCGGCCCCAGACCGTGATCGAGGTCAGCGGCCGCACCTTGGAGATCGCGCGGCTGTGGGTGACGGCCTGCTCGCCGTAGCCGATCAGGGCCAGGCGATGGGCGTCGGGCCGCGCCAGGGCGTCGGTGGCCACGGCGCTGGCCGCGCCCGTGCGGATGGCGGTGACCTCGCCAGCATGCGCGATGCAGATCGGGGCCCCCGTCTCGCCGTCGAACAGCACGACCACGCCCTGGTGCGACTGGACCCCCTTGGCGAAGTTCTCCGGGAACACGCTGACCAGCTTGGCGCCGAACGGCGCGCGCCCGCCCAGGCCGCCCGGCATGGAGCCGAACAGCCGTCCGTCGCCCAGCGGCAGGATCGCGCGCAGCAGCTGCTTGGTTTCGCCCCGCGAGAAGTCGATCATCGCCTGGCGCACCAGCGGGATGCAGACCTCATAGGTCAGGCGCGCCTTGACCTCGTCGCGATCGATGATCCGCATTTGTCCCTCAGCTTGTTCGCAGGCCTGCGAATAGCGGCTGGATCACATGCGCGCCAACCGAATTCGCGGTCACGCCCGGCGCCCAGAAGTGCAGCTCGGCGGTGGCGTTGACCGCTCCGGTGATCATCTGGGCGGCGATGGCGGTGTCAACGGGGCGGATCGAGCCGTCGGCGATCCCGTCGCAGACGATCGAGGAGAAGCGCAGCGAGATCCGGTGGATCTTCTCCATCAGCCGCACGCGGATCGTCTCAGGCACTGTCGTCAGCGCCGAGGTGCGCAGCAGCGGCGCATCGCCCTGCAGTTGGTGGGCGACCAGGGCGTGGGCCAGGGTCACCAGCACCTGCAGGCCGGACCCGCCTGCCGCTTCGGCTTCGCGGATCGCCCGCCACGTGATGTCGAAGGTTCGCTGGAAACAGGCCTCGACCAGCTCATCCTTGGTCTCGTTGTGGTGGTAGAACGCGCCCTTCGAGACGTTCAGCGAGGCCGAGATCCGCTCGACCGAGGCGCCGTGATAGCCCTCGTCGTTGATCAGCTGCGTGGCGGCGCGCAGGAACAGCTCCGGCGAAGAGCGTTGGGCCGGCGCGTCCGGGTCCGAGAGGACGATCGGCTTCGCCTTCGGCAAGGGTCGGCCCGGCGTGGCCAGGCCGTCCAGCAGGACGCTCTCCATCCGCGCGGCCACGCGAGCGTAGTCGCGGGGCTCCCACTGGTCCAGCCATCCGGCGGACCACGAGAGCTGCGCCAGCATCAGGTGGGTGCGGGTGTTGCGCTCGTCGCGAGTGAGCTTCGCGCAGCCGGGCAGCAGCAGCCGCGCGCGGCGGAACATCGCCACATAGGCCTCGTTGACGCCCGCGCAGCCCAGGGCGCGCACATCGTTGAAGACGGCGATCTCGTCGTCGCGGCCCTCCGCGACGCCGCGGCGGAAGGCGAAATAGGCCGTGAGCCCGGCCGGAATCCGCTCCGGCTCCGGGTGCGCCATGGCCTCGGCGATCAACCCCTCGTAGCGCTCCAGGGCGCGCAGGAAGGCGGCCGCGGCCAGTTCCTCCTTGTTCTTGAAGTAGTAGATCACCCCGGTCGGGACGAGGTCGAGGCGCGCGGTCACGTCGCCCAGGGTCATGCCGCGCACGCCCCGGCGGTTCACCACCTCGACGGCCGAGGCGATGATCGCGTTGCGTCGCGCTTCATAGCGTTTGCTGGGAGCCCGGCTGCCCGCGGCGGGGGGTCTTTCCTCTACGTCACTCATTGCGCCTTCTTAGACGCTTTTCCACGTCAGGTTGAACTTTTCCGTAGCGACTACGCAATCGGAACGGCCGGGCCCCCGTTGCAGGCAGGAGGGGCGCGGCCGAGTGCTGCGCGGCGGGGAGGACCGCCGCGCCGGATTGGCGTCTGGCTCAGTACTGGTAGCGGAAGCCCACCAGGAACTCGCGGCCGGTGTGGTGGTAGAAGCTCACCCGGTTCGAGCTGTCGTTGAACTGGTCCTGGAACTCGTCGGTCAGGTTGATCCCCTCGACCGTGAACTTCAGGTGCTTGTTCCAGGTGTACTGGAACGACGCGTCCAGGTTGAACGTGGCGTTCGTGCCGTCTACGTCGGTGCCGGCCTCCTGGCCCGGGATCCGGGTCAGGTACTTCGATCGGTGCGCGGCCGAGATGCGCGTCGAGATGCGCTCGTCCTCGTAATAGAGCGTGGCGTTGTACGAGTTCGGCGACAGGCCGGTCAGGTTGTTGGTCGTCACCACCTTGCCGGTCCCGTCGACGTAGTCGATCGACGAGCGCACCCAGGTGTAGTTCAGCAGCACGCCGGTGTGGCTGAGGAAGCTGGGCAGGAACGTGAAGGCCTGCTGGTAGTTGATCTCGTAGCCATCGACCGGACCGCCGGGCGTGTTCACCGGCACCGAGAAAGTCCAGTTCGTCGTCGTCGTGTCGCACCCGGCCAGCGTGCCGCACGCCGCGATCGCGACGCTGTCGGGGATGCCGAACGGGTTGTTGTGGAAGGTCGTGATCTGCTGCTTCGTCTGCACGAAGCTGTCGATGTCCTTGTGGAAGATCGCCAGCGACAGCAGCGAGTCGCGGTTGAAGTACCACTCGAAGCTGACGTCGTAGGCCTTGCCGCGGAACGGATCGAGGTTGGGGTTGCCTGCGGTCACGGTGCGCGTGGCGCCGGAGACGTTGACCGTCGAGCCGGGCACCAAGCTGCCCAGGTTCGGGCGGCCCATGATCTTCGAGGCTGAGAAGCGGATCAGGAAGTCGTCGCGCGGGATCAGCACCAGGTTGAACGACGGCAGGGTGTCCGTGTACTCGCGGCTGGTGTTGATCGGCAGGGCCACGCCGGTGAGGAAGGTGAACCCGGTCGCCTCCTGCTCCGTCTTCACATAGCGGACGCCCAGGTTGCCCTTGATGCCGAGGCCCGAGATCTTGGTGTCCCAGTCGGCCTGCACGTAGCCGCCGGTGTCCTTCTCGCGAACCGAGTTGTTGTTGCCGAGCGCGGGTTCCGGACCCAGGTGGAACGCGCCGCCGAAGGCGTTCTGGTCGTAGAGCGACAAGAGGCTGTTGGCGACGCCGAGGTTCGGCACCAGCCAGTTCGTCGCCGTGCCGGCCGGCGCGTTGAGGCCGTCGGTGTTGAGCGTCGTGACCTGCGAATAGCTGGACACCGGGATCGCGGCGACTCCCGCCGGGATCACGGCTTCCTGGTTCGCCGTGGTGCCGTTCGAGCGGCGCAGCTCAGTCGTGGTGAACTCGTACTTCTTGTAGTTGAGGCCGCCCGAGAAGCTGAGCATGTCGCTCTGCTTGAAGTGCAGGTTGGCCTGGGCGGTGTCGAACGTGTTCAGCGCCGTCTGCGGACGCTCGCGGATCTGGGTCAGGATCCAGGCCGAGGGGCTGGTCAGGTTGGCGCTGCCGTAGCTGAGCAGCGGCACGCGGCCCTGGGTGTAGTCGTAGCTGTAGTTCTGGACGTTCAGCTGGTCGAAGGTCAGCGTCGTCTGGATCGGGTTCTTGAAGTCGCTCTTCGCATGGCCGGCGATGAAGTCGCCGCTCCAACGATCATTGAACTCGTGGCTGCCGCTCAGCGTGAACTGGCTGAACTTGGTGTCCAGTTCGTCGAAGCGGTCCTCCACGCGCAGGTCGACGTTGTTGAACGTCCCCTTGTTCATCGTGTTGGTGCCGTCGATCGCGGCCGAAACCACGTCGGTCTGGGCGATGCCGCAGGTGCCGTTGGCCGTCGTCGCCGCGGTGCAGGCGCCGCCAACGCTGAACGACGGGGCTTCCAGATAGCGCTCCTCGCGCGTGCCCTTGAAGTCGGCGTAAAGCGCGTCGAACGTGATCAGGGTCTTGTCGGTCGGCCGCCACTGCACCGAGCCCGTAATACCCAGGCGCTCCTGGTGGTCGGTGTAGTCGTCGAAGCGCGGGAAGCGCGGGTGGAAGGCGGCGTTGGCCTGCGCCAGCGTCACGCCCGCCGTCGGCGCCGCCGAACGGAAGCCCGGGTTGAACGCGTTGCCGGTCGCCCAGCGCACCGTCGAGGTGCCGATGTCCTTCAGGTCGCGCCGCGAATAGGCCACCGACAGCAGGCCGCCGAGGGTGCCGTCCGCGTTGGTGTCGGAGATCAGGAACGAGCCGCGCGGGTTATACTTGTCGGCGAGGTCGTTGTAGCCCTCCTGCGCGGACACTACGAAGTTGAAGCCGTGGAAGTTGAAGGGCCGCGCGGTGGCCAGGTCGACCGTCGCGCCCAGCGAGCCCTCTTCAGTCGCCGCCTGCTGCGTCTTGGTGACCGTGATCGAGTTGAAGAGGTCCGAGGCGAAGACGTTGAAGTCGAACGCGCGGCCGCGGTTCACGCCGCCGTTGGCGTCGGACGAGCCGGTGGTGGTCAGCGCCTCCATCCCGTTGATCCGCACGCGGGTGAACTGCGGGCCGAGGCCGCGGACCGTGATGTTGCGCCCTTCGCCGGCGTCGCGGGCCAGGGCCACGCCCGGGATCCGCTGGATCGATTCAGAGAGGTTCAGGTCGGGGAACTTGCCGATGTCCTCGGCCAGGATGGTGTCCTGCGCGACCGAGGCCGTCTTCTTGGTCTCCAGCGCCTGCTGCAGGCTGCCGCGAAAGCCGGTGACGACGATCTCCTCGACCTGGGTGGCGGCGGCCGGGGCGGCGGCCGCGGAGGTCGCCGCCTTGGTCTGCGCCGAGGCCGGCGCGGCCAGCGCCAGGGCCAGGACCGCGAGCGAAGCGCCGCCCAGCATCAGCCGGCCCGACGTGTGAATCCCACGTTGCGTCATCTTCAGATCCCTCCCTCGCGTGCCGCCCGTCGATACGCCGCCGACGGGTCAGGCGCGGCCCCCAGGGCCGTTGCATCCTGCACCTATGACACCGGTGTCAAGAAAGGACATGACACCGGTAGCAACGGCGAATAAGCCATGGTTTAGTCCGGCTCGCAAGTCCCTCGCCCCGCGGTTTCGCCGAAGGAGAGGCCGATATTGCTACCGGTGTCATAGAGGACACACGTGGCCTGAACCCGCCGCCAGAGTAGGGTTGGGCCTGCCAGGAAGGGGACGCCTGTCGTGCCGCTGAATCGCCGCCGCCTCATCGCCGCCACGGCGACAGCCGCCTTCGCCCTGGCCGGCGCCGCCCGGGCCGCCGATTCGGGACTGCTGTTCCGCCTGTCCGCGGACAAGGGCCTGACCGCCGAGGTCGCCGGCGGCGATCCGGTCCCCAACTTCGCCGACAAGGCCGCCATCGTCCCCAACGGGTTCAAGGGCGGCGCGCTCTCGGCGGCCGATGAGGTGGTGCTGGCCTGGAAGGCGCCCGGCAACATCTACGCCCAGCGCGGCACGCTGAGCTTCTTCTGGCGCAGCCGCTATCCGGTGGGCGAAGCGCCCTTCCCGCTCTTCCGCGTCGCCTTCGCCGACCATTCCAGCTGGGACATGGCCTGGCTCCGGATCGACTGGAACGGGTCGGGCTTCGACGCCTTCGTCACCGACAACAACCTCGCCCGCACCCGCGTCTCGTTCAAACTGCCCAAGGCGCCGGCGCCCGACGCCTGGACCCACCTGGCCTTCACCTGGGACGAGACCCGGGGCGTCGAGCTCTACGTCGACGGCAAGCTGGCCGCGAAGCAGGCCGCGAGCGGGGTCTGGGACACCGGCCTCGATCAGTTCGGGGTCTCCAGCCGCGTGGTCTCCCCGCACCAGGTGCAGAGCCGCTACAACTTCGACCGCGGCGGTGACTACGACGAGCTGCGCATCTACGACCGCGCGCTCGCCGCGCCGCAGATCGCCGCCCTCGCCAAGGCCGAGGAGCCGCCGCCGGGCGAAGCCGCGCCGGCCGTCACGCCCGCCGAGTGGGCCCTGCGCTGGGGCTGGAACCGGGCGGGCGACGCGCCGCCCCTGCTCACCGCGCCGGTCACCGCCGTCCGCAAGGTCGAGTTCGCCGACGTCCGCGACCTCAAGGAATGGATGTGGAAGGCCACCGACGGCATCGCCGAGACCACCTGGCCCGGCGTCTACAACCGCTCGCGCCTGCCCGGCCGCGACGACTACTTCGAGCTCCCCGACTGGAACACCTATGTCGAGGGCGGCAAGGCGCTGACGCTCACCCTGCCCAAGGAGCCCTGGAACCATCTCGAGATCCAGGGCGCGGCCTATGGCGACCTGACGTGGTCCGGTGGCGGCGCGTCCGCAAAGCTGGCGACGCGGGCCAAGGACCAGGAACGCACGTTCAACCAGTTCGCCGAAACCCGCACCGGCGGCGTGCTGACCTTCACGAACATCGCCCAGGAGACCCCGATCCAGGAGATCGCGGCCTACAACCTGGCGCCCGGCGCCGAGCCACGGGGCACGGCGAAGCTCAGCTATACGATCCGCGCCGCCGTCGCCCCGGACTCACCCGACCTGAATGAGCTGAACGCCTTCATCCGCGGCCGCTACGCCCCGGCCGAACGCGCCACCGTCGTCGCCCTGCCGGACGGCGCCCCGCAGCGGACCCGCAAGCCGGACGCCGGCCCGCGCCTGCCCTTGGTCCATGTGCTGATCCCTTACGAGCTGGGCGCCTCGCCGGCGGCCGAGCCGCTCTACCGCTCGTTCAACTACGGCTGGGAGAACATGGCCGATGCGCTGGACGGCGTGGCCATCGACCTGCCGCCGCTGACGTCCACCACCGGCCAGCCCGTCGCGCTCAACATCCAGGTCAAGGACCCGATCTGGCCGATGCGCAACCTGCTGGACGTCTCGGTCTCCGTGCCGCCCGGCCAGGCGCGCACGCTGTGGCTCGACACCCGCGACCGCATCCTGCCCAACAAGAGCCTCTACCTGACGCTCGCCGCCGGCGATCCCGGCTTCGACGCCGCCGCCCTGGACGGCGCGAAGATCCGCCTGGTGTTCAAGGACCGCGCCGCAGGCCTCGCTGAGCACGTCGCCGACCGCTTCAACCAGATGCGCGACAACTGGGGCTTCCTGGTCGAGGAGCACACCGCGTCCAAGCGCGAGGCCCTCTACCAGCGCCTGGTCGCCGACGCGTCCGACCTGCTCAGGGTCGACCCCACCAACCGCACCGCCCGCGAGTACTGGGCGGACATCATGTACAATTCGCAGGGCCCTCTGCCCTTCACCCAGCCGGCGCCGCCCGCCGGCGTCCCGCTCTGGGCCTTCCGCCAGCTCGAGGACCTGAAGCTGGTCCACCGCTTCGTCGACTGGTGGATCGACGAGCGCCAAGTCCCCTACGGCGACTTCGGCGGCGGCATCAGCGACGACACCGATCTGGTCGAACAGTGGCCGGGCCTGGCCCTGATGGGCGTCGCGCCCGACCGCCTGCGCGCCAGCCACACCGCGCTGGCCGACGCCGCCTACAAGAACGGCATGTTCACGAACGGCCTCTCCACCATCATGGCCGACGAGCTGCACTCGTACGAGGAGGGCATCAATTCCAACGCCGAGGCCATGTATATCGGCTGGGGCGACCCCAAAGTGGTCGAGCGGCTGATGACCACTGTGGCCGCGCTCCCGCGCATCATCGCCCCGAACACGGCCGGTCACCTGCACTTCAAGACCAACTGGTTCTCGGGTTCGAAGCTGTTCAGCGAGGGCCCCTGGGAGTGGCAGCGCGACCAGTCGGTTCTGGTCATGCATCCGGCGCTGCTGATGGGCCACTTCAACGCCGATCCGACGGCGAAGAAGTACGTCCTGGGCGTCGCCGACGGCCTCCTGGCCCACGCCAAGCCCGACGGCTCGCTGCCGGACGAGATCAACTGGCGCACCGACGAGGCCAAGGGTGTGCTGCCCGTCAACACGCCGGCGATGCAGCTCCTGATGGGCGCCGCGCGCTTGTCGGGCGATGCGAAGTACCTGGCGCCGATCCTCGCCGCCGAGGCCAAAGGTGGCACGCGCGCGCTCACCGAGTTCAACGAGAACCTGCTGGATGCGCTGGGCAAGCGCGACGCCTGGAGCGCCGAGGCCGTCAAGCGCGGCGCGGGCTCAGGCGCCTCGAACTTCGACCGCTACCTCGCCTGGCAGGCTGACGGCGACAAGCGCTACCTGGAGGCGCTTTACGGAGAAGAGATCCGCGCCGCCAACCAGCGCATGTACATGATGACCGAGGGCCACTGGTGGAGCGACCGGGTGGAGATCCCGTCGGAGCTCCTGCAGCGTTCGCGCCTCGGCGGCGTGGCGCTGAAGCGCAACTGGATCTGGCCGGGCAATACGGTCAGCTGGCGCTTCGACCGGCCGGAGGCCGCCGAGCAGGTGGCCATCCTGGTCCCCGGCGCGACGCCGACCCACTTCAAGGTCATCGCCTTCAACACCGCCGACCGACCGGTCAGCGCCGCCATGACCGGCTGGAACGTCACCGCCGGCGACTGGACGATGACCGCCGGGACCGACGCGGACGGCGACGACAAGGCCGACGCGCCCAGGACCTCGACAGTGCCGCTCGAGAAGAGCGCCGCCGTCCCGGTGACCTTCGCCGCCCATGCCACGACGGTGCTGACCTTCGACCTCGCCAAGGCCGGTCCGCCGACCGAGACACGCCCTGACCTCGGCATCGGCGCCGACGACATCCGCCGCAAGGGCCGCCAGATCTTCGTCACGATCCACAGCCTGGGCGCGCTGGACGCGCCCGCCGGCTCGGTCGTGCTGGAAGACGCCGCCGGCAAACTATTGGCTCGCGCCGCCCTTCCGCCGCTGAAGGCACCTGTCGACCTCAAGCCCAAGACCGCTGTTGTGACGCTGACCCTGCCGACCGGAGCCGATCCCAGGGGCGCGCGCGTCCGCGTGGCCCTGCCCGACGGCGTCCGCGAGGTCACTCAGCTCAACAATGTGGTCCCGCTGAGCTAGGCGACGGCCGACTGCGCCGCCGCCGGCGAGGCCTGCAGCGCCGTCTCCAGCGCGTTGATCAGGGTCGCCATGTTGACGGGCTTGGGGATGAAGCTGGTCATGCCCGCCGCCAGGTAGCTCTCGATCTGATGGCGCATGACGTTGGCCGAAAGCGCCACGATCGGGATCGGCGGACGGCGCTCAGCGAGCTCGATCGCGCGCATCGCCTGGGCGGCGCGCACACCGTCCATCACCGGCATCTGCACGTCCATCAGCACCAGGTCGTAGTCGCCCTCGCCGAACATCTCGACCGCCTCGCGCCCGTCGGCGGCCAGGTCCAGGTCCACCCCCAACGGGTCCAGGATGGCGCTCAGCAGCGAGCGGTTCATGCGGTTGTCCTCCGCCGCCAGGATGCGCGCAGCGCGCAGGTTCGGCCCGCTCGTCGTGTCGACCGCCGGGGCAGGCGCTGCGCTCAGCCATTCCATCGGCAGCTCCAGCCGGAAGGTCGACCCTTTGCCTTCGGCGCTCTCCACGCCGATCGCCCCGCCCATCAGCTCGGTCAGCTCCCGCGAGATGGCCAGGCCCAGCCCGGTGCCGCCGAACCGCCGCGTGGTGGACGGATCGACCTGCGAGAACCGCCGGAACAGCTGCGCCAGGTCCGCGGCGGGAATGCCGACGCCGGTGTCGCTGACGGCGATGGAGACGCCGTCGTCCGTGCGCCGCAGGTCGACGCGCACCTCGCCCTGCGCTGTGAACTTCACGGCGTTCGAGACCAGGTTGCCGACCACCTGGCGGATCTTGCCGCCGTCGCCCTGCCATTGCCCGGTGGCCCGCGGATCGATGTCCAGGCGGAAGCTCACGCCCTTGCGCCGGGCTCCGTCGGCGAAGGCGCGGGTGGCGCCGGTCACTGCGGCGGCCAGGTCGAACGGCTGCGGATCCAGCTCCATGCGGCCGGCTTCGATCTTGGAGAGGTCCAGCACGTCGTTCAGCAGGCCCAGCAGGGTCTCGCCGGAGTTGCGGATCACCTCGACCCGCTCGTGCGAGGCGTCCGGCAGGCGGGCCAGTGACAGCACCTGGGCCATGCCGAGGATGCCGTTCAGCGGCGTGCGGATCTCATGGCTCATGTTGGCCAGGAACTGCGACTTGGCGACGTTGGCGGCCTCGGCCCGGTCGCGCGCGTCTTCAAGGTCGTGCAGCGCCGCCTCGTGCGCGGCCTCGTAGTCGCCGAGCCTGCGGGTCACCCGCAGGACCTGCCAGCCCAGCACGGCCACGACCGCGGCGAACAGCGCCAGGCCCAGGCTCAAGGCCGGCGCCGCGGTTCGCAGCGCCGCCAGTCCCGGGTGCTTCGGCGTCCAGACGACGTCCCCAACGCGCCGGCCGCGCAGGTCGATCAGCGACACCGACGTGGGCGCGGCCGACACGGGCAGGATGCGCGGCTCGACGAGCCGCATGCGCTTCAGCGAGACCAGGATCCGCGGATCCAGCGCCTGGGCCGTGACCACGATGACCGCCGGCGCCGGCGGCCGGATCTTCGGGTTCGTGGGCGCGACGATCGAGGCGCCGACCAGGTAGCGGACCCCGCCCGACAGCACGACGCCGCGCGTCGTCGACACCAGGGCCGGAGCCGTGGGGTCGGCCTGCGCCGGCCGCGCGCCGCTGGCCTCGATGGCGCGCAGCTGGCGGATCAGGGGCATCACGTCGGCGAGGAAGTTGGCCTGGTCGGCGGGCTCGGCGTGGCGCTTGCCCACCCAGGCGTAGAAGGGGCGGTTGGCGGCGTCGACGGCGACCGTGCGGTCGAAGCCGCGGTTGTTGGCGAAAAAGGCGCCGACCTCTTTGTCGGCCCAGGCCACCGGTCCGCCCGGGCGGAGATTGTGGTAGGCTTGGTCCCAGACCGTCACCGTCGTCATCTCCGACACCAGCCGGATGTTGATGCGGTCCACGGCGTTGGCGACCAGGAACCGGTCCTCGCGGACCTTCAGGTCGTCCAGCAGGTGCGAGCCGGTGGTCAGCAGGGCGGCGGCGCCGACCAGCACGACCGCGACCAGCGCGAAACTCAGAACCAGCAGACGCCGCACGGCGGCGTGGCTGTCACGGGCGCTCTTGCCTCGGGAGTCCGTCATGGACATCGCTTCAAGCGCCCCGCGGACAACGAAAGGTTAACGCCGAAATAACCTTTTTCCCGCGCGGCCTTGGGTCGCTAGGCGCGGACCCGTTTTTCCAGCTCGCCGAACGGCCAGGGCCCGGCGGCCAGCACCGCCTTGTGATAGGCGGGCCAGAGCGTCCGCAGCTTCGGCCGCCAGTCGCTGAGCGCCAGGGCGCCCAGGCCCTCAGCGGCGTACTTGCCCGGGCTCGCCGCGATCCGGGCCACATCGGCCTCGATGGTGATGAAGGCGATCGAGCGGCCCTGCAGGCCGGTCATCTCGGCGACCGCGCGCTCGCGGGTCCAGCCCAGGGCGCCCATCCCGGTGTCGGCGACGACGCGGCCCAACCGGAAGAGCCGCCACTGCAGGTAGCCGATCTCGCCCAGCGGGTCGGCCGCATAGGCGCCGAGGTCGCAGCAGAGCTGCTCCGCATAGGTCCCCCAGGCCTCGAAATAGGCGCCCGAGGCCTTGATCCGCGCCTCCGGCGGGCAGGCCGCCGCCTGCAGCGGCATCTGCATCAGATGACCGGGGACGACCTCGTGGAAGGCCACGCTGGGCAGGGTCCACGTCGGCCGCTCGCGGATCGCCCTGAGGTCGACGTAGTACGCGCCGGGCTTGCCGTCCGCGGGCGCCACGCGATAGCCGCCCTTGCCCGCCGCAACGTCGGCCGCCGACATCCGCCGCACCGCCGCCGGCGCGATCGGCAGGTCGCCCAGGGCCGCCTTCAGCCGGGGCCGGAACGCCGCCAGCCGCGCGTTCATCTCGGCCACCGCCCGATCGCG